>ENA-OQCS01000704-OQCS01000704.1-human-gut-metagenome-genome-assembly--contig:-NODE-704-length-18637-cov-3.274500_pt1 | contig 18637 bp, 29 predicted proteins | sample MGYA00242757_ERZ504575 | MGnify/ENA primary metagenome ERZ504575 (study PRJEB26092, sample SAMD00036297) | human gut metagenome | host: Homo sapiens | study: EMG produced TPA metagenomics assembly of... | reverse complement strand
CTATACTATACTGTAAACAAGTTAAAAGCAAAGACAAGGAGAGTAGTATTTTTACGAAGCAACAGCGAGCTAGTAGAAGGTGAAAGACTAGCAGTGAACGAAAATATGAAGAACACCTTCGAGCTGTCTACCGAAAGCAATGCAAGTAGGCTAGAACGTCTCTAGTTATGTTACAACTAGCGGGTATCGAGTACTCTTTGAAGTATTTTCCGTACCATGTATATCTTTGGATTTATATGTTACACGATACTCGCACACTATGTGCGTTTTTTAATTATAAGGGGGATATTAAAATGTGTGGTTTTTAGTCGTTGGAAGTGAAGAATTTGAATTACAGGTTTTCCAAAAAGCTTTAGATAAAGCAGCGTATCGTGGACCTGATTATCAACATGTCTCAATTGATCATGGAATAACATGGGGATTTAACCGTCTATCAATTATGGATTTATCAACAAATGGAAATCAACCTTTTGTTTATAAAGATTATACACTTGTATGTAATGGTGAAATATATAACTATCCAGCATTAAAAACAAAATTAGAAAGTAGCTATACTTTTAAATCTGGTAGTGATTGTGAAGTTTTGATTCCATTATATGAACAATATGGACTTGAAATTTTATGTAAATATTTAGATGCTGAATTTGCTCTTGTTTTATATGATAACAAAACGAAACAGTTAATGGCAGCAAGAGACCCAATGGGAATTAGACCTATGTTTTATGGTTATAGTAAAAAGAACATCAAATATGTTTTGCTTCCGAAGCCAAAGCTTTATTTGATTTATGTGATGATATTATGCCTTTTCCACCAGGACATTATTATTTAGATGGTCAATTTGTTTGTTATAATGATTTAAGTGATCCTAAAACAATCGTTGATGATGATTTAGAAACAATTGCTGGAAAATTAAAAACAAAACTTGAAAAAGCCGTAGAAAAAAGATTTATGTCTGATGCTCCAATTGGATATTTATTAAGTGGTGGATTAGATTCTTCTTTAGTATGCGCCATTGGTCAAAAATTATCTGATAAACCAATTCGTACTTTCGCTATCGGTATGGAAAGTGATCCTATTGATTTAAAATACGCTAAACAAGTTGCTGATTATTTAGGAACAGAACATACAGAAGTTATTATGAATAAAGAAGATCTCTATCAACATCTAAAAGAAGTCATCTATCATCTTGAAACTTTCGATATTACAACAATTCGTGCGAGTATGGCCATGTATATTTTATGTAAATATATTCACCAAAATACCGATATTAAAGTTATTATGACTGGTGAAGTTTCAGATGAATTATTTGGTTATAAATATACTGATTTTGCACCTAACGCTAAAGCTTTCCAAGAAGAAGCAAGTAAAAGAATCAAAGAACTTTATATGTACGATGTCTTAAGAGCCGATCGTTGTATTTCTGCACATGCTCTTGAAGGACGTGTTCCTTTTGCTGATCTTGATTTTGTTGATTATTCTATGTCTATTGATCCTGCTAAAAAATGAATGTTTATAATAAAGGAAAATATTTGTTAAGACATGCTTTTGAAGGAACTGATTATTTACCACACGATATTTTATTTAGAGAAAAAGCAGCTTTTTCTGATGCTGTTGGTCATTCAATGGTAGATTATTTAAAAGAATTAGCTAAAGATAAATACAGTGATGAAGATGTTTTAAATGCTAAAGATAAATATTCATATTGTACACCTTTCACCAAAGAATCATTAATGTATAGAGATATTTTTGAATCATTCTTCCCACAACAAGGAAAATGGATCAAAGATTTCTGGATGCCAAATAAAGAATGGGAAAACTGTGATGTTGATGATCCAAGTGCTCGTGTGCTTAAAAACTATGGAGATTCTGGAAAATAAAAACAAAGCAATGCTAGATGTTTATTCTAGTATTGCTTTTTCTTCGTTTATTTTATTTTCAATAAATATCTTTTCTAATTCTCTTAAAAAGAATTGTGATGTCTTATAATTCCTTTTTTTAGGTCCTTTTACATGCTTATGTTGTTTTCTAGAAAGATGTCCTAAGTAACGAGAAGTCAACAAATTATTAATATTATCTTCTGTAATTCTTTTCCCCGATACATGAAGTATCGTTACATTTTTAAGCAAAGCTAAACTTGCAAGTCCATAATCTTGACTAATCAATAGATCACCTTCTTGTAAATAAGAAAGAATCATTGATCAACACTATCTTTTCCTACTTCACACATAATTATTTGAATTCTTTCATCTTCAATAACATGTGCAAAATCAATAAACAATAAAACTTCTACTCCATAATGCAAAGCAAGTTCAATAACTTTTTGACGATCAGGACAAGCATCTCCATCAATTAATAAACGCATAAGCCACTTCCAATAAGCACTAGCATAGCAATAACACCACCAACAAAGCCACCTAAATGCCCTGTTTTAGAAATATTTTTATCTGCCAACGTAAAAACAACATTAATAGCAATGACAGGAATAAATTGTTTTAAAACCATTAAAAATGGTCCTTGAAAAACAACACCTAAAGTCACAATAGCTCCTAAAAACCCATAAAAAATACCACTTGCACCTAAAGTAATCGTATTTTGATAACGTTCCTCTTTTTTAGATGCCATATAAGTAATAAGATAAGAAAAAATTCCAGAAATTAATACTAAATACAAATATTCTAAACTTCCCAAAAAAGGTTCAAAGAAAGTTCCACCCAAATAATAAAGTGCATAACAATTCATAAAAATATGAACTAAATCAACATGAACAAAATTAGCTGTTAAAAAGCGCCAATACTCTTGTTTATATTCTATTTTAGGAGGATAAAAAGCTCCATATTTAATAGCTAACGCTGATTTTTCATCTGAATGATCTATAAAATTAATAATGACATAAATGGCTACGGATATCACAATCATCGCTAAAGTTACACTCATTTTTTCTTCTCACTTTCATTTTTAATCACTTCTACTTTTCTTGTTCTTTGAATATTATTACCCTGACTATTTGTAATTGAGTAAATAACTTCATAGCTTCCTACTTCTTCAGTATTGACTGTATTTTTCAAAATCTTAATTTGATGTGTAATATCATTTCCATTACCATCACTAGCTTTAACACCTTCCATAATATCAAAATGTGTTCCTTGAACAATTTCAACATCATCAATACCTTCAAGCGTTGGATGATTTCCTAAGCTTCCCACAACAATCTTAGCTCTTAATTTAGCCGCTTGATTTCCCACCACATCTTCTACAATAATATTAACTATATAAGAACCTTTTTTTGTGAATTTAAGAGTTGTATTTTTTGTTCCATCATCCTCTAAAAAATAAGCAATAACTTCTGATTGATCTTCTACTTTATCTATCAAATTCAAAGCACTAATTTCTTCATTCAAATTCACATTAAAAACAACTTGATTTAAAGTTACAACTGGTTTTGTTGTGTCTTGAATTTTAATGTAAAATGGAAATTCTACTCCCGCATAAGAAGCCGATACTTTATAAACACCTATCTCATTTTTTAAATTAGAAAAATTTAATTGTACCTCATTAATAACATTTGCATTAGCATTGACATAATCTACCGGATTATTAGAAATTGGTGTTCCATATTCATAAACAAAAGTATCTCTTTTTAAAGTAACGGGTGTTATTCTAAAAGCAAAAATCTTAGAAGAGTACTTACAACAACAAAGAATGTTAAAACAATACCAATTATTTTCTTCTTCATTGTTATCACCTCTTTCTAACCTATTATACCATCTCATTATGTCTTTTTTGTGAAAAATACCGTACTTTTGACAATATATTATGCCTTCATTTCAAAAAAAGCAACATAAATCAAACTCTATGTAAAAAAAACATAAAAAAAGGATAAGAGTAATTTCCTATCCTAATCTTTTTAATACTTTTTCTTTACCTAATAATTCCATAGAAGCCGCTAAATCAGGACCATGCATAATACCAGTTGTTGCAATACGTAAAGGCATGTATAACATTTTTCCTCTTGCTTTTGCTTCTTTTTGAGTCGCTTTAATACAAGCAAAAATTTGATCTTGTTTAAAATCTTCTTCAGCTAATTCTGCGACTTTAGATTTAAATACAGCTAAAGTATTTGGAATAGCTTCATCTTTCATAAATTCAATAGCTTCTTCTTCTAAATGAATTTCATCTTCAAAGAATAATTTAACTTGTTCAACGATTTCTTCACCACAAGAAATATGATCTCTATGCACTTCTACTAATTTTTCAATCCATGCTTCACTTTTATCGCTTAAATCATAAGCTTCTTGTAAAAATGGTAAACATAATTCTGTTAATTGTTTTGTATCTAATTTCTTAATATATTGGCTATTGATCCATTTTAATTTATTCATATCAAAAATAGCCCCAGATTTAGAAATACGTTTAACATCAAATGCTTCAATTAATTCATCTAATGAGAAGATTTCTTGTTCACCTTCAGGTGACCACCCAAGTAAAGCAATATAATTTAAGATTGCTTCATTTAAGAAACCTTTATTAATTAAATCTTGATAAGAAGCATCTCCATTACGTTTAGATAATTTATGTTTTTCATCTTTCATAACAGGTGGACAATGAATATATGATGGTACATCCCATCCAAATGCTTGATAAATTAAATTATATTTAGGTGTTGAAGATAAATATTCATTTCCTCTTACAACATGAGTGATGTTCATTAAATGATCATCTACGATATTCGCAAGTTATATGTAGGATAACCATCACTTTTTAATAAAACCCCTTCAGCAAGTCCAGCATTTTCTACTTCAATATGTCCATAAACTTCATCTTCAAAAGAAGTAATTCCAGTACTTGGAATTGTTTGTCTAACAACATATTTTTCACCATTAGCGATTCTTTGTTTTGCTTCTTCTAAAGAAAGATGTTTACAAGGATCAATATATCCTAATTCTTCATTATCAGATTCTTCTTTTGCCTTATTGATTGTTTCTTCATCACAGAAACAATAATGTGCTCCCCCTAATTCAACTAATTTATCAGCATATTCTTTATAAATAGCTAATCTTTCAGATTGAACATAAGGTCCAACTTCTCCTGGTTTATTAGGTCCTTCATCATAACCTAATCCTGTTTGATCCATAACTTTATAGATCATATCAACAGCACCTTCAACTTCTCTTTCTTGATCAGTATCTTCAATTCTTAAAATAAAATCTCCATGATCATGTTTAGCAATTAAATATTCATATAATGCTGTTCTTAAGTTACCGATATGCATATATCCAGTTGGACTAGGTGCAAATCTTGTTCTTACTTTTGCCATTTCTATACTCCTTTTTTCCTTAATAATACAACCGCTTGAGCTACCATTCCTTCTTGTCTGCCGACAAAACCAAGTTTTTCTCCACGTGTTGCTTTAATGTTAATTTGGCTGATGTCACAATGTAATTTACTTGCGACATTTTCTCTCATTTTTGAATATGTGGAGCCATCTTAGGTGCTTCACACATAATAATACTATCAAGGTTATTGATTTCATAACCTTCTTTATCCATCAGTTGATAACAATGTTCCAATAAAACCATTGAAGAAATTCCTTTATATTGAGGATCCGTATCTGGAAAATGTTTTCCAATATCACCAAGACTAATGCCCCAATAATACTTTCAATAATGGCATGTAATAAAACATCTGCATCGCTATGTCCTAATAAACCTTTATCATGGTCAATTTTTACACCACCAATATATAAATCTCTTCCTTCTACTAATTGATGAATATCAATCGATTGTCCTATTCTAAACATGTTATCACCTTCCGCAAACATTCTAGCACATATTTTCTAATTTATGAAGTATTGGATGTTTTATAATCAAGGAAAATATGGTAAACTAAAACATATAAAAATTATGGGAGGACTTCCTATGGATAAAGAAGAAGTAGTAAGTAAAAATTTTATTGAAAAAAATTATAGATCAAAGATTTAGCGGAAGGAAAATATACAAAAATTGCGACACGTTTTCCTCCTGAACCAAATGGTTATTTACACATTGGTCATGCTAAATCAATCTTATTAAATTATGGATTAGCTAAAAAATATAATGGAACATTTAATTTACGTTTCGATGATACAAATCCAATGAAAGAAAAAACAGAATTCGTCGAAAGTATTGTTTCAGATGTAGAATGGTTAGGTGCTAAATATGATGGTGATATCAAATTTGCTTCAAACTATTTTGATCAAATGTATGAAGCTGCTGTTCTTTTAATCAAAAAAGGAAAAGCTTATGTTTGTGATTTAAGTCCTGAACAAATTAGAGAATACCGTGGTACTTTAACAGAACCTGGTAAAGATTCTCCATATCGTAATCGTTCAATCGAAGAAAACTTAGATTTATTCGAAAGAATGAAAAATGGTGAATTTGAAGATGGATCAAAAGTATTAAGAGCTAAAATTGATATGGCTTCATCAAATATCAATATGCGTGATCCTATTATTTATCGTGTTGCCAGAATGACACACCATAACACAGGAGATAAATGGTGTATTTATCCAATGTATGACTTTGCTCATCCAATTGAAGATGCCATTGAAGGAATTACTCATTCAATTTGTACTCTTGAATTTGAAGATCATCGTCCTTTATATGATTGGGTCGTTCAAGAAATTGGTTATGAACATCCACCAAAACAAATTGAATTCGCAAAACTTTATTTAACAAATGTTATTACAGGAAAACGTTATATTAAACGCTTAGTAGATGAAGGAATCGTTGATGGTTGGGATGATCCTCGCTTAGTAACAATTGCAGCATTAAGACGTAGAGGATTTACACCAGAATCCATTAAATCTTTTATGGAATTAGTTGGTGTTACAAAAAGTAACTCATCAAATGATTATGCAATGTTAGAATATTGTATTCGTAATGATTTAAAACCTAAAGCACCTCGTGTGATGGCTGTTTTAGATCCTATTAAATTAGTTATCGATAACTATCCTGAAGGACAAGTAGAATATTTAGATGCGATGGTCAACATGGAAAATCCTGATTTAGGTTATGAAAAAGTTCCATTTGAAAGAGAATTATGGATTGATCGTGATGACTTTATGGAAGAACCACCTAAAAAATATTTTAGATTGTTCCCAGGAAATGAAGTTCGTTTAATGAATGCTTATTTCGTTAAATGTGTTGATTTTGAAAAAGATGAAAATGGAAAAGTAACAGTTGTTCATTGTACTTATGATCCTATTACTAAAAATGGTACAGGATTTACAGGTAGAAAAGTAAAAGGAACAATTCATTGGGTTCCTGTTCATCATTGTAAAAAAGTAACAGCTCGTTTATATGAAAACTTAGTTGATGAAGAAAAAGGTGTTTATAATGAAGATGGATCTTTAAACTTAAATCCTAATTCATTAACTGTTATTGAAGATTGTTATGTTGAACCAGCTATTGAAAAATATAAACCTGGTGATTCATTCCAATTTGTAAGAAATGGATATTTCTGTATTGATACAAAAGATTCTACAGATGATCATTTTGTATTTAATAGAATCGTTTCATTAAAGAGCTCATTTAAATTACCTAAGAAATAAAAATTTGGAGATTGCCTCGACAATCTCCTTTTTTGTATAAGAAAACAATATCTTTCGATATTGCTTTTTTATTTACTATATTTACGATCATGTGCTGCAGAAATTAAACCTTGGAATAAAGGTTGTGCACGGTTTGGTCTTGAAGTAAATTCTGGATGGAATTGACATCCTACATAGTAAGGATGATCTTCTAACTCAACAATTTCTACAAGGTTTCTTTCTGGGTTAAATCCTGCAACTTTTAATCCATTTTCAACTAAAACATCTTTATAGTTATTATTAAATTCATATCTATGACGATGTCTTTCTTTAATCATTTCTTTTCCATAAAGACGATAAGCATGTGTCCCTGGATTTAATTGACATTCATAATCACCTAATCTTTGTGTACCTCCCATATCTTCTAAAGATTGGTCAGACATTAATTGATCACTGGATTCTTACATAATTCATCAAATTCTAATGAGTTAGCATCTTTAATACCACAAACATTTCTAGCATATTCAATGGTAATTAATTGCATACCTAAACAAATACCTAAAAGTGGAACTTATTAGTACGTGCATATTCAATAGCATCAATCATACCAGCAATACCACGATCACCAAATCCACCTGGAACGATAATACCATCAGCATCTTTTAATCTTTCTACTACATTTTCTTTATTTAATTCTTCTGAATTAATAAAATCAATATTAACTACACTGTTTACATAATATCCTGCATGTCTTAAAGCTTCGTTAACTGATAAATAAGCATCCGGTAATTGAACATATTTTCCAACTAACGCAATATTTAATTCTTGATTTAAGTTTTTAACACGGTTAACTAATGCATCCCATTCATCCATATGAGCCGCTGGTGCATTAATTTGTAAATGTTGTAATACTAAATCATCCATTTTTTGATCTAATAACATACGTGGTAATTCATATAAATTTTCTACATCATAGTTTGAAATAACATTTTGTGTTGGTACATTACAGAATAATGAAATCTTATCTTTTAATTCTTTTTCAATATGATGTTCACTACGACAAACAATAAAGTCTGGTTGAATACCTAAACCTCTTAATTCTTTAACACTATGTTGTGTTGGTTTTGTTTTTACTTCATGACTTGCTCCAATGTATGGAAGTAAAGTTGTATGAATATAAACAGTATTTTCATATCCTAAATCTAATCTTACTTGGCGGATAGCTTCAATGAAAGGTAAACTTTCGATATCTCCTGTTGTTCCACCAATTTCAGTAATGACGATATCTGCTTTAGAACTACGTGCCGCTGCATAAATTCTTTCTTTAATTTCATTTGTAATATGAGGAACAACTTGTACAGTAGCTCCTAAATAATCTCCACGTCTTTCTTTTGAAATAACGTTACTATAAATTCTACCTGTTGTAATTGATGAGTTTTTATTTAATTGTTCATCAATAAATCTTTCATAATGTCCTAAGTCTAAGTCTGTTTCTGCCCCATCTGCAGTAACAAATACTTCCCCATGTTGATAAGGTGACATTGTTCCTGGATCAACGTTAATATATGGATCTAATTTTTGCATGAAGACCTTTTGTCCTCTTTGTTTTAAAATTCTTCCTAAAGATGCAGCTGTTAACCCTTTACCAAGACCAGACACAACTCCACCTGTTACAAATATGTATTTAGCCATTTTCTATCCTCCTCTAGTATCTATAAAAATAAAAAGTGCCTTCCTATGGAAGACACTGTATTGCCCTTTCTTATTCTAACAATATTAAATATTTATTGCAATAATAAATTTATTATTTTTACACAAAAAAAGGAACACCGTTCCTTTCCTTGCATATAAGTGATTTTTTGGGAGAGGGGTCACTTATACTTGTTTATTATATTGTCTTCATCTGACATGATTAATATAACAATTCTATATGAATTCATTATGAACTTTCTCTTAAGGTAAAAGAAAAGGTAGGACATGCCTACCTTAACTATTATTTATCAAATTTATTTTTGTAATCGTAAATTTTACGTAAGATATCTTCCATATCTTTAACCATAGGCATTCTAGGGTTAGCTGGTGTACATTGATCTTCGTAAGCATTCATAGCAATTCTATGACTGATTCTTCCCAAGCTTCTCTTGAGATACCTTGAGATTCTACGTTAGATACAACACCTACTTTGTGACATAATTCTTCACAAGCATCAGCGAACATTTCAACACCTTCAGCTGGAGTTTTAGGATTTAATCCGATTAATTGAGCTAATTCCATGAATTTAACATCAGCTTTATAGTTTTCAATTTTTGGCCAGATATTTAATTTAGTTGGAATAGTTCCGTTATATCTAATTACGTGTGGTAATAAGATACCATTTGTTCTACCATGAGGAATATGCCATTCTCCACCAATCTTATGAGCTAATGAGTGGTTCATTCCTAAGAATGCATTTGCGAATGCCATACCTGCGATAGTTGCAGCATTATGCATTTTTTCTCTAGCAATTGGAGTACCTTTCTTAACTGATTCTTCTAAGTATTCAAATACTAATTTAACAGCTTGTTTAGCCCATCCATCAGTAAAGTCAGATGCTAAGATTGAACATAAGCTTCAACCGCATGAGTTAATACGTCGATACCTGTATCAGCAGCGATTGCTCCTGGTAATGACATTACGAATTCAGGGTCAACGATAGCGATAGTTGGTGTTAAAGCATAGTCAGTTAATGGATATTTTTTGTTTTCTTTCTTATCAGTGATAACTGCGAAAGGAGTAACTTCTGATCCAGTTCCTGATGTAGTTGGGATACAGATCATTTTTGCTTTTTTACCTAATTCAGGGAATTTGAAAGCACGTTTTCTGATATCCATGAATTTTTGTTTGATATCATCAAAGTTAACTTCTGGGTTTTCATACATTAACCACATAACTTTAGCAGCATCCATTGATGATCCCCCACCTAAAGCAATGATACAATCAGGTTCGAATTTTCTCATTAATTCTACCCCTTCTCTTACAGTATCAATACTTGGATCTGGTTCAACATCAAAGAATAATTCAATATCTACATGATTACGTCTTCTTCTAATAACGTCTTCGATTTTTTCAACATAACCAAGATTTACCATACTTCTATCAGTAACAATCATGGCTTTTTCCATATGTTTCATATCTCTTAAGTATCTAATTGAATTCTTTTCAAAGTATACTTTTGGAGGAAGTTTAACCCATTGCATATTGTTATTACGTCTCCCTATTCTCTTAATATTGATTAAGTTAACAGCACTTACGTTGTTAGATACTGAGTTATGTCCGTAAGAACCACAACCTAATGTTAATGATGGAATGAATGCATTATATACTGATCCAATACCACCGAATGTTGATGGAGCGTTTTCAATGATACGGATTGCTTTACATGCATGTCCGAATTTTTTAGAAATTTCATGATCTTCTGTATGAATTGCAGCAGAGTGACCTAAACCGTTAAATTCAACCATTGCAGCTGCTTTAGCGATACCATCATCAGTGCTTTTAGCTTTTAAGATAGCTAATACTGGAGATAATTTTTCTCTAGTTAATGGTTCATTTGGTCCTACTTCTTTACATTCAGCACAGATAATTTGTGTTTCAGCAGGTACTTTGAATCCAGCTTGTTCAGCAATCCATTCAGCAGGTTTACCTACAACATTTGGATTTAATTTAGCTTGAGCAACATTGTCTGAATAAGCTTCTGCACCAAACATGAATTTTTCAAGTTTAGCTTTTTCTTCTTTATTTACAAAGTAAACATGGAATCTTTTAATTTCTTTCATGAAATCACTGTAGATTTCTTGGTCAACGATTGCTGCTTGTTCAGAAGCACAAATCATACCATTGTCGAAAGATTTTGATAATACGATATCATTTACAGCTCTTGGTAATACACATGTTTTTTCAACATATGCAGGTACGTTACCAGCACCTACACCTAAAGCAGGTTTCCCACATGAATATGCAGCTTTAACCATTGCGTTACCACCAGTTGCTAAGATAGTTGCAACACCTGGGTGATTCATTAATGCATTAGTAGCATACATAGATTTAATTGATAACCATTGGATACAGTTTTCTGGTGCACCAGCAGCAATAGCAGCATCTCTAATTACGATAGCAGCTTGTTTTGAACTTTCATGAGCGCTTGGGTGGAACGAGAAAATGATTGGGTTTCTTGTTTTTAAAGCGATTAATGATTTGAAAATTACTGTTGAAGTTGGGTTAGTTGTTGGAACGATACCACAAACAACACCCACTGGTTCAGCAATTTCAGTAATACCAGTTAATGGATCTTCATTGATGATCCCTACTGTTTTTAAATGACGTAAATTGTTAGTAACATATTCACATGCAAATAAGTTTTTAACAGCTTTATCTTCAAATACTCCACGTCCTGTTTCGTTAACTGCAGCTTCAGCTAAAATACCATGATGGTCTAGTCCAGCTACAGAACATTTAGCGACGATGTAGTCTACTTGTTCTTGTGTAAAATCTTCAAATTCTTCTAAAGCTTTTAAAGCTTTGTTTACAAGGTCATCAACATGAGCATCAGTTTCTGCTTCAGTTGGGACAGCTTGTTGTACAGGTTTTTTTTCTGCCATTTTATTTCCTCCATAACTATTGTGAAATTTCATTTGTACACAACCATCTTACATGAAAAACATACAAAAAACAAGCATTATCGCTCGTTTGATGTAAAAAAATAACGTAGGCGATTACATTTTTAATTTCTTAAAATTTTTATTTGCAATAACAATATTGACACCTTTTTCCTTAAAATAAGCATATCTAAAACGGTTCTTTACACCCCATGTATTGATGTCCAATCCAGCTTTTAAAAAGAGTGCAATTTCATCTTCATCTAGAAAATCTTCACGTGCATGTACATGAAATTTTTGTGTTAAACATAATTGTTTATTTTTTTCATAATCATCTTCAAAAAGATAACCTAAATATAAAGATGAATCGATTGCTCTTAATTTATAAAGAGAATCAACATAAAAACTTGAAAATAAAACTTGATCTAGCATCCCCATTTCTTTGATCATTTGATAGCTTTCTAGTTCTATTCCTGGATATTGAATTTTATTTGTTTTAATTTCTAAGTTGATCTTTACATTTTTTCCTTTACATAATTCCAATAATTCTTTCAACAAAGGAATTCTTTGAGGATTTTCTTTTGTTCCAAAATTATATGCACAAAGCTCTTCATAAGTCATATCTTTAATATAACCTTTTCCATCACTTGTTCGATTGATTTTTTCATCATGACATAAAACAAGAACACCATCTTTGTTTTATGCACATCTGTTTCAATACCATCAAATCCACCTTCAATAGCTTTTGAAAAAGCTAACATTGTATTTTCAGAATATTGATCACTATAACCTCTATGTCCAAACAACAACATAGTCTCACCTCCAAAGCCTATTTTACTCTTTTATTGTTAAGAATACACCAAAAAAATGTAATTTAAAAAGCAGACTTTTATAAAGAGTCTACTTTTCATGTACTATTTTAAAAGAATCTAAATAATAAAGTTCAAGATCTTTATTACATTCTAACATACTACATTCACTAAATATTCTTGTTTTGACACTCCCCATGTCTAAAGACAGGGGATTCTTGCTACCTGCCAACATTGTTGGCTGACCAGTTCATTTCTGATAGGTCGCAGTGCAAGTTAGGGGTATGCCATTACCCTTCCTAGAGCAGAACCTATAGTTCTCTAGGCAGTATATCTGTTACCAATATACTCAGTTGAGTTGCATATATTTATAACTCCTAGCAGATCCCTGTGTGTTTGATATCCACATCTGCACATATAACTTCTATCTTTTGCATGTTGGATTCTTCCACATATCGGACAGATCTGACTTGTATATGCTGGATCTACATACTCAACTTCTATGCCTGCAAGTTTTGCTTTGTATTCTATAAATGTAGCTAGTCTATAGAATGACCATGTATGCAGGCTATGATTGTTTTTTCGACTTGTTCTTGTCGTAGAGCGGATGTTTTGTAGTCGCTCTAATTTGATTACGGATACATCATGTGCTTTTGCTGTATTTACAATTTCACGACTTAGCTTATGATCTATATCTTTCATTGTTAATTTTTTTCTTTCATATAATCACCTTTGTCATTATAACAAAAAAGTTCACTTTAAATAAAGTCACGTTCCTTCAACCATGTTGTAATTCCATCATCATTGACATCTGGACATATTTCATCAGCCACCGCTTTTGCTTCAGGAACCGCATTATCCATTGCAACACCTGTTCCAACAGTTTCTAACATTTCTAAATCATTGCGTCCATCTCCAAAAGCAATCGTATCTTTGATATCTTTATGAAGTGCTTCTACTAATTTTTGGATTCCTACAGCTTTAGAAACACCTTTTAATGTTAAATCAAACGAACATCCTGTTTGATGTCTTTGAATATCAAAATATGGAGATAATGTTTCAACTAAAAGAGGAATATCTTCTTTTGAATTGATAACGATCATTCCAATATATGTTTCAATTTCTTGTGGATCAAAATCATCAATAATTGTTTCATCTTTCATTCCCCATACTCTAGCAAATTCTTTATGTTGTGGGTCATTTTTATCTAAGACATAAATATAATCGCTACTTTCAAAATAGAAACTAAAATGATGTTCTTTAGATAATTTAATTGTTTCTTCTATTGCTTTTGCTGGAACAACAGCTTTATAAATAGCATCTCCTTTATATTCTACATAGCCCCCATTACAAGTGACATATCCACTAAAAGGATAATCCATAACACCTTCTGTAATAAAGCATTTGCATCTACCTGTAGCTAGAAATACATCATGACCTTTTTGTTTTAACTGATCAAAGGAATTTCTATTTATTGTTGATATACCATAAAGCCCTTTATTACAATCTATCAATGTGCCATCTATATCAAAGAAAAATAATTTAGACATCTTTACCTCCATAATATAAAAGACAAATGTGAATACATTTGTCTAGAATGTTTTTTCTAATGCTACTAAATCAATTTCCATAGGTGTTTGATTACCTAAGAAATCAATAAGTACTTTAGCTGTTTCTTTTTCAAAATCAATCGATTCAACAGTTCCACTTTTACCAGCAAATGGACCTGAAATAACATTTACTTCATCTCCAACAGCATAGTCAATTTCGATTGCTGAAGTACTAATACCCATATTCTTTAAGATTGGATCTAATTCATGTTTTTGAAGTGGGAAAGGTTTTGCTCCTCCACCAGAAGAACCAATGAATCCTGAAACCCCTGAAGTATTACGTACAACATACCAAGCTTCATCTGTCATAACCATTTCTACAAGAACATATCCAGGAAACATATTTGTTACTTTGTTGATTTTTTACCATCTTTAATAACTGTTTCTACATGTTCTGGAATTATGATATTATATAAGCAATCTTGTAATCCCATTGATTCAATACGTTTTTCTAAGTTTTCTTTTACTTTATTTTCATGACCATTGTATGTACAAACAACATACCATTGTCTTCCTTCATCATTCATTCCTGCCATAATTAATCCATCCCCAATGCTTTCAATATAAATGCAATAACGGCATCTCCACCAAAGAAGAATAACCCCATTACAAAAGTAAACACTAATACAGTTAAAGAATTATTAAATAATTCTTTTTTGTTAACCAATGAATATTTTTAATTTCAGCTCTGATTCCTTTTAAATTGAACCACTCTTTAAATTTTAATTCATGTTCTACTTCTTCAACGACTTCTGTTTCCGCCTTTTTACCAAACACGACATAGCCTCCTTATTTTGTTTCTTTATGTAACGTATGCTTTCCACAACGTTTACAATATTTATTTAATTCTAATCTTTTTACATTTAATCGTTTATTTTTAGTCATTGTATAGTTTCTCGATAAACATTCACTACACACTAAAATGATTTTCTCTTTCATCTTATCAACTCATTTCTATGCCACTATAATTTAGCATAAAAGCTAGCTATAGTCAATCTTATTTAGATTTGTCCATCTTTTTTTGTAAGCGATATTTCGCATTATAGACACAACGAATATCAATATTCAACAATTCAGCAATTTCTTTACTCTTATATCCTTTCATAAAACAATCAAATATTTTTCTTTCAAGTGAAGAGCTTGCTTTTTCTATTTTATTTAAATAATAACTTTTGTTTTCATTTAACCGTAATTGATATTCCGGTCTATTATAACTTTTTTGATCTGCAATAATATTTTCAATACGCATATTACTTCCATAGATTTCTTGATCTAAAGAATCGTAGAATTTTATTACCTCTATTAAGTATTCTTTTTTGTAATTTTAATACATCATTAATCGCATATGAAAAATATGTATTTATAGAAGCATTCTTATCATAGCGATAGCGATCAAAAATTCCAATCAAAACAAGTAACGCCTCTTGACTATAATCTTCTGCAGAAGTTAATGCTGTTTCTCTACAATAACGTTTCACAAAAATTTCAATTTTATTTTTATACTCATCTAACAACAATTTATACGCTATTGAAGAACCTAAATGATATAAATACAATAATTCTTGTTCATTATACGCTATCATAGTTTGTCTCTCCTTTCTTACTATAAAGGATGACGTGAGTTATAGACTTGATATAAAAGAACAGATGCAGCTACTGATGCATTTAATGAATTCACATGTCCTACCATTGGTAAAACAACATTAATATCACAACTTTTCTTTACCAATCTTGACATTCCAAATCCCTCTGAACCAATAACTAATACTGTAGGCATATTGTAATCAACACTTCTATAATCTTGACTGTTTTCTAATTCACAACCAACGATCCAAAATGCCTTCTTTTTAAATCTTCTAATGTTCTTGTTAAATTTGTTACCTGTGCTACTTTTACATGATGAATAGCTCCTGTTGAAACTTTCGCAACCGTTCCATTCAATCCAACACTTCTATTTTTTCCAATAATAACACCATCAACACCAACAGCATCACATGTTCTCAAAATAGCACCTAGATTATGAGGATCTTCCAAACCATCTAACATAAGTAATAGGGGTTGTTTATTTTCAGGAATATCTTTTAAAATTTCATCAATTGTATAATAGCGATAATTTTCAATATAGGCCATTACTCCTTGATGAACAACCTTTCCTACCTTCTTATCAAATTCTTTTTTATCAACAAATTCTAATGGAATTTGATTTCTTTTACAAATATCAAAAATTTTAGGATCCTTATGCCCATTTAACATATAAATCTTATAAACACTTGCACCCTTTAACGCCTCCATGATAGGGTTCTTTCCATATATATATTGTTTCATATTTTTCTCCATTTTTCGTCTCAAATTTGTCTCAAATTTGTCTCATTTACATATCTTTTGAATTCATCAAATATCTCATAAATTCTATCTTTACATTCATTTAAATATAAATGTCCTATTAAACATTCAAATCCTGTTGAATAACGATGTTCCTTAGTATCTCTTTTAGAAGTTTTTGTATTTCTCCCTCTTTTAAAAATACCAACTTCTTCTTCAGTTAAAAAATCAGTTTCTAATAAATGTAAAATAAATTTTTCATGGGACAAACTACTAACAAAATGAGTTGCTTCTTGGCACAACTCATTTACTTTTTAGTTCACTTTCTTTTACTAAATAATCTCTAACTAAAGTTCTAAAACACTATCTCCTAAATAAGCAAGAACTAATGGATTGATAAAATCTGGATTCATTAAATAATCCCCTTTTGAATTAATTCTGCACGATATTGATCAGCTTTTTCAAAATCTTTAACAACTTTAGCGTCTAACCATTTTGAATATAATTCTAATTCATCTTCATCTAATTGTTTTGGTTTAAAAACAAATCCAATGACATCTGTCATCTTAAGTAAAGTATTATATTCTTTTAAAATTAAAGTATTGTCTTTTTCTTTAACACGCATTGCTTGATTTAATACTTTAACTTGATTTAAAATTTCAGTTAAAGCTAAAGAAGTATTCAAATCATCAGCTAAAGCATCTACCATATGATCAACAGTGTCTTTATTAAAGTCATCACCATCAAGATGATTTACTTGTACATAAAGAGATGTTTGTTTTAAAACGTTTTCTACTTTAGCTACTTCTTTTTTTACACCTTCAATAATCTCATTTGTCATATTTAAAGGATTTCTATAATGACTTGATAACATAAACCATTTATAAACATTGCATCCAAGTTCTACAATTAAATCTTTAGCCCAAACAACATTACCTAAAGATTTAGACATCTTTTCATTATTAATATTGATCATTTGATTATGCATCCATGTATCTGCAATAGGATGTCCATTTAAAGCTCTTGATTGAGCAATTTCATTTTCATGATGTGGAAATTTTAAATCTTGACCTCCACCATGGATATCAATACGCCCATTTTCAAAAATATCATTGATCATAACAACACATTCTGTATGCCATCCTGGTCTACCTTTTGACCAAGGACTATCAAATTGAATACCTTCATCTGTCTTCTTCCATAAAGCAAAATCAGTTGTTTCTTCTTTAACACCTTTATCTTCAACACGTTCACTTGCACCTGCTACAAGGTCTTCAATTTTAATACCCGATAATTCGCCATATTCCTTTACTTTAGAAACTCTAAAATAAACATCTCCATCAACAACATATGCATAACCTTTATCTACTAATTTTTGAATAAAAGAAATAATTTGATCCATTGTTTCTGTAACTCTAGGTGCATAAGTAGGAAATTCTAAGTTTAATCCTCTTCTAACATCTTCATAAGCCTTAATATATTTATCAGTTAATTCTTTTTCAGTAATACCTTCTTGTTTAGCTGCTTTAATAATTTTATCATCTACATCAGTAAAGTTTGAAACAAAAGTCACTTTATTCCCTAAATATTCAAATGTTCTTCTTAAAACATCAAAACAATCATTGGTCTTGTATTTCCAATATGAACATAGTTATAAACTGTAGGTCCACATACATAATACTTACTTCACCTTCT
>ENA-OQCS01000703-OQCS01000703.1-human-gut-metagenome-genome-assembly--contig:-NODE-703-length-18643-cov-3.839544_pt1 | contig 18643 bp, 16 predicted proteins | sample MGYA00242757_ERZ504575 | MGnify/ENA primary metagenome ERZ504575 (study PRJEB26092, sample SAMD00036297) | human gut metagenome | host: Homo sapiens | study: EMG produced TPA metagenomics assembly of... | reverse complement strand
CTTTTCTTTTCTGCGGATCAAGTCAGCTCCTGCAAGGATATTAGACCACTGGTCGTTTCCACCCATCTCTAATTTACATCCATATCTTCTATTTAACTCAAGGAAATCATATCCCTGCATTAACATATAGTTAAACTCGAAGAATGTAAGTCCACGTTCCATTCTCTGTTTGTAACATTCTGCTGTTAACATCTTGTTGACTGAGAAATGAACTCCAACTTCACGTAAGAATTCAACGTAATTTAAATTTAATAACCAATCTGCGTTATTTGCTAAGATTGCTTTGTCATCATCAAATGTGATAAATCTTGACAACTGTTCTTTGAAACGTTTCGCATTATGATCGATCGTTTCCTTTGTTAACATATTTCTCATATCAGATTTTCCAGATGGATCTCCAATCATAGTTGTCCCGCCACCTAAAAGAGCAATTGGACGATGTCCTGCTTTCTGCATATGCATCATTGCCATAATCGTTAAAAAATGTCCTGCTGTTAAACTGTCTGCTGTTGCATCAAATCCGATATAGAATGTTACTTTTTCTTTTCCTAACAGTTCTCTTAATTCCTCGTGTGTTGTCTGTGCGATAAATCCTCTTTCTTGCAGCACATCATATACGTTTTGACTCATTTTATATATCTCCTTTTAAATTCTCTTCTTAATTTGTGTTTATATAATATAGTCCACGGCCTATGCCGTTCCTTTGAACTTATGGGAATTCCTCTATAATCTTATGCAGCCGTTCCCAAGTTCTCTTAACAGATGATCCGGACATTCGTTCTCTTCCTGTATGCATGTCCACCATATCTGATTCTGATGATATAATGTCTGCATGCTGATCTAATACCCCAAAATTGTCACCTCAAAAATATCTTGATTTCTAGTTTTTAAAGCTATGGATCGGTGCTGGAATTCTTCCTCCACGATTCACAAATGCATCACATGAAAATTCGTTCACTGGCATAATTGGTGCATATCCAAGTAATCCACCAAATTCTACCTGATCTCCAACATCTTTTCCGATTGCTGGGATCACACGGACAGCAGTTGTCTTCTGATTGATCATACCAAGTGCCATCTCATCTGCGATCAGTCCTGCGATCGTTGTTGCTTTTGTTTTTCCTGGGATTGCGATCATATCAAGTCCTACAGAACATACACATGTCATTGCTTCTAATTTCTCAATTGTCAGAGCTCCAGCATTCACTGCATCAATCATTCTCTGGTCTTCGCTGACTGGAATGAATGCTCCACTTAATCCACCAACGTAAGAGGAAGCCATAACTCCACCCTTCTTCACTTGGTCATTTAACATCGCTAAGGCTGCTGTTGTTCCTGGTGCTCCTGCATACTCTAATCCAATCTCTTCTAAGATCTCTCCAACACTGTCTCCTGCTGCTGGTGTTGGTGCAAGAGAAAGATCAATGATCCCAAATGGAATTCCAAGTCTCTTAGATGCTTCTTTCGCTACTAACTGTCCGACACGAGTTACTTTAAACGCTGTTTTCTTAATCGTCTCGCAAAGAACTTCAAAGTTCTCTCCTCTAACATTTTCAATCGCACGTTTTACAACACCTGGTCCACTAACACCTACATTGATGATCGCATCTGCTTCTGTAACTCCATGGAAAGCTCCTGCCATAAATGGGTTATCATCTGGTGCATTACAAAATACTACGAACTTCGCACATCCAAGACACTGGTTGTCTTTTGTAAGTTCTGCTGTTTCTTTGATGATCTCACCGATCAATTTCACTGCATCCATGTTGATTCCTGTCTTTGTAGAACCTACATTAACAGAGGAACATACAAAGTCTGTCTCTGCTAATGCTTTTGGAATAGAACGGATCAATAATTCATCTGCTTTTGTCATTCCTTTGCTTACTAATGCAGAATATCCACCTAAGAAGTTGACTCCAACTTTCTTTGCTGCTGCATCTAATACTTTCGCAAGTTCTACGAAATCATCTGGTGTCTTACATACATTCCCACCCACTAAAGAAATTGGTGTGATAGAAATTCGTTTGTTAACAATTGGAATACCAAATTCATTCTCGATATCTTTTCCTGTCTTCACAAGGTCTTTTGCAACTGTTGTGATCTTATTATAAATATTCTCCTTGACCTCTTCTAGTGTTGCACCAACACAATCTAATAAACTGATACCGATCGTGATCGTACGAACATCTAAATTCATCTCATGGATCATTTTATTCGTTTCAAATACTTCATTCAGATTAATCATGATGCCACCCCACTAAATTCTGTGCATAATATCAAAGATTCTTTCGTTCTGCGCCTGAATTACAACACCGATTTCTTCACCGATCTGTTTTAACTCACTGGATAATAATGCGATATCTTTGGATGAACCAGCTGGATCTACGACCATCATCATGTTAAAGAAGCCGCCTGTGATCGTTTGGGAGATGTCTAAGATGTTAACATTGTTGCTAGCTAAATAGTTACACACCTTTGCGATGATTCCTACACCGTCTTTTCCAACAACTGTGATTACTGTTTTTTCCATTTTTGTTATTCCTCCTAAATGTTTATGATACACTGGTTACGGTAGATACCGTGTCTCTTCTGGCTACTTCAATCGGTAATGTAAAATTATGTAAAGAAATCTTTACCGTCTCGTATGCCAGTTTTTCGTAATTATTCTCTTTACTCAGATGTCCAAGATAAACTTTCTTTGTCTTCTGTGTTGCAACTTCCTCAATCAGTTCAGCACATCTTTCATTCGATAAATGTCCCTCTCTTCCAAGGATCCGTCTCTTCAAATAATACGGATAACGTCCAACCTGAAGCATATTCACATCATGATTAGCTTCTACAAATAAAATATCCGAATCATATATCTTCTCTACCAGATATTCATCGTAGTCTCCAAGATCTGTTGCAATGCTTGCCTTGGCCCCTTCTTCTGAGTAAAACGAGTACAAACAGGATCTGCAGCATCATGCCATATATGAGATGCATTGACTTTCATATCTCCGATCTCAAATGGTTTGTCTGCTTCAATCGAATGAAAAAGGCTTTTATCAACTTTCCCAAGGTTCTTATAATCAAAAATCGCATCGATTGTCTTTCCTGTTGCAAAGATTGGAAGTCCATATCGTCTTGCGATAACACCAAGTCCCTTGATATGATCCGTATGCTCATGTGTGATCAAAATTCCATCAAATTCTGGAACGGTAAGATCAAGTTCTGAAAGGGAATTTTCAATACGCTTTGCACTGACTCCACAATCAACTAATACATTCGTCTTCTTCGTTCCAACATATATGCAATTTCCTTCACTGCTGCTTGCTAAACTTGATAGTTTCACAGATTATACCTCTTTCTTCTCTTCTGGGCTGACCCTATTGGCAAACATTATATCATAAGGTTATTTAAGATTCAAGAATTGCACTGTATTCTTAAATGTACAAAATATCAACCAAGAATCTTTATGATCTGTGCTTTTGTATCTTCTAGATCACCTGAATTATCAATGATATTGCTTGCCATAGATTTAAACTCTTCTTCTTTTTGCTGTTTTTCGATCATCTGTTTGATCTTTTCATCAGAATATCCTCTGGAAGCTTTTAAGCGTTCATATCTTACTTCTTCTCTCGTGTAAATATACCATAACTGATCAAATCTCTTTTCATATCCTGCTCCAACTAACAAAGCTGACTCTATGACAAGCAAACCTTCTGGTTCTTCTTTTCCAAACTGATCAATTCTTGATAAAATCTCTTCATCTACATTTTTATGAGTGATGCTGTTTAATAATGAAAGTTTTGTTTCATCATGAAACACGATCTCTCCAAGTATCGGACGATTGATCGTTTGGTCTTCATTTAAAATTTCATTTCCAAATGCTTGAACGATCGCATCATAACTTTTTGCCCCTGGTACCATCAGCTCATGTGCTACATGATCAGATTGAATGACTTTTGCCTGATAATCATTTTTTAGTATATTTAAAATCTCACTTTTTCCAGAGCCAACTCCCCCGGTGATTCCTATGATTTTCATTTATCTTCTCCTTATTTTGCTTCGTACCAGCTTGCTCCCTGTTCAATATCAATATTTAATGGCACACGAAGGCTTACTGCATTCATCATTTCATTCTGTAAGATTTCTTTGACTTCCTCAAATTCATCCAAATGTGTTTCAATCAGGAGTTCATCGTGAATTTGTAAAAGCAGACGGGATTTCATCTGTTTTTCTTTTAATTTCATGTTCACTCTTACCATTGCGATCTTAATGATATCTGCTGCTGTTCCCTGAATCGGGGAATTCATTGCTACACGTTCTCCGAAGTTTCTCTGCATGAAATTGCTGGATTTTAATTCTGGGATCGGACGGATTCGATTGAACATTGTCTTTACATATCCGTCTGTTTTTCCTTTTTCCACCTCCCCATCTAAGAATTCCTTAACTCGTGGATACATTGCAAAATAACGATCAATATATTCCTGTGCCTGTTTTCTTGAAATCTTAAGATCCTGACTTAAACCAAACGCACTTAATCCATAAATGATCCCAAAGTTAACCGCTTTTGCATCTCTTCTTTGTGTACTCGTCACTTCATCCATCGGAATTCCAAATACTTCAGAAGCTGTTCTTGCATGAATGTCCTGATTCTCCTCATATGCATGGATCAGTTTCTCATCCTGTGACAAATGTGCCAGAACTCGAAGTTCGATCTGTGAATAATCCGCATCTAAAAATATATATCCCTCTTCTGGCAAAAATACTTTACGAATCGCTCTTCCAAGTTCCATACGGATTGGAATATTCTGAAGATTTGGTTCCGTACTACTGATTCTTCCAGTTGCGGTGATTGTCTGATTAAATTTTCCATGAATTCTCTGATCATCCTGAATAAAGTTTGCCAATCCATCTGCATACGTTGATTTTAATTTCGTCAACTGTCTGTATTCTAAGATCATCGGAATGATCGGATAGAGATGCTCGATCTTTTCTAACACTTCCACACTAGTGGAATATCCAGTCTTTGTCTTTTTTGCACCTTCTAATTTCATATGTTCAAATAAAACAACACCTAACTGTTTTGGAGAATTGATATTGAACTCTTCCCCTGCTTCTTTGTAGATAGACTCCTGTAATTCTTCAATCCTTCCAACCAGCTGATCTCCATATTCTTTCAACGCTTTCGAATCTACGTGAATTCCTCGTACTTCCATATCATGAAGTGCAAACATTGTTGGAATCTCAATCTCTCGATAAAGATCCATCATCTCAAGTTCCGTTAATTTATCACTTAATGGTTGGATCGATTCTCTTGAAATATAAGCTTCATAACCCATGATCTTCTTTCCTGCATCACTTAAAACCCCATCTGTAACCATTGGATGTTTCTTATCGATCAATTCTTTTTTGGATGGAAGCATCATAGATTTATAATCTCTTGCAATATCATCATATTCATAAGTGCTTTTTAATGGATTCACAAGATAAGCAGCCAGTGAAACATCAAAAATACTCTTTGTCGTCTCATGGATCGTTAAATGAGACAAATGTTCTTTCACTTCCATCATTGCCACATATCCTATGTTGCCATATAGATCATCAATTTTCTCATATAAAAAATCTTGCGTTATAAATCCAAAACCTTCACAACTAAATAAATATACTTCTTCTCCTTCTGTATTTAATGCAACCCACATTGCATCATTTTCTTTATAAATGGAGATTCCTGCTTCTTTCTTCTTCACTGCTTTTGCAAAATATCTTCCGCCTCTGCAAGATCGATGATTTCTTTGATCTTAATTTCGAAATCCTCTTGTTCTTCTCCATCAAAAACGTTTGAGAATTGCTTTAAATTCCAATTCTTTCAACATATGATACGCTTCCTTCGTATACAGATCACCAAGCTTCGCATCATCAAAGGAAATATTGATCGGACTGTCTAACTTGATTGTTGCAAGTTCTTTACTCATAACACCCTGATCATAGTATTCCTGCAGATTGTTTTTTGCACGATTGGGTTTTACTTCATCAATATGTGCATATGCATTTTCAATTGATTGAAATTCTTTGATCAGTTTTGTCGCTGTCTTCTCCCCTATTCCAGGAATTCCAGGAATATTATCCGATGCATCACCCATCAAAGCTTTCACGTCAATAAATTCCTTTGGCGTTACCTGATATTTTTCTAACACATCATCTTCATAATAATCTTCAACAACCGTTCCAGCCCTGTTTGTCTTTGGAATACGAATCTGCACTTTCTTTGTCGCAAGCTGTAAAAGATCTCGATCTCCAGAGACAATTTTCACTTCAAATCCTGCTTGTTCTCCAAGAACAGACATTGTCCCAAGAAGGTCATCTGCTTCATAACCTTCTTCCATCATCAAAGGAATGTTCATTGTCTTTAACACCTCACGGATCACTGGAACCTGTTCTTGTAATTCATCTGGCATTCCTTTTCTCGTTCCTTTATAATCCGCAAACATTTTATGGCGGAATGTTGGCGCTTTTAAGTCAAATGCAACTGCCAGATGTGTCGGATTCTCTTCCTCTAAAAATTTAAACATAATATTCAAAAAACCAAGGATCGCATTCGTATGGAGTCCTTGACTATTGGTCATGTCGGGCAATCCATAAAATGCACGGTTTAAAATGCTGTTTCCATCAATCAATAATAATTTCTGTTTCACTCCAGATTGTTCTCCTTTTCTATAAATGCGTTCTGAGACATTGTAACACAAAACTACAGAAATTGAAAACCAATAACATTTAACATGCATTTATGAAAACAATGGTGTTGACAAATATCGATCTCCATTATCTGGCAAAAATGCTACAATTGTCTTCCCTTTATTTTCCTTACGTTTTGCCACCTGAATCGCCGCATATAATGCAGCACCTGATGAAATCCCAACTAAGATTCCTTCTTCTATTGCGATCACTTTTCCATAATCAAAAGCGTCCTCATTCTCCACTCGAATGATCTCATCATAAATTTCTGTATTTAACACTTCAGGCACAAATCCGGCTCCGATTCCTTGAATCTTATGTGGTCCTGCCTGACCTTTTGAAAGCATTGGAGATGTTGCTGGTTCAACAGCGATCACTTTCACATCTTCTTTCTTGGATTTTAAATATTCTCCAACTCCTGTAACAGTTCCTCCTGTTCCAACTCCTGCAATAAAAATATCTACTTCTCCGTCCGTGTCTTCCCAAATCTCTGGCCCTGTTGTCAGTCTGTGAACTTTCGGATTGGATGGATTAACAAACTGTCCTGCGATAAATGCATCTTCGATTTCTTCAGCAAGTTCTTCAGCTTTTGTGATTGCTCCTTTCATACCTTGTGAACCATCTGTTAATACAATTTCCGCTCCATAAGCTTTTAATAGATTTCTTCGTTCAACACTCATTGTCTCTGGCATTGTGAGGATTACCCTGTATCCTTTGGATGCACCGATCGCTGCAAGTCCTATCCCTGTATTTCCTGATGTTGGTTCTATAATAACAGACCCTTCTTTTAATTTTCCTGTTTCTTCTGCATCAACGATCATCTGATATGCGATACGGTCTTTTGCGCTTCCTGCTGGATTATATCCATCTAGTTTTACTAATAATCTTGCCTGTAGTTTAAATCTTTTTTCTACATTTTCAACTTCTACAAGCGGTGTTTTTCCGATTAATTCTATAACATTTTTATATATATTTGACATTATTTTTACTCCTTTGATTTTATTTTTATATAATTCCTATCTTTTTAATATGTTATTAGTATATCAGATTTTAAAACAATGTCAAACTCTTTTATCTTTCGCATTCCTTTTGACACTCTCATCATATTTTTAATAAAAGAAAAACGACCATGTGATCCTTAGATCACATAATCGTTTCCACCTTTGATTCTTGCTTTATTTACGACATCTTCTAATGTAATTCCACTTAAATATTCTTCAATTACCTGTCCTAATCCTTCCCAGATCTCTATCGTTGGACATTCATGGTAGCGTTCACACTGATTCACCTTATCATCCAACACGCTACTGGCTGTAAGCTTCCCTCTGTTATCTTTAAGATTTCATAGATCGTATAATCTTTTGGGTCTCTGGAAGCTGATAACCTCCTTTAGGTCCTCGCAAACTCTTTAAATATCCCCTGATACTTAACTGTCTTACGATCTGTTCCAAATATTTTACAGATATCTCCTGTCTTCTTGATATGTCTTTTAATGCGATCCAATCGCCTGTATGATGCATTGCAAGATCATACATTAAACGGACTGCATATCTTCCCTTTGTTGAAATTTTCATATTCTCTGCTCCATTTTCTTAATTATTGTTTAACATCCAGTAACTGTATCGCTGTCTTTAAGCTTCTGACATCCTGTGCCTCATCAAATGTCAGTTTGTTATCCATTGTCAGAATTGCTGTGTAATGGCCATCCTGTTTATAAATCTTGTAGTAGTCATAAGTATACTGTACGTATTTTTCACTGCCATAAGCATCTCTCGTAGAATCCTCTACATAGTAAAACTTCCCATTTACATTAGAAACATACTGAAGAATCGGATCTCCCTCTACGGTATACTGACAAATTACGATAGCACAATCTTTATGATCTTTTACATTCTTTAAAAACTGATTCCAAAGCTTTTTGCTTCCTTTACCAAATGAATCATATTCAATTACCACAATTCCCTGATATGATGTATCTTCTGCCGTCATTTCTTTCGGATATTTTGAAAGCAGTTTCTTTATCTGATCATATTTCGAAAGTATTTTTATTTCGATCTTCTCATCTCTTTTTGTTTCTTTTGTGGTTTTCTCCGTCTTCGCACTTGTAGAATCCTTGACTGATTTTCCACAACCTGTAAAAGAAACTGCTGTTAAAAGCATCGCTGTACCAAGTATTGTAGCCATAATTTTCTTTCTCATCATAACTCCTTTCTTGTAATCCCCTTATTTCATATCGTTTTAGTATATAATACTTGTTTTTATGTCTATTGTCAATCTTGTTGTGATGCTTTACAATAAAAATATACAGGGAGGTAATATCTATGAGTAAGATAAATAAAATCACACCACTAACAAATGTAAAATTTCTGAATCTTTATGAATTAGAAGCTGAAAATAAATTTGGAGATTCACATCCATATTATGTTGCCAGTCGCAAGAATGAAAATATGATGATGGCTGCCACGAAAGAAGTCATTCCTGATGGCGTTGTCATTTATAGTCTGTTTGGAGAAAAAGCTGATCATCTGATCATGGTAAGACAATTTCGTTATCCTTTAAATGATTATATATATGAATTACCTGCCGGATTGATCGATCCCGGAGAATCTATCAAAGAAACTGCAATCCGTGAAATGAAAGAAGAAACAGGTCTTACGTTTACACCCGCTGAATTTGATGATTTCTTAAGTCGTCCTCATTTCTCTTCTGCTGGAATGACAGATGAGACCAATTGCACGGTCTATGGAATTTCTACTGGAATGCCGAATCTTGATCATTTAGAGCCCAATGAAGATTTATCGGTAGAGTTAGTTGATAAAAATGAAGCAAAACGTATTTTAAGAGAAGAAAATCTTTCTGTGAAAGCTTATTATCTCTTATTACATTTTATCCAAAGTGATCCCTCTGATCCTTTTGCCTTTTTAAAATTGGATTAAAATTTAATTTTCATAATTTTTATAAAACTTATTGACATTATGATTCAAAGTGATAATATATCTTAGGTCGAACAATTGAATCAGCGATGTGTCGGAACTGGCAGACGAGACAGACTCAAAATCTGTTGTTCTTATGGACGTGTGGGTTCGAGTCCCACCATCGGCATTTGATGAGAATCTCTGAGAAGGGGTTCTTTTTTATTGCATAGGAAATTTCAACAAAATCCCCTATGCAATAAATAAGATGTTGCTCAAAAACATCGAACAACATCTCTTTATAATTACAAACTCTGTATTAATTCTTCAATTTCATCCAAGCAAGCTCCGCAAGCTGTTCCTGCTCCCGTTACCTCTTTGATCGCTTCGACACTCTTCGCTCCTTCTTTGTATGCATCCATAATCTGCCCTGCTGTGATATCAAGACATGGACAGATGATCTGATCTCGATTCATAACAAATACCTCCATTTTTATTTTATAGAAGTATTATGTGCATTTTCATCAAGGTATATCCACATTCTTTTTCTTTATCTGTTTGTTCACAATCTCAGAAAACAGCTGATATAAGACAGAACAAAACGGAATACTAAAAATCATTCCTACGATCCCAGCGATATTTCCACCGATCGTTACAGCTACTAACACCCATATTGCCGGAAGTCCTACAGAGTTTCCTACAACATGTGGGTAGATAACATTTCCTTCAAATTGTTGTACAACAACGAACATGATGATAAAAATGATAGCCTGTTTCCAATCTACCATAAAGATCAATAATACCCCGACCCAGCATCCAATAAAGCCGCCAATGATCGGAATTAATGACATCACACCGATAAAAACTGCGATCAGTACCGCATATGGAAGTCCTAATAGTTTCATTGATGCAAAATCAGACAGCCTAAAATCACAGCTTCTAAGCACTGCCCTGATAAAAAGCTTGAAAATGCATTATTTGATAGTCTTCCAACTCGTACAATATACTTCGCAACCCGTTCCGGTAAAAAAGCGACCAATACCTTTTTCACCTGCATTGATAATTTTTCTTTCTGAAGCAATGCATTGAGTGCAAATACAAATCCCAATGCAAAACTTACAATAAATTGCACAACATCCGTAATCGCACTTACCGTTGAATTTAGCATACTTGTTGCGCCGTCTTGTAAAAATGTGATCAACTCTCCACTGATCTTATCCCAGTCAAACGTGATCTGATTCACATATTTATGTACCATTGGTTTATTCATTGATGTTTTCTCTAATAGGGCTTGTATCTCTTTTACATATTCAGGAATATTGTTTGATAACTTAAATATTGTATCTACCAATTCTGGAATGATCAATCGTGATACTAACAAGATCACACCCACAATACTAACGATTGCCATAATAAGGCTCAATGAACGCTTTCCTTTTTTTAACTTATAAAACAATTTCCTTTCAAAGAAACTCATTGGAACATTGATGATAAAGGCAACACAACTTCCTAAAATAAACGGAAATGCCACTGAGCTTACATAAGATATTCCTGAAAATACAACTGGAAGATTACTTAACACAAGATATAAGATAATCCCAAACGCCACTAAGATAAATGGCGTTTTATCATTCTCTTTAAAAAATTTCAAAACTTTAACTCCTTTATAGGTTTGTTATGTTAAAAGGGACTGTTAAAACTAACAGTCCCTCTTGTTATCTTTTGCATATCATATACCCAGAATGCCGGTCTCGCGATTTTGACGCCTAGCAGAGCTAGGTGGGTTTTCTCGATCAACGTTCTGCCGTCCCCCGGTATCAGGCTTGACATCCGGTCGATTATACGAAGTCCCATGATAAATAAATGTAGGTTCAAAATAGCAAGTTATCGTACACCCCAGGCTTCTTATCTGATTTACATTACATATTATACTGTAAGTATGGTAATATTTCAAGTCACAGATACATGAAATTCTATCCAATCTTAATATTTTTTTTACATTGTTGAAATGGTGAGATCTTATCATATCCACTCATGTCATTCTTCAAGTCATTCTTCAAGTAGGCAAACGTATATTTTTCACCTTTTTCTGCATACATTCTAAGCAAGTTTAACAGATAATCTCTCGATGCTTCACACATGATCGATGCTCCAATTCCGTGTTCAAAATATTCCAACGGGCTCTTCTGATCGAATTCATCTCCATTATAAATCTTTCCTGCACTGACACGATCAACAAACATCTCTGCCATATATTTCTTTGGAATCTTCATCCCAACCAATCCTGGATGGTCTTTATCAATGCTGTAATCAATCCAATATTCAAAATGATGTTTGTTCCGTCCTTTATGATGCAGCCATGACATTGAAATCCCTTCCTCCATACGTTCTGCATTATTCGGACTTTCTGTTCCCTGATAATATTTCACTCCTACCAGAAATTCCGTTGGGGAATATTTGGACATATCGTGCATAATTCCCTGATAATAAAGACCCAGTTTAAAACAGCCTTTTGCCACCAGAATCTTATGTCTTGTAATCGTTTTAAAGTGACCAATAAAATGCATAATCCAATCTGCTCCCTCATACTTCTCTCTTTTATTAAGATTTTTTCTCCACGGATTATCATAGCAAAAACAATCTCTTTTGAAAAGACTTTCTCGAAAACTTATCAAAAATAGTTTTGTTTTTTACAAACGAAAAATGATGTCAGACGATATTTGTATTTCTGACATCATTTTTATTTTTATAACTTAAAGATTTGTATATCCCATTAATTGTTTGTCAACTTCACGAGCTGCATCTCTTCCTTCACGGATCGCCCATACAACAAGTGACTGTCCTCTATGCATATCTCCTGCAGTAAAGACATTTTCTACATTTGTCGCAAAACTATCTGGTTTTGTTTCTACATTTGTTCTCTGGTTAACTTTAACCCCAAAGCTTCTGTGACATAAGCTTCACTTCCTAAGAATCCTGCTGCGATCAGTACAAGATCTGCTGGAATCTCTTTTTCAGATCCTTCCACTGGAACCATCATCATTCTTCCTGTCTTTTCATCTTTTTGGCTTTCAAGATTTACTAAAACAGCTTTTGTGACTTCGCCTTTTTTATTCATTTTGAATTCTTTGACTGTTGTCTGGTAGATACGTGGATCATGTCCAAAAACCGCGATCGCTTCTTCCTGTCCATAATCTGTTTTACAGATTCTTGGCCATTCTGGCCATGGATTGTTCTCTGCACGTTCATCCGGAAGTTTTGGCATCATCTCTAGCTGAGTAACACTCTTCGCTCCATGACGAATGGATGTACCAACGCAGTCATTTCCTGTATCTCCACCACCGATAACAATAACATTCTTTCCTTTGGCAGAGATATATTTCTTATCTTTTAATCCAGAATCTAACAGACTCTTTGTTGTGGATTTTAAGAAATCAACCGCAAAATAAATTCCTTTTGCTTCACGTCCAGGAACTTCGATATTTCTTGGATTTGATGATCCACAAGCTAAAACTACTGCATCGTAATCTTTCTTTAACTGTTCTGGTTTGATATCTTTTCCAACGTTTGCATTCGTCACAAAGTGAATTCCTTCTTCTTTCATGATCGCAATCTTACGTTCTACGATATGTTTTTCCAATTTCATATTTGGAATTCCATACATTAACAATCCACCAAGACGGTCAGAACGTTCGTACACTGTAACTTCATGTCCACGTTTGTTTAAAGAGTTGGCTGCAGATAATCCAGAAGGTCCAGAACCAATCACTGCAACTTTCTTTCCTGTACGGAATTTTGGTGGTCTGGCTTTAGCTAATCCATGTTTGTATCCATACTCAATGATACTTAATTCATTTTGTTTGGAACATACAGGATTCCCATTTAATCCACATGTACAGGCATTCTCACAGAGTGCCGGACATACACGTCCGGTAAACTCTGGAAATGGATTTGTTTTCTTAAGTCTTAAGTATGCCTGTTCCCAGTTTCCTGTATAGATCAAGTCATTCCACTCTGGCACCAAGTTGTTAAGTGGGCAACCAGATGCCATTCCATTCAATAATACTTTTCCTGACTGACAGAATGGTACTCCACAGTCCATACATCTTGCACCCTGTTTCTGCTGTTCTTCTCTTGAAAGAGGAATATGAAATTCGTTAAAATGTTTGATTCGTTCTTTCGGAGATTCTGCACGGGCGTCTTCTCTTTCATAATCTAAAAATCCAGTTGGTTTTCCCATAATTTCCTCCTATTTACCTGCATTTGCCTTGATATTAAATGCTTCCATCTTTGCCTGTTCACTGCTTAATCCACGTTCTTCCATCTGAACGATCAGATTTAACATTGCTTTGTAATCATTTGGCATGATTTTCTTAAATTTAGGCAGATACTGTTCAAAGTTTTTTAGAATTTCTTTTCCTTTTTCGGAATTTGTATATGCAACATGTTCTTTTAACATATCTTTTAATTCAATAACGTCATATTTGGATGTTACAGTTTCTACTGAAACCATTTCTTTATTTAAGTTCTTATATAACTTACTGTCTTCATCTAATACATAAGCAACTCCACCACTCATACCAGCTGCGAAGTTCTTTCCTGTTGGTCCAAGAACAAGAACACGACCACCTGTCATATATTCACATCCGTGATCTCCAACACCCTCAACGACCGCTGTAGCTCCTGAGTTTCTGACACAGAAACGTTCTCCAGCAACACCATTGATAAATGCTTTACCGCTTGTAGCTCCGTATAATGCAACGTTACCTACGATGATGTTATCTTCTGCTTTGAATTTGATTCCTGTTGGAGGGCAAAGGATTAATTTACCACCAGAAGTCCCTTTCCGAAGTAGTCATTGCTGTCTCCGACTAACTGTAATGTCAGACCTTTTGGAATGAAGGCTCCGAAACTCTGTCCACCAGCTCCGTTACATTTTACAACATATGTGTCATCTTCTAATGCCTGTTCACCCCAGTGCTTTGTAATCTCTGATCCAAAAATCGTTCCGAAAGTACGGTCAATATTTGTAACATCAAGCTGAATACTCTTCTTCTGTTTCTTTTCGAGTGCTGGCATTAATTCTTTCATCAGCACTTTCATATCTGCTGTCTGCTCCAGTTTGAAATCATATACATTCTTGTGGTTGTAATCCATCTTCTGTGCTGGATCATATTTATATCCAAGAATCCTTGAAAGATCTACATGTTTTTCAGCCGCTTTTGCATTTGGTTTTAATAAGTCTGTACGTCCGACTAATTCATCAACTGTAGCTACTCCTAATTTCGCCATGTATTCTCTTAATTCCTGAGCAATAAACTTCATGAAGTTTATAACATATTCAGGTTTTCCTGCGAATTTTTTACGAAGTTCTGGATTCTGTGTTGCAACTCCGACTGGGCATGTATCTAAGTTACATACTCTCATCATAACACATCCAAGTGTTACAAGTGGTGCTGTTGCAAAGCCAAATTCTTCCGCTCCAAGCATTGCTGCAATCGCCACATCACGTCCACTCATCAACTTACCATCTGTCTCAACGATAACTTTATTACGAAGATCATTCATGATCAGATTCTGATGTGCTTCTGCAAGTCCAAGCTCCCAAGGAAGTCCTGCATTGTAGATAGAGTTTTTAGGAGCAGCTCCTGTACCACCATCATAACCAGAAATCAAAATAACCTGTGCTCCGGCTTTCGCTACACCAGATGCAACTGTTCCGACTCCTGCTTCAGATACAAGTTTTACAGAAATTCTTGCATCTCTGTTTGCATTCTTACAATCATAAATTAACTGTGCCAAGTCCTCGATAGAGTAAATATCATGATGAGGTGGTGGGGAAATTAAGCTTACACCGGCTGTTGAATGACGAGTTTTCGCAATCCATGGATAAACTTTCTTACCTGGAAGATGTCCACCTTCTCCTGGTTTTGCTCCCTGTGCCATCTTGATCTGAATCTCTTTTGCACTTACTAAATATTCACTTGTTACTCCGAATCGTCCAGATGCAACCTGTTTGATCGCTGAACAACGGTTTAATCCATCTCTTCCGACTTTTAATCTCTCAGGTCTTTCTCCACCTTCACCACTGTTTGATTTACCACCTAATTTATTCATGCAATTGCCAGTGTCTCATGTGCTTCTCCAGAAATAGATCCGTAAGACATCGCTCCTGTCTTGAAACGTTTAACGATAGAGTCAACGCTTTCTACTTCTCAATTGGAATACCCTTTTCTGGATAATCAAATTCCATTAAACCTCTTAAGTTTCCTGGTTCTAATTCCTTATCGATCATATCGGTATATTGTTTAAACAGATCATAACTTCCTGTTCTTGTTGCAACCTGAAGTGTATGGATCGTCTGTGGATTGTATAGATGCTGTTCTTTTCCACTTCTATATTTGTGACTTCCTGCACTTTCCAGTGTCAGATCATTTTCTAATCCCAATGGATCGAACGCTGCTCCATGTCTTGCATCTACATCTGCTTCTAAGTCTTTTAAGGAAATACCTTCAACTCTGCTGACTGTATTTGTAAAATATTTTTCGATCACATCAGAATTGATACCAATTGCTTCAAAGATCTGTGATCCCTGATAAGACTGTAATGTTGAAATACCCATCTTAGATGCGATCTTAACGATTCCATGAAGGATTGCATTTGTATAATCTTCAACAGCTGCGTAATAATCTTTCTGAAGCATATTTTCATCGATCAGTTTCTTAATTCCCTGTAATGCAAGATATGGGTTCACTGCACATGCACCATATCCTAACAGTGTTGCAAAATGATGAACTTCTCTTGGTTCCCCGCTCTCTAAGATCAGTGCAACAGATGTACGTCTCTTTGTCTTGATCAGATACTGATGCATTGCTGATACTGCTAATAAAGAAGGGATTGCCACATGGTTTTCATCGACTCCTCTATCAGATAGGATAATGATATTCGCTCCATCTCTGTATGCTCTGTCTGTCTCTACAAACAAGCGATCTAAGGCTTTCTCAAGAGATGTATTCTTGTAGTATGTAATAGGAAGTTCTACAACCTCAAATCCTTTTTTATTCATAGATTTGATCTTTAACAGATCTGTATCTGTAAGAATTGGATTGTGTACTTTTAATACGCGGCAGTTCTCTGGTTTCTCGTCTAAAATATTACCTTCTTTTCCAACATAAACTGTTGTTGATGTTACAAGTTCCTCACGGATCGCATCAATTGGAGGGTTTGTTACCTGTGCAAATAACTGTTTGAAATAATTAAATAATGGCTGATGACGATTGGATAATACTGCAAGTGGTGTATCATTTCCCATGGCTGCGATTGCTTCAGATCCATTTAACGCCATTGGAAGGATTGCTGTACGGATATCTTCATATGTATATCCGAATGCTTTCATCAATTTTTCGCGTTCTTCTGCTCCATATGTTGGAACTGGTTCATTTGGAATCTTTAAATCTTTTAATTCTAACAGATTACTGTCTAACCATTCACCATATGGCTCTTTCTCTGCGTATTTTTCTTTCACTACATCATCTGCGATCACTTTTCCTTTGATCGTATCAACTAACAACATCTTTCCTGGATGAAGTCTTTCTTTCACTACGATCTTTGTTGGGTCGATGTCAAGAACTCCTATCTCAGAAGACAGGATCAGCTGATCATCATCTGTGATGTAATATCTTGATGGACGAAGTCCATTACGGTCAAGTACTGCTCCTACCTGATCACCATCTGTGAAAATGATAGATGCTGGTCCATCCCATGGTTCCATCATCGTTGCATAATATTGATAGAAATCACGTTTTTCCTGAGAAATAACTTTATTATTTTCCCATGGTTCTGGGATTGTGATCATGATCGCATGCGGAAGATCCATACCGCTCATAACTAAGAACTCTAATGTATTATCAAGTCTCGCAGAGTCAGATCCATTCGGATTTACGACTGGGATCAGTTTGTGCATCTCATTTTTAAGATATTCTGATTCCATATTTTCTTCTCTGGCAAGCATCTTATCGGCGTTACCACGGATGGTATTGATTTCTCCATTATGTACGATAAAACGATATGGATGAGCTTTCTCCCAGCTTGGTGTCGTATTAGTACTGAATCGTGAATGCACAAGTGCGATCGCTGATTCATAATCTGAATCCTGAAGATCGTTAAAGAATGTACGAAGCTGTCCAACTAAGAACATACCTTTATATACGATCGTTCTGCTGGATAATGAAACAACGTATGATTCTTCATTACTCTGTTCAAATACTTTTCTTGCGATATATAATTTACGATCAAAATCAAGTCCTTTTTCAACATCCGCAGGTTTTGCTACAAATCCCTGTAAGATCTTTGGCATGCATTCTAATGCTTTCTTACCAAGAACTGTTGGTGTTGTAGGAACTTCTCTCCATCCAAGGAATGTCATTCCTTCCTTCTCAACGATGATCTCAAACATCTTCTTCGCCTGACGAAGTCTCAATTCATCATTCGGGAAGAAGAACATTCCGATTCCATATTCTCTTTCTTTTCCAATATTGATATTGGCTGCCTTACAGGCTTTGCTAAAGAACTTATGAGAAATCTGAAGCATGATTCCTACACCATCTCCTGTCTCTCCTGCTGCATCTTTACCTGCACGATGCTCTAATGTCTCAACAATCTTCAATGCATTATCCACTGTCTGATGATTCTTGACTCCCTTAATATTTACACAGGCACCGATACCGCAGTTATCGTGCTCAAAACTTGGATCATATAATCCAGGAATTTGATTTGTCTGTTTCATATCTATTCATCCTTTCTCGATGTACTGTCTCGTGTTTTTTCTTATCATACCGAAATTTTCCCTAGTTGTAAGTATGAATTTTCTTAAGTTGTCTGATAATTAGATTTCTTAACAATTTATACATTTATTTTCTGATAATATATCGAATTATCTCTTATTTTCTCGTTTACTGAATCCTGTTTCTCAAAAAGTTTTTTAAAAAGTTGTACTATTTTGTCATTTATAC
>ENA-OQCS01000702-OQCS01000702.1-human-gut-metagenome-genome-assembly--contig:-NODE-702-length-18644-cov-3.308689_pt1 | contig 18644 bp, 25 predicted proteins | sample MGYA00242757_ERZ504575 | MGnify/ENA primary metagenome ERZ504575 (study PRJEB26092, sample SAMD00036297) | human gut metagenome | host: Homo sapiens | study: EMG produced TPA metagenomics assembly of... | reverse complement strand
CGGCATAGCGGTAGGAAGTCAGACCGCATTCTTTCAGATCGGAGAACAAAACATCGAAATTCTCACCACGGACACCGATGTTGTGTGTACCGTGCGTAATGGTAAACGGCGTGACCTTCTTGCTGGGTGAAGTTACGATTTAGTATCTCTGGAAGTAGTGTTTTGCCTTCTGGGCATTATTGTTTAGTGTCTCTTATTTAAAAACATTCTAAATTATTTGTGCCTTGCGGACATAAGTATTATCTTTGCCCCCAAAATAGAAAAGAAAGGCAGAAAGACTATGCGTTTGTCCGAATTGAATACCGGTGAAAAAGGTGTAATCGTAAAAGTGCTGGGACACGGTGGTTTCCGCAAACGGATTGTGGAAATGGGATTTATTAAAGGTAAAACAGTGGAGGTCTTGCTGAATGCCCCACTACGCGACCCTATCAAATACAAAGTAATGGGATATGAGATTTCTCTTCGTCGGCAGGAGGCTGAGATGATAGAGATTATCAGTGAGCAGGAAGCTAAGGAGCAGGCTGTGCAGCCCGATTACCACGAGGGGTTGGGCGAAAACATGCATCTGGGCGAAGATGAGCTGAAGCAACTGGCCCTCGGCAAACGCCGCACCATAAATGTGGCTTTGGTGGGAAATCCCAACTGTGGTAAAACTTCTCTTTTCAACATCGCTTCCGGTTCGCACGAGCATGTGGGCAATTACAGTGGCGTTACGGTAGATGCCAAGGAGGGGTATTTTGATTTCCAAGGTTACCACTTCCGTATTGTCGACCTTCCCGGAACCTATTCCCTCTCGGCCTACTCCCCTGAAGAAATCTATGTCCGCCGGCACATTATCAATGAAACGCCGGATATCATTATCAATGTTGTGGACTCTTCCAACCTGGAACGCAATCTCTATCTCACCACCCAGCTGATTGACATGAACGTGCGCATGGTGATTGCACTGAACATGTACGATGAGCTGGAAGCCAGTGGAAACACGCTGGACTATGTAAAGCTCAGCCAGTTGTTCGGAGTTCCGATGTTGCCTACGGTCAGCCGTAGCGGAAAAGGCATTGAACAGCTGTTCCATGTGATTATCAATATTTACGAAGGCGGCGACTTCCTCGACCATAAGGGCAGGATGCGCAGCGAGATATTGAGTGACCTTCGCAGCTGGCATCAGGAGTATGTTCCCGACCATGACTTCGGCAGCCATAAAGAAGAGATAGAACAGCCGCGTGGCTTCTACCGTCATATCCATATCAATCACGGTCCCGAGCTGGAACGTAGCATTGAGGAGGTGAAGCGCGTCATCAGCGTCAATGAGAACATCCGCCACAAATATTCCACGCGTTTCCTTGCCATCAAGTTGCTGGAGAACGACGAAGACTTGAAAAAGATTGTGGAAGAGTTGCCCAATGGAAAGGAGATTCTTGCCGTCCGCGACCGGGAAGAGGCACGGATTGCCGAGGTGGTGAACGAGGAGAGCGAGCAGGCCATCACCGATGCCAAGTATGGTTTTATAGCCGGTGCCCTGCGCGAGACCTATGTGGACAATCATCAGGATACGTCGCGGACCACTCAAATCATAGACTCAATCGTTACCCACCGCGTATGGGGCTATCCCATTTTCTTCCTTTTCCTTTATCTGATGTTCGAAGGCACCTTTGTGCTGGGCGACTATCCTATGCAGGGGATTGAATGGCTGGTAGGCGAATTGGGCGACCTGATATGCAACAACATGTCCGAAGGACCGCTGAAGGACCTTCTGGTGGATGGTATTATCGGAGGTGTGGGCGGTGTCATTGTTTTCCTGCCGAATATTCTGTTGCTCTATTTCTTTATTTCCTTGATGGAAGACTCGGGCTATATGCACGTGCCGCTTTCATTATGGATAAGATTATGCATAAAATGGGGCTGCATGGAAAGTCTTTCATTCCGCTGATTATGGGCTTTGGGTGTAATGTGCCCGCCATTATGGCTTCGCGTACCATTGAGAACCGCAAGAGCCGTCTGGTGACGATGCTCATCAATCCGCTGATGTCGTGCAGCGCCCGTCTACCCATCTATTTATTGCTGGTAGGCGCCTTCTTTCCGAACAATGCGAGCTTTGTGCTGTTAGTAATCTATGCCATCGGCATTCTGTTGGCAGTGGTCATGGCACGTCTTTTCTGCCGCTTTCTGGTGAAAGGAGACGATACGCCGTTTGTCATGGAGCTGCCGCCTTATCGTATGCCGACGTCCAAGGCCATCTTCCGCCATACGTGGGAGAAGGGGGCGCAGTATCTCCGCAAGATGGGAGGCATCATTATGGTGGCATCCATCGTTATCTGGGCATTGGGATATTATCCCAACCACGATGAATATGAAAGTGTGACGGAACAGCAGGAGAATTCCTACATCGGCCGGATTGGTAAAGCCATGGAACCGGTCATCGAACCGTTGGGATTCGACTGGAAGCTGGGCATCGGCATCCTTTCCGGCGTGGGCGCCAAGGAGCTGGTGTAAGCACGCTCGGAGTGCTTTATGCCGACGATGCTGAGGCAGATGCCGCAAGCTTGGGTGAACGCATTCCGATAACGCCCCTGGTGGCTTTCGGTTACATGGTGTTTGTGCTGATTTATTTTCCGTGCATCGCCACGTTGGCAGCCATTAAAGGGGAGTCGGGCAGTTGGAAGTGGGCCGTGTTTGCGGGGCTTTATACTACTGCGCTGGCCTGGCTGATGTCTTTCGCAATTTATCAGATAGGAGGTCTGTTTTTATGATGAATAGTTGGCAGGAGTGGGTAGTAGCCTTATTGTTGTTGCTCTGCGCTGTGCGGATTGGCATGAGTATTTATTCTTTTTTTCATCGGGTCAAAGAAAATGGTAATCCGTGTGATAGTTGTGCAAGTGGCTGTGAACTAAAGAATTTGTATGATAAGAAGCGTGCAGAGTGTAGTGGAGTGACGAAAAAAAAGAAGAAAGTTGTTGCGGATAGTTGGTAGTTTCAAAAAAAAAAGTGCTACCTTTGCATCCGCAAACAAGAAATAAAGAGTTCTTGTAAGAACCGGTACCTTGGATGAGTGGCTTAGTCAGCGGTCTGCAAAACCGTGTACGGCAGTTCGAATCTGCCAGGTACCTCCAGTAATGAGAAAAGCTTCGACCAGAAATGGCCGGAGCTTTTGTCGTTTATTGGCTTTCAATACATTAACTACCTTGCCAATTCCCCAAAAATCGTGCAGTGTAGCCCGATGTGTATCCCGCAATGTTAAAACAATACGATTGTAGCACATGATAAACATAAAAACATACCTTCGTCAATATAAAAACGATACGGCCGGTATCGTATGGATTTCATTTTACGTACAGAGGCAAAAGGTGAATTTCTCTACCAAAGTAGCTGTGTCCTTGAAGAACTGGAACGATAAAAAAGGTATAGTGACTTCCGGTGACAAGCAAGCTGCAGACAAGAATCTGATTATTGAAACCATCCTGGCACGGATTAATAATGTGTTTGTAAAATATCGGCTTCGGGATAAGAAACTGTCGCGTGATCTCTTCTTAAGAGAATACAACCGTCCGAGTGATTATCCTACATTCTTTGATTTCGTCCGGGAGCACATGAAAAAGATTTCGCACCGTACGGAGTTGACCACCCTTCAGACCCACATGAGCGTCATGCGGAAGATAAAGGACTTTAATGCGAATCTGACCTTTGATGACATCACACATGAATGGTTGGATGTTTATTTCGCCCATCTGCGGAAGGGGTTAGAGAACAATGCCAATACGGCTTATAAGAATATGGGGGTATTAAAGAAATATGTATTGGCCGCGTATAAAGCCGGATACATGACCGAGAATCCATTTGAGGACTGGTCTATCAAAAGAATATCCGCCACTTGCGTTTACTTGAATGAGGACGAGTTGAGCAGACTTGTGTCGTTATACAATTCAGGTGAGTTGGATTACAAACTACATAAGACATTGGAGTTTTTTCTGTTTCTGTGCTTCAGCAGCCTGCATGTAGGAGATGCGAAAAAGCTCCAGCTTGAGCAATTTACCGAAGATCATTTCACTTACTTCAGGATGAAGCTCCGCAACAGTAAGCCGGAACCGATTCAGATACCGATTTCTGAACCGCTCCGAAACTTGCTGTTCCGGATTGTAGGTACCAGGAAGAAAGGTCCTTTGTTTGAGGTGATTCAGGCCGATCAAACGATGAATCGTAATCTGAAGGATATTGCCGCCATTGCAGAGATTGATAAACCGATCACTCATAAAGTAGGGAGGCATACTTTTGCGACCATTTATTTGAGGCACACCAAAGACCTTGCGGCGCTGAAGGAGCTTCTGGGACATTCGGACATGAAGGAAACGCTGGTCTATGCGCACGTCATGGATGAGAGTAAGAGGGAAGGTATGCAATGTTTCAATAGCTTCACTCTATAATATAGGGGTAAAAGCCGTACAATCGTGCGGATAATTCATAACATTTTATTTATCAAATAAATGCGGCTGCACCGATTTGTACAAGTTCGTACAAAATGAGGTGCAGCCGCACGAATTTATGCTCTCTCGTACATCACCCAGTAGGGTTGTCCTGCCAAATATTCTACATGGTACCCGGCATCAGCCAGTTGTTTGGCCAGCGCCATCGGAGCGACATCGACAATGTTCGACAGCTCATATACCAGTTCAGCGGTGGTCTTGTAACATTTCTGTGAAGTGGTACCGATGGGTGAATAGTTCTGGCCGATGAAGTTTGCTATGGCTTTCTGCCGTTCGGCTTGTTGCTTCTCCAATTCGTCTCGTTTGTCCGGTTCTTCGTCGTTTTGATAAGAACGGAATCCTATCTTCTTGCTCATTGTGCGCCTCCTTTCTCTTCTTCCGGAGTCAAGCTTCTTATCATGGATGACACAATGCGTAAATCACTTATTACGGATATAATGTCATCAGCACTAACTTCATTGTTGACTTTCAAGTCTAAGATTAATCCAGTAGCTCTATCTATGGTATTGCAACAAGCACCGGCAACGCCATTTTGTAAAATCGAGATGGTTTCGCTGATGGAGGAGGTCAATACGATGTTATTGATTTCGGTATTCATTCTTTGCCTCCTTTCTGTTCCAGCATATTTGCCTTCTCACTGAACTGATAAACGGAACGTACCTTGCAAATATCGAGAAAGAATACCGTGTCCGGGCATCCGCCACTTATGACATGAGCCTCGATACGTATGGTACGGTCATTGTCAATCAGGCTGGCAGTGTATTGCATACGTTTCATCTTGGGGTGTTCGGCATTGATGCGGTTGACCACATCGCCTATTTCATGCTTGAGTGCATCCAGGGAAAGTTCATCCTTGATAAGAACATCTTTATACTTCTCTACATAATCAATAACCTTTTTCCATGCCCGGTTCTTGGGGGAATAGGTCTGCAGATGGTAAACAAAGAACATCATGCTTTGCCTCCTTTCTCATTAAAGGTGATGTTGACTGTCCCACCATTGACATAGATGGAGATGGATTTGTCGCTACGTGCTGCACGGATACGTTTACGTCCGGCGCACAGTTCAATACCCAACTGGGCAAACAGTTCTTGAACCTTCTCTGCGGATACATAGCGTCCGCGGGCGCTTTGGGCTTGTTTTTTCATACTGTTTGATTGTTTAGCGTATAGGCAGAAAAACGGCTGCCATTTCCCGTGTCGCTAAACAATCAAACAGTTGTCACTCCGTAGAGCAAAACAAATTGATAGGAAAGGCAGCCGTATGCATTTGTCAATAAACAAACTTCTACATATCTTCAGTATGGGCATAAAAAAAGCCCATTATGTCATGAGCATTAACCGCGCTCTACGTACATGACTAACATGTTTGATTGTTTAGCACCACAAAGATGAGAGTTTATTTTGGAATGGCAAAAGAAAAGCGGAGATTTTTTGTTTCTCCGCTTTTAATGTCACATTAAAAAGTTATACTGGCAGACAACCCACCTGGTGATGCTGACATTTTCAAGTATTTACCAGCCAACCATTCATAACGCAAACTCGAAGCATACAGAATGACAGCAGCCGCTCCAAAAATGACACTGGTTCCAGCAACAGCCACTTCATAGTCTTCGCTGTTATTAAAGAACCAGATACCTCCACTGACAGCCGCACATGCTAAGGACGCTGTTTTAAATCGGGAAGATTTAATCATCATGTGCCCAGCCTCAAATTGTGGATTCCCCACATCTGTTCTCAATTTTAACGACTGCATAAAAGTCATTGGCTGTTTTTCGGCATTTGGATTCTGCCCATCGACTCTCTCCGGATGTCCTGGAGGTATTTGCCTCTCGGTTGTTTCTGTGTTTCTACGATTTTCACGTCTCATTTCCGGACGTTCTTGTGCTAAAACAGTGTTTGCCACTAAGGACAGAACACAGATTAAAAATAAAACTCGTTTCATATTCAATTATTTATAGAATTTTTGCTTAAAACAATTCGCTATGAACACTTCATATTACAAAATACTCCGTACACTTTTTGGGATAGCAGGCTTGATGTTTGTAGCCGCTGTTTCATACATTTGTTATACTTTAGGGGCATCACTAAAATAACAACCGAAAAGGAATAAATGTATAGCTATGTTGTATAGGGCACTGCAAAGGTGTTAATTCTATTTTACATATCCAAAAATGGAAAATAAAAAAGGCTTCCAACCCGTGGAAGCCCCTCTGTCATTAAAAACCTTACGGCCTCGCGATAGACCGAGAAGTATCTTTCATTATGTCGCCAAGCTCGGATAGAGCTAAAGATAGAGTATTCAGTTCATCAGCGGTGAAGTTGGCTGGTTTGCCGTTTACCGCACTTCCGTTAATCCGTTGATATAGCCATTGGCGTGTTCTGCCAAAATAGTGCTGGGCAATATACGACATAGAAGCGAAAGGCAATACTTTTTCTAAGGTCTGCCTGATTTCTACTGTTTTCACAATGGCTTGGGCTTCATTGATTGATTGCCTGGCACCATCTTGGAACGCCTGCGCAAACGCTTTTTTATCTTCCGGTGAAAGCGTCTGCAGAAAAGCCCTGAAACGTTTCTTATGGTCGGCCAATTCCTCCGGAGTATTGCATTTTACATATTCCGACTTCCATTTTCCCAATTCTTTCTGTACGTCCATAAGCCTAAAAATTATATGTTAGAGAAAAAGTAGCCCCCTCAAGGAGGGCTACCGTTTTCATTCAGCTTGTCTTGTGCATCATTCAAGTCATCGAGACAATCATTGATGCCTTCCTCAAGCTCCTCATCGGAAATCCAATCAGTATTCTGAATGTCATCCCAATAGAGGGAAAAGAAGCTGAGGTCTTTTTTCGCAGCTTCAATCCGAGCCTTTAGCTCTTCTTCTTCAGTCATAAAAAGATCGCGATTCTTAATGACACTGCAAATATAATAACCTTTTGGTAATTACGCAAGGGAAAAAGGAGTTATTTTTGAGAGGCAGATGTCTTTTTAACATTATTATTCTATCCGGTAAAAAGTTCCCTTCAGTACCTTGCTTAATCCATCAACATCTATTTCCGTCTCAATCTTCTCGCACAAATACTGCTTGTTGCCTATAAGAAACACCTTATTCACATCTGGCAGCTTATTGGCTTGGAACTGGATTGTGTAAGGGATATTGGAGTGAAACAGACTGAGTGTCGACAACCGATGTCCGACACTGTCCGGACAAACATTGTTCAAGCTTAGGGAATACGGAAGGAAGTCCGTGAGCTGTGCTCCGGTCTTCTGCTGGTAGTCCGTAAAAGGATAGGCATAATCATAGGCATGTGTCTGACCGCTGTAAGTTACGTTCTGCCGGTTGAACTTACCGGTATTGACAGCCACTTCCATGTGCCCGTTTTTTCCTGCTTCTCCTTCAGCTCCACGTCACCGTTTATGGCCTCCTGAACATTGAAGCGCTCCTGCTTGGCAACAGTAGCCTGGTAGCCCACCGCGGGTATGTTCAATACCATGGAGGTGTACGGACGGGACAAATCGTAATCAGCTACAGAGCCATACACGCCGACATTGAACTGAATAATTTTAGCCGGGACGATTCCGAGTGAGGTCTCTACATCGGACGATTCCGGGTCACGGATTAAATCCGCATACAAATTGACTTCACGCAGCGTATTCTTATCATTTCATTGTAGTTGATATAATACCGTTTACCAACAATAAAGATTGTACTTTTCTTGTCACTGTCACCCATTCCGTTGTATGCGGCCAGCATTGCATCGTAAGAATCATATTCTTGTTTGTATGCAGCTTCTATGATGTCCCTTTCAATTCGCAGATAGCCGTCATCCGTATGGGAAGCAGATTGTAGCCCACATTGCCAGTGCTCAAGTCTTTCTCATTCTTTTCATCTTCAATATCCACAGTGAACTCCGTACGCAGGGAGGATGCAGGAATTATCTCCTTTCCGGATTCTGTAAATAATCGTTAAGCCCTACGAGACTCACCACTTTGGTGCGTTCGTTGACCACTGTAACCGCACAAAGGAATTTCTCCAGTTCATCAAAGAATTCGGAAACAGTCCAGTGCGGCAATGCAGCGGCCACCCGGTTGCTGCTTACCGCGCTGCATACATAAACATTCCGCAAGAAATTGTTATCAAAGAAGGAGGTATCGAACGTATAGCCAAAATGCCCCACTATTCTCTTGATGACTGTCAAAAGGTATGGCTGTACACATCGACGGCCATAATAGGGGCAAAGGGTAAAATTGTTCGTGCCGAACTCATAGATTGCATCGTTCTGAAGATTCTCCCATTTGGCTTCCTGATAGAACACCGGCAACCATACAGCTTCAATGTCGTCCACCGAACCGTAGTAGTTCACCATATTGGCAGGTGGCTGGAAACGGTTCTGATTGTTGTTCGGCCAACTGATTGTACCTAAATCAAGTTCGTCAATATACAGATCATCATTCGTCAGCAGATTAAATTCCGCATTACCCGATACGAGCTGTACCTTAACCAGTGCATCTTCTACTGAGAGTAAAACCGCACTGCCGTAAAGCAGGCATCTGGCGTCAACGATGAGTGTGGCCGGAAGGATAGTCTTTTTTTCGTCACATCCAGTCTGTTCACGTGCTTGAATATGGCATGATTGGCAGGCATGGGGAGTTCTATGTCCAAGGAGTAATTGGAACTGCGGGTGAAATACGGATTCTCGGAGGTGAACGTAATGTTGAACCCTTCAGGAAGGGCGGCCAATTGCCCGTCAATGTATAATTCTGTCATTGCTTGTTGCGTGATTTATTGTTGTTCAACTTCTGATATTCTTTTTGTGCCTGGTTGATACCCCGTTTGCCGGTAACATAAGTTTCCGCTACCAAAGGGGCATCCAGCCTGTTTTTAAGCTTCCGCAATACGCGGGTACATTCTATCAGCATCGCCACCATAGCCGGGTCATTGGTCGTCGTTGTGGCGCTGGCAGCAGGTGCCTTGGCTGGTACGGTACGTGTACTCTTTCTGGAACCTGCTACAGCCGCTATGTCTTCAGCTGTCAGATTACCAACATTACCGCTACGCTGTGCCACGTCAATGGCGTCGAATATCGGTCGCAGATTCGGGTTGGCCACAGCAAAACGGTTGGCGACAAATTCATTGGAATGTACAATACCTTGCGGCTGATTCCAGTCACCGGACGGAGTAAAGCCGCCGGTGTAGAAATTGGAGATAAGCCCTTTGGCTGTCTCAAATGCGGCAGTTATCAGAGCAATCTCTCCGGCAGCTTTAGCTACACCTACGAAGCCGAGTGAACCTATATTCTTGATGGTGCGTTCGGTAACGGCCATAATCATCATACGTTCCAACGCATCAAGCGACATAGTAAGAATATTCTTCAGGAAGTCCTTGAGAGACACCTCGGAGTCCGTGAAGAATTGCGCCATGGTCTCTCCGAAGCCTTTCGCCAGGTCAGACAGTATGTCAAACTTCTCACGTTCAATCCGTTTTTCTTCTTCAGCATCTTTTTGGGCATCCTTCAGATTACGTTTACGCATCTGTTCACGTACCTGGTTTTTCTTCTCCTCACTGATTGCCGCGTCATTGAGAACCTTATGGTAATATACATCTTGCAGTCTGCGCAGCTCATTGAAATACTCCTCCTCGGAAGTCCTGTTTTCATAATGATACATGGCGGCAGCTTCCACCTGCATTTGGTACTCTTTGTCCAAACGGGAAAACGTCTCTTCTGCCTGCTCCTTACGGCGTTTCTCTTCATCCTTGGCAGACTGTTCATCAAGCCTGCGCAATTCATCACGCGCCTTTATTTCCGCATCAAGTATTTGGTCATTGATACGTTGAATCTCTGAAGGCTCAAGCCCCTTGACCTTCAGCTTATCGTTGAGCAGTTGTATTTCTGCATCCCGCATCTGCTTGTTGTATTCTTCCTGGGTCATCTTATCGTCAGCGAGGTACTTCCGTTTGATGTCAGCGATACGTCGGTAGTAGTCGGCTTCAGCTTGGGCGAACTTGTCTTTGGAAGTGTTGTTTTTATCGCAGGTACAAGGTTTGTTTCCACATATCGGACATTTTCCACCGTCATTGCCTCCGGTGGGATTGTTTTTAGGAGTGTTCGGATTCAATGCTTTCCATTTTTCTTGTACCAGTTTCTTATAACGTGCAGTTAAAGATTCAACAATCTCTTCTTCTTGGGAAATCTTGTTGCGAACATCCTCGCGAGCCATCGACCCCATCGGTGAATTGTCACTCAATGCCGGGGATTTTTGAAGGCGCATCAGTTGATCCGGTGCTTATCCAGTTCGTCGGCAACCTCTTTTAATTCGATATTGGTTGCTAATACGGCATTATATCGGTCAAGTGCCTCTGTGTTTTCATTGATGATTTTGCCCTCTTTATCAATCTCTGCATTATAATCCGGAATAATAGCCTGCAATTGTACAATTGCCTTTTTACGTTCAAAATTGGAAAGATTATTATTGTGTATTTTGGTGGTCAACTGTTCAATCAGTGATGATTGACGCGCATATTCATCATTTGATTTTTCTGTAATTTTCTCATTGACTTTATTTAGGTCGTAATAAGCTTTGGTGCGTTGTGTCAGTTTGTAGGATGCGGTAGCTGCTGCAAGAACTAATGTAACCAGTAAGCCAATCGGATTGCTGGACATAATAGTCCAAGCTGCTTTCAGCGATTTGGCAGCCAAATCAACGCGCCCGTGTAAAACCTGCACGGCAGCGGCATATAAATAAGTGGCGGTACGTAGTGATTTAAGTAAAACAGAATGTCCTTGCATGAGCATTGATAATTTACGCAAGTTTCCAAATGATGTCACTGTATAACCAGACAATGTATTCATTGATGCGGCATAAGCCAAATTGAGAACTGTCGCAATTTTGGTAAGTGAATTCCAAATAGAATACCATGCTGTAATTATCTTCAGCCGGGTAGCATATACAAGCAATATCGTACTAAGCCACAATACAGTACCACCCATTTTTTGCACCAGTCAATCAATCCCGGTAAATATTTGAGCACATTGGTCAGCATATTCGTACTCACCGTCAGAGCCGGATTCAACTTCTCGCCAAGGTCAATGGCTGCCAGCTTCATCTTATTACGTGCCTGCTCCAGTTTGGCCTGTGCAGTATCACTGTTTATGGCCGCCTGCTCATACGCCACATTGGTACCGGTGACGGCAGCGGTGAAGTCTTTCACCATCTTCGTGTTCTGAAGGATTACGGATGCGGTATTGTAGCCTTCCTCCCCGAACATTTTTTTGATGGCGCCTGCGTCCATATTCTTGTTCTTCAGATTCTCCAGTGCCTTATCCAACCCGACGATTTTGGGGTTGGTTTCGTCTGCCCCGGTCTGAAGAACCAGAAAGAATTTCTTCAATCCCGTTCCGGCCACTTCATCCTTTATACCCCGATAGGCAAGCGTTTCAATCAATGCGACCGTCTGTTCAATGGGAACATTGGCCGAAGCCGCTGCGGTACCTGCATTCCGGATAGCCTTTGCCTGGCTTGCAATATTGGCGGAACCTGCCTGGGAGCCGGCAGCAATACATTGGTAAACCGTCCAGCCTGGTCTGCCGCTGCCCCATATTGGTTGAGTGATAAAGTAAGTGAATCAACCGCTTCGTTCAGGGTGATGTCTTTGGCTGCCGCCTGCAATCGCATGGCTTCCTCCGTAACAGCCTTGAGCGCCTCCTTGTCTCCCAGCAGTTCCGGTTTGGCCGAACGACCAGCATGAACGCATCCAGGATTTCGGCTGCCGACTGGCGGACACGCAAGCCCTCTTTGGTCATGGTGGTGGAAAGCGTCTTGGCCTGCCCGGTCAACCAGGCAATGCTGTCATCATCAAGTCCGGTCAAGGCTTTCAGCCCGGCCTGGGACTCCTCTAACTTGTTGCGTTCGTCTCTGATGGCACGCAAGGCAAGGGTAAAACCGGTAAGGAAACCTATTACGGACAAGATAACTCCACCGAAACGGTTGAACCAGTCCACCATACTGCCAATACTGACAGTCGCTTTCTTGGTTTCGGTGGTGATGCCTTTTATCTCCTGGCGATGCTGTTTTAAAATCCCCTGAAGATGCTGTATCTTCGCCATGGTGCGGTTGTATTCCTCAGAGCCGCGTGTCATTTCCTTAATGTCACGCTGTAGGCGTTTCATCTCCAAATCAATGGAATTGATGTCATTCTTAATTTCCTTGCCATCAATGTACAAGTAGACACCTCTTTTGACTGTCTTGTCACTTTTTGCCATAACGTTTTTCGATTGTTATTTTATCAAACTTCTGAAGCACATTCTTGAGTGCCTGGTCACCGTAATACTCTCCGGATAAATCAGCCAGTGATTCGATGTTATCCACAATGGGAGGGTCTAACCAGGGTAGGGGACTTCGCCGGATAACGGCATAGTGTTCATCAACGGTACGCATGCGCCGGATGCGATATTCAGAAACACGTAAAGAACGCAGTTCCTGACGTTTCTTCTTATCGCTCCATGCCGAATGTCCCTTCATTATAATTCCGTTCTTGACGATATATCCACGCCCGGCGCCATATTCCCGGTACGCACCATACCGGGCAAAGCGGAAACCCAGACCGACATAAGCCGGTCCACCTTCACGGTCTTTCAGCCAACGGGATTGCAGTTCCCTACGCAATCTTCCGGTTGCGTGTGTCCGTTGTAGAATATTTACGGAGGTATTCTTGACTTTCCACGTCCAGTTCTCAACTCCTCGATTGAATTTCTCGGAGGTCATTAAACTCTTTTCTTCAGTTATTACCATAAAAAAGCCTTTAGTTCCGGACACAAAACTAAAGCTGAAAAGAGTGGAAAAAAGGACAAGAATTCAGCAGACAGAGAACTTGAAATCATTGATTCGGTTCAGCCATCCTTTCCGGAATACAAGCTGCGACGGGTCCCTTTTACAGATATCTTCAATAAACCGGATTCTGTCTGTCTTGATAGCTTCGAACAGCTGCCGTTGGTTGGCCAGATTGATACTTGCAACCGTCTGAGGACCTACGATGCCGTCTACATTGATTTGCAGTAGTTGTTGTACTTGTGATACCGGGACGTCCGGAGGCCCACACCCAATCCACACAGATATTCGCAATGGACTGGTTGTGTATGAAGTCCGCTTGGTAACGGTCCCAATAATACTTCTTGAAAACATGAAAAACGTCATCCGGAGTAATCATGCGTAAATCATCCGCATCAATGTCTCCGTCACCATCCTTGTCATAACCACATGATTTCCACGTAGACAAGGTTATCCCCATATTGGTTTTGCCACCTTTGTCATTTTTGTGGTCACTCCATCCGCCTTCCCATTTGCGGATGACCTTGAATAAGATTTCTGCTTTTGCCATAACTATGAATTAATAGAACAGTGGCAAAAGTAACGTATGACTTAATTTTTATGTAGGACATGCATTCTCCGCAAATGGTCATCCAATGTTTTAGGGTTACATTTAAGCTTACGACATATGGCTGCCTTTGAATAACCGTATTCGAGCATAGTTTGAATGAGTTTTTCCTTACCAGTCAGCTTGTAATGCGTGTTTTTATCCCCCTTTTTCCGACCAAGTCGTATTCCTGCAGCTTTTCTGTAAGCAAGGGCCTCCTTGGTTCGCTGACTGATAAGGTCACGTTCAATCTCAGCGGATAAACCGAAAGCGAATGCCAATACCTTACTGTTGATGTTATTACCTAATTCGTAACGCTCCTTGACAGTAAGAACGCAAGTCTCCTTAATCATACAGAGGTGAAGCATTGACATAATACCCATCAGGTTTCTTCCTAATCGGCTGATTTCTGTTATGATTAGAGTGTCGCCTTTCTTCATCCTCTTGAGAAGCGGACCTAATTTCCTATCGTTAGCAATTTTGGTACCGGAAACCTTCTCGGACACCCATTTATCTATTACAAGTCCTTTTTCCGTTGCAAATTTCTGGACTTCGAACCTTTGGTTCTCGACTGTTTGTTTGTCAGTGCTAACCCTAATGTATGCGTAAACCATTTTTGCGGTGAAGGTAGTCTTATTCAACAGCCTAACCAAAAAGGGTATTCTAATGACCCTCAAAAGTACAAGGATATGATAGAGAAGGTAAACATAAGTCAAGTAATGAACCAGTATCAGATAGTAACTGATGCAGACTATGTGTGTGTGGAAAAAGGGAATAGCCAGGGGAAGATCAATAAGGGTGATTTGCTTAATGCAATGTTTCAAAAAGGAACACCCGTAAAAGATTACAACTTAAATACAGAAATTGGTATATACTACATAAACGTTAGCGTTAATGGCACCATCAACGGACCATCCAATTCAATTAGCTATGGTATTCTTTTTGTACTTAAAGGATTAAATAATTATATTGTTCAAATAGCATGTAGTGTTACTGGCCTTCTAAATGTATTCATAAGGACAAGAACTGAACTTGCTTGGAGTGAATGGAAATCAGTAAATATTACCTAATATGACGGTATAATTTGCTCCTTTTATTTCTTATCGAATCTTCTGACCCTCAAAAGTACAAGGGATATGATAGAGAAGGTTCTGATAACAGACACAAACGTGATAAATGCCATCACAAGGCAGCTCAATATAAAGAATATCAGGAATGAGATGTTCCCTACCTGGAGACTGACATTGCAACCGGGGGAGGAATACGATTTGAAGACATCCTATTATGGAATGTACATGGTTCGATGGGCTGATGCTGGGGCGACAGCCCTGATAATGATCGGCGCCGGAGTATCGGCCAATATATTGTTGAATAATGGTGCGAGTATTTCCACGGACTTCACAGAGGTCGGCAAGATTATTTTGAATAAGAAGGCTGTCAATGGCACTGTATTTGTTAAGAACAACGGAAATAAAGAAACGGGAATAAATGTCATGCAGATAACTAATTATTAGCAGGGGTTATTCCCCTGCCTTCCTTACTCGTTCTCGATATAAATTGCTCAGTAACTTTTACTTTTATTGTGCTCATTGTTGTTTATTACTTATTTCCGTCATATCCTTTGACCCTCAAAAGTACAAGGGATATGATAGAGAAGGTAAACATAAGTCAAGTAATGAACCAGTGCCAGATAGTAACAGATGCAGACTATGTGTACGTGGAAAAAGAAAATAGCCAGGGAAAGATTGATAAGGATACAATATCATCTTTGTTGCCAATTAAGAATATCGGTATTACCGATGTAACAGATTTAAATGAAGCTTATAAAATTTGTAATGCAGGACTAAGCATTTTACATATTGCTCTTACCATGAATTCACCTGTTGATTATGGAATTTGTATTCATGTACAACGCACATATCGTGGTAATGTTACTGGTAGCCAATTTATCTTTCAGATAGTAAGCGGTGGTGAAAGGACATACATTAGAGAAGGAAGTGGAACAACATCTTTTATTAATTATACTGATTGGAGGGAAATATAATTTACCTATAATAGAGCAATTTATTCATTCTACTTTTTTCATTCGTATCTTCTGACCCTCAAAAGTACAAGGGATATATGATAGAGAAGGTAAACATAAGCCAAGTAATGAACCAGTATCAGATAGTAACTGATGCAGACCATGTGTATGTGGAAAAAGGGAATAGCCAAGGGAAGATTAAGAAAAACGATTTTTTCAACTTACTTCCATTTAAGAATTATGGTATTGTAGAAGGTTCCTTGGATGAAATAGGTTCCGGATTTGGCTACAATTCAAATGGAGATGGTTCTGGTATTTCTGGTATGTTTCTTTGCGTTAACTATAGTCAGTGTAGGTTTCAACTAAAATCCGATTTATTGGGAAATACTTTAAAAGTCAGGAGCAGCAATTTTTACGGGGAATGGACGAACTGGAAGTCCATATCATTTACTTGATTGACAGTAGAGCTCATAACAATCTTTTTCCCCGTCATATCCTTTGACCCTCAAAAATACAAAGGTATGATGGAGAAGATTGATATTACAGCCACGGGAGTAGTTGATAGTATTCGTAATAAGATGGCAGTGGCTACAGTTTCCAATAAAGGATTAATGCCATCAGGTGTGTTATCAGAGTTCCAAGGCGCGTATAGTGTACTTCTGTTTGAGACTACAAGCACTCCAGTTTCAGGCTCAATTCTTTTCGTTATATCTGCAACATCAAGCGGAATGCCTAGCCTATATTACATCTCCATATCACGAGCTGGTAATGTAACAGGCAATCCTAATCTAAAAGTCAAAGTCCTCTCAGGTAGCTATAATATTAAGATTAAAGCTAAGACTGAAGCTGATGGAAAGTGCAGGATTTATGCTGAACGGCTGCAATATACACCTATTTTGGATGCGCTTCTTATGAATTCCTATGGCATATCAATGAAGATGGAAGCAGCGGATAACAGTGCATTCGAAGGAGGATTTGAAGCTACATTTGATCTGTAGAAATACTCAGTAACTTTTACTTTTATTGTGCTCATTGCTGTCTATTGCTTATTTCCGTCATATCCTTTGACCCTCAAAAGTACAAAGGTATGATGGAAAAGATTAAGTTGTCAGAAGTGGAGAGAGGTTTGCCTAACGGAATAATTGCTCAGATACGCGGGCTGAACACCCAGGGAGAGGGCATTTTAGAACCGTTGGATTCTTTTTTGAGTGACATATTATGTGCAAGAGGCTCCTTTATATATAACAGTCAAGAAGTTATAGATAACCTCAAGAAACCTGGTGTGTATAAGCATGGGGACCCATAATTGGTACGGGGACTTCCGTATGGCGCGCATGGTGTGCTCTTGGTCTTGTATATAGATGAATATACAATACATATTGATTTTCCTGCAAGGAAAAACTTATCCTTGTAAGAAAGTGTGTCACTGCCAACGGGAAAGATGAGTGGTCTTCATGGAAATATATATCGTTAACAGACATATCAACGTAATAGGCTTTGCAGGACGGTCAGAGTGAAAAGCACCAACTCTTACTTAAAACTGTGGAATTATTCCACAATACCGTGGAGCACTCCACAATATTCCACAGTATTGTTAAAAGAGGATTTTGCCTTATATTAATGAAAATGAATGCAATATTGTTGCGCAATCATTCTGGCATCAATTTTGTACTATGGTTTATGCCTTAAAAGTTATCAGTAACTTGTAGTTGTTATGGTTAGACAATAGGTATTAGTTGCATTAAGGTTTAAAGACATTTTGTTCATATTGATTTTCATTCGGAAACTCTCTTTGTTTGGCATTGCATCCCGGTCTGTGAAGTATCGGGATGTTTTTACTTAGATGGTTGCTGTTTCCGACTAAATACTGTAACTTTGTATAGTTAGCCGATATACTACTTAACTAATACTATTTTATTCTTTGGAATAATGAAGTATTCTCAGTCTGTGAAGATCGGATGCTTTTGGTGGGTAATGCCGCCAATTATTCCAGTTAAGTGTTTAGGTTTTATGCAGTCTACCCCATGAATGGACTGCATTGACAAGAAGTATTCTGCCCGTTCTGACCGAGATGGCCGGAACGGGTTACAAGAGAATTCAAACAAACCATTGACTTCCCTTTTTTCAGCATGTCTTGTAATATAGGATTTGTTCCTTTGAAATAAAAATCATACCTTTGGTGCATTGACAACCCGATAATCATGCCTTATTTGTGAAGATAGAGCATGTACTTAGAAGGCATTGGGAACGCCATAAAGTTGAATTCGGGTTGCCACCCTATCTCTTTCTTTTGCGCATTGGACAGAATGTTTGTTTGCTTGTTAAATTACACTTCATACCTTTTATAATGGATGTCCAATGTGCGCAAATTAAGCCCGTTCAAGCCGAGATGGTTTGAGCGGGTTTTGTTTGGCATTCTGATTGATTATTATTAATTTTACCGCATGTCTTTTTAGGCATAGTAAGTAGTTCTTGTTCTATAAAGTAAAGTCCGAAGAGTTGGAATTTATAGAACTTACACTTAATCAATTAGTTAATACAGACTTTCCGTCTTGTCCGTGAGGATAGGACGGATTTTAATTATAGGCAGAAAATTGGAAAGACTTATGAAATGGTAATTTTATTTTCCTTGGAATGAGAGCCAATAACATATTCCGATGTTACCGCTTCCATGGAGAGAATTTGGTTCTTGTTTCCATTAACATTTGATATGGCATACAACATAAGATAGCCG
>ENA-OQCS01000701-OQCS01000701.1-human-gut-metagenome-genome-assembly--contig:-NODE-701-length-18653-cov-4.229893_pt1 | contig 18653 bp, 28 predicted proteins | sample MGYA00242757_ERZ504575 | MGnify/ENA primary metagenome ERZ504575 (study PRJEB26092, sample SAMD00036297) | human gut metagenome | host: Homo sapiens | study: EMG produced TPA metagenomics assembly of... | reverse complement strand
CAGGTCTTGCTGGACCGGGCGGTGAAACACCTGAGAAGAAGGCAGGACTTGTTTACATCGGTGTCAGTGTTAATGGAAAGACGAAAGTAAACAAATACCAGTTAAACGGTAACAGACAGAAAGTCAGTATATATTATACTGGGATTCTGAAAAAATTGCAATACCCTGTCGGATATGCTATACTGGCTGTGCTGCCCTTCTCCATTCTGGCAACAGAAGGGGGTGGATACCATGGACACCATTCTAACCAATTTTCTGGTGGCTGTCGTAGCACAGGTAGCTGCACACTTCCTGTGCAAGTGGCTTGAGAGTCACCGCAAGGGCAAGTAAGCACAAAAAGAACCCTCTCGGAGCTGCAACTCTGAGAGGGCTCTTTTTGTGCGTGGATACAATGGAATGTTCTAACCAACTTCCTACCCTTAGTATATGCAATCCCACACAAAAGTCAAGATGCTATGAAAAAAGTTCACAGCTCCAGCTCTGCCTTCCGTCCGGTGGACTGATAGGCAGTCAGCTTCACGCCGGCTTTTTTGAACATGAACCGCGCCGCCACGCTGGAATCGCTGTCGTGGTACTTGTCGCCGTAGTACACCACCTCGCAATGCCCGACTGGATGATGGCCTTGGTGCACTCGTTGCAGGGGAACAGCGTCACGTACACCCGCGCACCTTTCAGGTTATTGTGGGCGCTGTTGAGGATGGCGTTCAGCTCGGCGTGGCACACGTACATATACTTGGTGTCCAGCGGTGCGCCCTCCCGCTCCCAGGGCATCTCGTCGTCGCTGCAGCCAATGGGCATACCGTTGTAGCCCAAGGACAGAATTTTGTTTTCCGAGCTGACGATGCACGCGCCACCTGACTGTTGGGGTCCTTGGAGCGCATGGCCGTGAGCAGCGCAATGCCCATGAAATATTCATCCCAGTTGATGTAATCCGTGCGTTTCATTTTGGTATGCTCCTTGTGCCTTTATTCTGCCTTTTATTATAGCGTATCGCTGTGGATTTTACAATAAACTTTGGCACTGCCGTGCAACTTGCACAAAACCTTGCCCCGAAGTTTGGCGCTTGATTCGTCAGAATTTTCAAACGAAATATTTAAAAATCATTTTGAGTGTGGTATTATCTTTGTAAAATATGCCACAAAAGCGGAGAGAATGCTCCGTGCGGCGGAAATGAGGGAAAAACCGATATGAAATACGCAAGCAACAACATCCGCAATATCCTGATTGCCGGTCATGCCGGCAGCGGCAAGACCACGCTCACCGAGGCGCTGGTCTATTTTCGGGCGCTGCCGAGCGTATGGGCCGGGTCGAGGACGGCACTACTGTTTCGGACTTTGACCCCGAGGAAGTAAAGCGCAAGGCCAGCCTGTCTGCATCGGTCGTCCCCGTGGAGTACGAGGGCATCAAGTACAACCTGATCGATGCGCCGGGCCTGTTCGACTTCGAGGCCGGTGAGTACGAGGGCATCCGCGCAGCCGAGAGCGTGCTGGTGGTGGTGTCCGGCCGCAGCGGCGTGACTGTGGGTGCGGAAAAGGCGTTCCAGCTGGCCCGCAAGAATGGCAAGGCTACCATGGTGTTCGTCTCCAAATGCGATCTGGAGAATGCCAACTACTTCAAGATCCTTGAGGATATGAAGATCAAGTTCGGCTCCACCGTCTGCCCCTGCGTGGTGCCCGCCAAGTTGGACGACGGCACCCCCGTGTACATCAACCTGTTCAGCCAGAAGGCCTTCAAGTACGAGGGCGGCAAGCAGATCCAGGTGGACTTGCCGGACATCGGCCACCGTTTTCAGGGCTGATCGAGGCCATGAGCGAAGCCATTGCCGAGACCGACGATGAGCTGATGGAAAGTTCTTCGGCGGCGAAGCCTTCACCACCGAAGAGATCGTGGAAGGCATGCGCAAGGGCGTCAAGGACGGCCTGATCACCCCCGTGTTCTGCGGCAGCGCCGTGAACCAGCAGGCACTGGATATGCTGCTGTTCAACATGCACAAGCTGCTGCCCAGCCCGGAGCACGAAGCCAGCACGCTGGCCGAGGATGCCGCCGGCGAGCCGGTGGAGCTGCACTGCACCGTGGACGAGCCTACCGCCGCCTACGTGTTCAAGACCGTGGCCGACCCGTTCGTGGGCAAGCTGAGCTATCTGCGCGTGGTCAGCGGCAAGGTGACTGCAGGCGAACCCCTCACCACGCCCGCACCGGCGATGTGGAGAAGATCTCCAAGCCCCTCACCGTCATTGGCAAAAAGCAGGTGGACTCCGACGGCATCATTGCCGGTGACATCGGCGCAGTGGCAAAGCTGGTGAGCGCCAAGACCGGCGACACCCTGTGCGACGCTGAGCGCGTGGTCAAACTGCCCGCCCCCGTGTTCCCCAAGCCTAGCCTGTTCATGCCGTCACTGTGGCCAAGAAGGGCGACGAGGGCAAGATCAGCAGCGCGCTAGCCCGCCTGATGGAAGAAGACCCCACCCTGAGCTACGAGAACAACGCCGAGACCCATCAGCAGGTGATCGGCGGTCTGGGCGAGCAGCATCTGGACGTGGTGAAGGCCAAACTCAAGAACAAGTTCGGCGTGGAGATCGGGCTGGAAGCACCCCGCATCGCCTACCGCGAGTCCATCCGCAAGGCCTGCCAGAAGCAGGGCCGTCATAAGAAGCAGACCGGCGGTCACGGCCAGTTCGGTGACGTTATCATCAACTTCGAGCCCTGCGACAGCGAGCAGGTCGTGTTTGAGGAGAAGGTGTTCGGCGGCAGCGTGCCCAAGAACTTCTTCCCGGCTGTTGAAAAGGGCGTGCGCCTTGCCGCCGAAAAGGGCGTGCTGGCAGGCTACCCCGTGGTGGGCCTGAAAGCCACCCTGCTGGACGGCAGCTACCACCCCGTGGACAGCTCCGAGATGGCCTTTATTATGGCCGCAAAGCTGGCTTACAAGGCCGCTATGCCGGAGGCCGGCCCGGTCATTCTGGAACCCATCCACACCCTGAAGGCTCATGTGCCGAACGACAACACCGGCGATATCATGGGCGATGTGACCAAGCGCCGCGGCCGCGTGCTGGGCATGGAGCCGGACGAGGACGGCCTGCAGACCATCATCGCTGAAGTGCCGCTGGCAGAGCTTGCAAACTTTACCACCTTCATCCGGCAGACCACGCAGGGCCGCGGCTGGTTCACCACCGAGTTTGCCCGCTACGAGGTTCTGCCCGAGATGCTGGTGCCTGCCGTTGTGGAGCAGGCCAAGAAGCTGGGCAATCTGGACGAGAGCGCCGACGATTGATTCTCTAACTGAATAGGACATTTCCCCGATCCCCGCCGACACCTTTTTCCCTCTGTCGGCGGGGGTTTTTGTTGTTATTTTTCTCAGATCCTCTAAAATCTCTGCCATTTTTAGGCATCCTTCCAATCTTGTCTAAAATCCTTGATTTCTGTTGGGGGGGTAGAATAAAGATTGGTGAATCTTTTTTGTCCACGATCCGCGCAGACAAGATCCACCCGCAAAAGTCGTATCAAGGAGGAATTTATATGAAAACGCGACTTATCAGCTGCTGCTGGCATTCAGCATGGCACTGACATTTCTGCCTGTCGGGGCAGTCTCTGCATTTGCGGCGGAGACGGGCGATACATTTAACTTTAACGGTCTTACATACGAGATAACAAGTGACACAACCGCCAAAGTCAAAGGACCCGAAGCAACCACCTTATTGACCCAAGTAACTATTCCAGAAACAGCAACAAATTCCTTGAATGGAGAATCCTACACTGTAACAGCCATTGCGGATAAAGCTTTTCGCAACACAAGATTTAACGGCGAAATCACATCCATCACACTTCCCGATAGTTTGAAGGAAATCGGTGATTTCGCTTTCTTTTCTTGCTTCAAACTCGAAGACATCAATCTTCCCGATGGGCTTACTAAAATCGGGTATCAAGCTTTTCAGAACTGTTATAGTTTAACAGAAATCACCATTCCAAGCAGTGTAACTACTATGAGTTCACATGTGTTCAACCGCTGTATCGGACTAAAAAAAGTTACCTTTGAAAAGAATTCGCAGCTAAGCGCGCTTCCTGATGCAACCTTTGCCAACTGTGAAAGTCTGGAGTCTTTTACCCTTCCCAATGGATTCACTTCCATCGGCGAAAATGCTTTTTATAAATGCGGAAATCTCACCACATTAAACATCTCGGATGATGTTACTGAAATCAAAAAAGATGCTTTTATTGATTGCGCAAAGTTCAACACTATCAATTATGACGGTACCAAATACTCTTGGAACGCTCTACTAAAAAGCGGCAGCGTAGATAACACAGTTTTGGAAAAAATTCAAGCGGACGGCTTCACCGTGAATTACTGGGTACAGCCTTTGGTCGTCAGCGGCGGCATTTTCACAGTAGATGGCGATCCTGTAGTTGGCGATACAGCTATTGTGCCCGTCGGTGCTACAGTTGAAATCACTTTTGATCAGCAGTCTTTCGCTGACAGTGGTCTCTCTTTTGGTAGTTGGGAGATTGATGGTTTAAGCAATTCAGAATACTACAAAAATAAAGAAAGCTTCACCTTTACTATGCCTAAGAATCGCGTAGCAGTCACAGCTTCAACAATGGATATTCCCATCATCGATGACTCCCCTGTTGACCCTGCCATCAGCACTGCGGTAACGATCATTGGCGGTGCACTGCTGGTGGGAGGGCTGCATCAGCTGGGCACCGAGATGTGGCTGATCCATCATCTGCCCAAGGGTACCGCCATCCCGGAAACTCGCATCGAACTGGCCGAAGTGCTCTGGAAGGATGCCGGACAGCCTGCTCCTGCTGCCGAAGCCGCTTATACCGATATCGACACCGACGACACCGATGCGCAGCAGGCTGCACAGTGGGCAATTGAAAACGAGCTGATGACGCTGCGCAGCAGTGAGCATCCGGACAAATTCGACCCCCATGTGCCGGTCTCCACCGTAAAAGCCATTCGCGCGTGGAAAAAGGCACAGCAGATGAAACCGTCTACCAAGTAACACCCAATGGAATCAAAACAGCCCGTTCTCCTTTTTTGAAGAGCGGGCTGTTCCGTTATTTGCTCCAGCCGACACATTTTTCTGCCCTACCGCCGCCTTTTTTGTTGACAAAGCAGCCGCCTGCTATTATAATAATGTAGTCAAAATGGCATTCTTGTGCGGCTTTGCGGCTGCACAGCACAAATAGAGACAAGGAGAGATTCTCAAATGGCACAAGAGATCAAGATGTCCGCTGCCGGTCTGAAGGCAATGCAGGAGGAACTGGAATACCTCAAAACGGTGCGCCGCAAGGAGCTGGCCGAAGAGATCAAGGAAGCACGCAGCCACGGCGACCTTTCCGAGAACAGCGAGTACGACGAGGCCAAGAATACGCAGGGTCTGGTGGAGAACCGCATCACCGAACTGGAGCAGATGATCAAGAACGCCGTCATCATTGATGAGAGCGAGCTGAGCGTGGACAATGTCTCTGTGGCACCCACGTCACCATTCTCATGACCGGCGAGGACGAGAACGAGGAGTACGACATTGTGGGCCGCACCGAAGCGACCCCCTGAACGGCAAGATCAGCGACGAAAGCCCCGTGGGCCACGCTCTGCTGGGCAAGGCTGTGGGCGACAAAGCCGAAGTGCTGCTGCCACCGGCCACACCGTGGAGTACACCGTGCTGAACATTACCCACGCTGCAGGCTAAACAGGCCAAACGAATAGGAGAAACCATGGAAGAACAAAAGAAGAACCCGGCGCAGGGCCTGTCCGAGAGCGAGCAGGTGCAGGTGCGCCGCCAGAAGCTGGCCGACCTGCAGGCTGCAGGCCACGACCCCTTCACCCTGACCAAGTACCCGCAGGATGCCTACTCTGCCGACCTGAAGGCCGAGTTTGCCGACCTGCCCAACGAGACCGACAGCGGCAAGACCGTGGCGCTGGCTGGCCGTATGATGTCCAAGCGCGTAATGGGCAAGGCAAGCTTTGCCACCTGCGGGACGATAAGGGCGACATTCAGCTGTACGTCCGCCGCGATGAGCTGGGTGAAGAGTCTTACGCCGCCTTCAAGAAGCTGGACGTAGGCGATATCATCGGCGTGAAGGGCGAGGTGTTCCGCACCAAGACCGGCGAACTGAGCGTGCGCGCCACCGAGCTGACCCTGCTGGCCAAGAGCCTGCGTCCTCTGCCCGAGAAGTTCCACGGCCTGACCGACACCGAGATGCGTTACCGTCAGCGCTACGTGGACCTGATTGCAAACCCCGAGGTGAAGGACACCTTCGTGAAGCGCAGCCAGATTCTGAAGGAGATCCGCGCCTATCTGGACGAGAAGGGCTTCCTGGAGGTAGACACCCCCATCCTGACCCCCTTCGAGATCGGTGCATCCGCACGCCCCTTCTACACCCATCACAACAGCCTGAACATGGACATGGTGCTGCGCATTGAGACCGAGCTGTACCTCAAGCGCCTGATCGTGGGCGGCATGGACCGCGTGTACGAGGTGGGCCGCATCTTCCGCAACGAAGGCATGGACCCCAAGCACAACCCGGAGTTCACCAGCATCGAGCTGTATCAGGCCTTCACCGACTTCCACGGCATGATGGATCTGGTGGAGGAGTTGTACAAGCGCCTTGCCCAGAAGATCTGCGGCAGCATGGTCATCCCCTATCAGGCAAGCAGATCGACATGGGCCACTGGGAGCGCCTGACCATGGTGGAAGCCGTGAAGAAGTACTCCGGCGTAGACTTCAACGACTGGAAGTCCGACGAGGATGCCATCGCCGCCGCCAAGGAGCACCACGTGGAGCTGCCCGAGGTGCCCACCAAGGGTGCCATTCTGGCCGAGTTCTTTGATGCTTCGTGGAGGACAAGCTCATCCAGCCCACCTTCATCTACGATTACCCCGTGGAGATCAGCCCGCTGGCAAAGCGCAAGCCGGACGACCCCGCCTTCACCGAGCGCTTTGAGTATTTCATCGACTGCACCGAGTACGGCAACGCTTCAGCGAGCTGAACGACCCCATCGACCAGAAGGGCCGCTTTGAGCGTCAGGTGGCCGAGCGCAAGGCCATCGAGCCCGACTGCAAGGCACAGGTGGACTACGACTACGTGAACGCACTGGAGTACGGCCTGCCCCCCACGGGCGGTCTGGGCTTCGGCGTGGACCGTCTGGTCATGCTGCTCACCGACAGCGCCTCCATCCGCGATGTGCTGCTGTTCCCCACGATGAAGCCGATTGACCAGTAAATTTCCAATTTGCAATTAGAAAAGCCTGAAACTTCTTGATGTACCGAGAAGTTTCAGCTTTTTCTTTTGATGGATTTCCAGCGAAAACTACGCCATACGCCAAACGTGGAGGACGAATACGGCAACACCCCGGCACAGTGGGCAGAACTGGACTGGCTGCTGTACAATAAGCCTTTGGAGTATGCCCAGCTTGTGCTGGGTGGGAAGATCGAGCATTATCTCTCCCTTGGCTGTGACCATGGCAGGCTGGAAGAGCAATGACATAACAAATACAGCCCGTTGGCGAAGGAGAAGCCAAAGCGGGGGCTGTATTCAATGAAGGAGAAATGAAGGAATATCAGGTTACAGATTCAGCTCAAACTGTTCCGCCGTAACAGTTGCTTTGCCATCGGCGGCAAAGGTGATGCCGTCGGCAGACTGGGGGGTGTAGATCCATGCGGTCATGGTCTGCTCACCGTCGTTGGCGAAAACTTCGATGCTGTTTTTATCCAGCAGGATGCGGAGCTTCAGGGCACCGTTCTGACTGCGCACCTTGCAGCTGCGGCGGTGAACAATGTCGGCACGGGAACGGCATAGCTGCGATCCAGCGTCAGCTCGGAGGTGTAGGGGTCGTAGGTCAGGCTGGTGTGATGGTCTGCATCGGCGGCCAGCTTCAGGGTGAAGGAGCGGTATTCGCCGGGCTGCACCGTGACGGTCAGATCCGCCACACGGCCCTTGATGCCTTCCAGAGAAGTTTCGCTTTGCACCGTCACATTTTCGTGGAAGGTGCGCTTGCCGTGGACGGCGTCCAGCTCCCGCACCGGGGCCTGAACAATACGTCCATCCTTGATGTGCAGCTCGCGGGGGCAGATGGTCTGCCCGAACCACTTGCAGCCCTGGGGCTTATCCTCGGTGTCCGACCATGTCTGCAGCCATGCGGTCATGATGCGGCGGCCGTCCGGGGCAAGGGTGGTCTGGGTGGCGTAGAAGTCGATGCCGCCGTCCATCAGCTGCACGTTTTCCCTGGTGAAGGTGTGGGTGGTTTCGTCGTAGCTGCCGATGAAGGCGATCACATTGTGACCGTTGTGGAACTCGCCCTTGGGCAGCATCTCCATGGGGCCGAGCATCAAGACCTGCTTGCCGTCCAGCGGGAAGAAGTCCGGGCACTCCCACATTTTGCCGTACTGATTGTTGCAGCGTTCCAGCACCGTGACAAAGTGCCAGTCGAAGCCGTCCTTGCTCTGGAACAGTGCCGCTGCGCCGCTGCGTCCTCGGCCAGGCAGACGGTGACGGCGGAGTAGGTGCCGTCGGCTCCCGCCAGATCTTGGGTCCGGAAATCAAACTTGCTGAAGCCTTCCGGCAGGTCTTTCTGGGTCAGCACCGGGTTGCAGGCAGGCTTTTCGTAGTCGAGACCGTCACCGATGGCGATGCTCTGGGTCTGGATGTCCCGCATCTCCCCATTGGGCTGCTTTTCTGCCACCACGCTGGTGTACATCAGCAGCTGCTTGCCGTCATCCATCTCGGTAGCAGAACCGGAGAAGCAGCCGGGGCCGTTGTCCGCCGGGGAATCCGGGGCGAGTGCACAGGGCAGATACTCCCAGTGCAGCAGGTCGGTGCTGACCGCGTGACCCCAGTGCATGGGCGCCACCGCACATCGTAGGGGTTATACTGATAGAACTGGTGATACTTCCCTTTATAATAAGAGAAGCCGTTGGGGTCGTTGAGCCAGCCCACATAAGGAGTCATGTGGTAAGCAGGGCGTTCCGCCGGGGAAATGGCAGCGCCGTGCTCGGCCTCGTAGGCACGGGCTTTTTGTAAAGTCAAATCGTTCATGGAATCCTCCAAAGGAAAGAATTCTTATGCGTAGTAAGCATCCAGATATTTCTGCATAATGCCCAGATAGTCGGACAGGCCGTAGTCTTCCAGCTTGCTCAGATATTCGTTCCACTCTGCATCCTTCGTGCCGTTCATGATCCAGTTGGCCTTCTGCGTATTCATGTAGGTCTGCAGATCTGCCTGCAGGTTAGAGACCTGCTCGGTGTCCTCGCTGCTCATAAAGACATTGGGATAGACATAATCGTTGTTCATATCCGGGGTGTAGATCTCCTTGATCCAGTCCAGACGATACTGTGCATCGTCCGGGCAGGTAACGTATACACCATAGTAATCATCCAGAACCGCCAGAGGTCCACTGACACACTGCGCTTCACGGACTTCCACGGGAGAAGCATCGCCCAGAGGAGCGTGCTTTAGCATGGGCTCGCCCTTATCGTTGGTGGACAGTTCAAAGATGTTAAAGCCTTCCGCATCGCCGTAAGTACCCCAGTTGTTCTGCGGAGACTGGAGGGGTGCGTACATCTGATCCAGCCATGCGCAAACCAGTGCAGGATTATCCGCCTTTGCGGTGACAACGCATCTGCCGCGGGCAAAGCCGCTGGTGAAAGAACCGTTCTGCGGAGTGATATTCCGGGTATCGGCGGTCAGGGCGGGCAGCGGCTCCCAGTCGGTCAGGTTGTCAATGTTGGCAACATCCCAGCTGAAGCAGACACCATAGCGGCCAGCCTTGCCCTTGGAAACATAGGTGGACCACTCCTGCGTGAAGCACTCCGGGTCGATGAGCTTCTCGGCATACAGCTTGTGCAGCCAGTCCAGACCATCACGGTAGCCTGCTGGGTGGCGGCACAGATGACTTCCGGTCATTGGTAACGGCGATATGGCGGTCCTTGTCAGCATCGCCGTAGCCTTCGCCAAAGCCATTGATGAGGATGCTGGGGTCTGATCGCCGTTGTTGACGATGCAGGACATGGGGATGATGTCGCCGTCAATGCCATACTCTGCCTTGATAGAAGCGGCGTTATCACGGAATGCAATCAGCACCTGCTCAAACTCGTCCACCGTGGTGGGCATCGACAGACCGAGGAAGTTCAGCCACTTGGTATTGATGAAGCTCATGTTGCCAATGGTCTGGATGGCGGTCTTTTCCGAGCCGAGCTGCTCGATCCAGGGCAGTGCCAGATGTGGCCATCGCTGTCGGTGCACATGGTGCGGTACTCCGGGTACTGCTCAAAGACCTTCTGGAGATAAGGCATATTGTTGTCAATGTAGTCTTCCAGATTGAGGATGACACCCTGATCTGCGTAGCGCAGCAGATTGCTGTCGGTAAAATCAGCAGTAAAAACAAAATCCGTCAGGGTGTTGGGGTTGGACATATTCAGGGTGATCTTATCGCTCCACTGGTCGACTGGATGGCGGTCCAGTCGATGTGCACATTGGTCTGCTCTTCCAGACGCTTGAAGATGGTGCGGTTGTTCGGTTCGGGTTCGCTGCCCACAGGGAAGCTGGTCATACCGGTAAAGGTGACCTTTTCGGGCAGCGGAAATGTAACGGCACCGGTCACGTCCACATCTGCGGCAGCAGAATTGCCGCTGCCGGTGGATTTGCCGCCACAGGCAGACAGAGCAGCGGCAGAGCCGCCAGAGCGCAGACCTTGAGGAAGTTGCGGCGAGAGATCAGCTTTTTCATGGTATTTTCTCCTTTTTCGTGTTTCTTTTTTCGTGTAACAGATGAGCGTACCTGCTTATAAAATTCTGGAATATCCTCAGCCTTTAATGGAACCAGCCATGATGCCGGCATCAAAATACTTCTGGAAGAGGGATACATCACCAGCAGCGGCAGGCTGGAAATAATAATGGTTGCATATTTGAGCAGTTCTGCCATCTTGGCACGTTCGGCAGTGCTCTGGATATCTGCGATCATGCCGGATTCCGGCTGGCTCTGGATCAGGATGGAACGCAGCACCAGCTGCAGCGGCTGCTTCGATGCGCTGTTCAGGTAGATCATGGCGTCAAAGTAGCTGTTCCACATTGCCACGAACTGCCACAGAGCCAGAACTGCCACCACCGGCATACAGACGGGCAGCAGGATCTTGAAGAAGTAAAGCATCTCGCTGGCTCCATCCACATCCGCAGCTTCGCGCAGCTCACGCGGGACGCCTTGATAATAGGTACGGGCAATGATCATGTTCCACACGCTGAATGCTCCCGGCAGAATGACCGCCCACATGGAATCCAGCAGACCCAGATTGTTGATGAGCAGGTAGGTGGGGATCAGACCGCCGCTGAAAAACATCGTGATCACAAACAAGGTGTTGAAGATCTTTTTGCCTTTGAAGTCCGGCAGCGACATGGGATAAGCGGCAAGCATCGTCACAGCTACCGAGATGATGGTGAAGATGATCGAGTAAAGCACCGCGTTCCTGAAGCCGACCCAGATCTGCTTGTCCGAAACGACACGCTGGTAAGCATCCAGACTCCACTTGCTGAAATCAAAGGAGATGCCCTTGTTTTGCAGAGTGACCGGGTCCATAAAGGACGCGATGACGATGTAGATCATCGGAACGATGATCGCCAGCAGGAACAAGCCCAGAAGTGCGTAGCCGCAGTACAGGATGATCTTATCTTGTCTGGTGTAGAGGGCCATTTTTGATTTTTTCTGTTTTGCCATGGTAAACCCCTCCTTACAAGCCCTTGCCATCGTTCATTTTGGCAACGATCTTGTTCACTGCGATCAGCAGGATGACGTTGACAACGGTGTTGAACAGACCGACTGCGTGGAAAAGCTGTAATCGCCGTCCAACAGGCCCTTTTTATAAACGTACGTTGCAATGATCTCGGCAGTGTTCAGGTTCAGGTCCGTTTGCAGGGCATAGGCTTTTTCAAAACCGATGCTCATGATGTTGCCTGCCTGCAGGATAAACTGAATCACGACCATATCCTTAATGGCGGGCCACTCCACCGTCATGATCTGCTGGATCAGGTTTGCGCCGTCGATCATCGCAGCTTCCTTCAGATCTTTGCTGGCGTTAGAAAGGGATGCGGTGTACATGATGGATGCCCAGCCGGCACCCTGCCAGATGCCGCTGATGATGTAGATGGGGCGGAATGCTTCCGGCAGCGTCATGAAGTTGATGCTGGTGTGAAGCAGGCCGTTCACCGGACCGGTGACACTCAGCAGCACTCGGACGATGCCGCACAGCACGATGACCGAGATGAAGTTGGGCATATACAGCACCAGCTGCACCTTCTGCTTGATCTTCTTGCTCTCGATACGGTTGAGCAGGAATGCCAGCAGGATGGGGATCGGGAAGCCCCACAGCAGACCGTAGACGCTCAGCTTCAGGGTGTTGATCAGATAGCGCTGGAAGTCCGGCGAGGACATGAAGCGGGTAAAGTTTTTGAAGCCTACCCACTCGCTGCCCCAGATGCTTGAAGGGATTGTACTTCTGGAACGCGATCAGCACACCGCCCATGGGAGCGTACTTGAACACCAGCGTCAGCGCCACGCAGGCAGCAGGAACAACAGGTAAAGCTGCCAATGCCGTTTGATGTAGACCCATGTGTTGTGCAGCTTGCGTTCTGCTGTCAGCACAGCCGTTTCCGGCGAGGCCGTCTTTGCTTTCATGAATCATTCTCCTCCTTTTTGATTTGCTTGCCGTTTGATTCGCACTTTACATTTGCACCTTTGAATTTTACGTTTTTCATTTCGATTGTGCAAATGTAAAAACTCTGTAATTCATTTATACCACTCACGCAAGCGAATGTCAACGATAATTCATGGTATACATCAAAAATTATTGTGGATTTGTACAGATGCACAAATCCAAAAGTGCGCAAATATGCAAAATGATGATTTGCATTTTTGCATTTGACTAATTTGTGCATTTGCACTATACTGGAGTCGCAAAGAATAAGATCCGTCACCAGACTTTATCTATAAAAGAAAGAACACCCGCTCCTATTTATAAAGAAAGAGGATGACTTATGGCAACCAAAGTCACCATTCAGGATATTGCAAACGAACTGCAGCTTTCCCGCAACACAGTTTCAAAGGCCATCAACAACACCGGTGTGCTGGCAGATGCCACACGGGAGAAGATCCTGCGCAAAGCCGCCGAAATGGGCTATAAGCAGTTTGCCTATCTGCCGCTGTTTCAGGAAGACACTGCAAAAGCAGCAGAGCATTCCATTCTGCCGAGTGACAAACGGGAGATCGCCATGCTGACGACCCAGTTTCTGAGCAGCTCTCACTTTTCCTCCATGATGCTGGATCGTTTCCAGTCAGAAATCGAGCATCTGCATAGCTGCACGACCATTCATCGCATTTCTCCCATAGAGCTGAAAGAGAAAAAGCTTCCATCTTCTCTCAACATCCAGCGCACAGCCGGCATCATCTGCATTGAAGTATTCGACTATGACTACGCACAGATGCTGTGCGATCTGGATGTTCCGCTGCTGTTTGTAGACACCCCTGTGATGGATATGCGTCCTCCCTTAAAGCCGACCGCCTTTATATGGAAAACCGCATTGAGGTCCAGAATGCGGTGGCCCACATGGTCCAGCGCGGCAAAAAACGCATCAGCTTTGCGGGGGATAAAAACCACTGTCAGTCCTTCTTTGAGCGTTATATGGCTTATAAGGATGCAGTGGAGTACTTTGGTCTGACAGAAGGCTGAGCACCTGTGCGATGCATCTGGACAGCAGAACTATCCGGTATCCCTGTACGAAACCATACGTCGGTTCAAAACGATGCCGGATGCCTTTGTCTGCGCCAATGACTTTGTTGCCATGGATCTGGTCAAGGCATTGAATGAGCTGGGGTATTCGGTTCCCGATGATATCTGGGTCTGCGGCTTCGATGACAGTCAGGAGGCTTCCTACTTTGCCCCCCATCTGACCTCGATCCATATCCATGGACAGATCATGGGCTACACCGCTGCCAATCTGCTTATGACCCGCATCGAAGAGCCATCGCTGAACTATCGCACCGTCTATACGGAAACCAACCTGATCCTGCGCGAATCCACAGGAGATTGAGCGAAAGGAGAACCCCCATGCGTGACCTGTGCAATACGGACAAGCCGCTGTTTGCTGTGCTGACGAAATTGACTTACAGTGCTTACCTGAACATCTTATGGCTCGTGTGCAGCCTGCCCATCGTTACCATAGGGGCTTCTACGACCGCATTGTTCTACGTCACGCTCAAAATGGCGGAAGATCGGGACGATGGTCTGACCCGGATGTTTTTTAAGGCGTTCCGGGAAAATTTTAAGCCTGCTACAAAACTCTGGCTTATCCTGCTGACAGTCGGCAGTTTCCTAGCTGCGGATGGCTTTGTGCTGCGCCGAATGTGGAGCGAAAACATTTTCTGGACGCTGCTCACTGCAGTGCTTATTGGTGCGGCAGTTCTGTACGGCATCGTTCTGCTGTATGCCTTTCCTCTGCTGGCACGGTTTGAAAACACCACCTTCGGCATCCTGAAAACAGCGTTTCTCGTGGGTGTCCGGTATCTGTTTTGCACCCTGCTGATGGCGGCGATCTATGGCATCATGGGGTACGTCATAGTGTTTGTGTTCACGCCTGCATTCCTGCTGGGCATGGGCTTGTGCGCCATGCTCTGCTCCTTTCTGATGCTTCGGATCCTCTATCTGATCGGTGGAGACCCTGATGCAGTACACGAGGAATACGACCATGACAAAAACTGACCGGGATACGCTCCGCTCCCTCCATGGGCGCAAAAGTGGGAGACATCTGGCATATTACAAGCTGCCCATTGTGATCGTGCTCATCGTCGTCTATATCCTCGGGTATACAGCCTACCGTCATGTGACGAAAAAAGAGGATGTGCTTTACCTTGGTCTGGTAAATATCACTGCCGGGTCTGATCTGACGGAACAGCTTACCACCGGCTTTGCCGAGGCGCAGGGTCTGACCAAAAAGCAACAGGTCGATCTGCTGTCCGGCTTACTGCTCAGCGAAAGCGAACGCGCAGAGGAGCAGTATGTATATGCTTCGGAGATGAAGCTGCTGGGTGCAGTCAGTGCCCAGCGGTTAGATGTTGTTCTGATGGACGAATATGCACGGGATCGACTGTTGGCAGATGATTATTTTCTCGATCTGCGGACACTGGATGCGTCTTTCCATGCACTGTCGGGTCTGAACGCCGGTGGGACCGTGCTGGATATTTCGGACACGCCATTTGTCAGGCAGGCAGGTTTTTCTGGCAAGGTCTATCTTGGGGTAGTGCAGAATGCACCGCACCCGGAGCGTGCAGCCGCTTACATTCATTATCTGTTCCAGCGGTGATCGTTGGGTTTTAGCTTATAGGATAAAAATAAGGAGAAAACGCATGGACATTTTAACGATTGGTGAAGTTTGATCGACCTGACCCAGACCGGCAAGGATGCGCGCGGCATCCCTCAGTTTGCCGCAAACCCCGGCGGTGCACCGGCCAATCTGGCGGTGGCTGCTTCCAGACTGGGCGCACAGACCGCCTTTATCGGCAAGGTGGGTGCGGATGCCTTTGGCCGCTACCTGAAAGAGGTTCTGGCAGAAAACAAGGTAGACGTTTCCGGCATGGCGGTGGATGCAGACCACCCCACCACCATGGCGGTGGTCTCGGTGGATGCCACCGGCGAGCGGGATTTCAGCTTCTACCGCAGTGCCAACGCTGACGTGATGCTGAGCAAAGAGGACATTTCGGACGAGGCTCTGAAAGCTGCCAAAATCGTCCACTTCGGCTCTGTCAGCCTCACCGCTGACCCCTCCCGCACTGCCACGCTGGATGCTGCTGCCCGTGCCAAAAAGCTGGTGCTACCATCACCTACGACCCCAACTACCGTGCAAACCTCTGGAAGAACAAAGAGGATGCCATTGCCCAGATGAAAGCTCCCCTGCCGCTGGTGGATATCCTGAAGGTGTCCGATGAAGAGCTGCCCCTGCTCACCGGCACCACCGACTGCGAAAGCGGCACAGCCCAGCTGGCTGAAAACGGCATCCGGCTGATTTTCGTCACCTTGGGTGCAAACGGCGTATTCTACCGCTTTGGGGAGAAAACCGGCCATGTGGCAGGCGTCCCCTGCAAGGTGGGTGATACCAACGGCGCAGGCGATACCTTCTTTGGGGCTGCCCTGTCCAAGCTCTGCAAGGAGGAGCTGGACACCCTGACGGTGGACAAGCTGGAAGGCATTCTGGCTTTTGCCAACAAAGCGGCCAGCATCACCACCAGCCGCCACGGCGCTATCCCCGCCATGCCCACCCTTGCAGAAGTGGAGGCTGAACCATGGCAGCAAAACAGGAATTTGCGTCCCGGTTTGCCAAGCACAAGGACGAACTGGAATGGCTGTTCATGGAACTGTACCACAACCGGGAAGGGCTGGAAGTTCTGGAGCGGGAGATGGCAGAAGCCTACAACGCCCGCAGCGCCGAGCTGAAAGCACTGGACAAGGCACGCTCTGCTGACCCGGAGTGGTACAAGCGGGGCAATATGTTCGGCATGACCATGTACACCGACCTCTTTGCCGGAAACCTGAAAGAACTGGCAAAGAAGCTGCCCTACCTCAAGGAGCAGAAGCTGACCTATCTGCACCTGATGCCCCTGCTGCAGATGCCCCACCCTCACAACGACGGCGGCTATGCGGTGGAGGATTTCGACACCGTAGATCCGGCCCTTGGCACCAACAAAGATCTGGAAAACCTGACCCGGGAGCTGCGGAAAGCCGGCATCAGCCTGTGTCTGGATTTTGTCATGAACCACACCGCCAGCACCCACCGCTGGGCCATGGCGGCAAAAGCTGGCGACCCGTGGTTTCAGGCCTATTACCACCTCTACGAGGACCGCACCATCCCCGACCAGTATGAACAGACGGTGCCTCAGGTGTTCCCCAACACCGCACCCGGCAACTTTACATGGTGTGAGGAAATGCACAAGTGGGTGCTGACCACCTTCCACGACTACCAGTGGGACCTGAACTACGCAAACCCGGCGGTGTTCGTGGACATGACCAAGAGCATTCTGCACCTCGCCAATCTCGGCGTAGAGGTGTTCCGCATTGATGCAGTGCCCTACATCTGGAAGCAGCTGGGCACCACCTGCCGCAACCTGCCGCAGGTGCACACCATCGTGCGGATGCTGCGCATGGTGCTGGAATGCGTCTGCCCGGCGGTCATCCTCAAGGGCGAGGTGGTCATGGCTCCCAAGGAGCTTGCCGCCTATTTTGGCACCCCGGAAAAACCGGAATGCCACATGCTCTACAACGTGTCCACCATGGTCAACCTGTGGGGTGCCCTTGCCAGCCGGGATACCCGGCTGCTGAAGGCGCAGCTGGATGCCCTCCATGCCCTGCCGGACAACTGCTGGTTCGTGAACTATCTGCGCTGCCACGATGATATCGGCTGGGGTCTGGACGAGGCGGTGGAGAAACGGCTTGGCATTGACCCGCAGAAACATAAAGAATATCTGTACCATTTCTATGAGGGCAATTTCCCCGGCAGCTGGGCAAAGGGTGAGCTGTACAACTACGACCCCGCCACCGGCGACGCCCGAAGCTGCGGCACCACCGCCAGCCTGTGCGGTATCGAGCAGGCACTGGAAAAGGACGATAAAACCGCACTGGACTACGCCGTAAAGCGTGATCTGCTGCTGCATACTGCCATGGCGTTTTTTGCAGGGTTTCCCCATGCTGAACTGCGGCGATGAGATCGCACAACTCAATGGCTGGGATTATAAAAACGACCCTGACCGTGTGGAGGACAGCCGCAATCTGCACCGCAGCAAATTCAACTGGGAGGACGCAAAGCAGCGCACCCGGAAGGGCACGCTGCAAAACAAGTTGTGGCAGGGCATGGAGCAGCTGCGCCAAATGCGTGCAGACCCCTGCTTTGCCCCGGATGCGTGGGTAACAACTTGGGACAGCCACAACCCCGGCGTGCTGGCGCTGGTGCGCAAGCGCGGCGAGGAAACGCTGGTGGGGCTGTTCAACTTTACCGAGTACCCGGCAGGGGCCAGTCTGGACGCTCTGGGCGGCGAGTATCACACCCCGGAGGGCACTTCCGTCTGGCTGGCAGATGTGGAACTGGAGCCGTATCAGGCATTGCTGGTAAAAACAATTAAGTAAAGCGGAATACTCCGGTAACTTCTCTTGGTTGGAAAGTTGCCGGAGTATTTTTGTTTCGCGCAAACTGCAAGGTCACTGGATCATTGAAATGTCGGAGATGATTGCCACCGCCAATGCACGCGTGCCTGCGCAAAAAATCCCCCCGATACCGGGTATCCGGTATCGGGGGGATCTGTCATTCTGAGGCTTTACGGAGGAAGCGCTCAGAGGTTACTTTTTGGGGAACGCCTTGTTCCAGATCTCAATGGTCTTGAACTTGGGCATCCAGCCGTCCGATTCAAACTTGCCTTCCCGTGCATCCAGCAGACCCTGCTCGGTGCACCACTGTGCGGCCTTAGCCATATCGGGGTCGGCCACATCCGCAAACGCGGGCTGTGCGGCGGGTTCGGGCTTGCCCTTCTCAGTCCAGATGAGCAGTGCCAGCTGGCCGCGGTTTGCCGGGATGGCGTGCGCCCTCGGGCAGGAGGGCCGTGCAGGATCACGCGGGTGGCGATCTCGTAG
>ENA-OQCS01000700-OQCS01000700.1-human-gut-metagenome-genome-assembly--contig:-NODE-700-length-18662-cov-1.772862_pt1 | contig 18662 bp, 28 predicted proteins | sample MGYA00242757_ERZ504575 | MGnify/ENA primary metagenome ERZ504575 (study PRJEB26092, sample SAMD00036297) | human gut metagenome | host: Homo sapiens | study: EMG produced TPA metagenomics assembly of... | reverse complement strand
GTGTAAACATCCAAGACGGAAGCGTACTGCACACCTTATACGAGAAATCGACGATTGAGATCGGCGACGATGTGTCGGTCGGCCACAATGTCACGATCCACGGGGCAAAGATATGCAACGGCGCCCTGATCGGGATGGCTCGGTCGTACTGGACCATGCCGTAATCGGTGAAGGAGCGATCGTCGCTGCCGGCTCGGTCGTACTGAGCAAGACCATCGTCGAGCCGGGAAGCATCTACGCCGGCATACCGGCCAAGTTCGTAAAGAAAGTAGACCCGGAACAGGCAAAAGAGATCAACCAGAAGATAGCCAAGAACTATCACATGTACTCATCTTGGTATAAAGAAGAGCACTGACCACTATCACGGGACAGGATAAACAATACAATTGCAAATGAAAGAGTACAAATACATCCTGCTGGACCTGGACGGGACGATTACAGATCCGATGATCGGCATCACCCGATGCGTCGAATACGCATTGAATCATTTCGGCATACAAGTGAATGACCTTCGCGAGTTATGTCCTTTTATCGGTCCTCCTCTTCTGGACTCGTTCCGGGATTTCTATCATTTCACAGACGAACAGGCCAAAGAGGCTACAGAAAAGTACCGGGAACGTTTTGCCGACACCGGCATTTATGAGAACAAACTGTATGACGGCATGAAAGACTTTTTAGAAGAGGCAACCCAGCAAGGGCGCATCCTGATGCTGGCGACATCCAAACCGACAGTCTTCGCCAAACGCATCCTGGACTATTTCGATATCGCCCGTTACTTCACTTTCGTCGCGGCAGCGGCCTGGACGGTTCCTTCTATACAAAAGGAGATGTGATCCGTCATGTATTGGAAAGCAATAACCTGACGGATCATCCATCAGTCGTCATGATCGGCGACCGCAAACATGACATCATCGGAGCCAAAGAGAACAGGCTCGATTCGATCGGTGTGCTTTACGGTTACGGTGACCGGGAAGAGTTATCGCAAGCCGGGGCGGACTATATCGTAGAGGATATCGCCGGACTGCGCAATCTGCTGTTCCATCAATAGCACGCCCATTTTATCAGATAGCGGCAAAGCACATCTCCGCCGAAGATCCCCACGCAGTAGAGGATTCCCAACCTGTAGCCTTTCAGGTTACAGGACACTTTCAATGCCTGGAACATCCAGACCAGTGCCCAGATCAAAAAGACAAAAGAGACAAGCGACAACCAGATTCCGACAAGGAATCCGGGCTGTTGCATGATCTCTGTCGGAGGCATGTTCACATCTATCTGTGCGAGTTTCTGCATAGGCGGCAAGAAGTTGAAAAGGTTCATGACGATCAACGGCAATTGTGCGAAAACGACCGTTCCCAACACATCGACCATCCGTATGCGTGAACGGGAAAGCAGCAATCCTCCCAAATAAAACATAACAGCCGGAATCAGCCAGACGGCAAGGTGCTCCACCGCATAACACCACCACGCCGGATTCGGAGCCGGACCAAAATGCAGCAACCCGTGATAATGCCAGCCGGAATAAAAAGAAAGAGCTGTCGATACCACCATTCCAGCCAGTCCCCAAAGCAATGCTTCCAGACCGGCAATCCGTTCAAAAGGATTAATCAATCCATAAAGATGTTGTTTGTTCATAACCTATTCGATTTTATTTAGTTTATCAATCAGATCGTCTAATACATTCCGGACAGTAGGGTAACTGACTCCCATATTCTTCGCCATATCCTTCAGGCTTCCGCTGGATTTGATGAAGTCGATTACAAACTGCTGTTCCTTATCCGTCAGTTTTGCCAGTACAGGCAGTTCAAATGTACCGCACACCTCCGTATCGCATTGCCCACAAAACATCCGACCCACTTTCAAAGGCGCGTCACAAGCCGGGCACTGCAAGGGGAGTCTTCTTTTGATCTCGTTATTCATAGATTTCTTTCTTATTCTTGTTTATACTTGACTAAAAGATTACTTTACAACAAAAGTATTCAATAATTTATAAACATGCAAGAAATAATAAATATTATTCATTACAATATAAATATTATTCAAATACATATACAATTATATCATTCATCCTCGTTCCAACATGAACCAGGCAAGGAAGCTAAATGAGCCACCGAGTAACCTCCATATAAAGAAATTAAACTACTTTTGTGACAAAACACTTAAAAACTAAACAAATTATATCATGAGAAAAAACAATCTGTGGATAACAGCCCTTGCATTCGGGCTATCGTTATCGGCTTACGGGCAGGAAGGCGGTATCTCGTCCGGAATGTTGCAGGAAATCAAACAAGCTTACAAAGGAACGCCGGCCGACAAAGCCATTCACAATGCGATCGCGGGCAACGACATCAACAAACTGGCAGTCAACAACGACAGTAAAAACAACTTCGACACCTACTTTTCAAACAAAGTGAACAGTAAAGGGATCACGAACCAGAAATCCTCCGGCCGTTGCTGGTTGTTTACAGGATTGAATGTTATTCGTGCGCAGGTCATCGCCAAGTATAACCTGCCGGAATTCGAACTCTCGCAGAACTACAACTTCTTCTGGGACCAGCTTGAAAAAGCAAACCTTTTCCTGCAAGGAATCATTGATACACGGGAAAAGCCGATCAACGACAAAATGGTGGAATGGCTGTTCAAGAATCCGATCGGAGACGGCGGACAATTCACCGGTATCTCCGACAACCTGATGAAATACGGCATCGTTCCTTCCGGTGTCATGGTCGAAACCTATAGCAGCGACAATACCAGCCGTATGTCCAACCTGATCGGACTGAAATTGAAAGAATACGGATTGGAACTACGCGACGCAAAAGGCTCGAAACCGGAAGCGCTGGCAAAACGCAAAACCGAGATGCTGGGCGAAATCTACCGTATGCTGGTCCTCAACCTCGGAGAACCTCCTACGAAATTCACCTGGACACGCAAAGACGCAAGCGGCAAACCGGTCGAGACAAAAGAATACACCCCGCAATCATTCTATCAAGATTCGTGGGCGAAGATTTGAAGAACAACTATGTCATGCTGATGAACGATCCGAGCCGAGACTTCTATAAACTATATGAGATCGACTTTGACCGCCATGCCTATGACGGCAAGAACTGGACATACGTCAACCTTCCGATAGAAGATATCAAAGAGATGGCGATCGCCTCCATCAAGGACAGCACCATGATGTATTTCTCCTGCGACGTGGGCAAATTCTTCGACCGCAACCGCGGAGTGCTCGATGTCAACTATTATGACTACAGCTCATTGATGGGCACGACTTTCGGTATGGACAAGAAACAACGCATCCAGACATTCGCCAGCGGCTCTTCCCATGCCATGACACTGATGGCGGTAGATTTGGATGCAACGGCCAACCTAAAAAAGTGGATGGTGGAAAACAGTTGGGGACCGGGTGCCAACAATGGCCACCTGATCATGACGGACGAATGGTTCAACGAATACATGTTCCGCTTGGTTGTCAACAAGAAATACATCACCGACAAAGTCCGGGAGTATTGAAACAGACACCGACTACGGTTACCGGCTTGGGACCGATGTTTGCAGAAGAAGAGTAATGGAAATTGAAAGTTGAAATTAAAATTATAAAACGGTCATTGTTCTTGGAACGGAATTTAATTTTCAATTTTCAACTTCGATTTTCAACTATCAATAGTATCCTTCATTCTGCGCCTCTTCGGCAGATGGCTTCGGAGACAGGCGGTCGATATGGTTTTGCGGAATCGGACGTAGTTTGTGATATTCCTTTATGTTCGGAGCGGCATCCGGATTAAACTCTTTCACACGCTCGTACAACGTTTCCGTACGCACCAAGTCTTCCCAGCGGTTCATCTCGCCGTATGTTTCACGGGCACAGCTCATCCAGCATAAACCGATAAATCGTCACTGATCTCTGCCGGCGTCACCAGCATCGACTTTTCAGTCGAACCAGCCAGGTTAGCATATCGCCACCATCTATCTGCCACCACTCCTGCGGTTTGGCTTCTCCTTCTTTGTAGGCGGCACGTTTACGGACGACGTTGATCAGCGAAGCCGCTTTCTCGAAATCCCCCTTTCTGCCATAAGCTTCGGCAGCTATCAGATACGTCTCACCCAGCCGCATACGGACAAAGTTACGTCCTCCCTGTTCATAGTTCATATCCGGACGTGCGTATCGACCATTTCTTCAGGCAAGGGAAAAGTGGTTCGTGTTTTCATCGATCGGAATCAATGTATAAGGCGCCTTTGCGATGTCCAATTGCATCTGGCGGTCTTTCGCTTTGTCGATCACAGCACCTTTATAATCTTTCGCGCCATAATATTTCGGGATAAAGTAAGCCGCCGTATCTCCTAAAGCGAACTTTGGTTTGCCAACCAGTTCGGCAGGCGTTTCATAAAGCAAATCACCCGTCTCCTCTCCATTTTCATTTACGTAATAATATTTGTCTTTCCAGACAGGGATGGAAGATTCTTTATTCGCATAGAACACCCAACTGAACATCTTATACATACGGGAGTCATTCAGGTGGTCGAACAACTGGGTTTGCAAATAAGGAGTCGGCCGCATACGTTTCCAAGCACGCCCTTGCTGAAGGTCGCGTTGCAAACCCGGCAATTTTTCGTAAGTCGGAACCCAATACAGGTGCATCTTGTTTCCTTCCGAACCGTTAAACAACACATCGTTTGTAAACTCGACACCCCAGATTGTTTCAGAAGACACCTTCTGTCTGTCCTGATCGAATGTCATTGAATAATCCGAATCCAAGGCGAACTTCCCGGAGTTGATAACCGCTTCGGCAAAATAAGCCGTACTATCCATATCGGTCGGTTGTTGTCCGCGCTGATCTTTGATAGCGCTCCCCCTTGTCAAATAAACTTTCGACAACAAATTAGCCGCCGACCATTTGGTTGCACGACCACGATCCGCCTGCATGGCCACATCAGGCAACACTTCATAAGCCTGACGCAAATCGCTAATAATAAACGCATACACATCCGCCACCGAAGCACGTTTAAAGTCGGTCTTGATTTCAGAAACGTTTCCTTCCGTCAATAAAGGAATACGTCCAAATTGCTGAACCAGATCAAAATAGAAATAGGCACGCATGAAACGAAGTTCACCTTCACGCGCCGTTTTCTCGGCATCGGTCATATCTCCCACTTTCGGCAGATACATCAAAGCCGTATTGGCCCGGTTGATTCCTTTATAGGCATTCGCCCAAAAATCATACAACATGCCGAAAGATGCATTCAACTGGTTGCCGTATTTATTAAGAGCATCCTTATTTCCGCCATCGGCACCTTCCCAGACATAATCCACGCCATATTCGGTCAAACTATAATAACGTTCACCGCCGACATACCAGCGCATGGTCGAATAGACACCGTTTACGGCAGTTTCCATACCGGTCTTCGTTTCCAGATAATCGTATGAGACACCACTCTTGACTTCTTCTTTCAACCACGATTCGCATGACGTACCGGCTGTCCGATAAACCATTTGTTGCCTTCATCGTCAACTTTTCCGTTATACAATTCAACGATTTCCTCTTTATTAGTCGAAAACATAACATCTGTAGACCACTTAAAGTCTTTCGTATCAATATTAATCGTGTTCAAAGTGATTTCCAAACCTTTATTACGTGTCTTACCGATATTGGTCGTGACACCACCGAAACCTGAAACGATCGGCAACTGGCGATCCATCAGCAGGTCGTTCGTATTTTGCAAATAAAGATCGACGCTACCACCGATACGTCCGTTCAAAAATCCGAAGTCGATACCGGCATTCCATTGTTGAGTCTTTTCCCAAGACAAGTTTGGATTAGGCATTTCATTCTGATAGAAAGCCAATACTCCGTTCGAACCATAACTATAGCGTCCGTAGCTAAGGCTACCCTGTGTTTTATATGGATCGATAGCCGTATTACCGGTGATACCCCAACCTAAACGAAGTTTCAAGTTACTCAGATAATCGACATCTTTCAAAAACGACTCTTCTTTAATACGCCATGCAAAAGCAGCTGAAGGGAACAACACCCATTTATGCCCGGTAGCCAAACGGAAGATCCGTCATAACGCGCGGAAATTGTCAACAAATAACGATCCTTGAAATTATAATTGACACGTCCCATAAAAGAGGCCAGCCGCCAACGCCGGTAATCACTCGATACGGATTCGATCGTCTGGGCCGAACCGACATTGTTCCACTCCTGGTTCTCATAAGGCAAGTCTTTCACCTTGATTTCCGACTTCTCGTATGTTTCCTGCTGGATAGACTGCAAGAAAGTCACACCCAGCGTATGGTCTTTCTTGAATGTTTTGTTATACATCAACAGGTTTTCCCATGTGTACATCCGACGGTTATCGCGTGCATTAACCGCACGGGCCGGACTGCCGGAACGGTCGCCGCTCAATGCACCATAAAACTCATTGCCATACCAAGGGCCTATATCGATACCGACATTCGAACGATATTTGATATCGAACGGAAGCGTAACATCCACATAATAACTACCTAAGAAACGATCTTTCTTGATTTCCTTCTTGACATTGTCCAGATCCAAGAAGCGGTTCCAAACCTGCGGGTCGTTACCCGGACGATCCTTTATCAAATCGCCATTCGTATCATAAATATCCGCCAATGGATAAGTTAGCTTGACATCGCTATAAAGATTCGTCCCATTATTACGGTCAATATGTGAAAAAGAATCGAACCGCCAACTTTTACATATTTATTCAACGTCCAATCGAAATTGAAACGCACGGAATATCGGCGATAATCCTGTCCCTTCACGATACCGTCCTGACCGAAATAGGTAGCGGAGGCCAATACTTTCAACTTCTCCGTCCCCCCTCCGTACACTCACTTCATGGTTGTGCATCGGAGCTACTCGCAAGGCCTCTTCTGTCCAATCCGTATAAGGGACCCGGTCGCCATGCCAAACACCGTTTTCGTCATACCCTTGTTCTATTTTACTGAAGACCAACGGATCTGCACTAAAATAGCCGATCTTCCGATCCCAATCCAAAGTCGGAACCAATGGATAAGAAGTTGTTTTAGAAGTCGCACGGTTAGCCTCACGCACCATTTCCACCCATTCATTGCCGTCCATCATCTCTATTTTGCGGGCAGCCTGTTGTACTCCGACATAGCATTATAATCAACTTGGACTCTCCCCTCTTTTCCCTTTTTGGTCGTCACCAAGATGACACCGTTGGCACCACGCGAACCATAGATAGCCGTGGCGGAAGCATCTTTCAACACCTCGATAGATTCGATATCCGAAGGCTCAACTCATTCAAGCCTACCACGATAGGAATACCGTCCACGACATACAACGGTTCGTTGTTGGCCTTCAACGAACGATTTCCACGTACCCGAATACTGGCCTCTTCACCCGGTTTCGCGCTGGTTTGCATGACCGTAACACCGGCGGCACGTCCTTGTAATGCTTGCACGGCACTCAAAGAAGCCGTTTCCTGCAACTTCTCCCCCTTCACGGAGGCTACCGAACCGGTCAAGTCCCGCTTCTTGGCCACACCGTAGCCGACAACCACGACTTCGTCCAAGTTCTGCAAGTCCTCTTTCAATGTGATAATCACACTCCCTTGTCCTTTGTAAGCATAGTCTTGCGGCTGATACCCGATGTAGGAAACAGACAACGTAACAACCGGTTTAGAGATGGAAAAAGAGAATTTACCGTCGATGTCGGTAATGGAACCATTCGTAGTCCCTTTCTCGACTACGTTCGCCCCGATGATAGGCTCACCGGTCACATCCTTGACAACGCCGGAAACATATGCTGGGCATAGGAAAGCGTGGTCGTGCACACAAAAAACAAAAAGACTAACATGGGCAGATGCAGCCTTTTAAACGTTTTCGTTTTGTTCATAATAATAAAGAATTAAATTATCCGGCAATTCCCGAACCGGATGATTTTTTCATAAAAAGAGGCGTGGGAACTGTTGATATACCTGATATTGAGGCCTTCGACTGCCCGACCAGTGATATAACAACAGCCCACGCCCTTCTATTCTTGAAGACATACCCATGCCAGGCATGAATATATATAACAAGGAAGGTACGTGAGCGTCAGTTGCCTATTATCCTCTGGTCTGAAAGTGTCGAAGTTTCAATATCCGGATAATATCTTTTAAACGCTTCTTGTAATCAATAAAATGCAGGACCTGCAACGCCATGCAAGTGTACGGACACAAATATAGAGAGAAGAAACTATACAGGCAAACAAAAGTAAGTATTTCTCGTTTTTCTTACGAACAGGCTATATTTAGAGGATAGCAATCATATTACTATTGCAAAACCATGCAACCTATAAACATTTGACCTTTGTCGAATACGTTTTTGACCTTAGTCAAAAGGGCTTTCGACCTTAGTCAAAAACCTTTCGACCAAGGCCGAAAGCTAAAAGAAGTTAGCAAAAACGACATAAAATATCCATATCATTGCATATTATACAATATCAAATACCACTTTAGGACGGGACAGTTTGTCTGTTGTTTACATTTATGAATAACCTATAACAGGATTTTTTAATACACAGTCAACCTATTTCAGGACGAGACAGGGTGAAGCCAGAAAACGTCTCTCCGCCGAAAGGTTTCATCTGATCAATCTTTTCCCCAATCCGAAGGTTTTGCGCCCATTTGGAGGACAAGCGTTCCACCGGTCGCCAGATCATCGTGCGTCAGGTAACATTTATCATACTTCTTCCCGTTGAGTGTCGCACTTTGGATGTAGATATTCTCCGGACTGTTGTCACGGGCCTCGATCACAAAAGAGCCACCGGCAGCATAAGCCGGGTCCAGACGAAACTCCACCCGGTCGAATACCGGACTGGTGATCTCATAGCGGCCATCGCCCGGACATATCGGATGTATGCCGGCAGCCGCCAACACATACCAAGCCGACATCTGCCCGACATCTTCGTTTCCTACCAAGCGCTACTTCTTCGTGATAAGCGTTCCGGCAAATGTCGCGTGTCCATTTCTGGGTAAGCGAAGGCATCCCTAACCTGTTGAACAGGAAAGGCACATGATGGACCGGTTCATTGGCATGGTTATAATAGTCATTCCAGAGATAGTCGCCCGGTGTTTTCTCAAACATATCCGTCAGGTCGGCCAAACCTTTTCACGGCCTCCCATCAGGCGGATCATCCCCTCGACATCGTGTGGCACGAACCATCCTTGCTGGTAAGGATTGGATTCCACGCAGCCATAGCCCTCTTGCAAACGTCCTTTTTCAGGCAAAGAAGAAAAGACGCCTTTCTCATTACGCGGACGGAACCATCCCGATTCAGGATCGAAGATAGTTGCATACGACAGGGCACGCTTGTCAAAATGAGCCCGGTCGCCCTCTTTCCCCAACCACTCGGCCAAACGGGCCATGCACCAATCCGTATAATCGTATTCCAGCGTGCAGGATATATTGCCGGGCGTATAGCGTCGTCATTATTGCTAAAGCGCCGGGAGGTGTTCAGAGCATAGCGGTATGCTTTCTCCACGTCATAATCCCGAATGCCTTTCCGGTAGGCATCACACAAAACCGAAATGGCGGGATTGCCCACCATGCAGCCGGAGTAAGCATTCAAGAGCTCCCACCGTTCGAGATATTCGTTACCACTCTGGTCGGCTATCTCCACAAGCGAGTTGACAAGATCGTTCACCATCTCCGGGTTGATGATGGTCTGAAGAGGCATCTGGCTACGGAAGACATCCCATCCGCTGAAGATCGTCCGTTTACGGAACTTGCCAGTCTGATGGATCTTTTTATCCGCCCCGGTGTACTCGCCGTTGATATCGCTGCAAAGGCGCGGATCAATCAACGTATGATAAAGAGCCGTGTAGAAAACCCTCTTTTCCTCGTCGGTTCCTCCCTCGACAGAGACCTTCGCCAACTCGTCATTCCAAAGACGGACACACTCAGCATGTGTCCGGTCAAAATCGAAGTCTTTCATCTCCGCCGCCAAATTCTCCTCCGCATTCTTCAAACTGGTATAAGAGATACCACTCTTTAGCAAGATCACTTCATCGGGTTTGGTTTCAAAGTTGGCATAAAAGCCTAAATGCTTGCCTTCAAATGCCGAAACGGAAGGATGGATGCTGCTTGGCGGATTGCCTCACGATAGCGCTCGCTACAAACATCTTCACGTTTACGTCTCCAATCGTCCGAAATATCGGCAGACCAAACGCCATGTCCGGAAAAAGGTTTGGAAAATTGGGCATAGAAATAGACCGTATAGTCGGCCTTGCCGTCTCCGTTTCCCCAACCGCCTCCATCAGGCGTACATTGCATCCAGCCCTTGATGGTATGGTCGTCCACCACCTCTACGCTCTGAAGTGTCGATGTTCCTCCTACCCGCCGGGCCAGATCGACTTGTATGCGGGCCTCCTTGCTTTCCGGGAAAGTGAAACGAAGCATTCCGCTATGAGGCAAAGCGGTCGCTTCCGCCTGAATCTTATAATCGGAAAGAAAAACAGAGTAATAGCCTGCCGAGGCTTTTTCGATCGACTTGTCATACCGGGAACGATATCCTTCTTCCGGCTTGTCTTCCGTGCCGGCGAATGTATGCAAATCCCCGATTGTAGGCATCACCAAGAAGTTCCCCAAATCGCCGTACCAGCCGATACCGGACATTTGCGTAAATGCGAATCCTTCGATAGTCGTATGCTCATAACTATAGCCGGGACCGTTGTCGCCTCCGGTAATCGTGTTGGGGCTGACCTGCACCATACCGAAAGGAGCTGTCGCCCCGGGAAACGTTTTCCAAGTCCATGACTCGCGCCCGCCAGTTCTGTATTCGTTGAAGCTCCTACAAACGGATTTACATAAGAGGACAAAGGACGCCCGTCTGCTTCCTTCTCCACCGTATGGCAGGAAAACAAAGAAAGGGGCAAGAATAGCCCCAACAAAGAATGTCTAATATTCATTATTACCAGATTAAAAAAGGCGCATCAAAAGTCGTCATCCGTCATCCCCGGATCAAGTCCGCCATGACAGAACACTTTTGATGCCGCCTCGTTCTACAAAGCTTATAAAGCCAATTCCTTCAATATCCCATCCGTCGCACCCGCATTGCCTTTCACAAACTGGCCGGCACTCTCGCCGGCAGCCTTCAAGACCTCTGCATAGGTCAACAGCTCATCCATCTTGGCCACGAACTCATCTTTCGATGCGACCGAGAATCCTCCGCCCACTTTGATCAAGTCACGGGCCTCCTTGAACTTCTGAAACCGGGGACCGAACAACACCGGAATACCGTAAACCGCCGCCTCCAACGTATTATGGATGCCGGCTCCGAAACCGCCGCCGATATAGGCGATCGTCCCATACCGATAGATGGAAGACAGCAGCCCGAAACTATCCACGATCAAACAATCTTTCCCTTCGAGCAGGCTCTTGTCCTGCATCACATCGGACAAGCGGACAGACGGGCGTTTCAACAACGACTCGATATACATCAGATGTTCCCGGTGAATCTCGTGCGGGGCGATGATCAGCTTCATCTCCGGATGCTCGTTGAAATAAGGGATCAGTATCTCCTCGTCCTGCGGCCAGGAACTCCCGGCGATCAGCGTCTGACATCTTTCCCCTACAAACCGTTCGAATTCTGGCAACTCACGCGCCTGATTACGCACGTCCAACACACGGTCGAAACGGGTATCGCCGTAGACCGTCACGTTACGGATGCCATATTGCCCAAGCAGTTCCTTCGAACGTTCGTCCTGCACGAACAAATGCGTAAAGCAGTACAGCATCTTTCGGTAAGGAACTCCGAACCATTGAAAGAACAACTGGTCGGGACGGAAGATCGCTGAAATGATATAAACCGGGATTCCCCGCTTCTTCAACTCACGCAAATAGTTTCCCCAAAACTCATACTTGATGAAAACAGCCACAGCAGGATTCGCCAGATTCAAGAACTTCTTTACCCGGTAAGGCGTATCGAAAGGCAGATAGCAAACGATATCCGCCCCGTTATAGTTTTTCCGCACTTCATAGCCTGAGGGAGAAAAGAATGTAAGCAATATCTTATATTCCGGATATTGCGCCTTGACCTTTTCGATCATAGGACGCCCTTGCTCAAACTCTCCCAACGAAGAAGCATGAAACCAGATGTACTTCGCATTCCGGTCTATCTTCTCACGCAAAATGCTATTCGTCTTCCACTGGCCGAAACGCATCAGGCGTGCCTTCCGGTGGAAAGGAGAAATCATAGCGACAATAAAGGCATAGAAATGTATGAGTAAGCTGTACATGATAAAAGAATTATCAATTGTCAATTGACAATTTATCTATCGCTCTCTGGATACGGCGGATAGACTCTTCCTTACCCAAGGCTTCCGTTATGTCGAAGATATGCGGACCTTTGCCTTCACCGACAAGGGCCAGGCGGGTTGCATTCATTATATTTCCCAAATGGTAGCCTTTGCTTTCGATCCAGGCTTTTACCTCTTCTTCCGTACCTTCGATATCGAACGGTTCACGTGCGCGAAGCACTTCGATCAGTTCGGCAAGCTGGGCGGCACTGTCTTCCTTCCAGCGTTTTTGCGTGTCTTTTCATCATATTCCGTCGGAGCGATGAAGAAGAACGAGCAAAGATCCCACAAGTCCTTGATAAAGGTGGCAACGGTCTTTCATCATGGCTACGACCTTCTCCACATAGCTGGGTCTGCTTTCACGCCGTGGCTTTCGAGGATCGGCATAAAGAGGGCGGCGGCTTCCTTATTGTCCATAGCCTGGATATAATGATGGTTGAACCATTTTCCCTTTTCATAATCAAATTTGGCTCCGCTCTTGCTGCAACGGCTCAGATCGAAGCTATGGATCAGTTCGTCCATGCTCATTACTTCCTGATCATTACCAGGATTCCATCCCAACAAGGCCAGGAAGTTGACAACCGCTTCGGGCAGGTAACCGCTCTCGCGATAACCAGAAGAAACCTCACCGCTCTTCGGGTCATGCCATTCCAACGGGAACACCGGGAAGCCCAGGCGGTCACCGTCACGCTTGCTCAACTTGCCGTTGCCTTCCGGTTTCAAAAGCAAAGCCAGGTGTGCGAACCGGGGCATCGTGTCTTCCCATCCGAAATAACGGTACAACAGTACGTGAAGCGGGGCACTCGGCAACCATTCTTCACCACGGATCACGTGCGTCACTTCCATCAAATGATCGTCCACGATATTGGCCAAATGGTAAGTAGGCAACTGGTCGGCTGATTTATATAAGACTTTATCGTCCAGGATAGAAGAGTTGATAATTACTTCTCCACGGATCAGGTCGTTTACATGGATGTTCTCATCCGGTTCGATCTTGACACGGACCACATACTGATTGCCAGCATCGATCAATGATTTCACCTCTTCCTCGGAAAGAGTCAGCGAGTTGGCGCATCTGCATACGAGTGGATGCATCATATTGGAAATTGGGAATTTCCTTCCGTTTGGCATCCAGCTCTTCGGGGGTATCGAATGCGATATAAGCACAACCGGCGTCCAACAACTGATCGACATACTTCTTGTAAATATCCCTGCGTTCGCTCTGACGGTAAGGCCCGTATTCGCCTCCGAAGCCGACACCTTCGTCAAACTTGATCCCCAACCAGGTAAGCGCTTCTATAATATAGGCTTCCGCTCCGGGAACAAAACGCTGCGAGTCGGTATCTTCAATACGAAGAATCAGATCTCCACCATTCTGTTTGGCAAATAGATAATTGTATAAAGCTGTACGAACACCTCCGATATGCAAGGCCCCAGTGGGACTCGGTGCAAACCGGACTCTAACTTTCCTTTGAGTCATAATCTTTCTATGTGATTTATGATTTGTGATTTATGAATTGTGATTTATAACGACGCATAAATCACAATTCATAAATCATAATTCCGTTTACTGCGGCAAAAGTAGCCCTTTTTTTTCTCTTAGTAAACTTTTTTTATGTACATTTCGCCTTTCAATACATAAAAACAGAACATTATGAAAGCAAATAACTATAGCATACATCCGAGTGTCTATTTTATTGTGGCGGCCTTGTTGATCGCTTACTTCTTTCCGAGGGAAGGAAAATTCCGTTACCAGTTCTATGAAGGAAAACCTTGGCGGTACGGGTTGCTTACCGCTCCGAGCGACTTCCCGATCTACAAGACTGATGCGGAAGTACAGGCCGAACGCGACAGCGCTCTCAAAAAGTTCGAGCCTTATTACCGACTGGATACCACAATCGAATCTGAAGAGATAGACAAACTACGCGCCGACTATCAGGCACGCTGAGGAACCGGGCGACTCCGGCCTATATGCAGTATATCGAAAACAGCTTGCAAAAGCTATACCGGGATGGTATCATTTCTACCCAGGACATGGATAAACTCAAGAAGGAGGAATATCCCAGCATCAACCTGCTCGCGGGCAGCGTAGCGCACCCCCATTACAGTAGCGATTTTTTTACAGTCAAGACGGCGTATGAGTTATCATCAACAATTGCCCCTCTTATCTGGACAAGTCGGTATTGCAATCTTGCGATATCAACAATTATTTGGTGGAAAATATCACATACGACAAGACGATGTCGGAAAAAGTCAGGGAAGATATCCTGAACAGCATCCCGCTGGCCAACGGCATGATACAGGCAGGAGAACGTATCGTCGACCGGGGCGAAATCATCGACAACCATACTTACAATGTGCTCCGTTCCCTTAAGATCGTACACGAGACCAAGTCCGGAGGAGCCCAACGGCAAGGTATCATCATGGGAGGCCAGTTCGTGCTGGTATTCGGTATTCTCTTCTGCTTCTGGCTGTACCTGTGGTCTTTCCGGTTGAAAATCCTGCATAACAGGAGGAATGCGCTTTTCCTCGTACTATGCGTATTCGTGAGCTGCATACTAACAGAGCTTTGCGTGACGTACGGGTTGTTCAATGTCTATATCCTCCCGTTCGCTATCGTGCCGATTGTCTGCGCACGTTCTTCGACTCGCGCACGGCGCTGTTCGCACACCTGATCATCGTGCTGATCTGCTCACTGATGGTGCCTTTCCCGCACGAATTCCTGTTGCTACAGGTGATTGCCGGCATGGTCGTGACATTCAGCTTGAGGGATTTATACGAACGTTCCCAACTGATCCGCTGCGCTTTCTTCATCTTCATGTCCTATGCGCTCTGCTACATCAGCCTGTCCATCTACCAGGAAGCGGACTTCAAGAAGATCAACTGGATGATGATGCTCTATTTCGGCATCAATTTTATCCTGCTGATGTTTACTTACATATTAGTCTATATGCTGGAAAAGACATTCGGTTATGTGTCCAGCATTACGTTGGTCGAACTCTCCAACATCAATACGCCGATCCTAAAAAAGCTGTCCGAAATATCTCCGGGAACCTTCCAACATTCTTTGCAGATGTCGATCTTAGCGTCGGAAGCGGCTGCCGCTATCGGAGCAAACGCGCAGCTCGTACGTACAGGAGCCATGTATCATGATATCGGTAAGATGGCGAATCCGGCATTCTTTACCGAAAACCAAAGCAGTATCAATCCGCACAGCCAGCTATCGTTCGACCAAAGCGCGAAAATCATTATCAATCATGTGAACGACGGTGTCAAGATCGCAGAAAAAGCAATGTTGCCAAAAGCCATCATCGATTTTATCCGTACCCATCACGGACGCGGAAAAGCCAAATACTTCTATAACTCTTTCAAAAACCAGTATCCCGACCGCGAAATAGACGAAGAGGCTTTCACCTATCCGGGGCCGAACCCGTTCTCGAAAGAGACTGCCGTCCTGATGATGGCTGATTCCGTAGAAGCGGCCTCCCGTAGCCTGAAAGAACACACGGAAGAAAACATTCGTGCCTTAGTCGACAAGATCATAGACGGACAGATTGCCGACGGACTGATGCGTAATGCCCCGCTGACGTTCAAGGATGTGGAAACGGTTAAGAATGTCTTTGTGGAAAAACTGAAGATCATGTACCATACACGAATCAGTTATCCGGATTTGAAGAAATAAACTGTACAAGCTCATCCAGTAGCCCAGCGCAAGCATCCTCCAGCAGATCAAGGACCAGCTCGAAACCTTCCGCTCCACTATAGTACGGATCGGGGACATGGTCATACAGCTTGTTCTGGGAATATTCCGTCATCTGATGTATCTTTTCCACGGATTCCAAATCCGGGGCTTTCCGTTTCAGATCGTCTATGTTACGGTTGTCCATTCCGATAATCAGGTCGAAGTCGAAAAAGTCTTCCGTACATACCGGACGGGAGACCGAATCTAACTTATATCCTACGGGCCGCATGCGAGCGCATACGCGGATCGGCTTTTTCTCCTGCGTGATACCCAATAATACCGGCAGAATCGATCTTGATCCGGCCATCCAGTCCCGCATCCTGAACCAACTTCTTCATCACGGCCTCAGCCGACGGTGACCGGCAAATATTTCCCAGACACACAAACAATATCTTATATTCTCCTTTCTTCTCTTCCATCATTCTTAATTTACAATTTACACCGGGGGATTAATCCCCCGGCTATTGACTCGGGATTAATTTCTCCTGACAACCGACTCTCAAGCCGGATCTACATCATAGTGCACGATCAACTGCTTAAACGGCAAGTAGCGTTGCATTTCAGTGTGTACCGATTCCAGTATCTCACGTACGGAGCAATCGCAGCGGCAATCTCTATCTTTAAAACGATTTTCCGGATATGGAGAGTTTGCACACGGGTTATCGGCGGAGTGACCGGACCCAGCACGCGTTCGCCCAAACGACGACGCAGGTTCTCGGCATACAAAACAGATAGTTCCTGCAGGATCGAATCATTCCGACTACGCAAGACTATCACTATCAAACGATAGTAAGGCGGATAACGGAACATGCTCCGCTCACCCAATTGAGACGTACCATTTCCTTATAGGCGAAACGTTCTACCATCCGGATTAGCGGATGGTCAGGCTGAGAAGTTTGCAGGACAACCGTTCCCCGCTTATCCCGCCTTCCGGCACGGCCGCTCACCTGTACCATCAACTGGAAGGCGCGCTCATGGCACGGAAATCCGGGAAGTTCATCAGGCTATCGGCATTCAGGATACCGACCACACTGACGTTCCCGAAATCCAGACCTTTCGAGAGCATCTGAGTTCCGATCAATATCTGTGTCTTACCTTTCTCAAAGTCCGCGATGATCCGCTCATAGGCCGCACGGGTACGGGCGGTATCGAAATCCAGACGCTCGACCTTGGCGGAAGGGAAGAGAGTAGCAATCTTTTCCTCCACCATCTCAGTCCCGAACCCCATCGTACGAAGTTCCAGGCTCTGGCATTCCGGGCATTGATGAGGCAACTGGATTTTATATCCGCAATAGTGGCATACCAACTCATTACGAAACTTATGGTATGTCAGGCTGACATCGCAATTGACACAATGGGGAACCCAACCGCACTCCTTGCACTCGATCACCGGAGCGAATCCCCGGCGGTTCTGGAACAGGATCACTTGCTCTCCCTTTCCTAACGCCTCGCTCAACTTTTCTACCAAGACCGGCGAAAAAGCGTGTCTTTCATTATCTTCTTACGCCTCAACTCCTTGATATCGACCGTCAGTATTTCCGGCATCAGCCGGTCGCCATAACGGGTAGTCAGTTCCACCAGACCATATTTGCCGATAGTGGCATTAAAATAAGAATCAATGGAAGGGGTAGCGGAGCCCAACAATGTTTTCGCCCCATGCATACCGGCTAACACCAAGGCTGCATTGCGGGCATGATAACGCGGAGCCGGGTCCTGCTGCTTATAGGTATTCTCATGCTCCTCGTCCACGATAATCAAGCCCAAGTCCTTAAACGGAAGGAAGAGGGACGAACGGACCCCCAATACCAGCATAGGCTCGTCGTTATGCAATAGCTTATTCCAAACTTCCACCCGCTCGTTATCCGAGAACTTAGAGTGGTAGACCAATAGCTTATCCCCGAATAATTTCGCCAGCCGTTCCGTGATCTGGGTCGTGATAGCGATCTCCGGCAACATATATAAAACCTGCCGCCCCAGCCGCAAGACCTCATGGATCAAACGGACGTATATCTCGGTCTTACCACTGGAAGTCACGCCATGAAGCAAGCAGACCTCTTTCGTCTTGAAAGCCTCATGGATCTCTCCATAGGCTTTCTCTTGCGCCGGACTGAGCGGATTCGGCTCTTGCAAGCGGCAGACAGATACTTGCAAACGACCCACCTCTTTCTCGTAACTCTCCAAGATACCCCGTTTCAGCAGCCCCTCCAATACCGCAGAGGTATAACCACTGCGTTCCAATAGCTCTTTCTTGGAAGCTCCTTCGATAAAGCGGGATTCAAGGTATGGCTTAAATCCAAGAAGCTGACCAGCAGAAGCTCTTGCTTCTTCGCTCGTTTCAAATCCTCGAACACCGCCTGTAATTTCGTCTCATCCCGGTAAGCCTCGGCCAAACGGATAAACGCCTGTGTCTTGGGAACGAATCCTCGCTTTAGCTCCTCGCTCACCTCGACCGCCCCTTTCACCATCAAGGAAGAGACGATCGGGACAACATTTCGGAGACCGGTCTTCTTCTCCAACTCCGAGATCGTCAATTTCAAAACCCCGCTAAAGGCATCCAGTACCGCTTGCTCGTTCGGGCGCAAGGGGGCGGTAG
>ENA-OQCS01000699-OQCS01000699.1-human-gut-metagenome-genome-assembly--contig:-NODE-699-length-18703-cov-6.582849_pt1 | contig 18703 bp, 30 predicted proteins | sample MGYA00242757_ERZ504575 | MGnify/ENA primary metagenome ERZ504575 (study PRJEB26092, sample SAMD00036297) | human gut metagenome | host: Homo sapiens | study: EMG produced TPA metagenomics assembly of... | reverse complement strand
ACAACTAATATTATATATTTTTTAAAATGTAGTAGCAATACTACAATTTTCGTCGTGCCTTCAAATAAAATACCATCCAGACAATAGTATCCGGATGGTTCGTCATCTCTTAACTTAATGACATTGATGATTTCTCACCTCTTAAACTACGATATTAAAAACATGTACTGCAATATTGAAATAAACTAGAATAGAGCAAGTATCCACGATTGTAGTAATCAATGGACTTGCCATAATGGCAGGATCTACACCAAATTTATTCGCAAATAGTGGAAGAATACAACCAATTAATTTGGCAACAATAACGACAACCATTAATGAAAGAGCAACAACGATTGCGATATTGAAGTTTTGGTACTGAATGAAAATACGCAAGCCATTGGCTGCAGCCAAAATAGATCCGACAATTAATGAAATTCTAAATTCTTTAAACATAACTTTAAAAATTTCTTTAAAGTGAATTTCCCCCAAAGCCAAACCACGAATAATCAAAGTGGAACTTTGAGAACCACAGTTTCCACCTGTATCCATCAACATGGGAATAAAGGACACAAGTAATGGTACAGCACTAAAGGCATTTTCATATCGAGTAATAATACTTCCTGTGATTGTTGCAGAAAACATCAAAACAAGTAACCATAAAATACGGTGCTTTGCCTGCTGCCAAACCGTAGTTTCAAAATATGTTTTTTCATTGGGCTCCATGGCAGCCATACGCGAAATATCTTCGTTAGTTTCATCAACCATTACGTCCATGGCATCATCAAATGTAACAATACCAACAAGACATCCATCACTATCAAGTACGGGCATCGCAATTAAATCATATTTTCTAAATAAGTGAGCTACTTGTTCTTGATCTGTATGCGTATGCACAGAAATGATATTTGTGTTCATCAAATTTGTGATGTTTTCATTATCATCACTTGTCATTAAACTTTTGGCAGTGACAATACCCATCAATCTTTTATTTTCAGTGACATAACAAGTATAGATAGTTTCCTTATGGATACCAATTTCTTTAATATGGTTCATGGCCTGTTTTACTGTCATTGTCTTTTTTAATGTGACATATTCAGTTGTCATGATGGATCCAGCACTGTCTTCCGGATATTTTAAAAGCTTATTAATTGTTGATCTTTTTGTTGAATCCAAGTTTTTTAAAATACGCGTAACTAAGTTGGCGGGTAGATCCTCTAACATATCGACCGTATCATCCATATATAAATCGTCTAATAATTCTTTTAATTCAGTTTCCGAAAACATGTCTACCAAAAATGTCTGCATTTTTGAATTCATACATGAGAACACATCGGCAGCTTTTTCTTTAGAAATTAAACGAAATGCCAAAGCACATTCTTTCGCATCTAATTCTTCTAAAAAGGCAGCTGTATCTATATCGTTCATTTCGGAAAGTATATTTTGTGCAGTTTTGTATTTTTTTTCTTGTAGTAATTGAATGAATTCTTCTTTGTTCATCATGATTATGTACCTCTGCTTTCTTGTTATAATTCAAACTATTCCCATCCGGATCCGTACACATACAAGCCTCACCTCCTTATCAACAAAAGAAAACGCCATTGCTTAAACAATGACGTTATTAATCTAGTATCACCGTTCAAGCTTTAGTATCACAGGGCATATAAATTACATTAAGCCAAGCCTTTGCGACTTTGCCTGCTGACCAACGAGTCGTGTCTCCACAACTTTGCGGCAGTAATCTTAGGAAATCCAAATCCCTGCGGTAACCTCACCTACCGTATATCTTTATGTACGTGAAAAGAATAATATAAATTAGTAAGTGAGTCAACCTTAACAGTATAAAAATTATGTTAAATTTAACTATATTATATGAAACTAATTCTCAGTTAGCAGGATTTGCAGTGCTAATAGTTGGAATTGTTTTGGCATGGAAAGATAAAAGCTTATTTCAAGTATCGTTTGCATGCTGTTTAGTCGTTTTAACAATGGAATATATAATATGAAAATAATGCCACAAAAGTGACATTATTTTTTTAGTATATCTATTGTATGTGAGCTAGCACCAATTAGTTCTTGCCTTTCACATGTCGCAAGATGATATTTGATGAATAATTCAAATGTTTCATCATCCATCTTGTTTAAGATAGGACGCATATAATCACTTGGGCCATCGGCTGCAATAATTTGGATTCGTTCTAAACCTACATCTTCATTTAATTGATTAATTGTATCTAGACGAATGTAACTGTATAAATCATCAATATTTGTTTGGGTTTGAAATGTTTCATCAAGTTTTTTGGCTTTCAATGATTCTTTAATATGTCCATCTCTAAAACCATGAACGAGAACGCTATATTCATTCATAACATAAGCCACAAATATAATTCCATCTTTTTTTGTAACGCGTTTAGCTTCGGATAATGCTTTTAATTTATCTTCATAACTAAATAAGTGATACATAGGTCCAAATAGTAGGGTGACGTCAAAAGTGTTATCTTGATATCTTGATAAATCTAAAGCAGTGCCTTGATAGGCCTTCACATTGCTTTTTTTAGCCTTTAAAACACCAAGATTATATTTAACAAGTTCAATCGCATCGACTTGATATCCTTCGTTGCTTAAGGCAACACTATATCTGCCAGTTCCGGCTCCAATATCGAGTATGCGATCTTCAGACTTTAGATATTTATGGATATATTTCATGCTTGTTGTATATTCAACTTGGCCATGTCTTGATAAGAGCCTTTTATCTTCACAAAATTTACCGTAATAATTTTCTAATTTACTCATGCATTATTTCCTCAACTTCTTTAATATAATAAGGTATATGTTTGGATTTTTGCAACGTTTCATGTATGATTATTTGTGGATAAAACATATGTTTTATGAATGTAGAAATAGATAATAAATAATTTGGAGGTCAACTATGGAAAAAGAATTTAAAGCGATATATGGACAGGCAATGTCAATTGTAACGCATAAACCTAGTCAATATGCTAAAAATATTACGTTGCGTTATCCTATGAAATCGACATTCAAAGGGGATAAAGTACGTATTTGTTTGGATAACTTTACAGGTAAAGAAGGTGTGGTCTTTGATTCAGTCACAATTGGAAGAGTTATTAGTGGACGTGATTTAGATCCAACATCCATCGTTGATATTACTTTTAATGGTTCAAAAGGACTTCATCTTGATGTGGGAGAACAATGTTATAGTGATCCATTGGATTTTAAGGTGCATGAACAAGAAACCATTGCGATAAGTTTTTACCTAAAAGAATTTACGCATTTACGTTGTGGAGTCTATACACAAGGACCATTAAGCACAGGCTACTTTGGGGAAGGCGATTTTTCTCATGCAGGCATTATGGATCATGCTTCAAGTATGAAAACACCTTGGGTATTTTTCTTAAGTGAAGTTGCGGTACTTACCGATGCCAAAAACCAAGTTATCACATGTTATGGCGATTCTATTACTTCACAGGGTTGGCCGGATTATTTACAGAAGCTCATGTGGGAAAATAATAAAAAAGTGTCTGTAGTTCGAAAAGCCGTTAGTGGAACACGTATTTTAAGGCAGTATTCTTGTGTTCAATATGAAGCTTATGGATTAAAAGGTGATTATCGCTTTGGACACGAAATGCATGTGGCTGGAAGTGATACTTTAATTATTTTGCAAGGAATCAACGATATTATTCATCCAGTCGGTGTTGAAAAGAATGAATTTAGACCATGGCAAGATCTTCCGTCAAGTCAAGAATTGATTGAGGGCTTAAGAAAATATGTAAAGCACGCGAAATCATTAGGAATGAAAGTCTATATTGGTACTTTGATTCCGATTGAAGGATGGCGTACATATGCATATTTTAGAGAGAACTTGCGTAATGAAGTCAATGAATGGATTCGTACAACGGATGAAATTGATGGCGTAATTGATTTTGATAAAGATATTTGCGATGGACATAAAATGCAAGATGCATTTGATAGTGGAGATCATTTACATCCAAGTGATGAAGGATATGCGCAAATGGCAAAAACTGCATACAATAAGATGTCCATGGAATAGTTCCATGGACATTTGTCATATATGAAAGAAATAGGCAGAAGAGATAAGTATAGTGAGCAAAAGAGGTTGACTGCTTATTTCTATATATAGAATAAGCAATATAGCTTAAAGTAATCTTAAAGAGGGTGAATGAAAAATGATTCGAATAGGAGTCTATGGACTTGGAAAAATTAGTTATCGTGTGATTCAAGGAATTCTATATGCGAATAATGCAGATTTATATGCCGTGTGTTCTTCAAACTTAGAAAAGGCAAATGCTTTTAAAGAAGAGTATGGGGCAAGAAAGACTTACGATAGCTATGAAGAGATGTTGCAGGATGCAAATTTGGATATGGTATATATTTGTACACCGAATTATTTGCATGCGAAACATATTCAAATGGCTTTAAATAATCATAAGCATGTAGTGTGTGAAAAACCAATGTGCGTATCATCAAAAGAATTAAATGCATGTTTTGATTACGCAAAGAAACAAAATTGTTTTTTGATGGAAGCTCATAAAACGGTATTTACGCCATTGAATCAAAAACTATTCGAAGTCATCTCAAATAAACAGATTGGACAAGTTAAATCAATAGATGCACAATATGCGACAAGATTAACAGAAACCATTTCAGGTTGGCATTTTAATAAGCAGGATCTGGATGTATGTTTGATATTGGGGTTTATCCTATTTGTTATGCAAATCGGATGGCAAATAGCTCAATATTGAAAGTGTCTCGATTTCAAGATGAGGCTTTGATCGAATATGAAAATGGGTGTGTGGCACATATCGCAACAAGCTGGGATGTAGATATGGAAAATACAGCTCATATCTATGGTACAAAAGGAAGTGTTACTTGTAAGAATTTTTGGAAGAACACAGAACTTGTAATGAATGATAAAAAGATTGTGGTAGAACAAAAATCGGATTTTACTGGTGAAATCGAACATGCGTGTACTTGTATAGAGAGTAGAATGATAGAAAGTCCTGTTATGTCTAGAAATGCAAGCTTAGAGATTTTAAAGGTTATTGGCGTATGAGAAAACTAAAAATAGGTAGAATTTTAACTTTTTTTGTTGTCTTAATTCTTGTGGTGACAGCTAGTGTATATTGTATTCGAACATTTTTTTCGACAAGATGAGATAATAGAAGAAAAAAGTTATTACGATTTAGATTTATTTTCTATGGAAAATGGTTGGATGACCTATAATGATTCTTCTTATAAGTCTTTAACAGGAATTGATGTTTCAAGCCATAATCAGTATATTGACTGGTATTCTGTAAAACAGGATGGAATTGATTTTGCGATGATCAGAGTTGGCTATCGTGGTGCTCAAGAAGGAATCTTACATGAAGATGCATATTTTAATACGAATATGCAAGCGGCAATTCAGAATAAAATCAAAGTTGGAGCGTATTTTTTCTCGAGCGCTATTACAGAAGATGAAATTGATGAAGAAGTGAATATGGTATTAAATGAGATTCGAAATTATAAAATTGATATGCCTATTGTCTTTGATATGGAAGAATTTGAAAAAGGTGGAAGAATAGATAATCTGACACAAGAGCAGCGAACAAATTTGGCACTTCGATTTTGTGGTAAAATCAAAAAGGCTGGATATGATCCTATGATTTATGGGAATATGACTTGGCTTTATCAAAATTACGATTTTGAAAAGATATCCGAGTATCCAATATGGTTAGCGTCTTATTCTTCAGATTGTCCAATGGAGGATAAGTTTGAAATGTGGCAATATTCAAATATTGGCCAAGTGAATGGGTAGAAGGAGATGTAGATATAAATATATATCTACAAAAGAATGATATGATAGATTTTGAGAAATTCGAAAAGCAATGCGATGAAATTCGTGAAATTAACGCAAAGTATATTGAAGAGTTTGTAGATGAACTTTCAAAAAAGGGATTTGTTGATAAAACGATAAAGCGTCACTATGAGAATGTAGATTTCTATTTAAACACATATTTGTTAAGAGAAGATGCTTTGACTATGGAAAATGGATGTAAGGATGAATACTTAAGTGATTTCTTTGAATACTTTTTCATACGTAAGTGTATGTGGAGTACACCGGATACAGTTAAGTCAACAATGGCTAGTCTTAAAAAGTTTTATCGATTCATGTATGAATCGAATCGATTATCAAAAGAAGACTATGAAGAGTTCATGGATACAATTCGTATTGATAAGGAATATTGGATAGATTGTTGCAGCAAATATAATGATGGAATAAGTGAATGGTGATTTGAATGAAAATAATTGATGGATATATGCCTTTTAAAGGGCTTAAAACATATTATCGAATTGTGGATGGTGGAGATAAGACTCCATTGATTTGTTTACATGGAGGTCCAGGATCAACGCATAATTATTTTGAAGTATTGGATTGCATTGCCAAGACAGGAAGAAAAGTAATTATGTATGATCAAATAGGATGTGGTAAATCATATGTGGAAGGCCATGATGAATTATGGAACCAGGAAACTTGGATGGAAGAGCTTGTTGCGTTGATGGAATATTTAAATATTGAATCCTGTCATTTGCTTGGACAGTCTTGGGGTGGTATGTTAGCGATTGCGTATGCGATTGAAAAGAAAAATGCCAAACTTAAATCTTTGATTCTTTCAAGTACATTGTCCTCAGCTTCATTATGGGCAAAAGAACAACATCGTATGATTGGGTTTATGTCGGATGATGAGCAGCAAGCTATTTTAAGTGAGGACTATGATTCTATAGCGTATCAAGCGGCGAATGAGCATTATATGCAGCTTCATTGCGCAGGTCCATTTGATAAAGATACACCAGAGTGTGTCACTAGAGAAAAGAAAGCAGGACAAAGATCTTATTTGATTGGTTGGGGTCCTAATGAATATACGCCATTAGGTACTTTAAAGGATTTTGAGTATACCGATCGTTTACATGAAATTGATGTGCCAGCGTTAATAATTAGTGGAACGAATGATTTATGTACGCCATTAGTGGCTAAAACGATGTATGATGGCATTAAAAATTCAAAATGGCATTTAATGCCTGCATGTCGTCATATGTGCTTTGTGGATGATCATGATACATATTGTCAAAATTTGAAGGATTGGTTAGCATCTGTTGAATAAAGCAGATGCTTTTTTACATATTTCAAAAAAACAGGCATGATCTTATTGTGAAAATCAATATTTACGACCCACTGACATCAGTTGTCATAACATAATTTTTTTACAATCCATTTTTTTGGAAATTAAAAAGTGTTTAAACACGATAAATAAAGGCTTTAAAAGAAATATTAATTTTTTTAATTTAGGGGTTGAACACATGAAATATATGTGTTAGAATACAGGAGCTTGCGATGAAGTGCGAGGTTGCTGACCCACTGAGAACCGTTGTCATGGGTGTGGCAGGTAATTCGCATGGAGCATGTTTATCTAGAATAAACGAAAGGAGTTAAACATGGCAAAAAATACTATGAGAATTCGCTTAAAGGCGTATGAGCACAGAATCTTAGACGATAGTGCAAAGAAAATTGTCGAAGCTGCGACAAAACACGGAGCTAAAAAGGTTGTAGGACCAGTTCCATTACCTACTGAAAAGCAGGTAGTAACAATTCTTCGTGCGGTTCACAAATACAAAGATTCACGTGAACAATTTGAAATTCGTACGCACAAGCGTTTGATTGAGATTGTTGCACCAAACAAGGAAACGATCGACTCTTTACAAAGACTTGAACTTCCTAGCGGTGTCGACATCGAAATTAAACTTTAATGGAGGTGTCAATGATGAAAGGACTATTAGGAAGAAAATTAGGAATGACACAAGTCTTCACTGAAGATGGTGTATTAATTCCAGTAACTGTAGTTGAAGTAACACCTAACGTTGTTTTACAAAAGAAAACAGTTGAAACAGATGGTTACAACGCAGTTCAATTAGGATTTGAAGAAATCAAAGAAAAACGCACAACTAAAGCAAACATCGGACACTGTAAAAAAGCAAATACAAGTCCAAAGCGTTTCATTAAGGAAGTGCGCGATTGCGACATGGATGTAAATGTTGGCGATTTAGTTAATGTTGATATCTTTGCTGCAGGAGAAACAGTAGATGTAATCGGTACAAGTAAAGGTAAAGGTTACAATGGTACAATCGTTCGTAACAATGCTCACCAAGGTCCAAAGACTCACGGTGGATCTAAGAACATTCGTCACATCGGTTCATTAGCTACAAACGGTATTACTTCACGTCAAGGACGTATTATGAAGGGTACTATCATGGCTGGTCAAGAAGGTGGATATACTACTACAAATCAAAACTTGACAGTTATTAAAGTTGATACAGAAAACAACTATATGTTAATTAAAGGTAACGTTCCTGGACCTAGAAAAGGTTGCGTAATGGTACGTACTGCTAAAACTAGCAAGGGAGATAAAGAACCTGTTACTTTAGTTGACTATACTGCAAATAAGGAGGTTCAATAATGGCTACTATCGACGTAATTAACCAAACTGGTGCAGTTGTTGGTTCAATCGAATTGAACGACGCTGTTTTCGGAATTGAACCACACCAACAGGCTATGTATGATGCATTGGTAATGCAAATGGCTAGCCGTCGTCAAGGAACTGCTGACACTAAAGGTCGTAGCGAAGTTTCTGGTGGTGGACGCAAGCCTTACCGTCAAAAAGGTACAGGACGTGCTCGTCAAGGTTCTATCCGTGCTACTCAATTTAGAGGTGGTGGAACAGTATTTGGAGCTACTCCACGTAACTATGCATACCGCATTAATAAAAAAGTTCGCCGTTTAGCAGTTAAATCTGCATTGAGCGAAAAAGTTCAAGAAACAGCATTCAGCGTTTTGGATAAATTTGAAATTGCTGAACCAAAAACAAAAACATTTGTTTCAATTATTGAAGCTATCCAAGCGCCAAAGAAAACATTGTTTGTTGTTGCTGATAGCGAAGAAGCAACAACGTTTACTTATCAGCACGTAACATTGCTGGAGCTACAGTAATGGCTGCTTCTGCAATCAATACTTATGATTTAGTAAATGCAAACAAAGTTGTTATGACAAGCGCTGCCGTAAAACAAGTTGAGGAGGCATTGGCATAATGAAAGATTACAGAGACGTAATTATCCGCCCAATCATCACTGAAGCAACTATGAAGATGATGGCTGAAGATAACAAAGTAACTTTTGAAGTAGTTAAGGGTGTTAGCAAAATTGAAATTGCTAAAGCCGTTGAAGCTGCATTCAATGTAGAAGTTGTAAAAGTAAATACAATGAACTGCAAACCAAAAACAAAACGTGTAGGTCGTTATGTTGGAAAAACAAGCGCTGTACACAAAGCTATTGTAAAAATTAAAGAAGGACAAACAATCGAATTGTTCGGTTCTGAAGAATAATCAGGGAGAAGACGCTATTTCCTGAATAAATATTGCGATAAGGAGGAAAATTAAGTTTATGCCAATTAAGAAGTATAAACCAATGACACCTGGACGTCGTGGAATGACAACTTTGGCTAAAGATGAAATCACAACATCTAAACCAGAAAAAAGTTTGTTAGCACCATTGAAATCTAAAGGTGGAAGAAACAACACAGGACGTATTACAACACGTCATCAAGGTTCTGGACACAAAAGAACTTACCGTATCATCGATTTCAAACGTAACAAAGACAACGTGCCTGCACGTGTTGCTACAATCGAATACGATCCAAACCGTTCAGCAAACATTGCATTGTTAAACTATGCTGATGGTGAAAAACGTTATATCATCGCTCCAAAAGATTTGAAAGTTGGTATGACAGTTATCTCTGGTACAGAAACAGATATCAAAATTGGTAACTGCTGTGAAATGAGAAACATGCCTGAAGGTACATTTATTCACAACGTTGAATTAAAACCTGGTAAAGGTGGACAGATGGCTCGTAGTGCTGGATGTTCAGCTCAGATCTTAGGTATTGAAGAAAAATATGTAACTTTACGTTTATCTTCTGGTGAAGTTCGTAAAGTATTGGCTAACTGCCGTGCTACTGTAGGTACAGTTGGTAATGGAGATTACAGCTTAGTTAACTATGGTAAAGCAGGTCGTAACCGTTGGAGAGGTATTCGCCCAACTGTTCGTGGTTCTGTAATGAACCTAATGATCACCCTCATGGTGGTGGTGAAGGACGTACACCTATCGGACGTAAATCACCAATGACTCCTTGGGGTAAAAAAGCATTGGGTGTTAAAACTCGTCGTAATAAGAAGGCTAGTACAAAATTAATTGTACGTCGTCGTAATGGTAAGTAGGCAAGGAGGTAAGATACAATGAGTCGTAGTTTGAAAAAAGGACCTTTCTGTGATGACCATTTGATGAAAAAGGTTGTTGCATTAAATGAAGCCGGAAAAAAAGAAGTTATTAAAACTTGGAGCCGTCGTTCTACAATCTTCCCTCAATTTGTTGAACACACATTTGCCGTTTATAACGGTAAGGAACATGTTCCTGTTTATGTAACAGAAGACATGGTTGGACACAAATTAGGTGAATTCGTTCCAACACGTAAATACACTGGTCATGGATCAGATGATAAGAAATCTAGATAGTAGGAGGAGAAGAAATGGAAGTAAAAGCTACCGCAAAAACTCTACGTATTCAACCTCGTAAAGCAAGACTAGTCTTAGACTTGATCCGTGGAAAAGACGTAGAAGAAGCAGCTGCTATTTTGAAATTCTTACCTAACAAAGGTGGATACCTTGTTGGTAAAGTATTACACTCAGCTGTTGCTAACGCAGTTAACAATAACGATTTAGATGAAAGCAAGTTATATGTGAAGGCTTGCTGGGCTGATGAAGGAATCACAATGAAACGCTTCATGCCTCGTGCTAAAGGTAGTGCGAGTGCTATTCACAAACGTACAAGCCACATTACAGTTGTAGTGGCTGAAAAAGAGTAGGAGGTAAGCTATGGGACAGAAAGTAAGTCCAATTGGAATGCGTGTCGGAGTCATTCGTGACTGGCAATCAAGATGGTACGCTGACGATAAAGAATTCGGAACATTATTAATGGAAGATGTTAAGATTCGTGAATTGGTTGAAGCATACTACGCTAAATTATCAAACGAAGCTGTCGACAAACGTAAGGCAGACCCTCAAATCTCTCGTATCGAAATCGAACGTACTAAGGGTCGTATGACAGTTATCATCCGTACTGCTCACCCTGGTGTAGTAATCGGTCAAGATGGAAAATCAATCGAAGGATTGAAAAAGAAAGTAGCTAAAATTGCTTCTGCAAAGAACGTTCAAATTAACGTTGTAGAAGTTGCTAATCCTAACTTAGATGCTCGTTTAGTAGCTCGTTGGATTGCAAATGAATTGGAAGGACGTAAATCTTTCCGTGCAACTCAGAAAAAAGCTATTCAAAACACTATGCGTGCTGGTGCTAAAGGTATCAAAACTGCAGTATCTGGACGTCTTGGTGGAGCTGATATGGCACGTACTGAAGGATATTCAGAAGGAGTTGTTCCTTTACATACACTTCGTAGTGATATTGACTATGCTTGGGAAGAAGCAGCGACTCAATATGGTCGTTTAGGTGTAAAAGTTGGATCTGCCGTGGTGAAGTATTACCTGGTGAAATGGTTAAAGAACCAGAAGCTCCAAAACAACGCCCAATGCGTAAAGGAAAAGGACGTCGTCGTCCAGATGCTCGTTCAAACCGTGCCCCTAAAGATGCTGCTAAAACTGCAGCACCTGCAGAAAAAGGAGGTAACGAATAATGTTAATGCCTAAACGTACAAAGTATCGTCGTCCTCACCGTTTGAGCTACGAAGGTCGTTCAAAAGCAGGTCGTACAATTGACTTTGGTGAATATGGATTGGTTGCAGAATCAGGTAACTATGTAAGCAACCGTCAAATTGAAGCAGCCCGTATTGCTATGACACGTTATATGAAACGTGGAGGAAATGTTTGGATTCGTATTTTCCCTCACATGGCACGTACTAAAAAACCTCTAGAGGTTCGTATGGGTTCTGGTAAAGGTGCTCCTGAAGGATGGGTAGCCGTAGTTCAACCAGGACGTGTAATGTTCGAAGTTGGTGGAGTAAGTGAAGAAGTAGCTCGTGAAGCTTTACGTCTTGCTGCTCACAAATTACCAGTTAAAACTCGTTTTGCTAGAAAAGGAGAAGTGAAGTAATGTTAGCTAAAGAAATCCGCGAAAAAACAAATGAAGAGCTTCTTCAGGAAATCGATACGCTTAAAGATGAACTTTTTAACCTTCGTTTCCAGCAAGCCACAGGACAGTTAGAAAATACAGCTCGTTTAAAAACTGTTAAGAAGACAATTGCTCGTATTAAAACTGTATTGACAGAGCGTGAAAACGCTGGTCAAGAGTAGGGAGGACGTATCTAATGGAAAGAAACGCTCGTAAAGTATACCGTGGTACAGTTGTGTCTGATAAAATGGACAAAACTATCACAGTTATGGTAGAAACTAAAAAAACACACCCATTATATGGAAAACGTGTTAAATATTCTAAGAAATTTAAAGCTCACGATGAAAACAACGAAGCTCGTATCGGAGATACAGTAGTAATTATGGAAACTCGTCCATTATCAGCTACAAAACGTTTCCGTTTAGTAGAAATCGTTGAAAAGGCTCGTGGTTAATACTAGGAGGAGAAAGCAATGATTCAAAACGAAGTCGTATGCGCGTTGCTGACAACACTGGAGCTAAAGAAGTTTTAGTTATCCGTTGTTTAGGTGGTAGCGTTAGAAAATTTGCAAACATCGGTGATGTCGTTGTATGTGCTGTTAAACAGGCTACTCCTGGTGGATCCGTAAAAAAAGGTGATGTAGTTAAAGCCGTAATCGTACGTACACGTCGTGGTGTTCGTCGTGAAAACGGAACTTACATCAAGTTCGATGATAACGCTTGTGTAATCATCAAAGATGATAAGACGCCAAAAGGAACTCGTATCTTCGGTCCAGTTGCACGTGAATTACGTGACAAAGACTTCATGAAGATCGTTTCTCTTGCGCCAGAAGTATTATAGGAGGTGTGTCTAAGTGAACATTAAAAAAGGTGATAAAGTAAAAGTTATTACAGGTGCTTACAAAGGCACAATCGGTGAAGTAAAAGCTGTATTCCCTAAGGAAGATAGAGTTATCGTTGAAGGTGTTAACATGGTTAAAAAACACTTGAAGCCAACTCAAGCTAATCCTGAAGGTGGAATCGTTGAAAAAGAAGCTAAAATTCACGTTTCAAATGTAATGCTTTACGATGAAAAAGCAAAAGTTGCAAGCCGTATTACAACAAAAGTTGAAGTTGTAGATGGTAAAAAAGTTAAAACACGTATCTTTAAAAAGAGCGGTAACGAAGTGAAGTAGGAGGGTAGAAGATGAATCGTTTACAAGAAAAATATAAAAACGTAGTTGTCCCTCAAATGATGAAAGATTTCGAATACAAATCTGTCATGGAAGTACCTCACGTTGAAAAAGTAGTAATCAACATTGGTGTAGGGGATGCCATCACTAATGCAAAATTATTAGATGAAGCTGTAGAAGAATTGACAGCTATCACTGGTCAAGCTCCAGTTGTAACAAAAGCTAAAAAATCAATTGCGAACTTCAAATTGCGTGAAGGTATGCCAATTGGATGTAAAGTTACTTTACGTAAAGAAAAAATGTATGAATTCTTAGATAAGTTATTCAACATTTCATTACCTCGTGTACGTGACTTCCGTGGAGTTAGCGATACTAGCTTTGATGGTCGTGGAAACTATACATTAGGTATTAAAGAACAAATCATTTTCCCTGAAATTGATTTCGATAAAGTAGACCGCACTCGTGGTATGGACATCGTAATCGTTACATCAGCGAAAACAAACGAAGAAGCAAAGGCATTATTAACTCAAATGGGTATGCCTTTCAAAAAGTAGGAGGAGCTTTTAAATGGCAAAGAAATCAATGATTAACAAACAACAGCGTCCTCAAAAATTTAAAGTTCGTGAGTACACTCGTTGTGAACGTTGTGGTCGTCCACACTCTGTATTAAGAAAATACAAATTATGTCGTATTTGCTTCCGTGAATTGGCTTACAAAGGTCAAATTCCTGGAGTTAAAAAGGCTAGTTGGTAAGGAGGTATATTGCATATGATTATGACTGATCCTATTGCGGATATGCTGACTAGAATCCGCAATGCTTTGCAACAAAAGCATGCCTCTGTCAGTATGCCAGCGAGCAATGAAAAGAAAGCAATTGCTCAAATTTTGAAAAATGAAGGTTTCATCGCTGACTTCAACATTGAAGGTGATGTTAAGAAAACTTTGAACATTGAATTGAAATACGGACCTAACAATGAAAAAGTAATCAGCGGATTACGTCGTATTTCTAAACCTGGTCTTCGTGTTTACGCTAAAGTAGAAAACTTACCTAGCGTATTGAACGGATTAGGAATCGCAATCATTTCAACAAGCAATGGAATGATGACTGACAAAGAAGCAAGAAAAAACCACTTAGGTGGAGAAGTTATTGCTTACGTTTGGTAATAAATATATAGGAGGATAAAACGTAATGTCACGTATCGGGAATAAACTGATTACCGTTCCTGCAAGCGTTACTGTTGAAGTAGCTGCTGGGAATGAGGTGACTGTTAAAGGACCTAAGGGTTCTTTAACACGTACATTCTCTTCTTTGATGGAAATCCACGTAGAAGAAAATGTTGTCACTGTAAAACGTCCAAATGACGATAAACACACAAAACAATTACACGGAACAACTCGTGCATTGTTACACAACATGGTAGTTGGTGTATCTGAAGGATTCACTAAAGACTTAGAATTAGTTGGTATCGGATTCCGTACTGCAATGAAAGGAAACGTATTAACTTTAAACGTTGGATATTCTCACCAAGTTGAGATGCCAGTTAAAGAAGGCTTAGAAGTAACTTGTCCAACTGCTACAACTATCAAAGTTGCAGGTATCGATAAACAAGAAGTTGGAGAATTTGCAGCAAATGTTCGTGCTGTTCGTAAACCAGAACCTTACAAAGGAAAAGGTATTCGCTATGTTGGTGAAAACATCCGTCGTAAGGAAGGTAAAACAGCAGGTAAGAAATAGTAGTGGGAAAGGAGATCAAAAATGTTTACTAAAGTATCACGTAATGAAACTCGTGTACGTCGTCACAAACGTGTACGTACAAAAATTAGCGGAACTCCTGAATGCCCACGTTTATGCGTATTCAGAAGTAACGCACACATCCATGTACAAATCATTGATGATGTTAACCAAAACACATTGGTCAGTGCTTCAAGTGTTGACATGAAATTAGAAAATGGTGGAAACGTGGAAGCAGCTCGTTTGGTAGGAACTGAAATTGCTAAGCGTGCACTAGAAAAGAATATTAAAGAGGTTGTATTTGACCGTGGTGGATATGTTTACGCTGGTCGTGTACAAGCTTTAGCAGAAGCAGCTCGTGAAGCTGGCTTGGAATTTTAGGAGGTCGCACAATGGCAATGGATAGAAAACCAAGAAGAGACCAAAAAGAATTTGAAGAACAAGTAATCTCAATCAACCGTGTAACTAAAGTAGTTAAAGGTGGACGTCGTTTCCGTTTTGCTGCATTAGTTGTAGTTGGAGATCGTAAAGGCCGTGTAGGTGTTGGTACAGGAAAAGCTAACGAAGTTCCTGATGCAATCAAAAAAGCGGTTGAAGATGCTAAGAAAAACATCTTCACAGTACCAGTTATCGGTACAACAATCCCTCACGAAATCACTGGTAGATATGGTGCAGGATCTGTATACATGCGTCCAGCTATCGAAGGTACTGGTGTTATCGCTGGTGGTGCAACTCGTGCAATCCTTGAACTTGCAGGTATCTCTGATATCTTAACTAAATGTTTAGGATCACGTACAAAAATCAACGTTGTTCGTGCAACAGTTGATGGATTACAGAACTTAAGAACTGTAGAAAGCGTTGCTGCGCTTCGTGGTAAGAAGCCAGAAGAAATTCGCGGGTAATAGGAGGTAAATCAGATGAAATTACATACAATGAATTTAGCCGAAACTCGCACAGAACGTAACCGTGTTGGTCGTGGACCTGGAAGCGGAAACGGAAAAACAAGCGGTCGTGGACAAAAAGGTCAAAAATCAAGATCAGGTGGAGGAGTTCGCTTAGGTTTTGAAGGTGGTCAAACACCATTAGCAAGACGTTTACCAAAACGTGGATTCACAAACTTCAACCGTAAAGAGTATGCTATCGTTAACGTTGAAACATTAAATCGTTTCGAAGATGGAGCAACAGTTAATGCAGCTGCTTTAATTGAAGCTGGTGTTATCAATAAAGAACTTTCTGGACTTAAAGTATTAGGTAACGGTGAGTTAACTAAAAAATTAACTGTTGAAGCAGTTAAATTCTCTAAGTCAGCTAAAGAAGCTATCGAAAAAGCAGGCGGAAAAGTAGAGGTTCTATAATATGGCAGGCAAGATAAAGGCAATGTGGACGAATAAGGATATCCGCAATAGGATTCTATTCACCCTATTTGCCTTTCTTGTCTATCGTTTGGGATCAGCCATTACAGTTCCTGATGTAAATACAGCAGATCTTGTAAATGGTATTGGAGAAAACTCATTGTTCGCAATGTTAAATCTATTGGGAGGTGGAGGACTTGAACAGTTCTCTGTCTTCGCTTTAGGTGTGACTCCATATATTACTGCTTCTATCATTATCCAATTATTAAGTATGGATGTTATTCCACACCTAACTGAATTGAGTAAAGCTGGAGCAAATGGTCGTAAAACATTAGACAAGTACACTAGATATCTTGCGGTCGTTTTTGCCTTTGTACAATCATTTTCATTAGTATACGGTTTTTCAAAAGCATATACAGGATTGATTGTCGGCGGTGTTACAATCAGTAAGATTTTATATATTGCAACAATTTTTGCTGCAGGAAGCATGTTTTTAGTGTGGGTTGGAGACCAAATTTCAATGAAAGGTATTGGAAATGGTATTTCAATGGTAATTATGGCAGGTATTGTAGGGCGTATGCCTCAACAATTTTCTAGTGCCTGGTCAAGCTTAATTACGGGTGAGTCTGCGCCAACCTATGGAGCTTGGTTATTTGCCACATATATATTAGTTTATTTATTAATTATTATATTTGTTACACTAATTAATACGGCTGAAAGAAGAATTCCAATTCAATATACATCAAGTTCAATTTCATTAAGTAAACCAAGTGAAGCAAACTACTTGCCATTGAAAGTCAACTCAGCAAGTGTGATTCCAGTCATCTTTGCAAGTTCATTGATGATGGCACCAATTCAAATTGCTTCATTCTTCCCTTCAAACGATTTCATTAAAGAAATGCAAAAATGGTTAGGATTACAAACTTGGTATTCACTTGTAATCTATGTATTATTGATTTTATTCTTTACATTCTTCTATACAAAGATGCAAATCAATCCAGAAAAAGTTGCTGAAAATTTAGGTAAATCAGGTTCATATATTCCTAGTGTTCGTCCAGGTAATGAAACAAAAGAATATATCAATCGCGTATTATCAAGAATTACAGTGCTTGGATCTGTAGCTTTAGCAATTATTGCTGTTATGCCACATATCATGCCTCTTGTATGGCCTGATCTTCCAAATTCAATGGCTTTAGGTGGAACAGGAATGATTATCGTTGTTGGTGTTGCTATTGAAACTGTACGCCAAGTTCAAGGATTGATTACTCAAAAATCTTACAAAAAATATTACGAAGACTAATATCTTCAGGAGAATAGATATGAATATATTTATTATGGGTGCTCCTGGATCTGGTAAAGGTACATTCTCTACAAAAATTAAAGAAGAATTTAACTTAAACCACATCTCAACAGGAGATATCTTCCGTGCAAATATTGCTGGAGGAACAGAATTAGGTCTACAAGCAAAAGCTTATTCTGAAAAAGGATTGTTAGTTCCTGATGAAATTACAAACAAAATGGTTAAGGATTACTTAAACACTTTGGAAGATAAAAAGAATGGATATTTATTAGATGGATATCCAAGAACTTTAGCTCAGGCAAAAGCTTTTGAAGAAATGACTGAAGGAACAGATTTAGCAGTTGAAAAAATTGTTTACATGGATGTTCCATTTGACGAATTAACTCGTCGTATTACAGGTCGTCGTACTTGTAAAAAATGTGGAGAAATCTACAACATCTATTCAAAACCATCAAAAGTTGAAGGTGTTTGTGATGTTTGCGGTGGAGAATTGACTCAACGTAAAGATGACAATGAAGAAAGCTTAAAGGTTCGTTTAGATGAATATGCAAAGAATACAGAACCTGTAATTGCATATTATGAAGAAAAAAATATGGTTTCAAGAATCGATGCGTCAAAATCTATGGAAGAAATTTGGCCAGATTTAAAAGAAGCCTTGAAAAACAAGTAAGTTGCGCTTATAATATATAAGCGCAACTTTGCTTGCGATTATACATTCACGTTTCTGTTAAAATCCGCATGTACACATACGCATTTTAGCAGGGCCATTAAAATACGTGAATCATTACGTAGGAGGAAGAAAGATGAAAGTAAGACCATCTGTTAAACCAATCTGCGACAAGTGTCGAGTAATTCGACGCAAAGGACGTGTGATGGTAATTTGTGAAAACCCAAAACACAAACAGAGACAAGGAAACTAAAGTAGG
>ENA-OQCS01000698-OQCS01000698.1-human-gut-metagenome-genome-assembly--contig:-NODE-698-length-18706-cov-4.234620_pt1 | contig 18706 bp, 27 predicted proteins | sample MGYA00242757_ERZ504575 | MGnify/ENA primary metagenome ERZ504575 (study PRJEB26092, sample SAMD00036297) | human gut metagenome | host: Homo sapiens | study: EMG produced TPA metagenomics assembly of... | reverse complement strand
GTCGATGATGTGTCCGGGGCGCCAAACGCTTTCGATGTGGACGGGCATCCACGATCTGGAGCCGTCGCTGCGATTTGAGATTGTGCCGGTAAGCGACCTCTACGACGAGCGCGAATCCGTCATGCGCAGCCTTGGTCGCGAGGTGGATGTAGTGCAGTCGAGTTTTTCGACGCCGCGCTGGGTGATGCCTGCCAAAAGCTCCGCATCGTCAACGTGCCGTTTTATATCGACGTGCCGCGCACGAGCCCGCTGGCGCGCAAGAATCGCATTACGGTTGCCGACTTGGAGGGTATGCGTCTGCGCGTACTGCGCCACGGCAACGACGCCATGGACAGCCTGCGCATCGATCTTTTGGCCGATGGCGGCGTGGACGTGATCGACGTGGACAGTTTTGACTTTGCGCTCTTTAACGAGGCGGAGGAAAAGGGCGACGCGGTGCTCACCTGCGGCGCATGGTCGGGCGTGCACCCGGCCTTTGTGGGCGTGCCGTTCCTGTGCGGTCGCGAGGTACCGGTCTTTCTGCACTACCCGCTCGAGCCCACCCTCCAAGTCCAAAAATTCGTCAACGCCATGGCACAACTTCTCAAATAGCTATCGTGTCGATGATTCTTTAATTCCCGTCCTAGAAAAATCATCTGGTAGAGTTGACCTCACGTGAATTCCAGCACGTTGCGTACTACCTGTGCTTTTGTCATTTGGGGGAGTGAACTTGTGAATACTTCTGTCGCCAAGAAAGCCAGCCGGGCGGTGCGCCTGCTCATGATGGTGCTCACGCAGTTCTCATCTTCTTCTTCATCAATGTTATGCTGCTCGTCTCCGATATCCAGGGCACGGCGCGCGTGGTCAATTACGCCGGTCTGGTGCGCGGTACCACGCAGCGAATCGTTAAGCTCGAGGATGCGGGCCAGCCTCAAGATGACCTGCTCAAAGCCGTGGATTCATACATCAACGGTTTGCGTTACGGAAGTGACGACCTCAACCTCGTCCGTCTCGACGACGACGAGTATCAGGCAAAGATGACCGAGCTTGCAAATTATTTTGATGAGCTTTGCGCCGAGATCAGCCGCGTGCGCGAAGTCGGCTACGAGAGCACCGATATCATCGCGATGAGCGAGGAGTTCTTTGGTATTTGTGACGATGCCACACGACTCGCAGAGGACTACTCTCAGGAGAAGGCGTCGGCGCTCAACTATCTCGAGGCTTGGTGATCATCGACATCGTGGGCTTGGTGGCGACCTTTGCGGTCGAACTTGTTCGCGCGGTGCGCACTGCCGCGCTCAACCGCGAGCTGCAGAGCAAAGTCTATCTCGACGAAGCCACGGGACTGCCCAACAAGAACAAGTGCGAGGAGATCTTGGGGCAGGAGCGGCCTGTCTCCGCGGAGGCGCCCGTTGCGGTGTGCGTCTTCGACCTTAACAATCTGCATACGGTCAATAACAACTTCGGCCACGAGAAGGGCGACGATACATCCGTTCTTTTGCCCAGCAGCTGGGGTGCGTGGCGTCCGAGACCTGCTTTGTGGGCCGCGACGGCGGCGATGAGTTTATCGCGGTGCTGTGGGATGCCGATCGAACTGCTGTGGAGTCCTGTCTCGCTCGGGTTCGTGCGAACGTGAACGAGTATTCCGAGGCTCACCCCGACATGCCTATCAGCTATGCGGTGGGCTATGCACTTTCCAGTGATTTTGATGAACCGCCTACGATGCGCGAGCTCTTTTCCCAGGCCGACAAAAACATGTACATCGACAAGAACCGCGTAAAGACAGCCGAGGCAGCCGGGCCGCAACGCGAGGAACGGTAAGCTTGTAACAAAGGGCATAGAAAAGCCTCCGCAGCTCGTGTGGCTGCGGAGGCTTTATTCGTTGCGGCGCATTGTGTTTGGGTCGTTGAGATGAGTCGATTTGCCCCGAAAGAGGAGGCATTGACCTTAGGGTCATGCCCGACGAATGAGCGGCAAATCGGCCATCTCGGCGGGCCGAACTACTCCAGCTCAAACGCTCCGGTGTAGAGCTGGTAGTAATATCCGCGCTTGGCGATCAGCTCGTCATGGTTGCCACGCTCGATGATGCGGCCGTGGTCCAGGCAGATGATCGCGTCGGAGTTGCGCACGGTGGACAAGCGGTGTGCGATGACAAACGTCGTACGGCCTTCCATGAGCTTATCCATGCCTGCCTGCACGATAGCCTCGGTGCGGGTGTCGATGGAACTCGTGGCCTCGTCCAGAATCATCGCCGGTGGATCGGCGACGGCGGCGCGGGCGATCGAAATCAGCTGGCGCTGGCCCTGCGACAGCTGGGCGCCGTTGCCGGTGAGCATGGTGTCGTAGCCGTCGGGCAGACGGGTGATAAAGTCGTCCGCACCGGCGAGCTTTGCCGCTGCGATGCATTCCTCGTCGGTGGCATCCAGATTGCCGTAGCGGATGTTATCCATCACGGTGCCGGTGAACAGGTTTACGTCCTGCAGCACGACGCCCAGCGAGCGGCGCAGATCGGCCTTGCGGATCTTGTTGACGTTGATGCCGTCGTAGCGAATCTTGCCGTCGGCGATGTCATAGAAGCGGTTGATGAGGTTGGTGATGGTCGTCTTACCGGCACCGGTGGCGCCGACAAACGCGACCTTCTGGCCCGGCTTGGCAAATACGGACACGCCGTGCAGCACCTCGTGGTCGGGCGTGTAGCCAAAGTCGACGTTGTCCATGACCAGGTCGCCGCGCAGCGGCACGTACTCGATCTCGCCGGTTGCGCGGTGCGGATGTTTCCACGCCCACATGCCGGTGTGGTGGTCGGCCTCCTCGAGCTGCCAGGTGTCGGGGTTCACCTGAGCGTTGACGAGCGTCACATAGCCTTCGTCGGCTTCGGGCTCCTCGTCGATGAGCTCAAAGATACGGTCGGCGCCGGCGAGGCCCATGACCACGGCGTTGATTTGCTGCGAGATCTGGCCGATCTGTCCGCAGAACTGCTTGGTCATGTTGAGGAACGGCACCACGACGCGATGGACAGCGCCATGCCCGAGATGCTCAGGTTGGGCACGCCCAGCGCCAGGAAAATGCCGCCTGCCAGTGCGACCAGCACGTAGAGCAGGTTTCCCAGGTTCATAAGGATGGGCATGAGGATGTTGGCGTACATGTTGGCCTTCTGCGAGACCTCGAAGAGCTTTTCGTTGCGCTCGTCAAAATCGGCCTCGGCGGCAGACTCGTGGCAGAATGCCTTGACGACCTTCTGGCCGTTCATGACTTCCTCGATATGGCCCTCGACCACGCCGAGCTCGGTCTGCTGCGCAATAAAGAAGCGCGCGGAGTTGGAGCCGAGCAGCTTGGTCATAAAGGTCATAAAGGCGACGCCTGCCACAATGACCAGGCACATCCAAACGCTGTAGTACAGCATGATAAAGAACACCGTGACGATGACGATGGTCGTCATGAGCAGGTTGGGCAGCGACTGGCTGATCATCTGGCGCAGCGTGTCGATGTCGTTGGTGTAGTGGCTCATGATGTCGCCGCGCTGGTGCGTGTCGAAGTAGCGAATCGGCAGGTCCTGCATACGGTTGAACATCTTCTCGCGCAGCTTCTCGAGCGAGCCTGCGTGACGATGGCCATGCGCGGTTCCAGAACAGTGAGGACAGGATGCCGACGCCGTAGATGCAGGCGAGGGTGGTCACGAGCTGCAGAATCTTGGGCTGTGCGGTCGTCCAGTCGCCCGACTGCCACGAGTCGCTAATGATCTGCAGGGCGCTCTGAAGGAAGGTCGCGCCGATGGAGTTGATGATGGCGCAGAGCACCACGCCGACGACGACGAGGGGCAAAAGCACGGGTAGAAGCCAAAGAGCGTCTTGATGAGGCGCGACATGGTGCCGCCCTTGCGGTTGAGCGCGCGCTCGGCGGTCGTTGCCTTACTCATGTGCCTCGCCTCCTTCCTGGGTCTGAGCTTGTGTTGCGGATGCCTCGGTGTCGGCCTCGACGGCCCCTTCGCCCTCGGCAGACATCTTGTTCTGCGAGGTAAAGGTCTCGCGGTAGATCTCGCTTATCTTAAGCAGCTCATCATGGTTGCCGATCTGCGCGATGTGGCCACCCTCCATGACGATGATGCGGTCTGCATCCTGCACGGAGCTAATGCGCTGGGCGATGATGAGCTTGGTCGTGTTGGGCAGATAGCTTGCCAGTCCTGCGCGAATCTTGGCGTCGGTCTTGGTGTCGACGGCGCTGGTGGAGTCGTCCAGGATCAAGATCTTGGGGCGACGCAGCAGGGCACGCGCAATGCACAGGCGCTGCTTCTGACCGCCCGAGACATTGGAGCCGCCCTGCTCGATCCAGGTGTCATAGCCCTTGGGGAAGCCGTCGACAAACTCATCGGCGCAGGCCAGATGTGCCGCTTCGCGGACTTCCTCGTCGGTGGCGTTCGGGTCGCCCCAGCGCAGGTTCTCGCAATGGTGCCGCTAAACAGCACGTTTTTCTGTAGCACCATGGCCACTTGGTGGCGCAGCGCGTCCAGGTCGTAGTCGCGTACGTCCATGCCGCCCACGCGCACGGTGCCTTCGGTGGCGTCGTACAGACGGGCGATGAGGTTTACAAGCGTGGACTTGGCCGAGCCGGTACCGCCGATGATACCGACGGTCTCGCCGCTCTTAATGTGCAGGTCGATATCGTCGAGCGCCTGGCGCTTCGCATGCGCGGAATACTTAAAGCTCACGTGGTCAAGTCGATGGAACCGTCGGCAACCTCGAGCACGGGCTCGGCGGGATCGGCGATCGTGGGCTCGGCGGCCAGCACCTCGGTAATGCGGTGCGCCGATTCGTCGGCCATGGTCACCATGACAAAGATCATCGACAGCTGCATCAGGCTCATGAGGATCGCGAAGCCATAGGTAAAGATCGAGGAGAGCTGGCCCACGTCGAACAGCGTGCCCTGGCTCGTGATGATGAGCTTGGATCCCAGGTAGATGATGACGACAAACGCGCCGTTGACGCAGATGTTCATCATGGGGTTGTTAAAGGCGAGCAGCTTCTCGGCGCGGGTGAAGTCCATCTGGACGTCGCGCGCGGCGGTCGCGAACTTCTCCTTCTCAAAGTCTTCGCGCACGTAGCTCTTAACCACGCGCATGCCGGTGACGTTTTCCTCGACGGACTCGTTAAGGGCATCGTACTTGTGGAACACGCGCGAGAAGATGGGGCGCACCTTAAAGATGATAAAGAACAGTCCAAAGCCCAGCAGCGGAATGATGACCAGGTAGACCATGGCGACGCTGCCGCCCATGATAAACGCCATGGTAAAGGCGAAGATCAATACCAGCGGCGCGCGCACGGCGATACGGATGATCATCATAAAGGCCTGCTGCACGTTGTTGATATCGGTGGTCAGGCGCGTGACGAGAGAGGAGCTCGAGAACTCATCGATGTTGGCAAAGCTGAACGTCTGGATCTTGTAGAACAGGTCGTGACGCAGGTTCTTGGCGAACCCGCAGCTTGCATGGCTGCAGGTGACGCGGCCGCGGCGCCAAAAGCAAGCGATGTTAGCGCGATGAGCACCAAAAAGCCTGCGGTGGGAAGCATCTCGGCTACGGTGGCGCCGTCTTTGATGGCGTCGATTAAGTTGGCGGTGATAAATGGAATCAGCATCTCGCAGAGCACCTCGCCAAGCACGAGCAATGGCGTGGCAACAGCGACTTTCATATAGTCGCGGATGCTGCCCATGAGGGTTTTAATCATCCAGTTCCTCCCAGGTTACACGGATTTTATCGAGCATTTCGGCGAGGTCTTCGCGCTCGTCATGGGTGAGCGCGCTAAAGGCCCGTTCTCTAAAGCGGATGCGGGCCGCCTGGTCGATGCGGGCGTTTTCCCGGCCGGTTTCGGTCAGGCGAATGGTGAGTTGCCGTCGATCCTTGGGGTTACGGCTGCGCTCGATGAGGCCGTTGACCTCGAGCTTGGACAGGATCTCGGAAAGCGACCCCGGCTTGAGGTCAAAGTGCATGCCGAGTTCCTGCTGCGACATCTCGCCGCCGGGCTGCTTGGCCAGCAGGCAGATGATGGGCGCCTTGCCGGACACGCCTCCGCCATGAAAATGCATGTAATGGCCGCAAAAGCCCAGATTATTGAGGATGCGCTTGGCAAGCTTGTCTTCCGAGCTAACCGCTTCGGGTGCATCCGCCGACCGTGACGGGTCGCCGCCGGGCTCGTGCGAACAAAGGCTAAGAGGTTCATCGCACATGAATTAGTGCTGCTCCTTTCTTTAGTTAGGTAGAGGAATTGTTTTGTGCCTAACCAATTTAGGAGCGCATAGATTGATTGTCAAGGTACCAAACTTATTAAGTTACGGCGTTTTGCCAAACGCCGTAACCGCTCGACTCCGCTCACGACGTCCCCTGCGCTACACTTAGTCGCACTGTGGCGCTGCCGCGCCGCGCCCGAACCAAGGGAGACACTCATGAAGAACACTCAGCTGCTGCTGATCAACGATATGTGCGGCTACGGCAAGGTCGCGCTTTCCGCCATGCTGCCGGTGCTGTCGCACATGGGCTACCGCATCCATAACCTGCCGACGGCGCTCGTTTCCGACACGCTCAATTACCCCAAGTTCTACATCCACGACACCACCGAGTACGTGCGCCAAAGCCTCGCTATCTGGGAGGAGCTCGGTTTTGAGTTCGACGCCATCTCGACCGGCTTTATCGTGACCGAGGAAGAGACGCGCATCATCTCGGACTTTTGCCACCGCCGTGCGCAAAAGGGCACCAAGGTGTTCGTCGATCCCATCATGGGCGACAACGGCAAGCTCTATGCGGGCGTGCCCGAGTCCACGATTGGTCTTATGAGGCACCTGCTGGAGTGCGCAGACTACGCGGTACCCAACTATACCGAGGCGTGCCTGCTTGCCGATAGGCCTATCGCCGAGCAAATAACGCCCGATGAGGCCCGCGTCCTTGTGGACGCCGTGCGCGAGCTGGGTGCCAAGTCTGTGGTCATTACGAGCGCCGTGGTCAATGGCACGAACGCGGTTATCGGTTACGACCATGTAGCGGGGGAGTACTTCACGATTCCCTTTGAGCTCATTCCGGTCTATTTCCCGGGCACGGGCGACACGTTCTCGGCGGTGCTCGTCGGCCGCGTTATGGCAGGTTGGAGTCTGCAGCGCGCAACGGCCGATGCCATGCGTGTGGTGGCTGAGCTTATCGAGCGCAATGCCGACCAAGAGGACAAGTCCGCCGGCCTGCCCATCGAGGCCTGCCTGGATGTGATTGACCATGAGTAATGCTGGCGAGAGCGGCGTCAAGCTGCGGGCGAGAACAGGCCGCTCGGCGCGCCGCGTGGCAAGCGTCCGCGTATCCGCGTGAGCTGCGTGGATCAGCTGGGTGCGTGCCGCTGCCACCATGGTCACAAGCCCGGCGACGTCTTCGACTTCGACCGCGATCGCGGCAAGATGTGCGCCATGGCCTGTCACGTGGGCTTTCCCTATATCGATATCCTGCGCTATGGCGGAACCGTGCCTGGCAACGAGCCCGGCACGGCAAAGTTCTGCTGCCCCGAAGTCGATACACTGAACGTCTGGCTTGCCGAGATCGTCGACAAGTAGTCGAGCGTGATTTCTCCCGTTTAGAGCGCACTTGAACACTCAAAGTGGGAGAAAATCCACGCTCATTTTTCATGCGGGAGATTATCCACGCTCATTTCGCGCCGAGGCGTGGCCCGCGACCTCGCTTGCCTACAGCTGCTCGAGCATCGCCGTGCAGCCGGCGAGCACGTCGCGGTAGGTGGCATCGAAGTTGCCGGTGTACCAGGGATCGGCCACGTCGCCGGGGCGCTCGGTCCAATCGAGCAAGCGCGTAATCTTGCCGTCGGAGTCGTCGCCAAAGATGCGACGCAGGCACGCGCGTTCTCAGCATCCATATAGACAATGTGATCCCAGTCGCCATACTCCGCGCGACGCACCTGACGGGCACGGTGCGCAACGACGGGAATCCCGACTTCACGCAGCTTGGCAACCGTGCATGATGCGGCGGGTTGCCGATCTCCTCGGTCGAGGTCGCAGCGGAGTCAATGACAAACTCGCCTGCGCGCCCGGCGCGCTGCACCAGCTCGGTAAACACCGACTCAGCCATCGTCGAGCGGCAGATGTTGCGTGGCAGACAAAGAGAACGCGATGGACGGGCTTTGGGCTATTCATGACCAGCTCTCTCCAAACGAAGCCAAGTACGACGCATTATCGAACGGCGTCCCTAGGCCCTGACGATGCCAGCGAGCGCGACAGGTTCATGCTGGGAACCTCGATGATGCGCCAGAAGGCAACGGAGACGAGCATGCTTGCGGGCAGCGAGACCGCGGCAATCGCGAGCGGGTCGACAATCCCGAGCCTGGGCAGCAGGGCAGCGAGCGCACCGATGACAATGGCGTGGGTAAGGTAGAGGCTGTACGACACCTTTCCCAAAAAGACCATGGGGGCCGCAGAGAGCGCACGGCGCGTGAACCCGTCGGCGATCGCGACGACAACCACCACCAGGCAGGCCGCGTTCATGGCGGTGGACTCCAACGCCTCAAGGACCCCGCGGGATGCCACACGAGCGAGAGCTCGATAACGCCAACGGAGGCCACAAGCAGCGCCAGCTCGGCCTGGATTGAAAGCTTGACGGCTTGATTTTGTCGAATTGCCGGGCCGCCATGACGCCAAGCCAGAACATCAGGCAAAGGCGCAGCGGAAAGTAGCCCGTCCAGTACGAGACAAGCACCGCAATAAAGGCCGCAACAACCGCCAGACCCGTCCGGCGAATCCTTGATATGCACCAGATGGCCAGCGGAAGCGTCAGGCTAAACCAGAGCTCCCAGCTCATGGACCAGACGGGAGAGTCAACGCGGACGAGCTGCGCGCCAAAGAGGTCGTTGAGGCCATTGGACACGTTGAACAGCACGTCGAACTGCATGAGGATGTCATGAACCGCAGTGGGAAGGCCCGCGTCGTAGGCGACGGCAAGCGCGGAGCGCGACGTGGACCCCAGGCGCCATGCCACGTAGCCCGCAGGAAGGCCAGTGCAATCGCCGCAAACAGCGGCACGCAAAGGCGGACGACCCTTCTTGGGTAATAGCCAAGCCAGTCGTACCCGCCGTTTCCCATGTGCTTAAGGGGAACAAGAGACAGCACTATGCCAGACAGGATGAAGAACACCATAACCGACGCGGTGCCAGGAAGAGGCTCGGACCCCCCGCGCCAAACGGCTTGACCATGATGTCGACGTGATACAGGAACACTGTCAGCGCCCCGAGCCTCGCAGGCCGTCAAGCGACAAGACACGCTTCTCGTGAGCAGGCATCGTCACCCCTTCCTTCATGCATTCGAGCAGAGCGTCACATTATATACCCTCATGGATTTAGCGTACATTTTGACGAGAAAGACCCCCGAATCGGGCGGATTCGGAGGTCTGGCTCATCTTTATGTACGCTGTCTGGAGCCGAGACCGCCGGCAGCAAGGGCGCCGGCACCCGCCCTACTCGGCCTTGTGCTCCTTGCCACCGGCCTCCGGGGGTCGTCCTTCTCGACCTCGTCCTCGCGGATGCCCATCTCGAGACTCTTCTGGCGCATCTTCTGCACCAGTGCCGGCTCCTTGACCAGAAGGTCGTACACCACGGCAGACACCAGCACAAAGGCGGCCTGCAGCAGGAAGAGCGGCAGGTAGTCGGGGCGCTCCACGTTGGGGACCATGACCGAGATGGCAACCAGCATGACGCCCGTGTCGGCGTAGCCCACGATCTTCTGCACGGAGTCGGCCTTGGTGCGCAGCGGGCGCGGCGTGATGTCAGCCACGATGGCCACCGTCATGGTGCGGTACACTCAGATGGCAAGCAGCGTGATCAGGATGGCGCAGATAAGCAGCGGCAGGTTCCCGCGTTGTTTGCGATTGCGATGAGCGGCAGATGTTGCCATGACAGATAAACAGTACGCGTTGCATATGCGGTTTCCTTTCGATCGTCATCATCGAGCTCGAGTATCGCATCTACGCCTACGCCTACGCCTACGCTTACGTTTACGCCCTCGCCCGCTTGCGCTCCCAACGAGCCAGCTTAATCGTCACCAGCGTAAGCGCCCAGGCGACAAGCGAGAACGCGGCGCCCACTGCGCCCACGTACGCAATGCCAACGCTGCTTACCACGGCGCCGCCCACTGCGGTGCCAAACGAGATGCCGACGTTAAACGCCATGGCTCAACCGAACTTGCGAGAACCATCGACTTGGGATGGCGGCTGCGTGCCACGTCCATGAAGTGCGTGATGCACGACACCGAGAACAAGTACATGAGCAGCGCCAAGCTAAAGACAAAGGCCAGCGCGAGCGGCATGGTGCCGCCCACAGCAAACAGCCGAGTAGCGCCGCAGCCTGCAGCACAAACGTCACAAGCAGCGCCTTCATGCCAAAGCGTGCATCGATCCATCCGCCCAGGATGTTCGAGATCAGACAGAACACGCCGTAGGCCATAAGCGTGGTGCTCGCCTGAACGGTGCCCATACCCAGCACCTGCTCAAGATAAGGCGTCACGTAGCCGTAGAATACGTAGACCGATCCCACGCCAAACAAAAAGATGAGCATGCCGGTGATGATGCTCGGCTCGCGTAGCAGACCCGCCTGCTCGCGAAAGGTGGCAGGCTCGTCGGTTTGCCCGGCGCGCGGCATAAACGCCACGAGCGCTCCGCAGATCAAAACGGCAAAGGTCAGCGTGCCGTACATGGCCACGTGCCAATCGAGCGTGTCGGCCACAAACTTGCCAATCGAGGTCACAAAGACCATTGCTACGGAAAACGCACCATATACCACCGAGATGGCAAGCGAAGTTTGCTGCGGGGACAGCAGCTCGGGGATGTACGTCACACCCACGGCGAGCAGTGCGCCCGAGACGGAGCCCAGGACAATGCGTGAGATAAACAGCACCTGGAAGTTGGGCGCCAACGCCATGACCAGGTTGCCGAGCACAAAGACGATGCTGTAGCACACGAGCAGCTGGTAGCGGCGAAAACGCCCCGTGCTGAGCGCAAGCACCGGCGTGGCGATAGCGTAGACAAGCGCGAACACGCTGATAAGCTGGCCCGCGGTGGCAAGCGAGATGCGAGCTCCGTCGCCAAGTCGCTTTCGATGCCGATGACCACGAACTCGGAGCAGCCGAGCGAGAATCCCAACAGCACGAGCAGTGCCAGGCAGAGCTTGGTGCGCGCGGGGGAGAGCGCGGCAGCGGTTGACTTACTTTTAGGCGTGGTTGCAGCGGTCAAGGTTGTCACTCCAATGTCGCATGAATAAGCGGGATTCAATCCCTGCAACTCTAACAGAATGCGACAAAGGACAGTCCCTTTGTCACATGGAGGGCTTGCCTGTATAGTCGCAATACAGGCGAAGATGGTCTCAGGTACATCGCGGGCGGCAGGAGATCCCATGGGTATGCACACGACAAAGGTTGCAGTGGGCGAGGGCAAGTTTGCGCTTGAGGAGGCCCTCGAGGCCCCCTCCATTCGCGCTGCCCTCGCGATGTGACAAAGGGACAGTCCGTTTGTCACATTCCATTCCTTAGAAACTTGCAAATTCTTCAAGTTTCTAAGGTAACATCTTATAAACTTGCAAAAAATGCAAGTTTATAAGATTTCATGTCTGGCCGGGCGCTAGGGAGACTCTATGGATATCGTTCGCCGAAGCGTTATCTTGATCGACTCATTGCTTTTCAGGATACCGACCTCATCAAAATCGTGACGGGCATACGCCGTTGTGGCAAATCAACGTTATTGGACATGATGAGGGACTATCTGGCGCAACAGGGGGTGCCAGCCGAGCGTTTGCTGACCTTTAAGATGGAATCTCTAGAGTACACGGGAATTACGGATTATCTGACGTTTTATCGTATGGTCCGGGAGCGCATCGACGGCATCGATCATCCCTACCTGTTCTTTGACGAGCTCCAGAATGTCGAAGGTTGGGAAAAGGCGGTCAACTCGCTCCGAGTGGATTTGCCGTGCGATATCTATGTCACGGGCTCCAATGCCTTTTTGCTATCGAGCGAGCTCGCAACGCTTATCTCGGGCCGATATGTCGAGGTCAAGATGCAGCCTCTCACGTTTAGCGAATATCTTGATTTTCGCTCGATTGATGCGGTCGCCGCTGAAGGGCTTGGTGAGAGGGTCGAACTTGTTTCCAAAACGGGCGATCGCCTTAATTCAAATACCGTGCTTGAGCAGTACATAACCTATGGCGGCATGCCGTTTCTGGCCCATGATGAGCCGAGACGTGAGCTGTGCCGCGACTATATCCGTAGCCTCTACCAGACGATCGTCGCGCGCGATATCCTGTCGCGTGCGACGCGTAGGGGTCGCGGAGCTATCACCAAGCGCGATGTTCTCGAGCGGCTCTGTGCGTATCTGGCAGACAACATCTCCAACCAAACCTCGGTCAACAAAATCGTAGGGACGCTCAACGAATCGGCGGGCGGTAAGACCAACGCATCGACGGTGTCGGCATATATTGACGCTCTGGAAGAGACGTACCTGTTTACCAAAGTAAAAAGGTATGACATCAAGGGGCGGGAGCTTCTTAAGACAGGCGGTAAATATTACATAGCTGATACGGGAATTCGCAGCTATCTTGACGGATATAGAGGTAGCGATAGCGGAAGGATGCTCGAGAACGTTATCTACAACCAGCTTGTATTTGAAGGATACGAAGTGTTTTGCGGCCATCTGCGCGCGGGGGAAATCGACTTTGTCGCAATCGGCGAGGGATCGGACCGCAAATATATCCAGGTTACCGAGCGGATCGATGCCGAGGCGACGAGAGAACGCGAGCTGCGACCGCTCAAGCTAAGCACGCTAGGAAAAATTCCTGATTCGTATGAGAAGATCCTGATTGTCAGGGATGGCGACCATCCAACGGACATCGATGGCATCAGAATCGTGGGGGCAGTCGACTTCTTGTTGAGAAATAAGATTACCCGCGGCTAAACGCAAACAGATCCGTTTCGATGCGACAAAGGAGCAGTCCTTTTTCGCATTCCGTGCGAGCCTCGTGCCGTCTGGGGGTATAAGGCTAACAAGTGTTTATTTGCGAGGCCTAAGGGGCGCCCCGTATGGATATCGATAACTTTGAATGGTGGTATAGCGAGGGTGAGGCTCCGGACGAGGGTGGGACGAGCCTACGCCGCGTGACGTGTCGAGCGACGAGGACGAGACCGGCAACGACGTCGCCGCCGACTCGGACGCCGCCCTCGATTCCGTCGAGCCCCTGACCTTCGAACAAGCTTGGGCCAGCCGAGGCAGACGAGGCCAAGGCCGACGCTACGGCCACGCTCGGCGAGCCAGCCGACATGTCGATCTCGCCGGCAAAGACCCCGCAGCCGCGTCACACCATCGATCCCGACAGCACGGCATCCTTCAGTATTCTCGACGTGCCCTCGCAGGGTGCCCAGCGCCCGCGCCCACACGTCGCCCCAATCTGTCTCGCGAGGAAGATGCAGGACGTCGCTCTCCGCTCGGCCCCATCCTTATCGCCTTCATGGCCGGCGTTATCGCATGCTCGGTAATTGGAAACGTCTGGAGCCATGTTGAGCAACAGCGAAAAGACGCCGCCAAGGTCGAGATGTCTGTCGAGCAATCGCTCGGCCGCACGCGCTCGGTACATGTGTCGGTCGAGGTCAAGGACGGCGCGACGTGGGACACCGCGCGCGGCGACAGCCAAATGCTCATCCATATCGTGGGGCGCACGCTCAAAGGGCAGACGATCGACGAGTATCAATACGTCAATTCCGCTGGTGACGGCATCGAGCTCAAGCCCGGCGACTACGAGCTCACCGTCGATGAACCGCCCGTCGCCACCGACGGCACGCGCTTCCGCGCCTCAAAGCGCATGGTCCCCGTGAACTTTAACTCACAGCGCCCGACACGGTCGACACTACACCGCAGGCGGGTTCGACCTTTACGTGGATACCCAGTAGGCACTCGCCGCTCATTCCGCTATGGCTACTCAATAATCGCCTGCCGTCCCGTCCCGCCGCCAAGAGTGGGACAATAGCCCTCGACACTATTGTTTACTTTTGGAGGAAGTAGCATGTCTACCGTTACTACCATCAAGCGCGGCGGCCTCACCGCGGCCATCGATTCCATGGGCGCCCAGCTCACGAGCCTTGCCCTCAACGGCAACGAGTATCTGTGGCAGGGCGACCCCGCCTTTTGGGGCAAGCACGCGCCCATCCTGTTCCCCATTGTGGGCTCGCTGCGCAACAACACGGCAACGTCTGCGGCCGGTACCTGCGAGATGCCGCGCCACGGACTCGCGCGCATTGTCGAGCACAAGCTGGTCGAGGTTTCGGAGGACGGCTCCTCGGTAACGTACGAGATTACCGATACGCCCGAGTCGCTCAAGGCGTTCCCGTTCCACTTTAAGCTCAACATGACCTATGCCTTGACCGGCGACGCCACCCTCACGCAGACCTTTGCCGTCACCAACACCGGCGACGTGGACCTGCCGTTCTCGGTGGGCGGCCACCCCGCATTTAACGTGCCCGCCCCCGGTGCCGAGGACGAGGCGTTCGAGGATTACGAGTTGGCGTTTACCGAGGCTTGGACCAACGAGGCTCCCATCATCACGCCCGACGGTCTTATGACGTTCGAGGGTAGCTACAAGGCGCCCGATAACTCGGACGTGCTGCCCATCACGCACCGCAGCTTCGATAACGATGCCATCATGTTCACCGATACTCCGGGCTCCACGCTCACACTGCGCGGCCGCAAGTCGGGCCACGGCGTCAAGATCGACTTTGAGGGCTTTAAGTACATCGGCGTGTGGTCTGCCGCCAACGACGCTCCGTTTGTGGCGCTCGAGCCTGGACCGGTCACACCACCATGGACACCGAGGACGACGTCTTTGAGCACAAGGTCAACACCATCACCTTGGCTCCCGGCGAGACGGATGTTCGCAGCTTTAGCGTTACCTTGCTCTAGAGGTTCCGCCGCTCGGTCGATGCTGCGCGTCGTCCAGAGCGACAAGTTGTCATTCAAAAGGCAAGACATAGACCTTCTGGTCATGCCTTGCCTTTTTCATGCCACTTGTTCGCTCTGGACGTCGCTCGCCGCATTGCCAAAACATCGGCGTCCCCAATGGCTACCGTGTGTCTATTAATTTTTCGAGCTTGTGCTGCGCTGCTGGTCGCTGGCGTATATCCTGTTAAGTCGTCAGCATACGATTCAACAGGGAAGGCAGATTATGCATTCTCCCCAACAGTGCGATGCGCAGCGCCAGCCGGTATGCAGCCGTCGCATCTTTTTGGGTAGCGCCCTCGCTGCGAGCGCTTCCGTCGTCGCCGGCGCGCTTGCCGGCTGTCAGCGCCCGTCAACGCTCAAGGTGGTTCAGCCCACGACGGGCGGCGGTCGCGACGACCTGTCCGATTCCGTGATCGGCAAGGATAAGATCCGCATTGGCATGGAGGCGGCTACGCCCCGTACAACTGGCAGGTCTCCGAGCCAGCGAGTACACCATCCCCATCGACAACGTGCAGGGTGCCTATGCCGATGGCTACGACGTGCAGATCGCCAAGATCGTCTGCAAGGCCCTCGGTGGCGAGCCCGTTGCCGTCAAGCAGAGTTTCTCGGGCCTTATCGATTCGCTCAACAACGGCCAGATCGACCTCATCATTGCCGGCATGAGCGCCACGCCCGAGCGCGAGGAGTCCGTCGGCTTTTCCGACCCGTACTTCATTGGCTACTTTGGCCTGTTCGTAAAAGAGGGCTCGCCCTACCAAAATGCGACCAAGCTCAGCGACTTTAGCGGCGCTACGGTCCTCGGCCAAAAGGACACCATGCTCGATACCGTCATCGACGAAATCCCGGGCGTTGTGCACAAGAACCCGTCGAATCGGTCCCCACGGTGTTTTCGAACCTGCTGCAGGCACCTGCGACGCCGTGACCTACAACACCGAGAACGAGAAGGGCTATATGGCCCAAAACCCGGGCATCGTCCCCATTCAATTTGCCGAGGGCGAGGGCTTTAAGCAGGAGGTCACGGCAAACGTCGGCTGCCGCAAGGGCTCGGACAAACTGCTTAAGCTCATCGACAAGACACTCAAGGGCATTAGCCAAGAGGAGCGCGACCAAATGTGGGACGCGTGCCTCGACCGTCAGCCGGCATAGGGAGGCAGCATGAAAACCATCAATCGCCTGGCCTCCTTTATCAAGGCAGACCACCGTTATGTATACCTGGGCACGAGCGTCATCGCGGCGCTCGGCCTGGCGTTTAGCAGCGCAACCCCACGCCGATGAGTTTCTTGGCGCCTACGGGCGTGTTCCAAGACTGCCTCTGGGCAATCCTTTGGGCCTGGCTCGTCGTGTCGGCGGCGGCGCTGGTCACCAAGCTCATGCACTGGAACGACTATCGCGAAAGTCGCCGTTCGCATCCGAGCGCTGCCGTCGTGGCGCACGCCTGGGCAGCTACGTCGTGGTCGCCATCGCGGCGATCTTTTTCGTGGACCGCTGCGTCATGTCGTTTATCGACTGGTGCAGGTGAGCATTGTCTCGGATTCCAACCCCAGCGACTTTTTGTCGAGCCTGGTCTACATGACCTACAAGAGCGGTGACTTCTTCATTCGCGGTATCGAGATCACCATCGCGCTTGCCACCTTCGGCACCGTCATCGCATTCTTCCTGGCGCTGCTCTTTGTGTTCCTGCGTATTCAGACCTTCGACCGCGTGGATAACGACCTGGTGCGCTTCTTTAAGAGTATCGGCCGCGGCTTTGCGACCATCTACTCCACCATCGTGCGCGGCACGCCCATGATGGTCCAGGGCCTGCTCATCTATTACGCGGGCTTCACCGTTTTGCGCGGCATGGGCTTCGAGACGCCCAGGCCAACCAGATTTGGAGCACCTTCACCGCCGGCCTCGTTACCATCTCGCTCAACTCCACCGCCTACATGATGGAGGTCCTGCGCGGCGGCATCGAGTCCATCGATCCCGGCCAGGCCGAGGCGGCGCGCTCGCTGGGCCTGTCGCAGTGGCAAGCTATGCGTAAAGTCGTGTTCCCCCAGGGCATTAAAAACGCGATCCCGGCGCTCACCAACGAGCTCATCATCAACATCAAGGATTCGTCGGTGCTCTCGGTCATCGGCGTGTTTGACCTCATGTACGCCACCACCACCGTCGCCGGCGTGTACTACCGCCAGATGGAGGTCTACTGCGTGGCGCTCGTGGTCTACCTGATCCTGACGCTCGTGGCGAGCCGCCTGCTCGAGGCCTTTGGCAAAAAGCTCGGCGCCGAGGCTCCGGTCACGCTGCCCAGCTCCAACTAGGCTCAAGACGAGGAGAATCATCATGGCAGATACCGCCATTACCGGCGTTGCGGCCGCCGCACAGACCAATGAGCCGCTCATCCGCGTCGAGGGCCTGCGCAAGAGCTTCGGCTCGCTCGAGGTACTCAAGGGCATCGACCTGTCCGTCAATCCCGGCGAGGTCGTCACCATCATCGGCGCCTCGGGTTCGGGCAAGTCGACCTTCCTGCGCTGCCTCAACCTGCTCGAGACCCCGGACGCGGGCCACATCTGGTTCCACGGCCAGGACCTCACGGCCGAGCGCTGCAACATCAACAAGCTGCGCGAGGACATCGGCATGGTGTTCCAGGGCTTTAACCTGTTCAACAACATGGATGTGCTCGACAACTGCACGCTCGCGCCCGTCACGCTCAAAAAGATGAGCAAGGCCGAGGCCGAGAAGGTCGCGATGGAGCATCTGACGAGCGTGGGGCTCGAGAAGTTCGCGCACGCCGCTGTGGGTCGCCTGTCCGGCGGCCAAAAGCAGCGCGTTGCCATCGCTCGTGCCCTATGCATGAATCCGCAGATCATGCTGTTCGACGAGCCGACCTCCGCACTCGACCCGAGATCGTGGGAGAGGTGCTCGAGGTCATGCGCAAGCTCGCTGCCGACGGCATGACCATGGTCGTCGTCACGCACGAGATGGCCTTTGCCCGCACGGTGTCCGACCGCGTGGTCTTTATGGACAAGGGCGTGGTCCTCGAGGACGCCGCGCCGGCCGAGCTCTTCGGCAATCCTAAGCACCAGCGCACCCGCGAGTTCCTCTCGCGTTATCTCAACGACAAATAATGCAAGCGAACGTGGCAAAGGGACCGCCTCTTTGCCACGTTGTTTTTGGAGGAAGGCATGGCCGAGGTTTGGCGCTTCTTTGCGCACGAGGATGATTTTGCCGATATCGACGAGGTCGGCGCGTGCGAGCGCCTGGGCCGCGTGCTGTCGTTTCCGACATTTCGAGCATGGATACCGAGGCAGTGGACTGGCAGCCGTTCGACGACCTGCGCGCCTATATGCAGCAGGCCTGGCCGCACGTATTTACAGCGGGTAAGGTCGAGCTCATCGATCATTCGTTGCTGGTGACGCTTTCCGGCTCCGCCCCCGCACTCAAGCCCGTTGTGCTCATGGGTCACATGGACGTGGTCCCCGTGGTGCCGGGTACCGAGGACGACTGGACGTACGCCCCTTTAGCGGGCATGTAGACGACACCTACATTTGGGGTCGCGGCGCTATCGATATGAAAGACCAGGTCGCAGGCATTCTCGAGGCGGTTGAGTATGCGCTGGCACACGGTTGGCAGCACGAGCGCACGCTGCTCCTGCCTTTGGCCAGGACGAGGAGACTACGCAGTACGGCGCAGGCGCCATCGGCCGCGCGCTCGAGGAGCGCGGCATTGAGCTTGAGTACCTGATCG
>ENA-OQCS01000697-OQCS01000697.1-human-gut-metagenome-genome-assembly--contig:-NODE-697-length-18754-cov-3.694422_pt1 | contig 18754 bp, 13 predicted proteins | sample MGYA00242757_ERZ504575 | MGnify/ENA primary metagenome ERZ504575 (study PRJEB26092, sample SAMD00036297) | human gut metagenome | host: Homo sapiens | study: EMG produced TPA metagenomics assembly of... | reverse complement strand
ATCAAGGTTCGTCCGGGTTCGATCCGCACGCTCACTGTGAATGATAGCGGGAATACTATGATTGAATAGTGTTCCGTTATTTGTATTGGCGGCATGTTACCGTTTGGCGATATAGAATCATTTTAGTAGACATAAACTTTTTTAGTGTCTACTGTTTTTACTTGCAAAAAATGGTCAGAAAATTATATAATATGGATATTGGTACTGGATATGAGCTCATATGGATGAATCATCATATGGATATGGTGCAAAACACAGTCGTTTGCCCTTCGGAAGAGGAATAAACAGAGTATATAAAAATATATTATGTGTAAGAAGGATGAAATGATGTTATGAAAGTTATTATTGCAGATTACGATGAAGAAGCTATCCGTCTTTTTGAAGAACAATGCAAACAATTTTCATATGTAGAGCTGAGCGGGAAGTTTAATGATTCTGCGGAAACGCTTAAATATGTTTCCAGACATAGAGTGGAAGCGGCTTTTATAAATATCGAATTAAATGGTATGGACGGACTTCAGCTCGGAGAAAAGTTACGGGAATTAAATCCTAAAATAGTTCTTGTATTTTTATAGAACATACAGAATATATATTGGAGGCACTTCGGATAAAAGCGGATGGTTATATGATCAGGCCGTATACTATGGAAGATTTAACATGGACTATGGGAAATGCAAAACTTCTCAGTCGGCGACAGAAGAAGCGGCATATATTAGGACATTTGGCCGATTCGACTTATTTATTAATGGAGAACTTGTGATATTTTCCAATAAAAAGGCAAAAGAACTGCTTGCGTTATGTGTGGACAATAAAGGCGGAGTTGTGACAATGGAAGAAGCCGTTGACAAACTCTGGGAGAATCGTTTGTACGATGAAAAGGTAAAAAATCTGTATCGCAGGGCGGTTATGGATTTGAATAAGATATTCAGTACATATGGGATTAAAGATGTATTTGTTAAGAAACGGGCTGCCTGTTGGATTAATTATGCCAATGTGGACTGTGATTATTATATGTGGATAGAAGAAAATATATTATCCGGTACAGGGAAAAGTGTTAGAAGCGGCATTGATACCCGGGGGGGGGTATATGACGGAGTATTCATGGGCTGAAGAAACAAATGCCCGAATCAACAGGTATAAATTCAGGGAAGATAACTAAAAACAGAGAAAAAGTAAAACCGATTTATTGTAGAAATTATTAAAATTTCGACAATAGATCGGTTCACATATAGTGGATTATTAATGCGGAAAATGTGAAAAAGTAAAAATATAATAGCTTGAAAAAGGAGAAAATGGCAAGTTATTCACACTTTGTTAACGTATGATTTTATATGCTGTTGAAAAGATGGAGCTATTTTGCATTATTTAGAAAAAATATGTAAGGGGAGTGATGAATTTAGTGAAATGATGTCAAATACTCCATTGATTTTATATAGATTGATGCAGGGTTAATAGGAATATAAATAATTCTGTAAATAAGCAAGAAAGGAAAGATAGTGACTATGAGGAAAAAGAAAAATAGTAAACTGCGTTCAGCGCTGGCGATTTTTCTTGCCGGGGCTATGGTGCTCGGAATGATACCCGGTGGTATGGGACAAGTCTATGCCTCAGATTCGACTCCGACTCCGGCGGTAGCGTTTGATGAAACCTCTGTGTCAGATCCGTCTACTGTGGATACTTGGAATCAGGTTGTAAAAGATTCGACAGAAAACATCGGACGTATCTGGACAGATAAAACAGTACTCACAGAGGATATTCAGCTTGAGGGCGGAAGCAGACCAAGTGTCAAAAAAGGCGATTCTGATTTCTTAGTTGGATTATCGGCATTGTCATCTACATCGAATACAGTAAAGACGGTTAGCAGACCGTTGGATATCGTACTGGTAGTAGACACGTCAGGTTCTATGGAAAATTCACCGCATATGGGAACTAGGCCTGAGAGTGAGCGATATCGATATGAAGAGATATATGCAGGAAATCTTAGTGAAACAGAAGATCAAGAATATTACACAAAGGATGGAGGCAAAATTACTTCTGAAGGTCAAAAAATTCTGTTTTGGTGGGAATTTACGCACTGGGAATTAAATGGACAAACGGTCGAGCCGAAGATATCCGCAGAAGATTCCAATCCAAATCACATCCAATTTTACGAGAGAAGAGATTTGGGAACAAATATTACGAAGCTGCAAGCTCTGCAAAATGCAGTAAATAACTTTGTGGAACAAACAGCTAAAATGAATGATTCCATTGATGATATAAAATTACAGCATCGAGTTTCCCTTGTAAAATTTGCAAGTGATGAAAGTGACAACATTGGAAATGATTTTATAAATAACAATTATAATCGTTCACAAATTGTAACGGAATTAAAGTCTTACACAACGAAAAATATTTCGGACTTGACCTCAACAGTGAATAGTCTGATTGCAGCAGGAGCAACTCGCGCAGATTTTGGATTGAATCAGGCGCAGAGAGCATTTCAGCTTGGAGGAACCAGAGAAGGGGCGCAGAAAGTTGTCGTTTTCTTCACAGATGGTCAGCCGACGTCGAATAGTGACTGGAGTAACAGTGTTGCAGCTGCCGCCATTACGAACGCAAAAGAGTTGAAGGATGCGAATGCTTTGATCTACAGTATCGGCGTGTTCCGGGATGCGAATCCGAACGATACAAATACAAGCGCTGGTAACTTTAACGGATATATGCATGCGGTTTCTAGCAACTATCCGGATGCGACTGCTACAAGCAGTACACGACCTAATCGCTATTCTTGTACATTAGGAAAACGCACAGATAATTCTGATTATTATAAAGCGGCAACGGATGCAGATGAATTGAATAATATATTTAATGAGATTTCATCGGATTTGGAAACAGGATTTGGTTTTCCGACACAGACAGAAGGGTATGATCCGGGTAAGGTAGGATATATTACATTTACCGATCAGCTCGGCGAATATATGCAGGTGGATGAATTTAAGAGTTTGGTCTTTGCAGATCAGATATTCGATCCGGTAGGAGAACCGGTTACTGAAAACGGTGTTACTACATATAAATATGAAGGAAGTGCAACAGGAGATACAGAACTTTATCCGAACGGTAATGTAAAAGATATTATCGTTCAGGTGAAGAAAGGGGCAGACCTGAAAACCGGTGATACAGTTACAGTACAGATTCCGGCAGGTTTGATCCCGCTTCGTCACTTTACGTTAGATACAGACAGTGACGGAAATAAAACGATGGATATACAGGAGGCATATCCGCTCCGTATCTTCTATGGTGTCAGCATCAAGCCGGAGGTCCGGGAAAGAATTGCCGACGGACTAAACCCGAATGATGCAGATGAGAGGCGCTTCAGCAATATCTGAACGCTCATAATGAGAATGGAGTTCCGTATTTCTATTCAAACTATTATAACGGACAATACATAGATCCGAATGGAAAGACATTGGGCAATACGACTGCTTCTTTCCAACCGGCAAAGAAAAATACATTTTATTATTTTACAGAAGATACTCCGATTTATACAGATAAAGATTGTACAATGGCAGTAAAGAACGAGCCGAGTGCGGATCAGACGTATTATTATAAGAGACCGTATGTGCAGTTAAACGGAGGTCAGGTTGAAGAAATCGACGGCAAGGTAGCCTTTACGGGATCAAACTTCCAGCAGGCAAGTGCGAACTTCGGTATAAATGACAAGGGAGAATACTTTATCAAGTCCGGTTCTGCACGATTGACAAGAATCGATGCGTTGATAGATGATAAAACAGAGAACATAACAAATACGGCGGATGTAGTGATCGATCCGATTTGGGATAATATCAATAATCCCGATTACTTAAATGTTTATCTGGGAAATAACGGAAGGCTTGCGCTTGAGCTTCCGGGCGCTCTTGCAATCAGCAAAGATGCCCGCGTGGCAGCGAATAAAAATCTGAATGCGGATGAAATATTAAAAGATAAAAAGTTCACATTTGAGATCAGTATTCCGTCTATGAAGGGAAAAACAGTCAAAGCGGAAGTACGAAATGCGCAAAATGAAATTCAGGGAAAAGCATTTGAACTGGAATTTGATAAGACCGGAGCTGCCAAGTATCAGATTAAAGATGACGAAACGCTGTATATTCATGGATTGGATAAAGATGCGCAATATACCGTAACCGAAAAAGAACTGCCGAAAGGATTTGAACTGACGGCAGTTGATAAAAAGGCGGACGCAAAAGAGGCGGCTGGAACGATCGTTTCAGGAAAATCTGTAAAACATGTGTTTGAAAATACATATGACGTAGATGAAATCACGCTTGCCGAAACTGATTTCGCAAGTTATGAGAAACAGTTTGACCGGTGGGATATTGCAGATAAGTTCCGAATCGAATTGATTCCGACAACAGAAGGAGCTCCGCTTCCGAATGGAGCTGCTGATGGTAAAAAAGGCGTTGAGGTAACAGAAAAAAATTCATCAGGAAACTTCGGAGAGATCACATTTTCTCATCCCGGAGTATATGAATATGAAATTCAGGAGAAACAGCCGGCAAGTGCAATACCGGGAGTTATATATTCTCTGGCATCCTATACATATCGGGTAACGGTGACCGATAATGGAGACGGAACATTATCCGCTGTGGCAGAAATGGAAAAAACGGCTAATGACGACGGGGCGTCAGTAGGAAATACGCCGATTCCGGTTGAGAATAAAACAGCGGTATTTGTAAATGATTTCCATGCAGATTCCGCAACGACATCTATACTTGCAAAAAAAGTGTATGCAGATGAAAGCGGAGCGAATCCGTTGAAAAACGGAATGTTTGAATTTAAACTCAAAGCGACCGGAGACAACGCAGAGCAGGCGCCAATGCCGACCGGAGAGAAGGATGAAAATGGTTATATCCATGTAGTCAACGTCGGAACAGGAATTACATTCGGTAACATGGTGTTTACAGAGGAGAATGTCAGTGATACACCGTGGACGTATGAAATTGCAGAAGTGATTCCGGAAACTGCGGTTAATAATGGAGACGGAACTTATACTTTAAACGGTATAACTTATAAGGCACAAACATATTCCGTATCTATTATGGCAAAGGCACAAGGTTCAGGCGAGGATGCGTATATTGTCATAGAAAAGACATACAGCAAAGCAGAAGGAGCAGTTGCTGAAGATCAGGTTGTATTCAACAACAGTTATGAACCGAAGCCTATAGTACTTCCGGGTGAGGGAGAATCAGCGGTACAGGGAAGAAAAACTTTAGTCGGACGCGATTCTCTTGTGGATGAAGAGTTCTCCTTTACATTGAGTGCTGCAAATACCGCAGCAAGAACCGGTCTTAAAGAAAATTTCATTATCTTCAATGGAGATACGGCTCAGGATACGATGCAAAAAACGGTGAACGGACTGACGAATAATCAGGCTGCAACATTTGATTTTGACAGTATCGAGTTCAAACGTCCGGGAACATATGTATTTAGTGTAGTAGAAAATGCCCCGGAAAACGGAAACGGAATGGTATATGACCGACATACAGCAAGAGTACGGGTTATTGTGACAGATGAGAACGGAGAATTAAAGGCAGAAACAGCTTACTATAACGGTGAAGGCGTAGATACTGATGCGGCTGCATTTGTCAATCTGTATACAGCGTCTGCAACTTACGGAACAGGCGCGGAACTGATTGTAGAAAAGACGTTATCCGGCCGTGCTCTGAAAGCGGGCGAATTTACATTTAAAATCGAGGCGGCAGACAGTGATACTGTAAATGCTGAGACAGCGGATGCTAAATTGTCAGATTCTGACAGAGAATTTACAAACACATCAGGAGCGGCAGACGGTGTTGCATCTCGGATCTTTGACAAATTGTCAGGGGTGACCTTTACACAGGATGATGCAGGAAAGACGTTCAGCTACGTTCTTTCAGAGGCAGCAGGAAATTTACCGGGAGTTACATACTCAAAGGACACATATCGCTTTGATATTACGGTAGTAGATAACGGCGACGGAACGATGCATACAGAAACGAAAGTTACAATGCAGGGAGATGGTGTGACAGCAGAAGCTCATCATGATAGTTCAGACGGAAGAGATACGATAGTAGCAGGTTTTACGAACGGATATCATGCAGACAGCGTGGAAGTAGACTTCACAGAAGCGGCAGCATTGTTCCACAAACGACTGGTTGGACGCGACTGGAAAGAAGATGATTCGTTTACATTCAATCTTACGGCAGAAGATGGAACTCCAATGCCGAAAGATACGGAAGGCAATGATGTAACAAGCGTTACTGTATCACAGAAAGGCGGAACGGAAGATGGTACGGATGTACCGTTTGGATTCGGAAAGGTCACATATGATACAGTCGGAAAGTATTCCTACACTGTTACAGAAGAGAATGCAGGACAAACCATTAACGGAGTGACTTATAGTAAGAATGAGGCAAAAATAATAGTTGATGTTTCTGATCCGGGAAATGGGCAGTTGACCGCAAATATACAGTCCTATAGTACGATATTTATTAATGAATACGGCGCTTCTCTGAACCTCGGAGCGGCAGGCGGACTTGCAATTACAAAAACAGTGACAGGTCATGCATTAGCGAAAGAGCAGTTTGAATTTAAGGTAAAAGCGGTTAAGACAGACACTGCTACAGCAGATGAAGCGGCAGAACTCTTTGGATTTAAAGAGGGAGAGACAGAGGTTACATTTAAGAACAACGAAGCGGCGGCAGATGGACAAACTGTAACCATGTTAAAAACAGATACGAACTTTACGTTGAAGAATCTGGGTAAAGTATACAAATATGAAGTATCGGAAATGAATGATAAGAAACCGGGATATACATACGATGATACTGTTTATACAGTAGAATTATGGGTAACAGATGATGGAGACGGAACATTAACGCTTCATACAAAGGTGACAGATGAAAAAGGCAGTGTCATAAGCGAAGAGACAAGCAATGAAACAGATCAAAAGCAGACTGTTCTCGCATTCAACAACAGCTATGCCGGAAGCGGTGTTCTTGACGGATCAGCAAATCTTGCAGGAACAAAGAAGATGGATGGTCCATGGGAAGCAACCGACAAAGATTTATCTGGCTTCCGGTTCACTATCACGGGCGGTGACGAAGCAACGAATGCGGCAATTACAGCAGGCACAGTTGTATTACCGCAGAGTGTAACGGCAACTTCCGATGCAGACGGCAACTTCAACTTTGGAGATATTACCTTTAATGAGAAGGGAACTTACAAATTCACAGTCAGTGAAGTTGTACCGGCAGAGGGAGACAAGATTCCGGGAGTTGCCTATAATGCAGAGACGGTTACGATTATCGTTAATGTTACGGATAATGATGACGGAACATTAACAGCGGCGCTGGCAGAAGGATCACAGGAATTAATATTTACGAATACTTATGCAACAACGCAGGATGCAACATTTACGCCATCCGTAGTGAAGGAGGTAAAGGGGCTTAATGCGAAAGAGATCTTTACATTCAAGCTGAGCGCAGCCGATGAAGTAACGAAGGCGGCGATTGACAGTGGAACACTGACCGGAATTGGAACGACGGCAGATCTATACAGCTCAGAGAAAACGACAACTAAACTGATTCCAAAGGATGGAACAGAGCAAGTAGACTTTAATGCGCTGACATTTAAGAAAGCCGGAACTTATAAGTTTACCGTTCAAGAGACCAATGCAAATGCACCGACAGGATGGACGTATGATTCTCATACATATGAGATTATTATTAAAGTAACAGACCAGGATTCTGTATTGAAGGCAACACAAGAGATCAATGCTGACGGGGTGACCAATTCACAAATCTTCATCAATAAATTTGAAGCATCGACAACTTACGGTGATGAAGGCGGACTGAATGTTACAAAGACATTGAATGGACGTACACTTGCAGCAGATATGTTTGATTTCACAATTACCGGTGAAGCAACTGACAGTGTAACTGCAGAAGAAGCAGAAGCAAAACTTGCAGAGACTGATAAGAGCTTTAAGAATACTGCACCAGGCAAAGACGATGTCGCGGTGATGAGTAAGCTTAGTGACGTGAAGTTTGATGAAACAGACATTGGTAAGACATATCAATACTCCGTTCGCGAGGCAGCAGGCACCGATACAAAGTATACGTATGATCAAGTATCAGCGACCGTTGCAATTACGGTACAGGAGAAAGACGGAGAGCTGTATACGGTAACAACCGTAACCAAGGGAGACGATAGTAAGGAATATAGTTCGGCAGAAAGTAAAGCTACAGCAGTAGCGCCGTTCGTAAACAGCTATACACCGGATATCGTAACCATTGAGCCGGGAGCATTTGCCGGAAAGGTAACGAAAGTTCTGAAAGGAAACCGTGACACAGGTTTAGCGGCAGGTGAATTCAATTTCCAAATGAAGATTACACCGGCAGATGATACAAGCAGCATGGACAATGTTGTACTTCCGGAGGGAGCAGTTGGAGATACAATCACATCGGCAAACGCGGCAGACGGTTCTGTAAGCTTCGGAAATATTCAGTTCAAAGCGGCAGGAAACTATCATGTAGAGATTACGGAAGTAGTTCCGGAATATGCTGATCCGAATATGACGTATGACAAGCATACCTTTAGCTATGACATTGCAGTGACTTATAATGCGGCGGAGGGAACGTTGTCAGCGAAGTCGCGGATGGAAGTCAAGCAGGAAGCGCGACATTTACTAATATTTACGAGGCGGAAGACACGAAGGATGTTATTAACACAGAAGAGCCGGCCACGTCCGTAAATGGCAAGATTGTCGGTGTCGGCGATCAGTTGACTTATACTATCGACTGGGTAAATAATGCAGTAGATGAAACAGGCGCTCCTGCGAAAGCGGAGGTGAAGATCACAGATATTGTACCGAAAGGTACGGAATATGTAAGCGCAGATACGAATGGAGTTTATGAAGAGACTTCAAAGACAATCACCTGGACGCTTGGCGAGCAGGAAGCAGGAGCTTTCGGAACGGTAAGCTTTGTAGTAAAAGTGCTTGACAGCGCAGGCGGAACAGCGGTAGAAAATACGGCAGAGATTACCATTGGAGACAACGATCCAAATCAGACCAATACAGTTACCACGAACGTTCCGGGCAAAGATTCTGTAGTAGAAGGCGACGGAGAATTACAGGTCGGCAAGGTTTTGACCTATACCATTTCCTATAAGAACCCGGAAATTGAAGCGGCGACAGTTATCATTACAGACAGCATTCCGGAAGGTCTTGATTATGTAGACGACAGCGCGGGCGAATATGCATCGTATAACGCAGAGACACGTATGCTGACATGGAAGATTGCAGATGTTCAGCCAGGAGCAGACGGAACGGTTACATTTGATGCTAGAGTAAATGAAAGCGCCGAGACAGTAGTTGAGAACAAAGCGACGATCCAGATCGGCGAAAATGGACCTGAATATGAGACGGATACCGATCGGAAAGAGATTTCGAAAGATGGAAATCTTTCCATCAGTAAAACCATCGTACTGACAGAAGGTCAGGGCACAGGGATCGACAAAGAGAAAGAGTTTACATTTATAGTAGCGCTTAAGGATGCCAAAGGTACGGCATTGACGAAAGAATATGCTTACGCCGTAACAGGCGAAAGCGGAGAGGAAATCAAGAAAGGTAATGCTGCAGACGGTACCGAGATTTCCTTCCAGCATGGACAGAAGGCAGTGATTACCGGACTTCCGGCTGGCGCGCAGTATACGGTAACTGAAAAAGAAGTTGACGGATACACCACAACTGTAAACGGAAACGCCGGCAATGCGGCAAGCGGTACGATTACTTCAAATACAACTGCAGAAGCAAACTTTACGAATACGTACAGCGTGGCAGGAAGTCTTAGCGGAAGCGAAGCGCTTAAAGTGACGAAGGAACTGACAGGAAGAAAATGGCTTGATACAGATACGTTTAGCTATACGTTGACGGCAGCGGATGAAGCGACAGTGGAAGCCATTGAGAATGGATTTATCACGCTTCCGGAAAATGCAGGCGGACTTGAGATTACAAAAGCATCTGCAGGACATCAGGCGGCATTTGGAGATATCCAATTTACGATCGCCGGAACGTTCAAGTTCAATGTTACGGAGCAGCCAAGCGGTATCGCCGGTATTACGGACGATCAGGAAGCGGAAAGAACTGTGGTTGTGAAAGTGACAGACAAGAAAAACGGAACGCTCGAAGCAGCCGTTGTCGAAGGCGAGAGTGAGAATCTGACCTTTATCAATACATATGGCGCAGGCACAGGAGACGAGGATATCGCGGCGAAGATCGAGGCGTCGAAGAAACTGACCGGACGTGATATGAAGGCGAATGAGTTCCGATTTGAAATTGTGACAAGAGCGGCAGAAAATCCGGAAGGATTCAAGGAAACTTTCGCAGCGGCAGGAACGAATACAGAAGCTGCGGAAGGAGCGGAAGGAGCAGTAAAATTTGCAGGAAATGACGGCGCTCTGACGTATACGACGGAGTCGCTTGATCAGGCAGTAAAAGACGGATATGCCGTAAAATCTGAAAATGATGACGGTTCGGATGTATGGACGGTCAGCTATACCGCAAGAGAGATAACAGACAAACTTCCGGGCGGAGTAACCGCAGTAGAAGGAAAGACGTCTTTCGACTTTACGGTCGTAGTGACAGATCGTACAGATGGAACATTAACTGCACAAGTACAGCTTCCGGAAGGCGGTATTGTATTTGAAAATGCTTATACTGCCGAAGACACAGAGGTCAATACAGATCCTGCGGACGCAAATCATACTTTAATAAAGTGCTGACAGGGCGCGGTTGGTTAGGAACAGACGAGTTTACATTTACCATTACGCCGCAGGATGGCGCGCCGGCGGCGGAAGACGCGGCGGCAGACGGTACGAAAACAGTAACAGTAACGTCTGACAGTGCAAAAGCAGGAGAAGCTGTTCTGTTTGGTTTCGGAAAGATCCGGTTTACAGATGAGGATATGAACGGAGCTGCCGCAGGACAGGATGGAACAAGGACGAAAGAATTCCGTTACACAGTGAAAGAAAATCCGCTTCCGGATGGAAAGATGACGGGAGTGACGATCGACGGACATGAGGCGACATTGAAGATCACAGTATCGGATAACCTGGAAGGTAAATTGGAAGTAACAAACATCGCCTCCGAAAACGGAACATTTACAAATGAGTACAAATCCCAGCTTGATTATGCGGCGGCAGGAGGACTGCAGATCACGAAGGCGCTGAACGGAAGAGATATGGAAAAAGATCAGTTCACCTTTACAGTGACGCCGAAAGCGACGGAAGGAAGCACGACTGCGGAAGAAGCGGCGGAAAAATTCGGACTTGCGAATGCGGCAAATACATATAAGAATGAAGCCGCAGAAGCAGGCGCAGTGACGACGATCAACGTACTCGACGGAAAGAACGTTACATTTACGCAGGCAGACGCAGGCAAGACGTTTACCTATGAAGCGGCGGAGACGGCGGGAACAAATACAGCTTATACGTATGATACAGATGTAAGAACCGTAACAGTCAAAGTAAAAGATAATAACAATTCGACGCTGACGGTAACGACACGGGTTACGAAAGTAAAAGACGGTCAGGAAGTGATCGTGGACGAGCAGGAAGTAACAACAGGAGAAGTCGGTCAGAAAAAAGCGACTATATCGTTTGTAAATACATACAACGACGAACCGGTCGAGCTTGGCGGAGAAGGAAGCGTGAAGATCAACGCGACAAAGACGCTGGCAAACAGACCGCTGACAGACGGAGAATTTACGTTTAGAATATTTGATAAAAAAGGAAATCCGGTTGTCGGCAAAGACGCCGAGGCGACAGGTACGAACGCGGCGGACGGAAGCATTACGTTTGCTCCGGTAAGCTACGATACAGACAGACTAATGGCAGATGTGAAAGCAGGAATCGCATCCGTAGACAAAAAGTCTCAGGCTCCGGCATATGTCTACACATATGACTATACGGTGACGGAAGACAACCCGTCCGGCGGAGTGACAGGTATTGCGACGACATTTGCGATCCAGGTGATCGTTACAGACCGCGGCGACGGAACGCTGGCGATCGAAGTGAAATATCCTGACGGAAAAGATTCGCTTCCGTTTGAGAATGTATACGGCAAGTCTGCAAATGCAGAGATCGCGCTGAACGGAAAGAAAGTATATGAGAAAGAATCCGTCAACGCGCCGGATATAGCAGGAAAGTATACATTTACGATCACAGGAACAGATGAACTTGGAAATCCTGCGCCGATGCCTGTAAAAGACGGCAAAGTCGTGACAGAGACGACGAACGATGCGGCAGGAAATATCGATTTCGGAAAACTTGTCTATACGATGGAAAATGTATTTGGTTCAGCGGAAAGTCAGGATGAGCAGACAAATGCAAATCAGGATGTGGAAGCAGGAGAAGACCCGGCGGATACAAATCAGAATGCGGAAGCAGGACAAGACCCGGCGGCAGCGATACAGCGGAAGATAAGACGGCGGCAGAAGATGCGGCAGACGCGGCAGAAAACGCGGCGTCAGAAGAAACGGCGGGAGACGGAACAGAAGGAACGAAAGCGCCGGAAACAGATGAAACAGACATTGAAGCAAACGGCGGATCGAACGCCGGATCAAGCGGAGAAGATCAGGACAAAGAAGCGGCAGGAGCGGCTTCGGCGGACGGCGGAAACGTCGTTGATCAAGCCGGAACAATGAACGCGCAAGAAGCAGGTCAGGCGAACAGATTCAGCGAGCCTCGGACAAAAGTTTATACTTATAGAGTGACAGAGTCCGGCAGCATGGCGGGCGTGACGAACGATTTGGCGGCTGCGGAAGGAAAGACGTTTACAGTAACCGTGACAGACAACGGCGACGGAACGATCAGCGCCGTTTCCTCATGGCAGAATGATTTCGCATTTGAGTTTACAAACACATACCGTGTAAATCCGACAGATTACAGTGTGAATGAACATATCAGCATCAAAAAAGAGCTGACTGGACGTGATCTGCACGAGGGAGAATTTACATTTGAACTCATCGATGAGTCCGGAAATGTTGTGGCTTCGGCAGTGAATGAGGCGGACGGAACGGTTCGTTTCGGAGCTCTGCATTACACAGAAGCAGGCACATACAATTATGTGATCCGCGAGGTGGAAGGTACAGCCGGAGGCGTACAATACGATTCGGCAGAGCATACGGTGACTGTCATTGTGACAGATAACGGCGACGGTACATTGAGCGCGAAAGCAGAGACGAAGAGCGGAGAAGATATGAACGGCATCGTATTCCGAAATATCTACGAAGCTCGTCCGGCGTCGGTAACGCTCGGAGCTTCCAAGACTTATAAGGGAGCGGAGCTGAAAGACAAACAGTTTACGTTCGTGCTCAAAGACAAGGATGGAACGTTGTGTTTGAAGCGAAGAACGGCGCAGACGGACAGGTTATGTTTGAGACGCTGATCTATGACCGGGCGGGCGTATATGAATACACAATTTCTGAGAAAAATGATGGGCAGAAAAATGTAACATACGACGAAACCGTATACAATGTAACGATTACGGTTACAGACAACGGAAAAGGCAATTTGATCGCAGAGGCGGTATACGGAGACGGCAGGACGCCGCAATTCGTTAATACATATGTGAAACCCCAAAATCCGGTGAAACCGGAACAGCCGACCCCGACTGTAAAACCACAGAATCCGGGAGCGGTGCAGACCGGAGATCATAATTCGTTTGCGGGAACGCTGGGAATGGCGGCGCTTGCTTTAGCGGTGGCAGCAGGTGTTATGATCAGAAGAAAGAAAAAATCATAAAATAACGTGATTTTGGAAATGAGAGCAGCGGCAGAGGATGCCGCTGCTTTTTTGTATATAGCCATAGTCAATCATAAAGCTCTGTGTTAGAATAAAGCAGTGATATGACGATGTAAAGAAACAAGAGAAAAGAACCGATGTACAGAGGACAGGGTGACCGGAGGGATATGATGGAGCATTTATATAGAAAATTAAAGGAATATGCGAACACGGGTTATTATCCGTTTCATATGCCGGGGCATAAAAGGAATACTGCGCTGATTGGATCAGAACTTCCATATGAACTGGATATCACAGAAATCGACGGATTTGACGATCTTCATCATTCGGAGGGGATACTGAAGGAACTGCAGGAGTATGCGGCGTGCGTATATCATGCGGAGGAAACGCATTACCTTGTGAACGGGAGCACAGTCGGCTGCTGAGTGCGGTTATGGGAAGCACAAACTCGGGAGATGTATTTTAATGGCAAGAAACTGTCATAAATCGGTCTATAACGCAGTCTTTATGAACCAACTTCATCCGATTTATATTTATCCTGAAAACGGAGCAATAAATCCCGGTGAAGTTAAGCGGATTCTTGAGGAAAATCCGAATGTGAAGATTGTTGTCATTACATCTCCGACGTATGAAGGCGTTGTTTCGGATGTTGAGCGGATTGCCGGAATTGTTCATGAAAAGGGCATTCCATTGATCATGGATGAGGCGCATGGGGCACATTTCGGGTTCCATCCGTATTTTCCAAAGAACAGTAATACTTTAGGGGCAGATATCGTTATTCATAGTCTGCACAAGACGCTTCCGTCGTTGACTCAGACTGCGCTGCTTCATATGAATGGAGAGCTGGCTAACAGAACGGATATCAGAGAGTACGTCCATATGCTTCAATCGAGCAGTCCGTCATATATACTTATGGCAGGAATAGACGAGTGTGTTCGTTTCGTGGGAGAGAGAAGCTCAGATGTTTTTGACAATTATGTGAAGCGTCTGGAATCTGTAAGAAAGAGAATAAGCAGGCTTTCTGTGTTGAAACTGATTGAGACGGAGAAGTATGACAGGTCGAAGATAGTAACTGCGGTTGGGAATCATGACGATGAAGACATAAATAGGTTTACAGGAAAACAATTATATGACGTTTTGAAAGATAAATATTTACTACAACCGGAGATGGCATCAGCTCATACGTTGTTTTGATGACTTCGCCGGCAGATACAGACGAAGGGATGGAGCGCCTTGTGTCTGCATTGGAAGAAATTGACGGCGAACTTGCAAAAAGAGATAAGTATGAAAGAAATAATTCTCTGGCGCGATATATAGTGCAGGATTCAGATACATATCAATATATATTGAAGGACAAGAAAGAACGGGATCATCAGAAGAATATATATATCTATAGTCCGAGCGAGACGAAACGACAGCGTTTAAAAAAGGGATGCGAATCTGTTGAATGGAAAATGTGCGGCGGAAAGGTCGCGGCAGAATATGCCTATATTTATCCACCGGGGATCCCGCTGATCGTTCCGGGAGAACGGATCTCAGAGAAAATAGCGGAAGAGATGTCCGAGTATGAAAAAATGGGATTTCGGATTGAGGGAACAAAGGTGAAAGGAAAGATTGAGGTATTGATAAATGGGTAAAATTTATTGTGTGATGGGAAAGAGTTCTTCGGGAAAGGATACTGTTTATAAAAAGTTAAAAGAGCAATATAAAGAGTTTCGTTTGATTGTTCCCTATACGACCCGTCCGATCAGAGAAGGCGAAAAAGACGGCGTCGAATATTATTTTGTGGATCCGGAACAGTTTCGTGCGATGAAGGAGGACGGGAAGGTGATAGAGTCCCGGTCTTATAACACAAAGTGCGGAATATGGACTTATTTTACTGCGGATGACGGGCAGATCGATCTAAGCGCGCAGATTATCTTTTGATCGGAACGCTCGTGTCATATCAGGCTTTGCGGGAATATTTCGGAGAGGAGGCGATCGTGCCGGTTTATCTCGAAGTGGAAGACGGACTGCGGCTTGCCCGCGCGCTTGAGCGGGAACGCAGACAGGAGAAGCCGAAATATGCGGAGATGTGCCGCCGTTTTCTTGCGGACGAGGAGGACTTTTCGGAAGAAAATCTTATCAAAAGCGGGATTACAGAGCGGTTTGGCAATGAAGATTTCACAGAGTGTCTGAATAAAATACAAAGATATATTGAAGAAATAAGATAGATTTTATCAGTTTTTATGAGATTTCACTCTTTTGTAATACCTTTTAATTTAAAATTGTAGTACAATAGGAGTATGTCTTGAAAGGGAAACGTCTTCTGAGAGGCATTTTGGAAAATTAATTTTAAGAGTGCAGGTGATATGGATGAGTGGTTTTAAAGACGTAGTAGGACATAAGAATATTATTAAGTACATTCAGAACGCAGTGACTGCGGACGCAGTTTCTCATGCGTATATTTTGAATGGCGAGAGAGGTTCAGGGAAGAAGCTGCTTGCGAATTTGTTTGCCATGAGCCTGCAATGTGAAAACCGGGATGAAGACGGCGACGCCTGTGGAAAATGCCGTTCGTGCAGGCAGGCGGCAGGCGGAAATCAGCCGGATATTATCCGGATCATGCATGAGAAACCGAATACGATCGGAGTAGGAGATATCCGTACGCAGGTGAATGACGATATTATGATCCGGCCGTACAGCAGCAAATATAAAATCTATATTATAGCAGATGCGGATATGATGAGCGTGGAGGCGCAGAACGCGCTTTTGAAAACAATCGAAGAACCGCCGGAGTATGCCGTTATCATGCTTCTGACGGAGAATGCGGAGACACTTCTTCCGACGATCCGTTCAAGATGTGTTATGATGAAGCTTCGCAATATTAAAGATCAGCTCGTGAAAAAATATCTCATGGAGCAGTTGGAAGTGCCGGATTATAAAGCAGATGTCTGCGTTGCTTTTGCTCAGGGAAATATGGGGAAGGCGATCATGTTGGCAAACTCCGAATATTTCAATGAGATTAAAGAGGAAGTTGTACATTTGCTGAGAAATATCGACGAGATGACAGTTCCGGATCTGATGGAAGCGGTAAAACGCTGCATGATATATAAGATGGAGATCAGCGATTATCTTGATATGATCGCGATATGGTACAGAGATGTGTTGATCTATAAAGCAACAAGAAGTGTGGATCGGGTCGTGTTTTCCGATCAGATGAAATATATTCGGGAGCGGGCGAAGAAGAGCTCATACGAGGGGATTGAAAATATTCTCGATTCTCTTGAAAAGGCAAAGGCAAGAATGAAAGCGAATGTAAATTTTGAGCTGACGATGGAACTGCTCCTGCTGACGATAAAGGAGAATTGACAAAATGGTAAAAGTAATCGGAGTCAGATTTCGTACTGCCGGGAAAATTTATTTTTTTTCTCCCGGACAGTTTGATATTAAGCAAGGCGACAATGTGATCGTGGAAACTGCCCGCGGCGTAGAGTTCGGGCGAGTTGTAAGCGGAGTAAAAGAAGTTGCCGAAGAAGATGTGATCCAGCCGTTGAAATCAGTGATCAGGATTGCGACTGAGCAGGATCAGAAAGTTGTAAATAAAAACAAACAGAAAGAAAAAGAGGCGTTTAAGATCTGCTTGAAAAAATCCGTAAGCATGGACTGGAAATGAAATTAATCGACGTTGAGTACACTTTTGATGGGAATAAGATATTATTTTATTTCACAGCAGACGGAAGAATTGATTTTAGAGAGCTTGTAAAAGATCTTGCCGCAGTATTTCGCACAAGGATCGAACTTCGTCAGATCGGAGTGCGTGACGAGACGAAGATCCGCGGGGGGATCGGTATCTGCGGGCGGCCGCTTTGCTGCAGCACATATTTGACTGAATTTTCCGCTGTGTCGATTAAGATGGCGAAAGAACAGAATCTGTCTCTGAATCCGACGAAGATATCAGGTGTGTGCGGAAGGCTTATGTGTTGTCTGACGAATGAAGAAGAGACGTATGAGATGCTTAACAGCCAGCTTCCGTCAGTCGGGGATGCGGTTACGACAAAAGACGGACTTACAGGAGTTGTCCATTCATTGAGCGTTCTGCGCAGATTGGTAAAAGTAATCGTAAATTTGGAAAACGATGAGAAAGAGATCAGAGAATATAGGCGGATGAGCTGAAATTTAAACCGAGACGAAAGAAACAGAAAGTTACAAAAGAAGAGATGAAGCAGCTTGCGGAACTTGAAAAGGAGTAGGTAGCGGCATATGAGCGGACAAAAGAAGGGGAAAGAAGCGGTTCTTTTTCCGGGCGAGCGACTGGATGATCTGCAGCTTAACGGTCTTGAATTGATTCAGGATCGAAGAAATTCTGTTTTGGCGTAGATGCTGTTTTTCTTTCGGATTTTGTGAAAATAAAGGCGGGGGAGCGGGCTCTTGATCTGGGAACAGGGAACGGGATTATACCGATACTGTTGTCTGAAAAGACGCAGGGACGTCATTTTACAGGTCTGGAGATTCAGCCGGAGATGGCAGAGATGGCTCGAAGAAGTGTAGACTATAACGGTTTAGAAGATAAAGTGGATATTGTGACAGGCGACATCAAAGAGGCGGCGGAAATATTTAAGCCGGCCTTTTTGATGTGATCACGACAAATCCGCCGTACATGATCGCAGATCACGGACTTCGCAATCCGGCGGACGCCAAGGCGATCGCACGGCATGAGGTGCTTTGTTCACTTGATGATATTTTGCGGGAGAGTATGCGCCTTTTGCAGGATAAGGGAAGATTTTATATGATACACCGTCCATTCAGGCTGACGGAGATTATGATTAAAATGAATTATTATAAAATTGAGCCGAAACGGATTCAGTTTATTTATCCGTATCTTGATAAAGAGCCGACGATGGTAATGATAGAAGGCGTACGCGGGGCAAAGCCGCGTATCACGGTAGAACCG
>ENA-OQCS01000695-OQCS01000695.1-human-gut-metagenome-genome-assembly--contig:-NODE-695-length-18788-cov-2.817534_pt1 | contig 18788 bp, 26 predicted proteins | sample MGYA00242757_ERZ504575 | MGnify/ENA primary metagenome ERZ504575 (study PRJEB26092, sample SAMD00036297) | human gut metagenome | host: Homo sapiens | study: EMG produced TPA metagenomics assembly of... | reverse complement strand
AAAAAGTTCTTGCAATTATCTTTATCATGTGGTAGTATACTACTTGTGTCAGAGATGACGCGGGTGTAGTTCAATGGTAGAACACCAGCCTTCCAAGCTGGATACGTGGGTTCGATTCCCATCACCCGCTCTATTTTTTTATCGTAACAGTTCAGCCGGTTTCAGCCGTTGTGGTTGGACTGTTTTTTTGTAACGGCGAAGAGCCGAATCCCGGACTTGCCTGGGAACTTGACGGCTGCTTGCGATTCCGGAACGCATCTTTTATCGCTTCCGGTGATTATCCGAAAGAAGATGTGAAAAGCCTGTGCTATACAGGCTTTTCTGTGCTATACTGTAGTTTACAATAGAAAAAACGGGAGGCGGATCATGCGGGGTGATGTTACTGACAGCGGTATTATGCGTGTGCTTTCAAAGATTTGCGATATCGTGTGTCTGAATGTTTTGTGGCTTGTTTGCTCACTGCCGATCATTACGATCGGAGCATCGACAACAGCGTTGTATACAGTAATGCTGAAACTTGTAAAAAATGAAGAAGGTTATATATTTAAAGGGTTTCTTCATGCATTTAAGTTGAATTTTAAGCAAAGTACAATCATATGGCTTATATTGCTTTTGTGCGGAGGCGTTTGTTTTGTTGATTACAGAATATCGGAAATGATGCCGGGGACACTGGGAATGGTGTTTAAAAGTGTTTTTTTACTGCTTGCATTTTTTTTGATTTCAGTAACGATTTATTCATTTGCGCTGACTGCAAGATATGAAAATACGATAGGGGCTACGCTGAAAAATGCGCTCCTTTTAACGGTGGCAAAATTACCTTATACAATTTTGATGACAGCGCTGACAGTCGGAGCGGTTGTTTTGTCGTGGTGGAATACGGGAATCCTTATGCTTACGATCCGGTCTGGATCTTGGCGGGAACAGGTATTCTTGCTTTTATTAATTCCTGTATATTAAGAAGAGTGTTCCGTGTATTTGATGAAAAGGCGGAAGGCGGCGACGAAGAAAGAACCGATATGGAAGAATAAGATGGAAAAATAATCTGCACAGGCAGGAAAACGAGAGGAGCAGAAGATGAATTTTTTAGAAGAACGCATTGTAAAAGACGGGGTTGTGAAAGAAGGAAACGTATTGAAAGTAGACAGCTTCCTGAATCATCAGATGGACATTAAGCTGTTGGATCAGATGGGGGCTGAATTTAAGAGACGTTTTGCGAAAAAGCCGATTAATAAAATTTTAACGATCGAAGCGTCGGGGATCGGTATTGCCTGCGTGGCGGCACAGCATTTTGATGTGCGGTTGTGTTTGCAAAGAAATCGCAGAGTATCAATCTTGACGGAGAAATGTATGTAGCGGAAGTGGAGTCATTTACACACAAATGCAGAAATCATGTGATCGTATCTCAAAAATTCCTGACGCCGGAAGATCATGTTCTTATTATCGACGATTTTCTTGCGAACGGATGCGCTCTTCAGGGATTGATCCAGATCGTTCAGTCCGCAGGCGCGACAGTAGAAGGAATCGGGATCGCGATTGAAAAAGGCTTTCAGTCGGGAGGAAGGATCATCCGCAACCTCGGTTTTCAGCTTGAGTCTCTGGCAATCGTTGACGGAATGGATGCTGCGGCGGGAACGGTGACGTTTCGCAGCCAGGAAGAGCAAAAAGAGGCGGAGCAGCCCGCAGAAAAATGTGAACAGTGCAGGAGTGCGACTCTTGATTAAGAAAAAAACCGGTCTCTGTGAAGGGGCTGGTTTTTGACATGGACGGACTTCTTCTTGACTCGGAAAAAGTTGTAAAACGGTCTTGGGATTATGCGGGAAAAGAACTTGGATATGAAAACTTCGGAGATCACATCTATAATACAGTCGGATTTAACTTGAAGAGGCGGACAGAATATTTCAAGACGAACGTTGATTTGGATTTTCCGATGGATCGATTGCGCAAATGACACGGGAATATTATTATAAGATTGCGGATAAAGAAGGAATAGCGGTGAAAAAAGGCGCTCCGGAATTGCTGAATGCCGCAAAAAGTCATGGATGTATGATCGGACTTGCAACGTCTTCGCGGCAGATACACGCAGAGCAGTCTTTGAAAAGAGCGGGATTGTACGATTATTTTGACGGCAAAGTGTTCGGGGATACAGTGAAGGAAGGAAAGCCTTCGCCGGAGATTTATCTGAAAGCGTGTAAAAGTATCGGGATTGAGCCGGAAGATGCGGTCGCTTTGGAAGACGCGCCTTCAGGAGCAATATCGGCACATGCGGCAGGTATGCGCGTGATCGTTGTTCCCGATCTTGTGCAGCCTCCGGAAGAAGTAAAACAATTCCTATGGAAACAAGCGGAAGATCTTGAGCGGGTGATAGAGATGATATGGGGATGATTCGTTATATTGCACATAAGCCGGAGAAAAGTTTCTTGAAAAAATTATGAAAACAAAAGAAATGTTTAAATAATGTACAAAAAATAAAATGATGTGTCGATCATCTTTTAAGTGAACTGAATTTGTGATAAAATTGCATAATCATGTAAAGTGTTTTACAGGCAGACGGAAAAAGATGGAAGAAGTTTATGGAGGCGGAAAATGAAAAAGGAAGTACGAGGCGGGGTCAGTCTTGTTCTTGCATCGGCAATGCTTGTGGCATCGCCGATGGCGGCAGGAATGACGGAAACAGTTCAGGCAGAGGAACTTACAGTAGATAGTAAGTTGCTCAGATTCAAGGAGAGAGCATCATTCCGAGAGCGGATCAAGTTCCCGGAAACGAGGAGTTGTTTGCTCAGTATGTAGAACAGACATTTTACGGTGAAGAGAGCGAAAGCTATCGTACGCCTGCAGTTTACGGCAATATCGGGCAGAATGTTTTAACCGGAGCGGACAAATATGTATATAATGAACTGAAAAAAATAGCCGCTAATATCGCGGACGGAAAAGCGGCGGACGGAAGCGAACCGTCAGGACAGTATGTATCTACGAAATTTACGCTTTCCGTTGCGGGGCAGGGGATTACATATGAAGGCGGCGCATTTAAAGGATTTAGTTTAAGTAAAGTGATTGCGGCGCTTCTTGCGGACTGTCCGTATGATTTGTACTGGTATAATAAAACGGCGTCCACATGGTTTAACGGCAGAATTTCGGGACGGGAAGTTGTGGAGATTGATATAAATTTCCCGGCTGCGGATGCTTATGCGGGACCGGAAATCGAACAGCAATACAAGACGAAGTGTACGGTTGACAGCAAGAAGACAGGGGCAGCCAGTTCGGCGGCGGAGAATGCGCGAAAAATCATAGAGAAGCATAAAGCCGAAAAAGATTATGAGAAGATGGAATCTTATAAAGAAGAAATCTGTGATCTGACATCGTATAATTATGATGCTGTGAAACCGGGTGTCGCTTACGGAGATCCGTGGCAGATGATCTATGTATTGACGGAGATGAAAGTACGAATGTTGTATGCGAGGGATATGCAAAAGCATTTCAGTATTTATGCGATATGAGCGATTTTCTTGATCCGGGATATAATTGCTGCAGCGTAACCGGCATGATGAGAGGCGGTACGGGAGAAGGACCGCATATGTGGAATATCGTGACGATCGGAGACGGAAATTATCTTGTGGATGTGACGAACAGCGATGACGGGACAGCGGGAGAGCGCGGCGGACTGTTCATGGCATGGGATAAGAACAACGGAAGCGTTGAAAACGGTTATGTATTTAATACTGTTTATTATGATGATGCTATTACTTTTGCCTATGACGGACGGACGAAAGATTTGTATGGAACAGGAGATAACTCTGTTTTGAAGATCGCTTCAGCAGAGTATGAAGAGCCGAAGGGGACAGCTCCGGTTATTGAGGGAGTGGAAAACGGTGGAAATTATTACGCTACACAAAAGATAACGGTAAGAGACGCTGACAACGATCTTGCATCTGTGACTGTAAACGGGAAACAAGAAGCAGGAACGGAAATTTCTCTTTCCGCAGATAATCAAAATAATCGGAAGAAAGAGTACACGATCATAGCAGAGGATCGCAGAGGAAACAGTACAAGCTGCAAAATAACGATCAATCCTTGTTCCGACCTTCAGAAAAGGATCTCGCATCTGTCTGTGGACACAGTAAGGTTACAGACAGAGCGTTAGTGCAAAACACATTGAAAGACGCGGTAACAGCAGTTGAAAATGCAGCGGAAGAAGAGAAGACAATTCTTGCAGAAGTAAAAACAAAGTGTGAAACACTTCTTGCAAAAATCGATGAGATGACTCAGCCGCAGGACTATATCAGAGGCGATGTGGATGCCAACAGTAAAGTCGATGTCGGAGACGTCCGCACTGCGTTGAGATATATCTGTAAAAAGACCAATTGACGGAAACACAGATGAAAGCCGGAGATGTGACAGGAGACGAAAAAGTAACGATCGAAGACTTAAGAAAGATCTTAAGATATGTATGCAAGAAAATAACAGAGTTATAAAATAAGAAAGCAACGATATAAATAAAAAGTGTTCAATATTCAAAAACCGGGAAAGTCAGATCGACTGTCCCGGTTTCTCTTTAATTCCAAAAATCTGTTTTGTCTTTTAACTGGATATCGGCAGCTTTAAAGACTGGATCTTTTCCGGCTTTTTTCTGCTTTGTATAGTCGTTCATAGCCTGAATTGCCGGTTTGCATAAGATGAGGATGACAGGAAGGTTGATTAAAGCCATCAATCCCATCAGTACGTCCGCTGTGTTCCATACGATGCTGAATTCCATTGTCGCGCCTGCAAGTACGATGCGGCGGCGATAATACGAAATGTATTGATCACTGCTTTCGGCGGTTTTCTGCCGCAGAGGAATTTCAGCCCCATTTCCGCATAGTAGAAGTTTCCGATCAGCGTTGTAAAGGCAAACAGGCAAAGTGCGATCGTAATAAAGATCGTACCGAAACCGCCAAGCGAGCTGGAAGCCGCTGCCTGAACCCACGGCATTCCTGCAATTTAGAAGTCGGCTCTACGCCGGAACAAAGAAGCATGAACGCTGTTGCGGAGCAGATCAGGATAGTGTCGATGAATACAGAAAGCATCTGCACAAGTCCTTGTTTTACCGGATGGGAAACTGCCGCGCTTGCCGCTGCATTCGGAGCAGAACCGACACCGGCTTCGTTGGAGAACAGTCCTCTTTTGATACCGTGCATAACGCAGGATCCGGCAAACCCTCCGAAGATGGCCTGTACGTCAAATGCATTATTGAAAATGCTTGTGAACATTACAGGAACAAGCTGATAATGTTTCAGGATGATGAATAAAGAAACTGCAAGGTAAAAGATACCCATAACCGGAACAAGCACTTCCGTAATCTGTGAGATCTTTTTACTTCCTCCGAATACAGCCAAAGCAAATACAACCGCAAGGATCGCTCCGACAATGAGCGGAGTCCATTCCGGATTGAAGAAAGAATAGACACGGAAGGAATCCGCAATATTAAATGAAGCTACAAGGTTGAATCCGCCCATATAAGTCAGGATCAAAACAACTGCGAAAAGGACGCCGATCCAACGCTTCTTCAAAGCGGCCTGAATATAATATGCAGGTCCTCCGTAAGAACTTCCGTCCTTTGCTTTGTGTTTGTAAATTTGAGCAAGCGTACTTTCGATAAATGCAGATGCGCTTCCGAGAATAGCCGTAAGCCACATCCAGAACACTGCGCCTGATCCGCCAAGACAGATCGCTGTTGAGATTCCGGCGATGTTTCCTGTTCCGACTCTGGAAGCGGTTGATACCATAAGAGCCTGAAAGGAAGAAAGTCCGTTCTTATCGCTGCCCGGCTGTGCGACAACGCGGAGAGATTCGATAAACATACGGATCTGTACGAATTTTGTTTTGATCGTAAAGAAGATTCCCGCTCCGAGAAGCAGTATGATCAAAATGTGGCTGTAGAGCAGCTCGCTCAGCGAGTTGATCATGTTTGTAATAAAATCTGTGAACAATAGTTTTCCCTCTCTTTCCTAAAGTCATGTTTGCTGTGTCAATATCGCTTATATGATTGACGATCGCGTACTGCGAATGCAGACAGTTTAGATACATTTCGGTGTGAGAACGACAAAGCGGGACTGATGTCACCGAAAATGCATACATACCGGTTAATTATATAGTAAAAACGTTTGTTTTGCAACAAAACGCTTCTTGTGTTATTCTATAAAGGTGTCAAAAGGTCGATTTTCAAAAGGAAAATAAAATCGGGAGGGCTGAGTATGAAATTAAGCAAATTATTAGAACGGTTAGAATATGAGGTTGTTCAAGGCAGTGTCGAAACAGAAGTGACAACGCTTGCCAATGACTCGAGAAAAGTAGAAAGCGGATCTGTTTTTGTCTGTATCAGCGGAGCGGTTTTTGACGGGCATCAATATGTTTCGGATGTGGCAAAAAAGGCGCGGCGGCGATTATAGCAGAACGGGATATCGAGGCGCCGAAAGGGGTGACGGTGATCAAAGCGGAAAATACGAGATATGCGCTGGCGCTGATGTCTGCGGCGTATTTCGGATATCCGGCAGAGAAGCTGAAAGTGATCGGAATTACCGGAACGAAAGGAAAGACGACGACAACATATCTGATCCGGTCTATCTTAGAAGGTGTCGGACATAAAGTAGGACTTATCGGTACGATCGAAGCGATCATCGGAGATCGGAAGATCCCTGCGGCAAATACGACGCCGGAATCGTTTACGATCCAGCAGTACTTTGCACAGATGGTTGAAGAAGGCTGCGACAGTGTTGTTATGGAAGTTTCCTCTCAGGGACTTATGCTTCACAGAACGGCGGAAATTCCGTTTGAGATCGGTATTTTTACGAATCTCGGAAAAGATCATATCGGTCCGAATGAACATAAAGACTTTGAAGATTATAAACGGTGCAAAGCAATGCTGTTTCAACAGTGCAAACTTGGCATTGCCAATATAGACGATCCTTATTATGAAGATATTTTCCGCGGCGCGACATGTAAAGTGGAAACTTTCGGTTTTTCTCCGAAAGCGGATCTGAGAGCGGAGAATGTAAATCTCGTATCGAAGCCGGGATATTTAGGCGTTTCGTATCATGTGGCGGGGAAGGCTGATTTTGATGTGGAGATCGATATCCCCGGAAAATTCAGCGTGTATAATTCGCTGACTGCGATCGCGGTGTGCCGTCATTTCGGTGTTCCGTCTGAGAAAATAACAGAAGCGCTTAAAACAGCGCATGTCAAAGGGCGTATTGAGATGATAAAAGTATCGGATGATTTTACGCTGATGATCGATTATGCACATAATGCGATGAGTCTGGAGAGCCTGCTGACAACACTGAAAGAATATGAACCGAAACGTCTTGTATGTGTGTTCGGATGTGGCGGAAACCGTTCAAAAGACAGAAGATATGAGATGGGCGAAGTGTCGGGACGTCTGGCGGATCTTACGATCATTACTTCGGATAATCCGCGTTTTGAAGAACCACAGGAGATTATCAATGATATCAAAGTCGGAATCGCAAAGACTGACGGGGCATATGTGGAGATCTGCGACAGAAAAGAAGCGATCAAATATGCCATCGAACATGGTCAGTCGGGAGATGTGATCGTATTGGCCGGAAAAGGTCATGAAGATTATCAGGAGATCAAAGGAGTCAAATACCCGATGGATGAAAGAACGCTGATCGCAGAGGTACTTGAGGAAATCAGGGAAAATTAGGAAAGACAAGGGGACAGAGATTGTTTGCGGATGTAATCATAGATATTCAACATGAAAAACTGGATAAGATCTTTCAATACCGGATCCCCGAGCGGCTGGAACATGAAGTGGAAGCGGGGATGGCGGTGGTCGTACCTTTCGGAAAAGGAAACCGTAAGACAAAAGGATATGTAACCGCATTGTCAAAGACATGTGATTATGATATTTCAAAAGTGAAAGAGATCGCTGATATATCGCGAAGCGGCGTGGAAATCGAGACGAAGCTGATCGCGCTGGCGGCATGGATGAAGTCGAATTATGGCGGAACGATGCTGCAGTCTTTGAAAACGGTTCTTCCTATCAAAGAAAAAGAAAATATAAAGGTAAAAAAGCGGCTCAGACTGCTGATCGACCGGGAGACGGGGGAAAAACAGCTTCATTATTATCTGGAAAAGAATCAGAAAGCGAGGGCGCGTCTGATGGCGGCGCTTCTTGACGATCCGCTTTTAGATTATGAACTTGTCAGAAAGAAGCTTAATATTACTGCCACGGTGATACGCGCGTTGGAAGAACAGCATGTTCTCGCCGTAGAATCAGAGCAGGTGTATCGTAATCCGGTTCATGCGGAAAATATTCAAAAGAAGGAGATTATTTATACGCAGGAGCAGAAACGTGCGATTATGCGTTTCTGTAAGGATTATGAAAACGGAATCCGAAAAACATATTTGCTCCATGGAGTTACGGGCAGCGGAAAAACAGAAGTTTATATGGAAATGATACAGTCTGTTGTAGATAAGGGGAAGCAGGCAATCGTTCTGATTCCCGAGATCGCGTTAACTTACCAGACTGTGATGAGATTTTACAGAAGATTTAAAGACCGGGTATCTGTTATGAATTCCCGGCTGTCCGCAGGAGAACGATACGATCAGATGATGAGGGCGAAAGCGGGGAAGTGGATGTGATGATCGGACCGAGATCGGCGCTTTTTACTCCTTTTCCGAATCTGGGACTGATCGTGATCGATGAAGAACATGAGCCGACTTATAAAAGTGAACAGACGCCGAGGTATCACGCGCGGGAAACGGCGCTAAGAAGAGCGCAGACAGAAGGCGCGAGCGTTGTTCTGGGAAGCGCGACTCCGTCGATGGAACCATGTATCGGGCAAAAACGCGAGTATGTTCTGATGGAAATGAAGAACCGTTCTAAAATGCAGGATCCGGCAGAGGTTTATACGGTGGATATGCGGAAAGAATTGAAGAACGGAAATCGTTCGATACTCAGCGAACAACTGCAAAGACTGATGAAAGAGCGGCTTGAAAAGAAAGAACAGACGATGCTTTTTTTGAACCGGAGAGGGTATTCCGGGTTTGTTTCGTGCCGGGAATGCGGGCATGTTATAAAGTGTCCGCATTGCGATGTGTCGCTTTCGGTCCATCGGGACGGAAAGATGAGATGTCATTACTGCGGATACGAACAGACGCGTGTGAAAATATGTCCTGAATGCGGCTCGGACCATATCGGAGAATTCAGGGCGGGAACACAGCAGATCGAAGAGATTGTGAAGACGGTATTTCCGCAGGCAAGAGTGCTGCGGATGGATATGGATACGACACGACAGAAAGATTCCCATGAGAAAATACTGTCTGCATTTGCAAATGAAGAGGCGGACGTACTTGTCGGTACGCAGATGATCGTAAAAGGTCATGATTTCCCAAATGTAACATTAGTCGGGATTCTGGCTGCGGATATGTCGTTGTATACAGATGATTACAGATCGGGCGAGAGAACGTTCCAGCTTTTGACTCAGGCGGTCGGAAGAGCGGGGCGCGGAGATAAAAAAGGAGAAGCGGTGATTCAGACATACAGTCCCGATCATTATGCGATCGCAACGTCTGCGGCGCAGGATTATGAGGCGTTCTATGAGGAAGAGATCCGATACAGAACGATGATGGGGTATCCCCCGGCAGAAAATCTTCTGGCAGTGTTTATATCAAGCGCCGATGAGGCGTTATTGGAACAGGCTGCCGTTATTTGAAAGAATATATGATAAAAGCGAAGAAGGATATCGAAGCGTCCGTGATCGGCCCGGCAATCCGGGGATCGAAAAGATCAACGATGTTTATCGGAAAGTGATCTATGTAAAACCGCGGACTATCATGATCTTGTCGTGCTGAAAGACCGGACGGAAAAATATATTGAGATTAATTCGGGATTTGATAAAATGAGAATACAATTTGATTTTAATCCGATGTAGCGGATAGAAAGAAGGAGAAAAATGGCAATCAGAGTAATTAGAGAAATAGGAGACGATATATTAGAAAAACAGTGTAAAGCAGTGCCGAAGATGACGCTTCGCACGAAAATACTGATCGGAGATATGCTTGAGACAATGTATGAAAGCAACGGTGTCGGTCTTGCGGCTCCGCAGGTCGGCGTTTTGAAAAGAATCGTAGTGATCGATGTAGGGGAAGGTCCGATTGTTTTGATCAATCCGCAGATCATCGAATCTTCAGGCGAACAGACAGGAGAAGAAGGATGTCTAAGCGTACCGGGAAAATTCGGAATCGTTACAAGACCGGACCGTGTAAAAGTGCGGGCGTTGATGAAAATATGAACGAGTTCGAAATGGAAGGCGAAGGCTTGCTTGCAAGGGCGTTTTGCCATGAACTTGATCATTTGGACGGAAAACTGTATGTTGAACTGGCAGAAGACGGACTTCATGAAGTGTCTTATGATGAAGAAGATCAAGACGATGCGCAAGGAGGGGAAGAATGAGAATCATATTTATGGGAACACCCGATTTTTCGGTCGGAACACTGGAAGCGCTTGTGGAAGCGGGGCATGATGTGTGTCTCGCCGTCACACAGCCTGATAAGCCAAAAGGCAGAGGAAAAGAAATGCAGTTTACGCCTGTAAAGGAAGCGGCGGTTAAGCATGGGATTTTGGTGTATCAGCCGAAAAGAGTGCGCGATCCTGAGTGTGTGGAAGAATTGAGAAAATACAATGCCGACGTGATGGTCGTTGTTGCTTTCGGTCAGATCCTTCCGAAGGAGATTCTTGAGATGACGCCTTACGGATGTATTAATGTCCATGCATCTCTCTTCCGAAATATCGTGGGGCTGCACCGATCCAGTGGGCGATCATAGAAGGAGAGAGCGTGACGGGCGTTACAACGATGCAGATGGATGAAGGACTTGATACAGGAGATATGATTTTAAAGACCGAGATCCCGATCGCAGAAGACGAGACAGGAGAGTCGCTTCATGACAAACTGGCAGAAGCAGGCGCCGCTCTCTGCGTAAAAACATTGCATGCAATAGAAAATAAAAACAGCAGTGTTTGAAAAGCAGCCGGAAAGCCCGACTGCTTATGCGAAAATGCTCACGAAAGATCTTGGCAATATCGACTGGGCGAAATCGGCAGTGCAGATCGAGCGTCTCGTGCGTGGATTGAATTCATGGCCAAGCGCATATACACACCGGGACGGAAAAGTGATGAAGATATGGAAAGCGTTGGCAAAGCCACAGGAAGAATGTGCAGAGCAAACCGAACTGGGAAGCGAGGAACATACAGCGCAGAAAACCGGGAAGAACGCCATGCCGGGAACGGTAGTGTCCGTAGCAAAAGATTCGTTTTGCATACAGACGGGAGACGGCGTGCTTCGTATTTTAGAAGTACAGATGCCCGGCAAGAAACGAATGGATACAGGCTCGTTTCTGCGCGGATATAAAGTGGAAGAAGGAATGGTGTTTGGGAGAGAATAATGGCAAAGGCGATCAATGAAAGAGAAATCGTAGCCGCAATCCTTATGGAAGTAACGGAAAACGGCAGATACAGTCATATTGTATTAAGAGAAGTTTTGACAAAATATCAATATCTTGAGAAAAGGGAAAGAGCATTTATCACCCGCGTTACGGAAGGAACGCTGGAACATATGACAGAGATCGATTATATTCTGGATTGTTTCTCCAAAGTAAAAGTAAAAAAGATGAAGCCGTTAATTCGGGCAATTTTAAGAAGCGCGGTCTATCAGATAAAATATATGGACAGTATTCCCGATCATGCAGTTTGCAGTGAATCGGTAAAACTGGCAGTGAAGAAAGGGTTTTCCGGTCTGAGAGGCTATGTCAACGGCGTGCTGAGAAGTGTTGTCAAAGAAATCGATGAGGTGGAGTATCCGTCAGATCCGATCAAACGGCTTTCGGTACGATATTCCTGTCCGGAATGGATCATCCGATTATGGAAAGAAACGTATGATCTTTCTTTGATCGAAACGATGCTGAAAGATTTCCAGACAGAAAAGCCGACAACGATCAGACGCTGCAGAAGCCGGATTACGATGGAGCAGCTGAAAAAGCGGCTTGAGGAAGAACATGTTTTAGTGGAAAATCATCCGTATTTAAAGGATGCGCTTCTCATTTCAAAATATGATTATTTAGAGTCTCTGGAAACATTTCGGGAAGGTCTGTTCGTCGTGCAGGATATCAGTTCGAGCTTGTAGGAGAACTGGCGCATGTGCAGGCGGGAGCGCAGGTGATCGATCTGTGTGCGGCGCCGGGCGGAAAGGCGCTTGATGTGGCGGAACGCATTTTGATGGAAGGTCAAGCCGGATGTTCCGGTCATGTGGAAGCCCGTGATCTGACAGAATATAAAGTGTCTTTGATCGAGGAAAATATAGAACGTATGGGACTTTGCAATGTAACCGCGGTTTGTCAGGATGCGTCTGTGTATGATGAAAAATCAGCGGGTAAAGCGGATATTGTGATCGCCGATCTGCCTTGTTCCGGTCTGGGAGTGCTTGGGAAGAAAACAGATCTGAAATATAAAGCGTCGCCGGAAGGAATCGTAAGTCTCGTAAAGCTTCAGCGAAAAATCCTTTCCTGCGCGGCTTCTTATGTGAAGCGGGAGGAGAACTTCTGTACAGTACGTGTACTGTGAACCCGAAAGAAAATATCGAAAACGTACATTGGTTTTTGAAAGAATTTCCTGAATTTTACGCAGACGATATAAGGGAAGATCTTTGCCTTGAATTGAGGGAAAGCGTGACAGAGAACGGCTGTATCCAGCTTCTTCCGGGAGTTCATAAAAGCGACGGATTTTTTATTGCGCGATTGCGGAAAAAAGAAGTCTGAAAATGCCGGACGCCGAAAAAGGATGAAATGGCAGGACGCGCAAAAGGGTGAAATGGCAGGATACGAAAAATGAAAAAGGAAAGTATGAGAATGAAGAAAGATATTCGGGCATATGAATATGAAGAATTACAAAAAGAGCTGGAACGTCTCGGAGAAAAACCGTTTCGGGCAAAACAGATATATGAATGGCTGCATGTGAAGCTTGCAGATCGTTTCGACGAGATGACGAACCTGTCTGTGAAACTTCGGGAAAAGCTTGCGGAAGAATATGATATCTTTCCGGTACAGATGGCAGAGCGGCAGCAGTCGAAACTGGACGGAACGAACAAGTTTTTGTTCCGTCTGTATGACGGAAACATGGTGGAAAGCGTTCTTATGCGGTATAAGCACGGTAATTCGGTATGTATTTCCTCGCAGGCGGGATGCCGCATGGGATGTGTATTCTGCGCTTCGACGATCGGGGGATTAAAACGGAATCTGTCTGCATCCGAAATGCTCGGTCAGATCTACCAGATCCAGAAAATTATCGGAGAGAGGGTTTCCAACGTCGTTATCATGGGAACAGGAGAGCCGCTTGATAATTATAATAATTTTCTGAAATTCATTCACATACTGACAGATGAACACGGACTGAATATCAGTCAGCGGAATGTGACTGTTTCTACATGCGGGATCGTACCGAAAATACTGGAACTGGCAGAGGAACGTCTGCAGATCACACTGGCGCTTTCTCTTCACGGATCTACGCAGGAAAAGAGAAGGAAACTGATGCCTGTCGCAAATAAGTACGAATTAGGCGAGGTACTTTCCGCCTGCGATACTTATTTTAAAAAGACAGGACGCAGAGTGACGTTTGAGTATAGTCTTGTACATGAGGTGAACGATACGGACGAGGATGCAAAGGAGCTTTCCGAGCTTCTCGCGCCGCGTAACTGTCATCTGAACCTGATTCCGGTAAATCCGGTAAAGGAGCGTTCTTTTCAGCGTCCAAGCCGCAAAAGTGCTTTGAATTTCAAAAATAAACTTGAAAAAAGCGGAATTAATGTTACTATAAGAAGAGAAATGGGCTCGGATATCGACGGGGCGTGCGGTCAGCTTAGACGGCGCTACGAGGAAGAGACAATGAATGAGAATTAAGGAGAAGCATATGAGAACATTTTCGATAACAGATGTAGGAATGGTAAGACAAGTAAATCAGGATTATGTTTATGTGACTGACAGACCTCTCGGAATTCTTCAGAACCTCTTTGTGGTGGCAGACGGTATGGGAGGTCACCAGGCGGGAGATTATGCTTCCAAGTATACGGTTGAAGTGCTCAACAGGGAATTGGCGCTAAGCGAAGGCGAAGATATTGAAAGATGTCTTGTAGGCGCTATAAAACGGCAAACAGGGAGATCATAAAAGAAGCTTCAAGAGACGAACATCTCAAAGGAATGGGAACGACGGTTGTTGCGGCGACGATCTCAAATCAGATGATGTATTTCGCGAATGTAGGAGACAGCCGTTTGTATTTGATCAATCAGGGCATTCAGCAGCTTACGAAAGATCATTCCCTGGTAGAAGAGATGGTAAGGCTTGGCGGGATAAAACCGGAAGAAGCAAAACATCATCCGGATAAAAATATTATTACGAGAGCGATCGGCGCGAAAGCGGATGTAGAGGTAGACTTTTACGAGCACCGTCTGAAAAGGGGAGACATCATATTGATGTGTACGGACGGTTTGAGCAATATGGTAGAAGATGAGGAACTTTTTCATATTGTTCAGGGAGGAAGAGATATCGTAGAGTCCGGTCAGGCTCTTATAGAAGCGGCAAAAGAAAACGGCGGTACAGATAATATAGGGGTTGTCCTTATAGAACCGTTTGCAGATGAGGTGAGTGTATTATGATTAAAGAGGGAGTTTGCTTAGGAAAAAGATATGAGATACTCGGACGGATCGGATCGGGTGGTATGGCGGATGTTTACAAGGGAAAGGATCGTAAATTAAACCGCTATGTCGCGATCAAAGTATTAAAAAGCGATTATCGTTCGGATCAGGTATTTATAAAGAAATTTTTGAGTGAGGCGCAGGCTGCGGCAGGACTGATGCATCCGAACGTTGTCAATGTGTATGACGTCGGTCAGGACAGAGGTCTGTACTATATGGTAATGGAGCTTGTCGAAGGGATCACTCTGAAAGATTATATAAAGAAAAAGGGAAGACTTTCGGCAAAAGAGACGATCAGTATTTCCATTCAGATGGTGACAGGGCTTCAGGCGGCACACAATCATCATATTATCCACAGAGATATTAAGCCTCAGAATATTATCATTTCAAAAGACGGAAAAGTAAAAGTGACGGATTTCGGCATTGCCCGTGCGACCACGTCTACACAGACGATCAGCACAAGCGTTATGGGATCGGTTCATTACACATCTCCGGAGCAGGCGAGGGGCGGAGTCGTAGATCAGAAGAGCGATCTTTATTCCATCGGTATTACGATGTACGAGATGATCACCGGCACGTACCGTTCGACGGAGATTCCACGGTGTCGGTCGCGTTGAAGCATCTTCAGGAAGAGATTACGTCTCCGGCAGAAGAAGTTCCGAATATCCCGTACAGTCTTGAGTGCATTATCATGAAGTGTACACAGAAAAATCCGGGACGCCGTTATCCGGACTGTGCGTCTCTTCTTATGGATCTGAAAAGATCGCTTGTAGAGCCGGACGGCGATTTTGTTGTTTTGGGAGCGGGAACAGGAGCGGAGACAGACCGCACGATGGTTATGTCGACAGAAGAACTGGAACGGATTCAGGCAGTCGTTATGATGATGAGTACGATGACGATGATGAGTACGATGATGACGACGATTATGACTACGACGACGATAATGATTATGATAACAGAAGGCGCAGTCAAAAAGACAGGCGGAAGAAGAATGATGTAAATCCCGATACGAAGCGGATCATGAAAATACTGATGATCGTGTCGGGAGTCGTGATCGCGCTGCTGATTCTGTTTCTTGTCGGAAATGCGGCGGGATTTTTCAAAGGAGCCGGTCTTTCTTCAAAGACAGAAAAGATGGTAACAGTACCGGATGTGCGCGGAATGACATTTGAAGACGCACAGGCAGAACTTAAGAAAAAAGATCTCGGTATTAAAAAAGCGGATAAAGAAGAAGCTTCCAATGAATACGAAAAAGGCGAGATTAAGAGCCAGAATCCGGGAAAAGGGAAGAAAGTAAAGAAAAATTCTACGGTTACGGTTGTGATCAGCAGCGGAGAAGCTGCGAAAAAAGTAACTGTGCCGAATGTTGTGAACAGATCGGAGGCGGAAGCAGAGAGAATGCTTCAGGATGCCGGTCTGAAAGTGACAAAAGGCGAGGCAGTTTATGATGATACGATCGAGATGGGAAATGTAGTCAGCTCTACTCCGGGTTCGGGAGAGCAGGTAGACGAGGGCACAAGCGTTCAGCTATTATCAGTAAAGGAAAAGATCCCGAAAAAGATAAAGTAGAAGTGCCGTCGCTTCTGAATATGACGGCGGATCAGGCTGCCGCCGCCTTAGAAGAACTTGGACTGAAAGGAAGTCCTAAGGAAGAATATGCCGGCGGAACGGCAGGAACGGTTGTCACACAGGAAACAGAAGCGGGAACTAAAGTAAAGAAAGGCACAACAATAAAGTATACGGTAACGCTTGGATCAAAAACAGAATGGTCTACTATTCCGAGTGATGTGATCGGAATGGAGAAAAACACGGCGGTTAAAGTGCTGACTGAGGCAGGGTTTGTTCCGGTATACGGCGGTGAAGACTACAGTGATACTCCGGTCGGAACGATTTACAGTGTGACTCCGTCGGCAGGTACAAAAGTGGAAAAAGGGACACAAGTATATTATTTTGTCAGCAAAGGATCATCGTCAGGACAGACCGATCCGGAAAACGGCGGAGACAATGAATAGGCGGTACCGACAGGGAATTTATAAAATATGCAAGGTAAAATTGTAAAAGGGATTGCCGATCTACTACGTTCATGTAGTAGAATCCGGTGTTTATGAATGTAAAGCAAAAGGGATCTTCCGAAAAGACGGTGTGAAGCCTCTTGTAGGAGATAATGTAGAGATAGAAGTTTTAGATGAAGAGGAAAAAAAGGGAAATATCAGGGAAATCCTTACGAGAAAGAACGAACTGATCCGTCCGGCGGTGGCGAATATCGATCAGGCGCTCGTTGTATTTGCGGTGACGAAGCCTAAACCTCATTTTAATCTTCTTGATCGTTTTCTTGTGATGATGGAGCAAAAGAAGATCCCGGTAATCTTATGTTTTAACAAATCTGACATTGCAAAAGAAAGCGATATTTCCAAGATGGAAGAAATATACAGATCATGCGGGTATCCGGTCTTTTTTACGAGTGCGAAAGAAGGATGGAAGATCGAAGAAGTGAAAAAGATTCTGCACGGGAAAACGACTGTTCTTGCAGGCCCGTCGGGTGTAGGGAAGTCGTCGCTTATCAATCTTCTGCAGTCGGAAGTAATGATGGAAACAGGGAGTATCAGCAGGAAGATCGACAGAGGAAAGCATACGACGAGACATTCCGAACTTTTAGTTTTGGAAGAAGATGAAAAGGTGGAAGACTGCGGCTCATATATTGTAGATACTCCGGGATTTAGTTCCCTTTATGTCAATGATTTTGAAAAAGAACAATTAAAATATTATTTCCCGGAATTCGGTCCGTATGAAGGATTGTGCCGTTTTTCGGGGTGCGATCATGTGCATGAGCCGGACTGTGCGGTGAAGCAGGCGGCAGAAGAAGGAAAGATACATGAGATCCGGTACAACGATTATGTTGCGATGTACGTGAATTACAGGAAAAAAGGAGATATTGAAGATGGAAATATTCTTGCCCCGTCGATTCTTTCGGCTGATTTTAAAATTCTGGGAGAACAGATCGAACAGACAGAAAAAGCAGGCGCAAAATATATACATTTTGATGTGATGGACGGAATTTTCGTACCGAGCATTTCGTTTGGCATGCCGGTATTGTCCGCGTTAAAAGGCGCGGTAAAACAGGCGCTTGACGTACATCTTATGGTGACTGAGCCGATCAGGTATGTGAAAGAGTTCGCAAAATGCGGAGCGGATATCATTACTGTTCACTTAGAGGCGTGTGAAGATGTAAAGGCGACAGTGATGAAATAAAGGCAAGCGGAGTGAAAGCAGGCATCACGATCAAACCGGCAACTCCTGTGAAAGAATTGATCCCGTATCTGGAGCTTGCGGATATGTTTCTCATCATGAGCGTTGAGCCGGGATTCGGCGGACAGGCGTTCATTCCGGAATCGCTTGACAAGATAAAAGAACTTCGCACCCTGCTTGACGAGAGAGGTCTTAAGGCGGATATCGAAGTTGACGGCGGAATTTATTGTGAAAATGTGGAAGCGGTATTGGATGCGGGAGCGAATATTATTGTTTCCGGTTCGGGAGTTTTCAAAGGCAATATTACAGAAAATACAAAGAGATTTATGGAGATATTGAAACGTCATGAGTAAGCAGACTGTGATCGTGAGTGGCGGGATGGTGGAAAAAGATTTTGCTCTCTCGATTTTAAAAAGCGAAGAAACTGAATTTGTTATCGGGGTAGACAGAGGTCTTGTGTTTTTGTATGACAACGAGATAAAACCCGATTATATCGTGGGAGATTTTGACAGCGTTCCGAGGAAGCTCGTTGAATATTACAGAGAAGAACTTGATGTGCCCGTGAGAGAATTTAATCCGGTAAAAGATGCATCAGACACAGAGATCGCTTTGCGCCTTTGCCTTGGTCTGAATCGCAAAAAGATCGTCATCCTGGGGGCAACCGGCAACCGGATCGATCACCTGTGGGCAAATGTGCAATGTTTACAGATTGCGCTGGAAGCAGGGCGCCGCAGCCAGGTGGCTCCGGCGACCGCTCCGAGCGGATCCGCACCTATAACTTCCCCAGGCCGGGTGACAGACCACCGCAT
>ENA-OQCS01000693-OQCS01000693.1-human-gut-metagenome-genome-assembly--contig:-NODE-693-length-18805-cov-3.496413_pt1 | contig 18805 bp, 17 predicted proteins | sample MGYA00242757_ERZ504575 | MGnify/ENA primary metagenome ERZ504575 (study PRJEB26092, sample SAMD00036297) | human gut metagenome | host: Homo sapiens | study: EMG produced TPA metagenomics assembly of... | reverse complement strand
CTGAAGTTTGATGCCGACCTGGAGTATATTTCTCCAAAGGCTGTAGAGAACAATGGAGCCAATCAGTTTGAGGTAAAGGCAGCCGTCCGCTCAGTAAAGGGCGGCAAGATCCGTTCCGGCTACAGCGCCAACGCCGAGATAGTATTATCCAAGGCTCTGAAGGTTCTCACCATTCCGGAGAGTGCCATCGAGTTCAGCGGCGACAGCACCTTTGTCTATATCGTAAAGGGCAGCGGCGAGAAGAAGACCTACGAGCGCAAGCAGGTAACCACCGGATTGAGCGATGGTGTGAACATCGAAATCAAGAAAGGTCTGAGCCTGAAGGACAAGGTAAGAGGTCCGCAGGTTGTGGCAGACAACAAGGATGACGAAGAATAATCTTAGCAGTATAGAATAAGTAGTAAAAGCAAGGGGCATGAACACAAAATGCCCCCTTTGGCCTTTTACTTACTTATTAATAACATTTAAAATATCCTGACGTATCTTCTCATTGGTACCATTCACCATATAACGTATCAAGCCATCCTCACCTAGGACGATGAAGAGAGGAAAACCGCCTGAGCCAACAAATTTCACGAAATAATTATCACCATAAAGATGAGTCCAATTGAAGCCACGTGCCTCCGTTATCTTCCTTACCTTATCAGCTTTCTCGAAGTTTACAGAGAGAAATATCACATTAGGATACTTATTCTTCCACTCCGAAAGGATAGGCATTTCTCGCAAACAAGGTCCACAGCCAGAATACCATGCGTTGATAACTACCTTATGTCCCTTGAGCGACTGTTCTGTCCAAAGTTTTCCGTTCAAATCGTGCAAAGTAAAGGAACCTGGCAACAGCTTGCCACACAATGCGTCAGTATTCTCGTTATGCCTCGTCAAAGACAACATCTGCTGATTGGTCTCTATTTGGTCTTCTATCTCTGATAGAGATTTCACTCTACTGCGAGGTATCTCATATTTTTCCCATTCCTTAGGTATAGTAAAGTTGGGATACATCGTAAAAATCATCAAGTTGCCATTTTCTCCATACTTGATGGCTGACATAGACTTTACCTTCGATACATCCAAAGGCAAATCCTTGACATAGAAATGTCGATTCACCATTATACTAGGAGACAGCAAACTATCTGCTTGTTCCTGTACGACAGGAGTTTCCTGTGCGCTTGCTGCAAAAGGCATCATCGCCAAAAGCAACGCCATCATCATTTGTTTCATCATTTTCTTTTCCATTGTATATCTCTTTTATATGTTTCCTACATACTTATTCTTATTAGAAAATACGCAACTCTTACCATTGAGTAAACTAAAGAAACGCACTTTTAACTTTTATTCGTATTGGTAACTTGCGGCCTTTTATTATTTTACCTTTCTGTAAAATATATAGATAACATTCCAAATAAATAAAGAAAAAATACATGGAAAGAATATATCACTCCATTTATTTAAAATAACCCTTTCTATTATTTCTATTAAATAGACAACTTGTAAAGCTACTAAAAAAATCAGTATTGTATATTTAGTTATTTTTGTCATAATTACTCCAATATTTTAAACTATAAACATAAATCGTTTAATGGCTGCTTCTCATGGCAAGGCAAGAGGTCCGCAAATCGTAGCCGATAACAATAAGGATGATGACGAGTAAGTCACCATCCTTATTGGATTATTAGAAATTATATTTTACGCTGAAAGTGCATCTGATAGGACGCAACTGATAAATGTATCGATAATTGCTCTCCTTTATCTGCTTATTGACCACATAAACCCTTTGATTTGTCAAGTTTTGGGCTAGCAACTCCAACTCTATGCTCTTCTTTTTATATCGGATGCCAGCATTGGCATCGCTCTCATGCTCCTGATGGTCTGCGTCCTTGAGCCAGTTCATGCTGACATCGCCGAACAACTCCAAGTCCTCTACCAAGAAGAAAGAAAGCCAAAGCTACCTTGGTGCTCTCGCATCGTAGTCCCCAAGTCCTTCACTCTATTTTGCATTTGGTAATAAGAGTACTCCAAAGACAAGTTCAGCTTGTCGCTCCAAAACGCCTGTTCCAATCGGGTATTTACCAGATAACGATCATTTACGAGTTTAAGCACATTGTCTTTCGACAGAATATTAGTATGGTAATTTCCCAAACTTGCCATCAGCGAGATAGACGTATCCGTGCTACGGAAATTCTTGCTAGCATTGAGAGTGAGCGACTTGTCGAGCATGGTATTTTTCTTCTTGGACACCTTGTTGTAGATATCCCCATCCGATACGCTCGTTTGGCTCATCGAGTTGGTTTGCGAGCGAGTTATCAAGCCCATAAGCGAAGCAAAAACGCCATCTATTGTATTGTGGAAGTCGAGATGGCCGCTTGCAAAGAGAGAGTTTCGATTGGTCAAGCTACCGGTACCCTTGGTCATCGCATCCTTGTAAGTGTAGAATATCGGTGAAGTAACAAAGTTGGATATGTCACCGAAATTGCATCGGGAACCTCCTCTCAACCTAAACTTCAGTCCCTTAGTCACTTTCCATGCGAGGGTGGTGTTGACATTGGCATAGGTGTCATCATGACGAAAATCCTTGTTCTCTCCCACATTCTCGAAATGAATGTTGAGCAGAGACAACGGAACTCTCACCTCCCAGGTAAGCCGGTTCCAAGCCATCTGGAAGTAAGGCTCCACGCTTGTATTGAGCATATAGCCTGGAAAGTGTTGGCTAGCTTCTCCTCGGAACGAAGTCGGGATAAACGAATCTTATTGTAATAAGACTCGAAGTTTACCTTGACGCCCATTTGTACGAGTCTGCCGAGTTGCCATCCGAAAGAGGTATGCTCGTCGGTCTGGAAGCAGTCTCGTTGAGGCTTTGCCACATCTCCCAACTCTTGTCGGTAGGAATCGCTTGGAGACGATTGACAGGAGTGTTGGAGAACTTGATATTGCTTTGCAACTGAAACACTTTCTTGCCAATATGGTAAATGGAGCTAAACTGGTTGGTTAGCTGATAATTGGCTGATTTTTGCTTTTGTGCGCCATCAAAGTTGTCCTCAAGCCCAAAATGCTTGTGATAGAACTTGGAGTTGAAGGTAAAGTCATCCAGGAAATATACCTTCTCCGTATTGTTCTCCAGTTTTATCTTTCCCATCAAAGAATTAGAATATACTGCCGCCTGCACCTTCTCAGAGAAGTCTTGATACAGGTTGTCATCCACAAAGATACTGGATTTTTTCTGGTTTTGGTAGTGCAGGTCATCACCAGCATAGCGCAAATTGAGAGTAAGCGTTCGTTTTTCCTTCAGCTTGAAGAGAGAGTTGAAAGCTCCTTCTCCCGACTTGTTGTCAACATATCGGTTCAAAGACACACTAGGAATATCTTGTGCAGAAAGACTGATTCCATCCCAAGTAAAAGATGAGAAATCAGAAACTTGGTCGAGTCCGAAAGACTGCGACGTATTATAAGTCAAGCCCGTGTCATTAGCCTTGAGCGACAAGAGCTGTTGCGTTTTTTTGTTGATTTGCATGGCGAAGACATCACTCTTCCACAACGTCTGGTCATCATAGCCCAGTCCTTGCTGAAGATAGCCGATAGGCTTCAGCTTGCGGTTGTTCTTGATTTTCAGGTTGAGTGCTGCCTTGTCGGAGAAGTCAACATTCTTCAAGGCTCTTATGGGTTGATGGTTTTCGTAGACATTCACAGCAGCCACGTCTCAGGGCGGATATTCTTGGTAGCCAAGGTATAGTTGCCCGACAGCATGTCCATGTTTTCGATATAGAACTTACTGATGCGCTCACCTTGGTAATAGATGCCTCCCGTGTTGTCCACGCTGATGCCTGGCATTCGCTTCAGTACATCCTCGATGCTTCTATCCTTTTCTTTCTTGAAGGCATTGACATCATAAGTCAAGGTGTCGACGCTCTGGCGGATAGGCACACTTCTCACCACCACCTCCTTGATATTGATAGCCTCATCGTGCAAGGTGATGTTCTTGAGCTTTCCAAAGTCCTTTCTCAAGATGGTCTTCGTCTCATAGCTCAACCGCGAAAAGGTGATACTGGAGATAGAATCATGGGCGGTGGTGGCAAGATGGAATTCACCTTGTCTATTCGTCTGCGTATAACGCTTCAACTTCTTATGTTGATTGTAGGCTCTGACCATTACATTGCCAAGAGCCTTTCCCGACTCGTCTTACCATTCCCGAGAGAAAGGTTTGGGCAGAGAGAGGCAAGGCTATTAGCAATGCAAGGACAACCATCCCAATATGCTTGATGAAACTCATGCTAAAACTTTTGTTTTTATTAAACTGCCTTGCTGCTATTCCTTTTCCAAAGGATTATAAAAAAGTTTTCTCTTCGGAATAGGCATCGTTTTGCCATTCATATCTTTAGGAGCCAAAGGAGAATTTTTCCATGACTTAGTTGGATCAGACTTGTAATCAGCCACAGCTTTGTTAAAATGCTCACGAGTAGTCTTGAAATATTCTGTGTCTCTGACAATTATTGGCGAACTAGACTTTCGGACAGAAATGGCAGTAAAAGTATGCTCTTTATCTTCTGATTGTGCTTCAAGAATTAGTCCTGGTAAGCCATTTAATTTCCAAGGGCCAACACTCTTCGGTATATCACAAAACCAAGCTATCCAATTACGTCCACGGAAAACTGCTGTTGCTTGATGGCATAAATATCCACAAATCATCTTTGTACTATCAGACAATACCCAATCAATTTGAGGTATATCCTCTTGATAGGTATAACTATCTATAGATACCTTACCATAATAAGACAGTCGTTTTGTATTTGCATTTTCTAACAAGAATTCTTTAAGTCTGGTCTATACATATTATAGGTTTTTAAAAACTCTCCGTTAGTCATCTGTTGTTTTCCAACAAGAACAGAATCTAGCCTATAAGAACCATAACTCTCAAATTTAGAAACAGTATCTCCTATTTCCAATATAGCATAATACTCTCTCATATCTCCAATGCTATGGTCTATAATACGATAGTTATAGATGCATTCCATAACACTTGTATCTAATGTTTTGTTTTTACCCAATTTTGCTGGTTCATTAGCCCATGAACCTCCTATTGAAATTTCCTGTGCGCTTGCAGCAAAAGGCATCATCGCCAAAAGCAACGCCATCATCATTTGTTTTATCATTTTCTTTTCCATTGTATATCTCTTATATATGTTTCCTACATACTTATTCTTATTAGAAAATACGCAACTCTTACCATTGAGTAAACTAAAGAAACGCACTTTTAACTTTTATTAGTATTGGTAACTTGCCCTTTCATCCCTCTTTTTTTGCAAAAGTACGAAAAAATAAAGAAACTACAACAGAATGTCTCTATAAAATTAGAAAAAAGCAGAACTTTCATCTGAACAAAGTTAAGTAGCGCTGCGCATTGTCTGTAGTCCTTTCTGAATCACAATGCAAAGATACATCCATGAGAATCCGCCTTTCACGGTTTCTCACGGTTATTCACGGTTTCTCACGGATTTTCTTTCTTTTCTGATGATTAGCTCAGAAAGATGATTAATTCCAATGGTAAAAGAGACTTGCTTATGACGGCTAAGTAACTTGCTTATGATAGCTAAGTGACTTGGTTACTATAGCTAAGTAACTTACTTAGGAATGACGGATGACACTTATGACACTTGTTTCAGAAAAGCTCTCTCACGTAGGCGGGCGGGATGCTTTTCAGAAATTTTTCCTGCCCGCCCGCGTGAAGAAAGTTTTAGAAAACAAGTGTCATAAGTGTCACTGGTGTCACCAAGAACCTTTTCTGCCTTTTAGCAATACTCTTCCTTAAACCACAGACGATAGATCGGATCAACAAATACGAAATCGGCCTTCTGCTTCTCTATGATATCCTTGTTCTGAAGAATCTTCTTGTTCTTAACTATCGTATTGGGATTACCCAGATTATACACCTGCTTCACTGCTTGTGATGAGAAATGCTGTTCACCATCAGCTATCGCCTTGAGCATCTCTATCTGGGTAGAACTGAGATTTTCCGTATCGTTCTGAAACATAGGGGTATTGATGTTCAATACCTGCTTGAGACCAAGAGAGAACACTTCTTCCGTCACCTCAGAAACCGTAAAGCTCCAAATAAAATAGCACAACTGCTGCAGATACCAGGAATGACACTCCACCACATCGCAAATCCTGCTGGCAAAAGATTCTGAAATTCGCTTGCCGGTCTTCTCGAAAGATGATAAGATAAAAGGAACCCAATGCTCCTTGGCTATCTTCTGCATGAAGATGACTTGTCCGAAGCGATAGAACGGACTGTTGGAATTATTGAAGATGTTGAGCATCATATTGCGCTTACTGCCATAAAGGCAATAAGAGGTCAACTGCTGCTGTTGCCATACTGAGCGCATCTTGCCCTCCATATCCTTATATTCCGGCAGATTAGCCAACTGCTGGAATTCATCAATGCACACGATAATCCTGATTCCCTTTTCCTTCGCCAGCAACTCAGGCAATTGGAGAATCGCCATCTTGTCTCTTTCTTGCGGAACAAACTTGGAAGAAGCACAGGCTATGACCTGACTGGCAAAAGTGCGATAGAATTCTGCTTCCGAGCCGATACTGAAAGCATCTATATAGCAGATTCTCACCTCCTTATCTTCTTCACTCAGTTCCGTCATCGCCTTCTTGACAAGCGACGATTTTCCCCATCGACGTGGAGAAATGAGCATCACATTGATATGGGAAGCCAGGAGTTGCTTGAGCAAAGCCCTGTCTTCCGTTCGGTCGATAAAATTCTCTTCGGTAGCCAAAGTACCAAACTGAAAAGGAGATTGAAACACTGCCATATTCTTCTAATTAAATTCGTTTTATCTGTTTTACAACATTCGTATCACCTGCAAATATACAAAAAGTTACCCAAAGGTAACTTACCTTAAGGTAACTTTTAGTAATTATTAGCCAATCTGAGCTGATATCAATATCCCATAAAAATACTATCACCCTATAAAATAAGAAAAAGAACATCCTTTCAGACATCAATGTCCTTAAGTTCGAAATAATTCTTCCCTTAAAGGAATTACTATCTACCTTTAAAGGAAAATGTTTCTAGAGTTAGTAGAAAGTTTCGTTCAGCGACGTTGAATCTCCGTTCGCCGACGTTGAATGTAGGTTCAACGTCGCTGAACGGAACTTTCTTCTAGTCTTAAAAACAATTTCGACCAGTACGGTTTAATTAATTCATCTAATAAAAAACTTATTTCAACCTATGCAGCGGGCACATGATGAGCCTTCCCTCATCATCACGCAGGTGCATACCACTGCCTAGGCAATAGCGGAAGTGGCGGCACTGGGCGCACTCATCCTTGCGCATCCACTCTCGGTTGCGATAAGGGGCAAAACGATGCTGCCACACTTCCATAAAATTATCTTGGTAGATGTTGCCTTGATGATAATTGGAACGGATGCTGGCACAGGCAGAGATGGAGCCATCCACCAAAACGGAACCAACTGTTACGCCAGCTTGACATGAATAGAAATGATTGCGGATATCGCCCTCGTAATTGCCCATGAAGCCCTCACAGCCGTAGCTGCAATCTATCAAGCCCTCCTTGCGAGTAAGCTTGATAAAGTCTAAGATGCCACGGTATTCTTCGGGAGTGAGATGCATATCGGGGTCGGTGGCTGCCCTACCCACTGGGAATACGGCTACGACTCGCCAGTGCTTGACACCTTTATCTATCAGGAATTGCTTGATGGCAGAGAGGTGGGGATAATTGCGACGATTCACACAGGTGAGGATGTCAAACTTAATCTCTGGATGAGCCACCAGCATATTTATCGCCTGCGAAACCATATCGAAGCTATACTTGTTGCCTCGCATCCAGTTGTGCTCCTCGCCCAAGCCATCCATACTGATGGTCATGGCATGGAGACCAGCACGGAGCAAATCATTGAATTTCTGAGGAGTAAGATATAGGGCATTGGTCACCATACCCCAAGGGAAACCTTTCTGATAGATGGCTGCGCCACACTGGGCAATGTCTTCACGCATCAAGGGTTCGCCACCCGTTACGATGACAAACACTTGATGAGGATCGGTATGCTGCCTGATGTTGTCTAGTACTCGCAAGAAGTCTGCCAGAGGCATGTCTTGCTGCCCTGCCTTCACCTTGCAGTCGCTTCCGCAATGGCGGCAATGCAGGTTGCAGCGCAGGGTACACTCCCAGAAGAGTTGGCGCAAAGGATGCTCCTTCACCTTCTGCTGATAAAGACTTCGAGCTATCTCCAATGCCAAGCGACGGCGAAGGGATAAAGATTCTGGATTTGTCATACGACTACTTCTTTTTCTTCATCTTGCCATTGGCAGTAACCTCAAAAGAGCCCCAATCCCAAGTTCCTTCACCTTTTCCCACTTGCTCTACAGTGATATTTTCCGACTTGATGGTATCCGTGGCAAATTCACCACCATTGGCTCCACCATCTACATCTTCGAGAATCACTTTCAGTCGTTTCTCTTTATGAACCCAGTCGATGGCGCCATCCATGCTCTTTTCCTTGGTAACATAATCACCCTTGCTGTCGGTATAAGCTGAGTCCATTCGATAACTTCCTTCATTACCATAGTCCTCCACCACTACCGCCTTGATGCCCTTGATAGGGGTTCCCCTCTGTGATGGGGATATTTAACCTTTTTTATCCGTTCTAGAGAGCATTTTATATCTACTTATCTACCAGCAGGATTTTCTTGATGTCGTTGAGCTTATTCAATGCCTCTACCGGGGTGAGGTTGTTGACATCCAGACCCAGAATCTCATCACGAATCTGGCTCAACACTGGGTCGTCTAACTGGAAGAAACTCAGCTGAACTCCCTCCTTAGGCTCATCCAGATGCTGCACGTTCGGCTTGCCGGCACCTCCAACTCCAGCATTGTCCTGCTCCAACTGCTTCAGGATATCGTTGGCACGGTTCACGATGCTGCGCGGCATTCCGGCAATCTCTGCCACGTGGATACCGAAGGAGTGCTCGCTACCACCCGGCTCCAGCTTGCGCAGGAAGATGACCTTGCCATCCACCTCCTTCACACTCACGTTGAAGTTCTTGATGCGAGGGAAATTCTTCTCCATCTCGTTCAACTCGTGATAATGAGTGGCAAAGAGGGTGCGAGCCTGCGCCTTCTTGTGCTCATGCAGATACTCCACTATCGCCCAAGCTATGGAAATGCCATCGTAGGTGGATGTTCCACGACCCAACTCATCGAAAAGTACCAGGGAGCGGGGCGACACATTGTTCAGGATGTTGGCAGCCTCCGTCATCTCCACCATAAAGGTAGATTCACCCAGCGAGATGTTGTCGCTGGCTCCCACACGGGTGAAGATCTTATCTACCAGACCCACCCTTGCACTCTCGCAGGAACAAAGCAGCCCACCTGAGCCAACAGCACGATGAGCGCCGTCTGGCGGAGCAAGGCTGATTTACCCGCCATGTTAGGACCGGTAATCATCATCACCTGCTGCTTCTCGGTATCGAGCAACACATCGTTTGGCACGTATCGCTCGCCCAGCGGCAACTGGGTTTCAATCACAGGATGGCGACCCTGCTTGATATCCAGTATCTGCGAATCATCAATAACCGGGCGCACATAGCGGTTCTCATCCGAAGCTTGGCAAAAGACAAGAGACAATCCATGCGGGCGATGAGATTGGCATTGATCTGAATCTGAGGGATATACTCCTGCATGGCAGCAATCAACTCATTGAAGAGTCGTGCCTCCAGAATCAGGATCTTCTCATCGGCACCGAGAATCTTCTCCTCGTATTCCTTGAGTTCCTGGGTAATATATCGCTCGGCTTGCGCCAGCGTCTGCTTGCGGATCCACTCCTCAGGCACCTTGTCCTTGAAGGTGTTGCGCACTTCCAGATAATATCCGAATACATTATTATATCCTACCTTCAGACTGCTGATGCCCGTCTTCTCGATTTCCCTCTCCTGAATCTTCAGAAGATAATCCTTGCCATGACGCTGATGGAACGCAGATCGTCGAGTTCTGCATTATAGCCATCGGCTATCACATCACCCTTGTTGACAAGCTGAGGCGGATCAGGCTGAATCTCCCTGGCTATGCGGTCTTTCAGGGTTTCGCAGACGTTGAGCTGCTCTCCCACTCGCTTCAGGGCATCGTTCTTGGCATGCTGACAAGCCACCTTGATAGGCTGGATGGCTTCGAGTGCATTCTTCAGCTGCACCACTTCTCTAGGCGAAACTCTGCCCACGGCCACCTTGGAGATGATACGCTCCAGGTCGCCGATACGATGAAGCTGGTCGTCGAGAAGCTGTCGGAACTCCGGCTCCTTGAAGAAATACTCCACGATATCGAGGCGCTCGTTGATAGGACGCACATCCTTCAGCGGGAACACCAGCCAGCGGCGGAGCATTCGTCCGCCCATTGCCGTTACAGTCTTGTCGATGACGTTGAGCAGAGACAGACCGTCATCCTGCATCGGAGCTACCAGCTCCAGACTTCGGATGGTGAATCGGTCCATGCGCACGAACTTATCCTCTTCGATGCGCGAAAGTGCCGTGATATGGTTGATCTGCGTATGCTGGGTAATCTCCAGATACTGCATGATGGCACCGCTGGCGATGACACCATTCTTGAGATGTTCCACACCGAAGCCTTTCAGCGACTTGGTCTTGAAATGTCCCAGGAGTTTCTGCATCGCCGTCTGCTCGGTGAAAACCCAGTCATCGAGTTCGAAGGTGCAGTATTTGGTACCGAAGTATTTTTCGAAATCATTCTTTCGGGCACGGTCGTAGAGCACCTCTTTCGGCATGAAGTTACCCATCAGTTTCTCTACATAATCGTAGGTTCCCTCGCCGGTGAGGAATTCACCGGTAGAAATATCGAGGAAGCTTACGCCGCAGGAAGTCTTACCGAAGTGGATGGCAGCCAGGAAGTTGTTCTCCTTGTAGTTGAGCACGTTGTCGCCCATCGCCACACCAGGAGTAACGAGTTCGGTGATGCCACGCTTCACCATCTTGTCCATCTGGCTCAATCCCTTCTTGCCCTTGATTTCCAGGCGTTTCTTCTTCGGGTCTTCCAGCTGGTCGCATACGGCAACTCGCTTTCCTGCCTGATGAGTTTAGGCAGGTAAGTATCGAGTGCATGATGAGGGAATCCCGCCATCTCGATGCTGCCCGTAGCACCGCCATTGTTTCTTCGGGTCAGGGTGATGCCGAGAATACGGGAAGCCTCCACCGCATCTTCGCAGTAAGTTTCGTAGAAGTCGCCACAACGGAAAAGCAGCAATGCCTCGGGATGCTTGGATTTCATCTCGAAGAATTGTCGCATCATCGGCGTAAGACCTTTGTTATCGCTTGCCATTATCTTAATTATCTTATGTTTGCCTTTATATTTTGTTAGAATTGCAAAAATAAGAAAAAAAGGGGGAATCAACAAAGGATTTAATCTATTTTTAAACTTTTCCCCCCATAAAACAGAAAAAGTGCTCCCTTGCATCCCTGCAAGAAGAGCACTTATCCGATGAATTACATGAATACACAAGTGTGTAAATATCTTATTTCTTAGCTTTAATTACGAAGCTGAAGCAGCGGTCCTGATAGTGCATGCGGTACTTCTCCATTGGTGAAGCACCCCAACTGTCAATACAACCCAGACCAAACTGGCGCTGCTGGATGTGCAACTGTACGAGACCCTTTTCTACCAGGTCGCCGCTGTGCTGTCCCCAGGCATGCTCCTTCTCGATACCTGCATCCAAATCCTCTACAGATAAGGGATAGCACTGCACTCCATAGGAGCATAGCCCTCGAAGGTGATACCTTACCGGTGGTTGGGTTGAAGATAGAGAAGTAGCGGATGTCTGTATGGTTACCGCTCTCCTGTGGACGGACGTATGGATAATACTCGTCCCTCACGTTAGCCTCATACTTTCCGATGAAAGATGAAGAGTGACGGTCGATGTAGTTCTCCTCCGGACCTCTACCATAGTATTCCAACTTAGAGAAAGAAGCAGGCATCTGCAACTGCATACCGTAGCGGAACAGATCAGCTACCTTAGCCTCCTTGTCTGTTGTCATCTTTTCGGTAACTGTCACTTCACCAGCCGCATTGATACGGTAGCGGAGCATCAGTTCAGCCTTCACCTCAGGCATTTCGAAATTGGCAGTCAGTACTACGCTGTCCTTGCTCTCACTCTTGTCGAACGACTTCAGGTTCATCTGAGGGTTCTTCCAGACTCTCATCTTCTTCTGGAGAGAAGCACCGTAGTCGTTGTCGGTAGGAGCACGCCAGAACTCAGGAGTCATACTCTCACGGAACTTCAACATTGGTTCGCCATCCACATCGAGGTAATCAATCATACCGGTCTTCTTGCCGATGGTAACCGACATTCTCTCAGCAGAAACCTTCACATAGCTGTTGGTCTCCTCAACCTCAATCTTGCTGCCGGTATTGGCAGGAGCATCCACCTTGTCGAACTCATATCCGTTGAGTACAATCTGCTGGCGAGCCATCACCTGACCCTTGTCAACCAGTGGCTGGCTTCCGTCGCTTGCAAAGGCAAAGTTGATGGTGATTTCATCTGTAGCGTGCTCAGCCTCAGCCTTTTCGATGGCACTCTTCAGCGCCTCGCTCTTTACCAGCTTGGTTGCCTGTGGAGCAATGCCTTTGGTATCTGGAATCGCTACGGTAGTCAACTTCACGCCATTGGCAAAGAGGGTAGCAGTCAGGCTCAGGTCATCGATATTCTTGAAGAAATTCTCGTTATAGACATTGAAAGAACCGTTCTCTGCATCAAAGTCCTTGATCCAGACGTTCTGGAGAACATACTGAATCTCATAGGCATGAGGATTCAGACGGCGGTTAGGAGCGATGATACCGTTGCAGTTGAAGTTGTAGTCACTGGCCGGATAGCGTCCGTAGTCACCACCATAGGTAAAGATTTCCTTACCGGTGACAGGACTCTTGTCGCGCAGACCCTGGTCAACGAAGTCCCAGATGTAACCACCCTGGTACTTAGGATACTTGCGAATCAGGTCCCAATACTCCTTGAAACCACCCTCAGAGTTACCCATGGCGTGAGCATACTCACACTGGATATATGGCTTGGTACCGTTGCTCTTGCAATAGCTCTCGCTTTCCTCGTAACCGATGTACATCGGACAGTAGATATCTGTCTTGCTGTCGTATCCGCCACGTTCATATTGTGCAGGGCGGGTCTTATCGCACGCCTTCACCCAGTCGTAAGCCTTCTCGAAGTTGACGCCATAGCCGCTCTCGTTACCCAAACTCCATACGATGACGGAAGGATGATTGATGAGCGGCTTCACATTGCCCTCGTTGCGCTCGATGTGAGGCACGATGTACTCAGGGAACTTGGCAAGCGACTTCTCTTCATATCCCATACCATGAGATTCGAGGTTTGCCTCAGCGGTGATGTAGATACCGTATTCATCACAAAGGTCATACCAGCGAGGATCACATGGATAGTGGCTGGTGCGAACGGCGTTGATGTTCAACTGCTTCATGATCTTGATATCCTGGATCATGCGCTCCAGGCTCACTACGTATCCACCGTCCGGATCCATCTCGTGGCGGTCGGCACCCTTCACCAGCACAGGCTGTCCGTTAATAAGCAGCTGTGCGTTCTTGATTTCCACGTTGCGGAATCCCACTTTTTGCGGAATCACCTCAGCGGCGCTGCTTGTTCTTCAGGGTGATATATGCCTTATATAAGTAAGGAGTCTCAGCCGTCCAGGCATTTACCTTTGGTACCTTGATGACGCCCTGTGCACCTGTAGCCTGTGCAATCTGCTTGCCTTCCTTATCACACAAGGTGATGGCAACGTCTGTCTTTCCTCCCTTCAAGGAAACCTTGTAGTTCAACACACCATCCTGGTAGTTGTTTTCCAAGGCAGCGTTCAGACGGATGTCAGCAGCATGCAGTTTCGGACGCGCATAGAGATACACCTCACGGGCGATACCCGTGAAGCGCCAGAAGTCCTGGTCCTCGAAATAAGAACCATCGCACCATCGCATCACCTGCATGGCAATAAGGTTCTTTCCCGGCTTGAGATATTTAGAGATGTTGAACTCGGCAGCCACCTTGCTGTCCTCGCTGTATCCCACGTACTTGCCGTTCACCCAGAGAGTCAGGTTACTGGTGGCAGAACCCACGTGGAAATACACATCCTTCCCCTTCCAGTCCTTAGGAAGCTCGAACGTACGGCGATAAGAACCCGTATAGTTGTTGAGTTCGCTGATATAAGGAGGGTTCGGGTCAAACTAGTTGCCCAGGCATATCCGATGTTCTTATAGGTAGCATCACCATATCCGTTCAACTCAAACAAACCAGGCACAGGGAAATCCTTCCACTGTGAGTCATCATACTTCAGAGCAAAGAAGTTTGCAGGACGCTTGTTGTGGTCCTTCACGAAATTAAACTTCCACATACCTTCCATGGAAAGGTAGTTGGCCGACTTCTTCTTATCAAAACTCTGCGCCTTCTCCAAATTCTCGAATGCGAAGAAATTGGCGCGTCGAGGCTCTCGGTTCTGCTGATTGATGTTCACATTCTGCCAGCGAGACTCACTCTGAGCCAGCGCCCCACTGCTCATCGAAAGCATGGCAAGGCAAAGTGATACATTTGCGATGGTTCTGATATTCATATTCCTAATCAGTTATTGGTATTACTTCTTAACTCCTTTAACTTCTTAATTCAATTATTTGTGGAAATACTGAGTTCCCTCTACTGCTGTGAACTTCTTCTGATTATCCTTGCGCATTTCGAGGTTGAGGTTGCTCCACCAAGATGGCCATCCACCAACGATATTGCAGAGATAAACGAACTTCACTGGATGCAGACCCTTAGCCAGAGCTACAGCATTGTCGCTGTTTGTACCAGCCTTTACAGCACCCTCATTGTTTATCACGAGCTTGTTGTCGATCCAAACCTGCTCCATGCGGGAAGAGAGATAGTAAACACCATCCTCAGGAACATTGATGAATCCCTCAGCAATCGCACCATAGTTGTTGGCACCACGCAGGGTAGCAGCATCGTCTGGCTGGCTCACCTTCATCTTGTTCAGGTTGGTAACAGTACACAGTCCTGCCACTCAGCATCAGCCAAATCCAACTGATTCACCTTCAAGTAATTACCCTTGATACGGCGCAGCTGCAAGCCAGCCTTGGTATCGCTTACATTCACAGCAGGAGCATAGTTCTGCTTCTCTACGTCGATGGTTCTCACCTTGCTCATCTTGCCAGAAGGCAATACGGTAGCAATCTTGATGATCATATTGCCGCTCACCTTGATAGGTTCGGTATAGACAGCAGAAGCCGGAGTTGGAGTAGTACCATCCAAGGTATAAACCATCTTCATCGGACGTGAAGTCTGGAAGGTAACTACGGTATCCTTGGTAATCACTACCTTGTCGCAAGAACCGTATGGCTGCTCAGGCAATGGGATATGATAACGTACGTGGCGCTCATCCAGGCGGACACTGTTGGCATCTACACGGCGGGCGAAGTCTGTGAAGTTCTTCTTCTTGGCTGGTGACCATGCAATCTCAGCTAGAGCGAGAGAGCGAGGATACATCTGATACTCCATCTTGGCATTGGTGTACATATACTCCGACCAGTTGTTGCACTGCACACCGAGGATATGCTTCTCCAGTCCCAGAGACTTGATGGTATCAGGCACAGCTCATAGTTATATGTTCTAGAGAGATAAGCAGGAGCACTAGGAATAGTAACTGGCTCAATCTTGTAGTCGCCTGATAATGGTCGAGATACAAACCGCCGCTACCAGGAGTCATGATTACGTCATGTTTCTGCAAAGCAGCCGAAATACCTCCGGATGTACCACGCCAAGACATCACGGTAGCCTCAGGACTCAAACCACCTTCGAGGATTTCATCCCAGCCGATGATCTTTCTGCCGTACTTAGCCAGCATCTTTTCCATGCGCTTGATTACGTAGCTCTGGAGTCTTTCCTCAGCAGAGTGCTTGCCGTCAGCCTGCAAGCCTTCAGCTCGATGCGCTTCTGGCAGGTAGGACAGTTCTTCCAGCTGGTCTTAGGGCACTCGTCGCCACCGATGTGGAAATACTTGCCAGGGAAGAGAGGCACCACCTCGCGAACGATATCCTCCAGGAAGCGGAACATATCTTCCTTACCCGGACACATCACGATATCCTCAACACCCCAAACCATTCTAGGAGTCCACTGCTCGCCCTTGCAGGAGAGAGATGGATAAGCAGCGATTGCTGCCATCATGTGACCAGGAAGGTCGATTTCAGGAATCACGGTGATGTAGCGCTTAGCTGCATAATCCACGATGTCCTTGATTTCCTCCTGGGTATAGAAACCGCCGTAGGTAGAGCCGTCACCCTGGAGGCGATAGCCGCCGATGGAAGTCAGCTCAGGATATTTCTTGATTTCGATACGCCAGCCCTGGTCCTCAGTGAGGTGGAAGTGCATGGTGTTTACCTTGAACATAGACATGATGTCGAGCTGCTTCTTCACGTTTCTACGGTGATGAAGTGACGGCATGGATCGAGATGGAAGCCACGGTAGCCGAAGCGAGGCGCATCCTGGATGTCACAGCACTGAGCCACCCACTTCACGCCGCTCACCTTGGTAGCGCTCTCCACCTGTGCAGGCAGCAGCTGCATGAAGCTCTGCATACCATAGAAGGCACCCTTTCCGGTCTTCGCCTTGATTACTACGCCCTTGCTGGTAACAGTAAGGCGATAGCCTTCCTCAGCCATCTTCATGGAAGGAGAAATCTGGATAGAGATATTTCCCTTCTTGCCGCCTACGGTTACATCATAGCCGGTAGATGCCTTCAGCTTATCAGCCATATACTCTGCGATGTTCTTGCCATCCGCAGTCTGATAAGAGATCACTACCTTTTGAGGCAATACAAACTCACCCTTCTGCACCTGTGTTTTCACAGGCACAGGGATAATATTAATATCTGCAGCTACTGCCTGAGTTGAGACTCCCCCCAACATCGCTGCGCAAGCTGCCAACGAACCTAAGAATTTGTTGATTTTCTTCATATAAAAGTTGAATATTGTGTTAGTTGCAATAATTGCCCCCCAGCTTTTTGGGGGCTGGAAGGCAGAGTAGATATATATTAATTTTAGTTAGAAACCTCGATAATAATATCTTTTATTTTCAGTTGAACACTTAATAAAATATTTTATTTTGCAAAGATACGTCTTTTATTAATTACTTCCTCCTTTTTTAGGTTAATAAATCTAAAAGGCTTTTATTTTTTCAGTTTATTGACAAGAAGCCGTTATTTATAAGTGTTGTTTTTACCATTATATCAGTTAGTTATGGCTACTTAATGCTTATCAGTTGAAGAAAGGGTTGCAGATAAAATCACTCTTATGTCTCTCTATATATAATAAGGTATAAACTCAAATCACGAAGCGCCGAAGAGGAAATTTGCAAAAAAATAGCCTCAATTAAGTTTTATTAACTCGCAAGTTATTGTACCAAACTTAAAAAAGAGTATCTTTGCAACAAAAAAATTTTAGTTATGGCTAAAGACATAATAAAATATATTAAGAACATCAATCGAAAACCTTCTGTTCCTAGACGACTACTAGAGCAGTTTATAGCAAAGGGCGCTTCTACCATACCTGAATTATCAAAGGGCATAGGGGTGAGCTCCCTACGACAACGAACGCTCTGAATGACTGATGGGACAGGGACTTGTCAGGGAGATCGGAAAGAAAGCCGATTCCGCTGGCCGAATCCCGATGGTTTACGACCTGCAACCTACCGCAGGTTACTTTGTTGGTGTGAACCCAGAAATGGACTGCCTAGCCTTAGCAGCAAGCGACTTCTGCGGCAATCTGATCACAGAGAAGCAGAAGTTCCTTATGTGTATGAGAATACGCCTGAGAGCCTTGCCGAGATGGGAAAGATCATCAATGACTTTATCGACAATCTACCTATTAAAAGAGAAGAAATCCTGGAAGTTTGCGTCAACGTGGCAGAACGCGTGAGACTCTGGATGGAAGAGCTTACAATATGTTCAATTTCCTGGAAGAACCTCTGGCTGAGAAGCTCACAAAGCTGTTGGAGCTTCCAACCTGCATCGAGAACGATTCCCGCAGTATGACCTACGGAGAGTTTGTCAAAGGATGCTGTAAAGGTAAGAAAGATGTCATCTTCGTCAACGTATGCTGGGGTTTGGGTATCGGAATCATTATCGACGGCAAGCTGTACTACGGCAAGTCGGGATATTCTGGAGAGTTCGGTCACATGACCGCCTACAACAACAACATCATCTGCCACTGCGGCAAGATCGGCTGCGTAGAGACAGAAGTATCGGGCAGAGCACTCAAGAGAAAACTAATGGAGAATATCCTGGCTGGCAAGCCATCCATTCTCTCGGACAAGGTACTCAAGCAGAAAGAGGAGCTTACGCTGGAAGACATCATGGATGCCATCGCTAAGGAAGATGTAGTGAGCCTCGCCACCCTGCAACACATCGCAGATGAGTTGGGCAAGCAACTGGCAGGCATCATCAACATATTCAACCCAGAGATGCTGGTCATCGGCGGAGAAATGTCTGTCACAGGCGATTATCTCACCCTGCCAGTGAACATGGGAATCAAGAAGTATTCGCTCAACATCATGAACGAAGATTCACAAATCGTCACTTCAGAGCTGAAAGACCAGGCCGGTGTCATCGGAGCGTGTCTGATAGCTCGACAGAAGTTGCTTACAATATAAAACCTATCACGACTAGCGGCATCTGCATCGTCTTAGGCGGTGCAGAATAGGTGCCCATATATCAACA
>ENA-OQCS01000692-OQCS01000692.1-human-gut-metagenome-genome-assembly--contig:-NODE-692-length-18810-cov-3.826580_pt1 | contig 18810 bp, 26 predicted proteins | sample MGYA00242757_ERZ504575 | MGnify/ENA primary metagenome ERZ504575 (study PRJEB26092, sample SAMD00036297) | human gut metagenome | host: Homo sapiens | study: EMG produced TPA metagenomics assembly of... | reverse complement strand
ATTAAAAATTAAAGGAACATCCCGATGCCTCTTTGGGAAGCGATAAAGGAACCGCCCACTACCCTTCGGCCTATATAGAATACGGCAGACTGTCCCGGAGCTATGGCAGAGGCTTCCGTCTGGAAGTGTACCAGCAGACGACCGTCCTCCAGGCGCTTCACGTCGCAAGGAATCGGTTTACTGCGGTAACGGATACGTACGGTTAGCTCCTTGCTTTCAAAAAACTCTCCCTCATCCACCAAATTCTCATGTTCGGCAAGCATATATCCCGTCTTCAGCTGTTCGGCGTCTCCCAGCATCACCGTATTCTTCTGAGGATTGATTTTCAAGACGTAGGCAGGTTTGCCCAAGGCTATTTCGAGTCCCTTGCGCTGCCCGATGGTGTAATAGGGAAAGCCTTTGTGTTCACCCAGCTTAACGCCTTCCGAATTGACAAACCATCCCGGTCCCACCTCGCGGTCTATCTCCGGAGAGTGTTCGCGCAGGAAATCACGGTAATCACCTTTAATGAAGCAGACCTCCATGCTCTCGCCTTCTTCCGCCTTGACGGTATAACCTTTGTCGCGGAGGTATTCGCGGACTTGCTGCTTGGTATAGGTGCCTAAGGGGAAGATACAACGCTTCAGCAACTCCTGCCCCAGTCTCCACAAAAAGTAGGACTGGTCTTTCTTGTCATCATCCCCGGCTATGATATAAACCTTACCGTTCCGTTCCTCCAGACGGGTGTAATGTCCGGTAGCAATATAGGCACACCCCAGCTTGTCTGCCCACTCCTCAAGAATACGGAACTTGAACAGCGGATTACACATCACACAAGGGTTCGGAGTCCGACCCTGACAATATTCATCTATAAAATTCTGTACGATTATCTGTCGGAAGGCTTCGCGCTCATCTGCCACATGATGTTCAATCCCCATGCTGTCTGCCAGTTGGTGGGCTTCTACCGGTTCGTCTCCCCACACCCACATGGTGAGACCGACTATCTCATAGCCCTGCTCCTTCAACATCAGGCAAGTGGCAGTACTGTCTATACCACCGCTCATACCGACCAATACTCGCTTTTCAGGTGTACTCATATCAGAAACCAATGAATTAGTCTGCAAAAATACATGATTTCGAGCAGAAGATAGAGAAAAGGCATGCCTTTTTAGCATGCCTTCACATAAAGAACTTGTCAATCGGAAGAGGGCACTCCCGTCACAATCCCCCGTCCATGTGTCCCTATATAGACCCTGCCATACTCCTGCATATCCCCACAGATATGCAGAACCAACCCGTATTGATGAGCATCATCGTTAATACGCATCCAGGAAACGGCAGCATCGTCTGAGCGGAAAAAGCCGTACTGACCGTTGACAACGCCAATCAGATAAAGGGCCGGATAGTTACTGCCCGGCTTTGCCTTGCCAAAACCGAAGGCATAGATAGTACGGACTTTGTCCAGCGCACGAAAATCAAATCCCGTACGGTAGTGGAATGGTACAGGCCATCGTAAGCGGCAATCCACAAATCTCCCTCACGACCGGGAGTCGAATAAATACGGTCTTGCCCTCCGCGCGGGTCACCCCTGCGATTCGTCAGAGAGGCATTGCCCCGCCGGAGTGTTTTTACAGCCAGTTGCAGAGTATCGGTATGGAAGGTCGCCCCGCCATCTTCGCTGCTGTATAGAAGTCCGGCAACAGCATCCACGGCATAAAAAACGTTTGGGATTCACTTTGTCGGCTATGACACGGATATTCTCCGGCAGGCCTTGACAAGACATCCACGAATTCCCTTTGTCGCGGGTCAGAAAAGCGGTGGAACGGTCGGGTGTCCAAATCCAGGAAGAGCCGTCGGCCGAAACGGCAATATGCCCGTTGCGCGCCTTCTCTACGGGAACAGTAGCACACATGTTCCAACTCCTGCCTCCGTCTTCTGAATAGGAGATGGTGCGTGCACCCGGCTGGTGGCCGAACAAAGTTCCCACTCTGACTATCAAATCCTGCTTCAACCAGGCACCCGTCACTCCATTCGTATTACCGAAATGAGGATTGGCATGACTGCCCAACGGATCGGGCTGATTGAGGTCGAAATGCGTAAAGCCACCATAGTCACCGATACCGGAAATCAGCGCGCGCCTTTTTCGGGAGCATAAAGTTCGAGGGGCACGGTCTCTTCAATACCGGCAGACATGATGCTCCATTTCACCGGTTCCCCGCGTTCCACGGCCGATAGATTGAAAGTTTCCCAACCACCGAAACCAGTGGTAAACATGGCATGTTCGGCGTCGGCAGGGTCTATCTCAATGTCGAACATCCAGTGCAGGGGCGCCACCTCTGTATAGGGAGCTTTAGAATAATCATACTCATATCCCGTCTTGAAAATCGGTTTCCAGCTTTTGCCACCGTCGGTCGTACGGAACATCTCATCACTCTTATAACCGTGTTTGCCTCCCAAGCTGTGTGTACTGGCAATCAGATGTTTCGGATTACGGGCATCCACTGATACGGCTGCATAGCCAAATCCCGCTTTTCCGCCATCGGACAGTCGGACGGGCGAAATGTCCGTCCATTTGTCTTTACGTATATCGTACTTCCAAACTCCACCGTCCTCCATCTGACTCGGACCGGGAGTATCTCCGTACGTCAATACTAATTGGCCGTCACCGGTCAAAACCATATGTGTGGGACGATACTGCACCGGCTGCCCTCAACCGGCTGCCAGCTTTCACCATAGTCGTGGCTCACGAACAGATTTTCCCTTCCCATCAATGAAGCCGCCACATAAATGTCACGGGTACCACGCCCATCTTGAGTACCTTGTACATCGTAGACTATGCAGACAATGCCACTACCGCGATTCCCCCATGCAGCACGGTCGGCAGGATTGAACTTCTCGGAGACATCCGGGAAAGACACCACCCGTGCCCAGCTCTGCCCCTTATCCATACTGCGCCACAAACCATGCAAACGGGTTCCCATATAAATGATATTCCCATTCTGCGGGTCCACCATCATCCGTTCCCCATTACCACGCCCGTTCTCGTTGCCACCCATCGTAAAGGGCACATCGACACGGGCAAAGGTTCTGCCGCCATCATAAGAACAAAGTATGGCCCCATTGGAGCTACTGGTATACGTACCGCAGGCAATATACACGTTCTGCGGATTCTGCGGGTCGATGGCAATGCTCTCCACCCCCTGCAGATTACTTCATCCAGACTTATCCAGTCCAGCAAGGGCGTCCACTGGTTGGAAGCAGCGTCCCACCGGTAGGCTCCTCCCATATCGGTGCGGCAATAACGGACACCAGGAGCTTCTGGGTGAAAAACGATACCGTCCACAAAGCCTCCTCCCACTATCGGTACGCTCTTCCATTCGTAAGAAACGGAATTCACCGAAGATATATCTTGAGCAAGCATCGGCATGCCGCCCAGTATCAAACTTATTCCTGCTAAAAACAACTGTCTTTTCATAAGCATCAGGGTTCTAAAACAAACGTTCTTGATATTTCCTTCAAAGATAAGAATATTTCATTGATATTTCAGACTGAAACATTTGTGGCAGTACACATACAATCCTAACAACCAACGTTTAATAAAAACAAGAAACTAAATCAAGCCATAAAAAGATTAAAACGGCACCCATCGCAGTTCTTCCCTCCAACAGTTTTTTGTAACAACAATGCAACATATATGACACAAAAACACAACACGTATGTCCGAACTTTGTCGCCGACAAATCATTCGACAACAACAGATTATGAAAAAAGTGCATTGACAGTACTGATTGCCCTGCTGCCGTTGGCCGCAATTGCCCAAACGCCCTCCATCAACGAGGACGGAAAAAAGATTGAAAAGGAGAAGATGGAAACCAAAGACTACCTGCCGGAAGTCCACGGAACCATCCGCGCCAAATACGAATATCAGACCACCATGGGTGCAGGACGTTTCGAAGTACGCAATGCCCGCGTCAGCGTGACGGGCAACGTATTGCCCAGCGTAGCCTACAAAGCCGAGATAGACCTCTCCGACGAAGGCCAAATCAAGATGCTGGATGCCTACGCCCGGCTTTTCCCGACAAAAGGACTGACAGTCACCGCCGGACAAATGCGCGTCCCCTTCACCATCGACGCCCACCGCTCGCCGCACCAGCAATACTTTCCCAACCGCTCGTTCATCGCCAAGCAAGTGGGCAATGTACGGGACGTGGGATTCACAGTAGGATATACCCTGCCTACCGATGTACCTATCACCGTGGAAGGAGGACTTTTCAACGGTTCCGGACTGACAACCAGAAAGAATGGCACAAGGAAGTGAACTACTCCGCCAAAGCCAGTTTCTCTTCACCAAAGGACTGAACCTGACACTAAGCGTGCAGAGTATCCAACCGGAAGAAGTACGCATGCAGTCCTATGACATCGGCGCTTACTACGAAACCGGCCGTTTCCATATCGAAGGCGAATACTTGTACAAGCAATATTCCGACAACGCTTTCAAAGATGTACACGCCGTCAACACCTTCATCAACTACGACCTGCCTCTACGAAAAGTATTCAACAAGATGTCTTTCCTGCTACGCTACGACATGATGACCGACCAGAGCGACGCCAAAACCGCCGATGAGGAAACCGGCAGATTGACAGTGACCGACTACAAACGCCAACGCCTGACGGGCGGCATCACCTTCAGCCTCAGCAAGGCATTCCGCACAGACCTCCGGCTGAACTACGAGAAATACTTCTATGCCAAAAACAGCATAGCGAAAGAGTCGGAACAAGACAAGGTGGTATTGGAATTGATGGTACGCTTCTGATATTTCCTGACTTCCCCTTGCTTTTTTCATTCCAAAAAGGTATATTTGGAATAAATTATTCCGAGCTATGGCAAATCCAATCATACCCGGCATACCGCAGACTGAACAAGACTTATTGTATAGTAAGCTGAATGCATACAATCAAGGGAGAGCCTCTTATAAGGAAGTGGGCGCCTATCTTGTCGTACTGCCCCGACCGGAGCATCTCCAATATACTTTATGGATTTACTCTCCACTGCCCGGAAGACAGTCCATCTTCTACATTTGCGACCTTTCCACCGACATTCACGAAACGCTGCGGATGGCAAGCACGCTATGCTTCTATCACCGCGCAGCCTGTTGCTTGTGGAGTACAATGCCAAAAGAATGCAGAGCAAAGGGGACGACATTATCTCCGTAGGCAAATACCACGGACACTTCCTGCACGAAATCCTCCGTATAGACCCTGCCTATCTTACGTGGATAGCTTTCAAATTCCAACCACGCATCCCCAAGCAGGAACGTTTTGTACAGATTGCCAAGATTTACCATTCGGTCCATCTCGACATACAACGGAGAAAAACGTACCAGACCACCGGCGGACGTTCTGGGGAAGGAAGGCGAAAAAGTGGAGAACCTGACGCTGACGGTGCTCAGCGTGCGACTGGAGGACAACCCCTACAAGACGCAGCTCAAAGGGACCACTCCTTATTTCTATGTGCGCCAGGTGCTGAAGCTGAAAGACTTCATCGGCAACTTCGTCAGCATCCGGCTGAATGCACGCACGGCAAGCCGGAAATCATGCCAGCTGCCCGCCGTGGAACATGCCTACCAGGTAGGGGAACTGATGGAGATAGCATCGGCACGCATCGCGCGTACCTATATAATAGGAAGTACGAAATACACCCGGTTGACACATGTGAAGCTGCACATCCTACCGGGTAAAAGATTTTCTATCAGATACGAACACACGCTGCATACGGCTGCTTTCCCAGCCTGCCTCTATCAAGCGGATGACTCCGACCACCTCGCGGGCATCGCTCTGCAAAGGTTCGCCGTGACAAATATGCCGATAGATATTCTCGTAAAAAGCTGCATAATCACCGGGAAGGCTTGGATAAGGTTCATGCACGATTCTACCGCCCTTTTCCGTATGAAGTATCCCCCAAGAGGATTTGTCCTCCTCGCCCCAGTGCGGAGTGACGGGCAATACGCCTTCGTTCAAGGCGGCTTCCTGCGGGTCGAAACCATATTTCACGTAAGAACCTTCCCTGCCGTGGAGGACGAAACGGGGTTCGCTCGCACACATCAGATAGCTGGATTTCAGCGTTATCTTTACTTCGGGTGCCTTTGAGGGGCGTAGCAAATGAATGATGAAGTAGTCGTCTACCTTGCTGTCCTTGCGCAACGTGGCAATATCTGCAAAGACGGCTTCGGGCATACCGAACAGCTGCACAGCCTGGTCTATGACGTGGGCGCCAGGTTATAGATCAAGCCACCGCCATCTTGTCCGGTTTCCTTCCAAGTATTCGGCTTGATAAAATTACGATAACGGGGGAAGGTGGATTCAAACTCCACCAGATGTCCCAGCAGGCCTTTGGACAGTATTTCCTTGACCGTCAGAAAATCTCCGTCCCACCGGCGATTCTGGTAAACGCTCAAGGTCAGCCCCCCGGCTTGCGGCAAGTGCCACCAGCTCCTCAGCTTCTGCCACGGTGGTAGTGAAAGGCTTCTCCACAACCACATGCTTGCCAGCTTCGAGGCGCGGCGGGCATACTCATAATGAGTGCTGTCCGGTGTGTTGATGACAACCAAATCCAACCCTTCCAGTCCGATAAGTTCCTCAAAACTCCGCACAATACAAGCGTCGGGATACTTTTCCCGGGAGAGTTCCTTACTGCGCTCCGTAACGGCAGTCAATTCAAAATGAGGGTTGGTGGAGATGAAGGGAGCATGGAAAACACGTCCTGACATTCCGTAAGCGGCTAATCCAGTTCTTATCTTGTCCATATCGTTCTTTTTAAGTTCACCCTTATTCCGTCACCAACGGACGCTTACGCCAATCGTCCTTCATATAGCTGTCGGGGTAGACCGTCTTATCAATGATTTCGCCACCTTTCAGACGAATCCAGGTGGTGAAAGTACGGGCACCTTCCTTCATCACAATGACACGGGCACCGTTGGACAAATGGTTGTACTCGGTATTGCCACCGGTGAAACGGCCGTAAGCCAGCAGAATGCCTTTCCACATTACGGCATAATCGTTGTCATGGTCGTGTCCGACAAACATACCCATCACATCACCGGCCTCTTTCATAGCAGTGAACATGCCCGTATTCAGCTCCGGAGCGCAAGCCTTTTCCATGCGGGTACCTATCAGTATGGCGTTCTCGTCGGAAGCGGCTTCGTTATATTCCGGCAGAGGGATGTGGAAGAATGCCAGTGCAGGCAAAGGTTGGCCACCGTTCTTTGCTTTATAAGCGGCACTCTGCCGACGGTACCAGTTCACCTGGTCGAAAGTGAGCCAGTCGTACCCCTTTACGTCGGGTAGTTTGGAGTAGGAATGAGAATCCATGCAGTAAAGCAGGGCTGCATCCTTCTTGCCGTCCGAGGATTTCAATGTGAGGACATAGTCGGGAGATTCTACTCCACCACGGTCTGGCTGGATATTGAAAGGCATGGAACGGATAACATCATAAAGTTCGGCACGTGTTTTTCCCTGCTCGTTGTCGTGGTTACCAAAAGTTACAACAAAAGGAATCTTACGGTCCGTAGCATAGGAAAGCACCTTGCGCATGGCCGTATCGGCAGGTGCGGCATAGACCACATCGCCGGTAAAGACTACTAAATCGGGGCGCTCAGCATCGAGCACCTCGCCAATACGCTTCAAAGCAATGTCTGAAGCCGGATTACCATACTTAAAGTGGATGTCTGTAAACTGGACGATTTTAAACTCTCCATTCTTGTTGAACTGTAAAGGCGATACTTGTGCCGGGCAGAACAAGGAGGATAAAAATGCCAGACAAAAGGTTAAGGAGATTTTCTTCATATAAGTGGATGATTAAAATTAGTCGGTATCATTTCAGCATAGTATTATTCTTTCACTATCAGCACAGTGGCATAGGCAGATATACCTTCTTCTCTGCCCGTAAAGCCGAGTTTCTCCGTGGTAGTGGCCTTGATGGAGATGTCGTCCTCGTCTATGCCATCACAGTGGCAAGCGTGCGCTGCATTTCGGGAATATGTGCTTTCAGCTTAGGACGTTCGGCACAGACGGTGGCATCAATGTTGCTCACCGAATAACCTTTGGTAGCTATCAGTTCTATTGTTTTTTTCAGCAGAATCTTGCTGTCTATGTTCTTGAACTCACCGGCAGTATCGGGAAAATGATAGCCGATGTCGCGCATATTCGCCGCACCCAGCAATGCGTCACAGATAGTATGAATGAGCACATCCGCATCCGAATGCCCCAACAATCCCTTTTCATGTCCCAAGCGAATGCCGCCTAGCCAAAGCTCGCGTCCTGCCACCAGCTGGTGGACGTCAAAGCCGAAACCTACACGTATCTTCATATCATTACTTCTTTAAGTTGATACGAAAGTACGGAAAAAAAGCGAGGTAACAAGAAAAAACAAGACGAAGATAATCAGCGGATATGGAAGTCGAGCACTTTCTCCTCTCCAAGATAGCCCTGCAAGTGCTGTCCGATGCTGACAGGGCCTACTCCCACAGGTGTACCCGTAAACAGCAAATCACCGATTTTCAAGGTCATGAAGCGGCTGACATAAGCAATGATTTCATCTACCCGGAACAGCATGTCCGCTGTATGACCGCGTTGCACCTCCTTATCATCAATCGTCAGATGGAAGTCCAGATTTTGCACGTCTCCACCCGCCTGCTCCAACGGGATGAAGGTGCCGATGGCTGCCGAATTGTCGAAACCTTTGCAGAGTTCCCACGGATTACCGGCTTCACGGAACTTACGTTGCAGGTCACGCGCAGTGAAATCAATGCCTACCGTCACTGCATCATAATAGCGGTGCGCAAAGCGGGGTGCAATGTTCTTGCCCAGCCGACAGATACGCACAACTACTTCCGTCTCATAATGCACCTCGTTGGAAAAGTCGGGGATAAAGAAAGGTTTGCCATCTTTCAGTATAGCCGAATCGGGTTTCAAGAAAATAACCGGTTCCTTATTCTCGTGTGTATGTCCCAGCTCCTTGTTGTGCAGAGCATAGTTCATTCCTACAGCAATAATCTTCATTACTTGATCTCATTAAAGTTCAGTCTGTTAAACATCACGGCCAGATGGGCATAAAGGGAAGTGTTCTGCACGACAATGTTCTCGGGAACACGGATACGGAACGGGGTGAAGTTCCATACGGCTTGATACCGCCCTCTACCATGGAATCCGTTATCTGCTGGGCTATTTCGATAGGTACCGTCAGCACGCCTATATTGACATCGTACTCCTGCATCTTCTGCTTGAACTTGTCCGAGTGATAGATGGGGATGCCGCTCAGTGTCGTACCCACCAGTTCGGGCTTCACATCGAAAGCAGCTACTATCTCCAAACCGAAATGGCTCAGACCCGAGTCGCGCAGCAAGGCACCTCCCAAGCTTCCGACACCGAACAGAAAGGCTTTGTGTATATTGGTAAATCCCAGGAAATCCTCCAGCACAGCTATCAGTGTGTCCACCTCATAGCCTACACGCGTACGTCCCGAGATATTGACATACGAAAGGTCTTTGGCAATTTGTGAAGCATCAATATTGATTTCCTTGGAAATCTGGGTGGATGATACGAATCGTTCCCCCTTTTGTTTCAGCAACTTTACATTGGAAAGGTACCACGGAAGCCGGCGCAAGGTAGGTTCCGGCACCTTCATGGTTTCTTTTTTCTGTAACGGACTGCTCATAGTTTCTTATTTAAGTTCTCAATATTGCGATTGGCAAAAGTAGTGCTTTTTTTCTAATCAGTAACACGGATGCAACAAAAGCTTAACATAATTTCTAATTGCATAATTCCACATAATATCGTACTTTTGGGAAGTTTAAAAGAAAGAAGTATGAAGAATAATGATTGGAAAGAACGGTTGAATATAGTCTATTCACCAACCGGACTACAACTATGAGATGAATGACGATGAGGAGCAAGCTACCCTCCCCCTGCACAACAACGCCTGCGTGTACAGCTGGACCGCAAGAACCGGGGTGGCAAAGTCGTCACTCTTGTCACAGGTTTCGTGGGCACCGACAATAATCTGAAAGAACTGGGCAAATTGCTGAAAAGTAAATGTGGAGTAGGCGGAAGTGCCAAAGATGGAGAAATCATCGTGCAAGGCGACTTCAAACAACGTGTCATCGACCTCCTGAAGGCAGAAGGATACACGCAAACCAAGCCCGTGGGATAAACGCATCATCCGTCTCACTGCAACTGTAGAGGCATAAAAAAGTGACCGTTTAGGAATTCAACTCCATATACGGCCACTTCTTTTATAGAATCGTTTCTAAGCGGAATTATTCAGCGCGCAAAGTAAAACGTTTGAAGTCAACAACCTTCAATTCAGGATCAGCTTCTTTCAAGACTTCTCTAACTGTCTTCTTGCCGTCCATGATGTCTTCCTGGTTCAGCAAGCAAACTTCTTTCAAGAACTTGCCAAGACGGCCCTTAGCAATATTCTGAATCATTTGTTCAGGCAGATGTGCAGCTTTCTCGGCAGAAACAGTAGCAATGATTTCCTTTGCCTTTGCCACGTCTTCAGCAGTAATCCAGCCCTTGGCCATGTTGCTTTCCATGTGGTCTTCGCTGTCCACGTGAGCCGGTTGATACCAGCCTTCTTCAAAGCAGCCTCAACAGCCTTCTGTACCTGTTCAGCTTTTGTCTTCTCGATAGCAACATCTATTTCCTTCTGCTTGATTTCTTCAGATACGCCATCTTCGTCTACTGCAATCGGGTTCATGCAGCAATCTGCATGGCAATCTGCTTAGCCAGTCCTTCTTCAACAGCCTTGTTGAAAGCAACAATAGTGCAGAGGCCATTTCTGTTCATGTGGTTATAAACCACAGTGCTTGCGCCTTCTACAGTCATGTAACCATCCAGCTCCATCTTCTCGCCAGTGATACCGCTACGGTCTGTTACAGCATCCTGTACAGTACCGTTGCCCATCGGCAGAGCTTTTACTTCGTCCAGAGTCTTGCACTTGTTAGCTACGGCAAGGTCCAGAATATCCTGAGTCAGTTTCACGAAATCAGCATTCTGAGCCACGAAGTCAGTTTCGCACTTCAAAGCGATGATAACGGCAAAGTCACCCGTAGTCTTAGCCAGCACACAGCCTTCAGAAGCCTCGCGGTCTGAACGCTTAGCTGCAACAGCTTGTCCCTTCTTACGGATAATTTCCATTGCCTTGTCGAAATCGCCTTCAGCTTCAGTCAAAGCATTTTTGCAATCCATCATACCAGCACCGGTCATCTTGCGGAGCTTGGTTATATCAGCCATACTTACAGCCATAATATCTTTTTATTTTAATTGTTAATAATATCCTTATAAAGTAATTGAGAGTTGAGAATAGAGAATTGAGAATTGCCGTAAAGTAACTCTCAACTTTCAATTCTCAACTCTCAACAGTATGATTAAGCCTCTTCTTCCTTCATGAAAGCAGCAGCCTTAGCGGCATTGATTGCTTCCTCGTCGGACTTGTCGAGTCTTGCTTTTGTAGCTTTCTTCTTGCCTTTGTTGGCAGGAGCTTCACCGGCAGCTTCCATGTCTACCTTTTCGGCCTTACGTTCTTCCAGACCTTCCTGCATAGCAGCGCAGCAAGCATCAAGAATAACTTCTACTGACTTAGTAGCGTCATCATTTGCCGGGATTACGAAATCGATATTCGTAGGATCGGAGTTTGTATCAACGATACCGAATACGGGAATCCCCAGACGGTTAGCTTCACGAACTGCGATGTTTTCCTTCATTACGTCGATAACGAACAGAGCAGACGGCAGACGAGTCAGGTCAGCGATAGAGCCCAAAGTCTTGTCCAACTTTGCACGTTGACGTGAAATCTGAAGAATTTCTCTCTTGGAGAGGTTTGAATAGGTACCGTCGCTTGTCAACTTGTCGATGGTAGCCATCTTCTTGACAGCCTTACGGATAGTCGGGAAGTTAGTCAACATACCACCCGGCCAACGCTCGATTACATAAGGCATATTTACAGATGCAGCCTTATCGGCAACCACCTGCTTAGCTTGTTTTTTAGTAGCAACAAACAGGACTTTCTTTCCTGATTTAGCGATTTGCTTCAAAGCTTCAGCAGCTTCGTCAATTTTAGCAACCGTCTTGTTGAGGTCAATGATGTGAATACCATTGCGCTCCATGAAGATGTAAGGAGCCATTGCAGGGTTCCACTTTCTTTTCAAGTGACCGAAGTGGCAACCGGCTTCCAATAATGTATCAAAATTTGTTCTAGACATTTTTTTTTAAATTAATCGTTTACTTTCTTTTTTGTTTCTTCTAAACCAACCGCCGGGTAGTCTGAATCTGAAGAGTCCCGGTAGTTAGATACTAAACGCTTTTTCAGTTGAGAGTTGAGAGGTGAAAGTCGAGAATTAAGCAACTTGTCCGCCCCAACCGTTCTCCAACTCTTAACGTTTACTGAACTGGAATCTACGACGTGCTTTCGGTTGTCCCGGTTTCTTACGTTCAACAGAACGAGGATCACGAGTCATGAAACCTTCAGAACGGAGAGCAGCCTTGTCCTCAGCATTGATTTTCACCAGTGCGCGGGCAATTGCCAAACGCAAAGCCTGAGACTGGCCGGTGAAACCGCCACCGCAGAGATTAACTTTGATGTCGTACTTTTCAGCAACACCCAGCTTATTCAACGGCTGTTTAACTACATACTGAAGAATGCTTGATGGAAAGTACTCTGCGAGGTCTCTCTTATTAATAGTAATCTTTCCAGTACCTTCGCTTACGAAAATACGTGCAATTGCACTTTTACGTCTGCCTAATGCATTTACTACTTCCATTATCTCTTATTTAAGTACGTTAATATCAATCATTTTCGGGTTCTGAGCATCGTGTTTGTGCTCGCTGCCGGCATATACATACATATTGCCCAGCAATTTTGCGCCCAACTTGTTCTTAGGCAACATACCCTTTACTACTTTTCTCAGTAACTTGTCATCACCGTTCGGTTTTGCCTGCAAACGGGCAGGAGTGATTTCTCTCTGGCCGCCGGGATAACCTGTATATGACAGATATACCTTGTCATTCCACTTGTTACCGGTTAATTTTACTTTGTCGGCGTTGATAATGATTACATTATCGCCACAATCTACGTGAGGGGTAAAGTTAGGTTTATACTTTCCTCTCAACAGTTTCGCAACTTTTGCGCCCAGACGACCCAATACCTGGTCTGTAGCGTCAACAATGACCCATTCTTTAGTCACTGTAGCTTTGTTTGCAGAAATGGTCTTGTAACTTAAAGTATCCACTCTTAATTGTTTTTTAAAATGTTACTACTAAAATGTTTTTCTTCACCGCAAGCCAGTCATCCCGGACAATGGAAGATTAACTCGCTATGAATTAAATGCTTATCCTTTTGAGATAATAATCGGCTTGCAAAGGTACGGTTTTTCTTAGAACTGGCAAAAGTTTTCCACTTTTTTTTAGAGAGCCACTTGGCTGATATACAACAGACAAAGTTATCCTGCGGAGAAAGGGAAGAATCTCCGCAGAACAACTCTTTATGATGCGGCCTTCATCGGTCGGTGCCGTCATAGAAGGCTTTCAAAGCTGCATGAGAAAGAAACGGGAAAGAGAAAGAAATATCAACGGACAAGGTCTTCGGGAAATTTTGCAGGCATGCCCACCCGCTTCCATGTTTCATGGAACCATGTATTCAGTTCATTACCATTCAAGTCCTTAGCTATAAAATACTTCAGGTACATTACCCCGTCGTCCCCTATTTCAAACTCCAGTATATTGTCTTTATGGTCCAACATGGGCAAATGGATGTTTTTCTCAATGCTTTCCTTATAGGATTATCCGTCAGCTGCTGATAAGTCCCATATCCAGTGATGATGGCATCTTTGCTGGAATAATTGTAAAATTGACAATACGGCCGTCATCACTCAGCACTTTAAAGGTGTTACTCGGTTTCAATATCCCGGGAACATCCGGGATTTCAGACACATAATGACATAACTGCCAAATTCCTGCCAGTTCCGCAGGCCTAAACTCTGCGCTCTCCTGCGCATTGGCTCCCGCTACCGCAAGCAGCACCGCTGCCAGCATGGTAAAGAAATAGTTCCGTTTCATATTCGTATGATGTTGGTTAACGTTATGTCGTTCCGTTAGACACAAATATAAAGATTTATTTTGAGATTATAACATTTTTGGGTATAAAAAAACCGCACAAACAACAGAATGTTTGTGCGGATGATTTTATCCAGTTTGTATATTCCGAAACTTAGAACTCGGCGTTGCGCGGCGTACGCGGGAACGGTATGACATCACGGATATTCGTCATGCCCGTAACGAACAGCAGCAAGCGCTCAAAGCCTAAACCGAACCCGGAGTGGGGACATGTACCGAACTTACGGGTATCGAGATACCACCACATATCCTTCATCGGGATGTGAAGTTCGTCAATGCGCGTCATCAGCTTGTTGTAATCCGATTCACGTTCGGAACCGCCAATAATTTCTCCAATCTTCGGGAAGAGTACATCCATGGCACGCACGGTCTTGCCGTCTTCGTTCTGCTTCATATAGAACGCTTTGATTTCCTTCGGATAGTCAGTCAGGATAACCGGACGCTTGAAGTGGTCTTCCACCAGATAGCGCTCGTGTTCGGAAGCCAAGTCAACTCCCCAGTACACCGGGAATTCAAACTTATGCCCTTTGGCAACAGCCTCTTCCAATATCTTGATACCTTCCGTATAAGGCAGGCGCACGAAGCTTTCTTTCAAGACACCTTGCAGACGTTCAATCAAGCCCTTATCAAACATGTCATTGAGGAACTTCACATCGTCGGCACAGTTGTCCAAAGCCCACTGTACACAATATTTGATGAAATCTTCCGCCAGGTCCATATTGTCCGTAATATCATTGAACGCCACTTCCGGCTCAATCATCCAGAACTCTGCCAAGTGGCGGGGAGTATTGGAATTCTCGGCACGGAACGTAGGACCGAATGTATAGATGGCTCCCAATGCAGTAGCGGCAAGTTCGCCTTCCAACTGTCCGGAAACAGTCAGGCTGGCCTGCTTTCCGAAGAAGTCATCATCGTAAATAATGGAACCGTTCTCATCTTTCTTCAAGTCGTAAAGGTTCTTCGTAGTCACCTGGAACATCTGGCCTGCGCTTCGCAGTCGGAAGCCGTGATAATCGGAGTATGAAAATAGAAGAATCCTCTGTCATGGAAGAACTTGTGGATGGCAATCGCCATATTATGACGAATACGGAACACAGCCCCGAACGTATTGGTACGGGGACGCAGATGGGCTATCTCACGGAGGAACTCCATGGAATGACCTTTCTTCTGCAACGGATACGTGTTATCGCAAGTTCCCAGCACTTCGATTTCGCGGGCCTGCACTTCGGCCTTCTGACCGGAACCGACAGATTCCGTCAGCACACCGTTTACGCTCAAACAAGCACCGGTAGTAATCTCTTTCAGCATCTCCTCATCGAAGTTACCCAAGTCTACTACAATCTGCACATTATTTATTGTAGAACCGTCATTCAGCGCGATAAGTTTACTTGCTTACTACCTCTGCGGGTACGAACCCAGCCCTTCACGTTGACCATAGCGCCAAAATCTTCACGCTTCAGCAGGTCAACAATCTTTGTTCTACTAATCTTTTCCATAAAACAGTTATTATACCTTATTATATATTACTCAAAAGAACCCATGCGCAGGAAGTTCACCTCTTGTTCCGTGAGGTAACGCCATTCGCCGCGGCGCAGGCCTTTCTTGGTTAAACCGGCAAAATACACACGGTCCAGTTTCATCACCTTGTATCCCAGCGATTCGAAGATACGACGCACGATACGATTCTTGCCGGAGTGGATTTCAATACCGACATCATCTTTCTTGAAGTCATCCGTATAGCTGATGGCATCTGCATGGATTTCCCCGTCATCCAGTTGAATACCGGCTGCAAATCTGCTCCATATCGGCTTTTGTCAGGTTCTTGTCCAAATGCACATGATATATCTTCTTCTTCAGATACTTGGGATGCGTCAGCTTGGAAGCCAGGTCACCATCATTTGTCAGCAGCAACACACCTGTAGTATTACGGTCCAGACGACCTACCGGATAAATGCGTTCGTCGCAAGCGCCTTTCACCAAATCCATCACCGTGCGACGTGCTTGGGGGTCATCCGAAGTAGTCACAGTATCCTTCGGCTTGTTCAGCAGGACGTAAATCTTACGTTCTATGCTGACCGTCTGGTCGTGGAACTTCACTTCATCACCGCGCTTAATCTTGGTTCCCAATTCCGTCACTACCTCTCCGTTTACAGAAACGACTCCGGCAGTGATGAATTCATCAGCCTCGCGACGGGAGCAAACACCGGCATTGGCCAGGAATTTGTTCAAGCGGATAGGCTCGTTCGGGTCCACAAACTGCTCCTTATATTCTATCTGTTTCTTCTTGCTGTACTTAGCATTGGGGTCATAATCGGCCGAACGACGGACTGGACGGCTATAGCTGTCTCTGTTGCCGTATCCGCCAGGTCTTCCACCACCCGAATTGAAGCGTGGACGATAAGGACGGTCACCACCCTCATTATTGTAGCGAGGACGCTGCGGACGGTCGCCATCTTCGCTGTTGTAGCGCGGACGATAAGGACGGTCCGTATTATAAGAACGGTCGCTGTTATAGGAGCGGTCGCTGTTATAAGGACGTTGCGGACGGTCACCATCTTCATTGCTATAGCGCGGGCGCTGCGGACGGTCACTATTATAAGGGCGTTGCGGACGGTCACCACCTTCGCTGTTGTAGCGCGGACGGTAAGGACGGTCGCCATTATCGTTATTGTAACGAGGACGTTGCGGACGGTCACCGCCTTCGCTGTTATAGCGCGGACGATAGGGACGGTCGCCATTATCGTTATTGTAACGAGGACGCTGCGGACGGTCGCCATTGTCCGCACCAGGATTAAAGCGCGGGCGATAAGGGCGGTCACTGTTATAAGGAGCTGCGGGCGGTCCCCGTTTTCACTGTTAAATCTAGGGCGATAAGGACGGTCGCCATTATCACGGTTGTAAGACGGACGCTGTAGCCACCTTCCTTGTTAAATTGGTTACCATCGCGGCCGGCACCTGAGTTCTCCTCTGCGGAAGAAGCATCACGCCAAGTTTCGTTTTCTGTACTCATTGTTTTTATTCGAATAAATTAAACCTTGCCTCACGGCCATTCATTGTCTCTATTATACCTTGAATTTTATATGTTTCTATAACAATTGCCGGAGTAAAAAGTTGAAATTCCTCCGGTACACTTCTGTGGTTGCTTAAATTCCCGTATAAGTATGGGGGGTAATCACCTGCAATTCTTTCTTTATCTCTTCACTTACATTCAGTCCCTCTATAAATTCCTTGATAGACGCTTCCGTAATGGCCTGATTGGTACGGGTCAACGCTTTCAACGCTTCATAAGGATGCGGATAGGCCTCGCGGCGCAGAATGGTCTGGATAGCCTCGGCCACCACGCTCCAGCAATTGTCCAGGTCACGGTAGATGGCCGGTTCGTTCAACAGCAACTTACGCAAACCCTTCAAAGAACTTTGTATGGCAATAATGATATGCCCGAACGGCATACCCACATTGCGGAGCACGGTAGAGTCCGTCAAGTCACGCTGCAAACGGGAAACCGGCAGTTTTACCGCCAAGTGCTCAAGAATAGCATTCGCCATGCCCAGGTTTCCTTCCGCATTTTCAAAGTCAATCGGGTTCACCTTGTGCGGCATCGCGCTGGAGCCCACCTCACCGGCTTTAATCTTCTGCTTGAAATATTCCATAGAGATATATTGCCAGAAGTCACGGTTCATATCAATCATCACCGTATTGATGCGCTTCATGGCATCAAAGATGGCAGACAGATTATCGTAATTGGATATCTGGGTAGTATACTCCTCGCGTTCCAAGCCAAGCTTTTCGGAAACGAACTTATTGCCGAATGCCTTCCAGTCATATTCCGGATAAGCCACATGATGGGCATTGTAATTACCCGTAGCGCCACCGAACTTTGCTGTCACCGGACAAGCCTTCAGCGTTGCCAACTGGCGTTCCAGACGGTAGACAAACACCATTACCTCCTTGCCCAAACGGGTAGCGAAGCCGGTTGTCCGTGTGTCTTGGCAAGCATGGGGATAGCGGCCCACTCTTCCGCATAAGCACGGAGCTGCGCTATCAGTTCCTCTATTTGAGGATAGTACACCTGCTCCAACGCCTCCTTTACAGACAAAGGAACAGACGTATTGTTGATATCTTGTGAAGTCAGGCCAAAATGGATGAACTCCTTATAGTCGTCCATACCACCCAACTTGTCAAACTCTTCTTTCAAGAAATACTCCACAGCCTTCACATCATGGTTCGTCACGCTCTCAATATCCTTGATGCGTTGCGCGTCGGCTTCGGAGAAGTTACGGTAAATGTTTCTCAAGGTTTCGAAAACGCCCTTATCCACCCCTTTCAGTTGCGGCAAAGGCAGCTCACACAGCGTGATAAAGTATTCTATTTCAACTTGTACACGGTATTTAATCAGTGCAAATTCTGAAAAATAGGCAGCCAAAACATCCGTTTTGCCTCTGTATCGACCGTCAATCGGAGAGATTGCGGTAAGTAAATCAAGTTTCATACGTCGTATTTATGATGATAATTATCGGACTGCAAAATTACTGCTTTTTTCTGAGTAACAAGACATAAAGGATAAAGATTTTAAGAAAAGGAAGTTAACGGATAAAAAATGGCCTTACAATCACTTGCAAGACCACCTTCGAATGAAAATTTCCAGTGGGCGTTGACGGATTC
>ENA-OQCS01000691-OQCS01000691.1-human-gut-metagenome-genome-assembly--contig:-NODE-691-length-18829-cov-2.327398_pt1 | contig 18829 bp, 26 predicted proteins | sample MGYA00242757_ERZ504575 | MGnify/ENA primary metagenome ERZ504575 (study PRJEB26092, sample SAMD00036297) | human gut metagenome | host: Homo sapiens | study: EMG produced TPA metagenomics assembly of... | reverse complement strand
ATGCGGCGGAACTGCAGTCGTGGATTGACGGCAAACTCCCGGAAATCGACTATAAGGCAATCGCCCATAAACCTAACATTGCTACGCGTGCGTCGTCGGCAGATGTGTTGACTGTTTTGGGTGAGAAAGTAAAGAATATGATTGTGTCATCAGCCGATTTGTCAAACAGCGACAAGACTGAAGCGTTTCTCAAAAAAGCGGGCAGCGTGATTGCTCCCGACAACCTCTATATGGCAGGAACCTCACGACTCGCGCACCAGCGTGCCGTGGCCGATCTTGCACCATTGTTCGATGCGCTGGAAGAGCAAGTCTGCTCATGAAACTCATGAGCACGTTGAGCGAAACCACGCAATCCGATGGAGTCGGAGTGGCCATCGGCATCCGAAACGCACACGCCCGGTCTGCTGCATGCATCCCGTGGTGACCAGCGGGTACGGTCGAACCTCGCAACCGCTGACGACGTAACAAAAGGCGAGACTGCGGAGGAGCAGGGGAGAGAGACAAGCAATCACACCACTGCAGCGCAGGATTCCACCGAGCCCATCGCCTTCGTCGGATCCATAGGACCGACGCATATGGACTATGCGGCGACCATGGCAGCAGTGCGTGCCGTTGCCAGATATCTGACCGCATTCGTGGCTCACGACGAAAACCAAAACAACAGCTGACCCCGCCTTATGGCACAATGACACGCGAAAAGCATAGGGAGAAAGAACAACCGTGACGGACTATTACGAAGTGCTGGGCGTAGACCGCTCCGCAAGCGACGACGAGATCAAAAAAGCTTATCGAAAGATGAGCCGCAAATATCATCCCGATATCGCAGGTCCGGAATTCGAAGACAAATTCAAGGAAGTCAATAACGCCTACGAAGTGTTGTCCGATCCACAGAAGCGTCAGATGTTCGACGCCGGCGTGGACCCGAACGATCCGAACGCCGGCGGCATGCATGGCGGATTCAGCGGCGGATTCGGCGACATGGGTGACATTTTCAACATGTTCACCGGAGGTGCTTTCGGCGGTGGCAACGGCGGTCCGACCCCTCGTACACAGCCGGGACGCGATGCACTGGCCACAGTGACCATCGACTTGAAGACTGCGGTGTTCGGCGACACCGCACATGTTGAAATCAAAACGTTCGGTCTGTGCCAGGAATGCGCCGGCACCGGCTGCCAGAAAGGTACCCAGCCGGCACAGTGCCCCGACTGCATGGTCAGGGCTACGCACAGCGCGTGGTGCGCACCATGCTTGGCCAGATGATGACCACCGCTCCATGCGAGCGTTGCGAGGGACATGGTACCGTTATCGAAAATCCGTGTCCGTCCTGCCTTGGTCATGGTCGTGTGCGTATCACCCGTAATGTCGGCGTGTCCGTGCCTGCCGGCGTGACGAACAATACCCGTCTGCGTCTCGCTAATCAGGGCGAGGTGGGTGAAAACGGCGGTGTTGCCGGCGACCTGTATGTCGACATCCGCATCGCTCAGGATGACACCTTCACTCGTGACGGTGATGATTTGCACTGCTGGATCCAAGTGCCGATGAGCTGGGCCGTACTGGGGCATGATCTGGAAATCGACACGTTCGATGGCAAGCAGTCTGTGAGAGTGCCTGCAGGAAGCCAGCCTGACGACACTGTGACCTTGAAGAATCTGGGCGTCACGCATCTTAACAACAAGAGCGAGCGTGGCGATCTGGTGGCGCATATCGCAGTGAAGATTCCGACAAAGCTCACTGACGACGAGCGTGCCTTGATGGAACGGTTTGCCGAAAAGCATGACACAGATGCCCAACATGTTGCGGTAAGCGCACGCCCGACTTCCGGAACGAAGAAGGCTTCTTCTCCAAGCTGAAGGATGCACTGCGCTGAATTTCCCTATCCTCATGTCGTACATCCGATGAGAAAACGTTAGATCGCATATCAAATAGCCGGTTGCTTCAAAAACGAAGCAACGGCTATTTTGTCAATGTTTCTGCTGTAGCAAGCGGATTGCCTCACGCCTACAACAGCCAATCATTAGGCATATCTACGTGTTTATTTGAGCAATGACCGGCACATAGCGCGATACTGGTTCACATAGCCACCGCCGAAGAACACGCAGTGGCCTGCGATGGGGTAGAGCTGCCACAATGTGGTGCGCTCCTGCCATCCTGCTTTCAGCGGATGTACGGACTGGTATCCGTCGAGAATGTCCCGCAAGTACGACATGCCGAATAGGTCAAGCATGGCGAGATCCTCTTCACGATGCCCGCCGTGCGCGGCTGGGTCGATCAGCACCGCTTCCACGGATCCGGAATCGGCCGACCACATGACATTGCCGCTCCACAGATCGCCGTGCACTCGTGCTGGCTTGTCATTGGCCGCCTTGCCCAGTATTTCAGGCAACGCTTCAATGACGCTCAGTCAGTTCCATATCGTAATCAGTGAGTTCACGGCGCTTCATACCAAGCTGTACCATCGGACGGAGCCTGCCTTCGGCCAAATATGTCGCCACATCATCATTCGCCTGCGTCCATGGGAACGGGATCCTGCAAGGGGCCGAAATAACAAGTTCCCGTATATCCGGCTGGGGCAGATCCAAAGTAATCGGCTCCGGCATCATGCATACGTGCGAGAGCAGCGCCGAAATCATGCGCGGCCTGCAAAGTCGGACCACAGGCGTTCACTCGTTCAATGTTGAGATAATCCTTGCCCAGTCGTACACGTCTACCACACGTGGCCCGCCTTTGGATTGCGCTTCGCCAAGCCACTGCAGGCCACGGCCCTCGCATTCGAAGAAACCTTCAGGACTGAATGCCCTGCTCTTGCGATATTTGCTCATGCTGCCCGACCTTTCCTTGCATGATCCGCCACATTTGCGAGACCTTATGGAATCGTTAGTGAAGCTCCGATGGGTTTTGGCACCATTGTGTGCATGGTTTGAGACAACTCAAGGATCCATAGCGAAAAATTAGACCCCTCTCGCTAGTCTTGGATGCGGAAAAGCAGACGAAACCATTGATACATATAAAAGAGGGTTCATGAATTTCTTCCAAGCGATTTTCCTTGGTCTGGTGCAGGCATTGACCGAGTACCTGCCAGTTTCTTCCAGCGCGCATATTCGCATTATCGGCGATTTGATGCTGGGATCCGATCCGGGCGCCGCGTTCACCGCAATCATCCAGATCGGCACCGAGCTTGCCGTGATTTTGTATTTCCGACATGACATCATCCGCATTCTTGGAGCATGGTTCGGCTCCCTGTTCGGCAAAGAAGGCAAGGATTTCAAAAGCCGTATGGGAGCGCACAATCCAGACACGCAGATGGGCTGGTTCATCATCCTCGGCACGATGCCGATTCTGATTGCCGGACTGCTGTTCAAGCATGCGATCGAAGGGTCACTGCGTAATCTGTGGATCACCGTCACCGTACTTGCATTGTTCGGCGTGCTGCTGTGGGTGGTCGACGCCCGTTCCAAGCAGGTCAAGACCATGAAGGAAATGACCTGGAAGGATGCGCTGATCTTCGGCATCGGCCAGATGCTCGCATTGATTCCCGGCGTTTCCCGTTCTGGGGGCACCATCACCTTTGGACGCGCCATGGGATACACCCGTGAGGCAGCCGTTCGAGTGAGCTTCCTCATGGCCATTCCTGCCGTGTTCGGCGCAGGCATTCTGGAAGCCGTATCGGCCGTCAAGGACGTTGCCGCGGGGGATGCCGGTATGTTCCCCGGCTGGGGTCCTACCATTGCCGCAGCCATCGTGGCATTTGTGGTCGCTACGTGGTGATCATCGGCTTCCTGAAGTTTGTTTCCACCTTCTCGTACAAGGCATTCGCCATCTACCGCATCGGCTTGGCGATCGTCGTGGCATTGCTGCTGATTACCGGCGTGCTTTCGCCGCTGGAAGCCGCAGCTGCAGCGTGAATCTAATTCGATAATCGAATAACAAAAAGTCGGGCCGATCATCCTGCGATGGTCGCGACTTATATATTCACTGCTTATCGCCAATCACAACTTAATTGCCACGCAAGAACGATTCAGCCTCACGAATCAGTCTTCGCAAGCGGGCATGCCATTCGACGCGATACGTTGCGCTTGAGCGTTCAAATCGTAGTCGCGTTCCAGACAGGCAAGATAATCGCCGGCATGCGTCTGCTCGACAATCTCGTCGCAGCCTTGCGCCATTCGGCGGCTTTTCTGTTCAAATCACCTTCAGTCAGCGGATGCTCAAGTAAAAGAGACAATGCGCGAACCAATTCCAGCGTGCCCTGCAAGCACTCGGTATTCGCACAGTAATGGGGTACGGACACCCACATGGATGTGGTATGAAATCCTGCGTCCGCCGCAAATGCGTCAAGAATGTTGGGGATGCCCACAGGGCCGTTATATTCCTTGTCGGGTTCGCTTTCGCAGTCATTTTTGGAAATGTCAAGCGGCAAAGGCCTGGTGTGGGGGCAATCGTCGAACATGGATCCAAGCGTGACGATACCGCTCACATCGTAGTCTTCTGCGATGCGCAACGTCTGCCTGCAGTATTCCTCCAACGATAATTTGGCTCGGGGGCGATCTGAGCGAGAAAATGCAGCGAGGGGGAGACTGCAATGTCATAGAACGTGGTCTGTGGCCAGATGATTCGTTTACGACCTTGTACCGAGCAAATCATCGGACGGGCTACCTGATAGTCGTAGAAACCTCATTGTCGATATGATGCACCTCCTGTGAATCATATCGCGACACAAGATGCCGTATGACGTTCGTCGCAGCCTGGCAGGCGTCATTCCACCCCTCAAACGCGGAGATCATTATTGTCTCGCGTTTTTTCGTCTCCTCACACATGCTTTAAATGTATAACGAAATCATATTTCCGCAAACACGCTTCCGCCATCGGTGAATGTGACGAGCAGGGCATCCCGATCTAGACAACAGCATCTCAAAATACCCGAATGTCAAGAAAGCTCAAAACCTTTTCGGTAGATAAAAGCCCTTTGAAAACAGCAAAACACGAACACGACACGCGGACTTGCAAATTTTGAGAATGCGGATATAGTAGATACTCGTGCTCAGGCAGTAGTACTGCGGAGAACATGCGGACATAGCTTAGTTGGTAAAGCGCAACCTTGCCAAGGTTGAGACCGCGGGTTCGAGTCCCGTTGTCCGCTCTAAGGTTCCGATTGATTATCGACCTTTAGGGTGGGTTAGCCAAGCGGTTAGGCAGCGGCCTGCAAAGCCGTATAGACGAGTTCGACTCTCGTACCCACTCTTGTTGTGCTTGACGTGTGCGAGTGCGACGCATGACCCGGGCGGTTGGCGCAGAGGTAGCGCACTTCCCTGACACGGAAGGGGTCACAAGTTCGAATCTTGTATCGCCCACTGGAACGTGAGTTCCTATATAACCCATCATCGGGTGATTGGCGCAGCGGCTAGCGCACTTCCTTCACACGGAAGGGGTCATAGGTTCGATTCCTATATCACCCACCATCGGGCGGCACGTCGTGCCGCCTTTTTTGCTGGTTTCGTTGGGTTTCCGCCGTTTCGTGCGGCATGTCGGAAACGGGTGGCGCGTGGTGTTGGGTTTGGGCGCCATATCGATTCATGGCGCCTATACTTCCAGGCAACGCAACATCAATCAAAAAGTCGAGCAGGATCTCAGAGGTAAGCTGGGACTGCGGCCACAGGCGAAATCTATTACGTGCAGGATCGTCCGTTGTATCAGGAGTACGAGAATCTCGTTCTGACCACCTACGACAAATGGTTCGGATACCATCCATGATGGAACGATTTTCGACAAGGCCAACGTTCCTGCAACAGAGGAGGGCGGTGATTATGTTCACCAGTATATGGTGATTTTGACTGACTACAAAGAATCGGTTGATATTGGATGGTATCAAATGTCTTCCAGCACCGATGAACCTGATGATCTCGTTCAGGCAGGCATCGACGAATTCCAGAATTATGAGAACCAGTTCCTGAAGGATGAGGATCTTGTACGGCCTATTTTGATGCTGTTGTAAGGCATGAGTTGTCTCACAGGGAAATCTGGGCGCGCTGCGGAACCGCGGGTCCGCCTGTCGCGGGCAACTTGATTGGAGCTGCAACCAACTCCTATGCAGTGAAATACATGGGTGCGGATAAATCCCAGATCGAGTCCACGCAGGGAGAAGACTATAAGATGACGCAGCAGAGCGACGCGGTGGCCGAGGCCATTCACTCCGGCGATGCTCCTAATTCAAGAAGAGCCGTCTGCAACAAGGCATTGCGGGAAATGATCGACGAGCAGCGCTGAAATCAATCCCCGCGAATATAACTTCGAATACAGTTTTAAGTCCGGAATACACACTATCCGGGCTTTTTCCGTGTTCTTTCAAGGTGTACGGCTACAATGGCAGCTTGTGAGTGACGAAGCATTGAATCTCAATCAGCCGGTCAAAGACATGGGGCCGAACGAGTTGAAGCTTATGCCAGGCTCGACAAACAGCAGCATGACGAGGCGAATCGTGAGCTGGAACGCCGTTGGCGCAGCTATGATGACATGTTGCCAAACGACCAGTTCGTGTCAATTATCGACAAGACTGAGGGATAAGACCCACTTTACGGTGTATGATTCGTGACCATGCCGGTCTCAATACCGGCTATTTGCAAGGGTAATGACTAGAATGGCGACTATGACTGATCCGATTCCAAGCGCAGGTGAAACGACCATCATTGGCCTCCTGCAATAACCTACCGGTGACTTCCACCGGAGACCGTCCTCTGACGAAAGAGGACCTTGAAACCATCATGCGTCTTGCCGATGGCACGGCATTGCTGATCTCGACTAGGGGAGCGGTGTCGGGGTCGCGGTATCTTCTTGACGAGGATGAGATTACCGTCGGCCGTGATCCAAGAGCGGACATTCTTTTGGATGATTCCACGGTTTCCCGCGCCCATGCGGTGTTCCGCAGGTCTGACGGCAGGTATTCCGTTATTGATGCGGGCAGCTTGAACGGCACCTATGTGAACCGCCAGCGTGTTGATCAGCAGGAGCTCAAGAATGGCGATGAGATTATTCTTGGCAAGTTCCGTCTGGTTTATTTCGACAATAAAGCCGTCATTGCCGGTTGATCCACGTTATGCGGGATAGACTGTGTACAACAGCTTCGCGCCCATGAGCTTCGCACGAATGCTCATGGGCGTTATTGTAGATGTCGTAGGAGAGCGTGATGAACGAAGCAGAGCCAACAACGCGGTTGCGTCTGCATGTGTCGACTGCGGTGCAGGGGGAGTTATTCCCCGCGACCGGCACTCAGCCGGTGACGCGCGGCTACAAGGGTACGGTGGCTTCAAAAGTAGCAGGCATCACTTATCGTCAACTTGACTATTGGGCTCGCAGACAAATCGTGGAACCTTCCATCACGCCGTCGCATGGATCCGGTTCGCGCAGGCTGTACTCGTTCAAGGACGTGGTGATCCTTGCTGTGTCGAAAAGACTGCTTGACGCGGGCATCAATCTGCAAAATGTGACGACTGCCATCAGTTTTCTGACGCAGCGTACCGCGGAACAACTTGAGAATATCACGATTATGTGCGACGGTCAGCAAGTGCACGAATGTACGGATAGTGAGCAAATGGTGGCGTTGTTGCAAAGCGGTCGGGCGGTATTCGGCGTATCGGTGGGATCTTTATGGAAGCAGATCAGAGAGACTCTTGCCCACGAGGAATACGTCGATCTGACCACCATGCCTTCCATGATGGGTGGAAACCGACCTGTTGACGATATCACTGCAATGCGCATGAGAAAGAACTTCGAGGCGCAACATCAGACACGCGCCGCCGCGTCACTGTAACATACCAGAATGCATGCCGTATGGTTGATGCGGACTAAGACGGATGACGAGTCGTTGATATGAGATAGATATGTACAGACAGACATACAACAGGGGAGCAATATATGTTTGATATTCTGCCGGCATTGCTGTGGATTGTCGCAGCGGTCATATCGTTGAACATTTGTTCGATTACTGCAATTCGAGGAAATATCTTCTCAAAAACCAAGAGTGACGTATATCCGGTACGCTGGTCAATTGTCGGATTGCATTTCACATCGCTGATCATCGGAGCTCTGCCGTATCCGATATATACGATGTTCAAACCCAGCTTTTCCTTGAAATTTCAGCATTTCTACGAACAGGTTGGTTGGCCGTCGGCAGCACTGATGGTTATGCTCATCGCCACGGAACTGGTGTTTATGTATCTGCAGGCCGAAACGGCATGAAAAGCGAAATGGAAAGAAAACTCAGCCAAGCCATTAAGGACTAGCCAAAAAGACATCCATCGAAGCGAAAACGCAGCCGTGTGGAAAAACGTCCAGCGAAGCGAGGACGCACCATCCATCATGCCGGTGGTTATGTCGAGCAAAGTCCCGAAAGGGACGTGCTGGCATAACCCACCGATGTTATGTACAGAAAAGAGCGTCAGTCGAAAACTGCTGTAGCTTTTCTGACATAACGTACATTATCGGACAAAAGTGGGAGCAGGTGCAGGGGTATTTGAGATGTACGCGATCTCTCAAAACCCAGGTATGCAAATGTCATCGCTGGCATGCATACCCAGGTTTCTTTGTCTTTATGCACAAGATGATCCGCTCGTGCATCAGCCGTTATCTATCAGGCGAAATAGTCTTCGATGGTTTGCGCAAGCTCACTAACCGAATCGATCACCTTATACGCGCCATGTTCTTTCAGCTCGCCAGGCTCGGCATAACCCCAGCCGCATCCCAAGCAATCCAGACCGCACGCTTTGGCTCCGTCAGCATCGGTCCAACGGTCACCGACATGAGCGCCTTATCGCCAGCGGCTTCGTCAAACCCAATGTGGTCGAACGCCCATTGAATAACCTGATCTTTGTCGAGACGCGAATTATCTTCGCTGGCACCGTAAATGCCGTTGACCATGGTGTCCAAATGGAAATGCTCGCAAATCGGAATGCACTGATACTGCGGCTTGCAGCTTGCGATCGCCAAGTAGTATCCGTCAGCACGCAGTTTGGCCAACTGTTCTGGGATACCGTCATAAATGGTATTGTTCAAACGGCCCGGAACCTTTTGACCCGGATTATTCGGATCATCGAACACCGCTTCCTGCGCATAATACCTGCGGTAGATGGCAATGCCCTCATCGAGTAAGTCGTCCGGAATATTATTGCGCTGCAACGACTCGACAATTGCAGGACCAATGAATCGCTGCAACTCCTCATCATCAGGCACTGGATACCCCAGTTCCTCAAATACCTTCACCACACAACCAATGATGCCCGGATCAGACTTGGTCAATGTGCCGTCAAGGTCAAGCAGAACGACTTTCTTGGGTTGCTTGGTCTTCTCGGACATGAGATTAATGCACTCCTTGTTAAATGCTCGATGCAATGTGAACTGTTCAGATAACAATTATGCCCGGTCTTGCTGACCGGGCATGCAGTTCAAGTGTCGTTCAACTACTGGTTACTCGTAGTCTGGAAACCAGCCGTCGCGATGCATCTGCAGACGCTTTTCAAGCAACGTCTTCAGCTCGTCTTCAGTACGGCGTTCCAATAGCATGTCCCAGTGTGTACGGGTCGGCTTGGAAATCTCGTCGGCCTCACGATCCTCGTCGCCTTCACGATGCGCGGTCATGCCGCACCGGCACTCCCATTCCTCCGGAACCTCCGCGCCTTCAGCGAACGGCAGAATCGTGCGGTGTCCCTTTGGGCACACATATGCGACGTCGTTCGCGCCGCGAAATCCACATTGTCATCAGATTCCAACGACTTTGCGCCGATGCTCATGCCTCGCAGGCTGCGTTCTGCATATTGCCTTTGCCTCCTTGGATTGTCTGCTCTGTCTAAGCTACAGAACAGTTCGGACGTGTCTTTTATTCCTTATTCGTCTGCTTGATGTTCGATTTTAGTCGACGCCGGAGTATGCGACGATGCCACGATTGATGCGATCGTACGCCTGTTTTGCGACTGGCGCCAACGTTTCGGCACGATCCGCAAGATACGGTCCAGCCACGGCTATCTGCTGAAGCACGTCGGCAAGCCGTTTGCCGTTACGCACGAAATCGCCGCCCGTCAGATCGGTGCCGTACAGCACCTGCGACAGGCTTTCACCTTGCGCCCAATCGTAGACGATATCGGTGATGCCAAAATCGAGTTGGCGAGGCTCCTCAAGCATGTGATCCTCACATAACATGGCAATCGACGCATGGACGCCTTAAGCTGCGCTGCGCACACGGCGATGTTCCCTTGAATGCCTCCAGGGTAACGACGCGGCTCTCCCCCGCCTCCCCTGCGGGCTTCGAACACCAACGATGCGACGACGCTGGCCAATTCACAGGCGTTCAACCCGTCAAATGCGCCATCGTCAATCGCCTGCGCCAATACTAGATCAAGCTCGCTGTACAAATGCCGCAACAGCTGGCCACGTTCCGTGAGCTGATAATCACCATGGCCCGTGGATTCCCGTACCGGCTGAAGATAGCGAGATTGGAAAGCACAGCGCAAATATGATCAAACTGACGTGCCACGGAACCGGTTCGCGAATCGTAACGATGCTGTACCCGTTCCAACTCGCGCATCTCACGAGCCCAACGATGTCCCCATTTCAAGTGCTTCTGCACATCAGCATTTACGACATGGATGGTCGCGGTCTTCTTCTCTGAGTTTCTTGATGCGTTTGTCAAGATCCATAAACGCCTGGCTGCGTTCCTTCTGCGTACGGAACACCTCATGCTTGAGTTTGCGACGTTCGTTCTTCTCCAAATCACTCAAACGCATCCGCAAACGCATGAATTTTTTGAAATCGCCGAATTCACACTGGAAAGCCTGCTCGTATCCTTCCAGAGCCTTGCATAAGGTTTCCATCTGTGCTTCAAGCTGCCATGCCGACTCGTTGGCTTCCCATTGCGCAAAGGAGTGGTCAAGCGTAACGCGAGCTGTTTCATAGTCGCTGGAATTCAATAGATTGACAGCCATATTGAAGGTCGGTCTGAAGCTTGAGTGAAGCGGATACACTCGTTTGCTGGACAAGGCGGCCGCAGTGGCGGGAACAAAACCATGGTGGTCCACCACAACGGCATGTCCGATGGTGTCGATGCCACGTCGTCCCGCACGACCGGTCAACTGGGTAAACTCGCCGGGAGTCAACCCAACATGCCCGGTGCCATCGAATTTCTCAAGCTTTTCAACCACCACACACCGTGCGGGCATGTTAATGCCCAAAGCCAGCGTTTCCGTGGCGAAGACCATTTTAACCAAGCCTTCTTCAAACAAGCGTTCGACAATCTGGCGGAACAATGCGACCATTCCCGCATGATGCGGAGCGAACCCTTCTTCCAGGGCGAAACGAAATTGCGAGAAATGCAGCGCTTTCAAGTCTTCTTGGCTCAACTGGCCTTCGACCATCTCATCGACGATCCGTCTGATTTGTTGCACTTCGTCGCTGGTGGTGAGTTCCAAGCCTGCGTTGATGCATTGGTCAACCGCTTGATCGCAACCGTTTCTTGAAAAAATGAAGTAGATTCCCGGCAGCATGTCAAGAAAATTCAACTCGTCCACAACCGCCCAGCGTCGAGGCGTATGGCGTTCGACCTTATGCGGGCGATCGTCCCATCGTCCACCTTTACCTTTGGCCCTACGCTTATCAGGACGTCGCTCGCCCTTGCGCCGTTCCGCCTGACGATCAAGCTGATCAAGTCTGTTTATCAGCTGCGCATTGAGTTTGACCGTCTGTTCGCCATTGGCGTCACGCCGATATAGGTCGATGAGTTCTGGTTCGGTATGGTCATCTGCCTGTACGAGCACATGCTGCTCCAACGGTACCGGACGCTGTTCCGACATGACCAACGTGGTTTTGCCACGAACAGATTCGATCCATTCGGAAAAATCCTCGACATTGGAAACCGTCGCGGAAAGACCTATGATGTTCACGTTTTTCGGCAAGTGGATAATGACTTCTTCCCAGACCGGCCCTCGGAAACGGTCAGCAAGATAGTGCACTTCGTCAAGGATCACATAACGAAGCGCTTCAAGCGTCACGGAATGCTCATACAGCATATTGCGCAACACTTCCGTGGTCATGACCACAATATCCGCCTCAGAGTTGATGGACGTGTCTCCGGTCAGCAATCCGACCTTATCCGTTCCATACTGGTCGACCAGATCATGGTATTTCTGGTTGCTCAGCGCTTTGATCGGCGTGGTATAAAAGGCTTTGACATTCCGCGTCTGCGCCAGATAGATGGCGAAATCGGCTGCGACAGTCTTGCCTGCTCCCGTAGGAGCTGCCACGAGCACATTATCGCCAGCCTCCAACGCATCGTTGGCTTGCATCTGGAATTCGTCAAGCTCGAATGGCATGGATCTTGCGAATTCGGCCGCAACCGTGCGCTGCTTGGCCTGCGTTTGTTTGAATGCGGCATACCGTTGCGCGGGAGACAACTCCACGGTCTCATTGATTTTCGACGGGTCAGTACCGTTATTACGGCGACGATGATGGGTCATGATTCCTTAATATGGTTGGGTCAATCGTTACAATGACGCCATTGTGCCACTGTTGAGCATGACGGCTTCGCTTCGCTTCATGCCTCTCAATGACTCCGGCATGGGCATCCGCATAACGATCTGCAGCATCCTTTAAAGGTCTGGTAAAGAAAGGCGCTTCATTCTCGTTGTTTTGGGGCAATGGTTTGCCCATCGCCTCGATTCGTTTTGCCGTCCGTTCACCCAGCTTCGCCACGTCCTTGAATGCTCGATAGCCGTGTAAACATGCGTAGACGACTCCGGAAACAACCATTGCAAGCATGAACAGAGCGAGCAACAGCCAAATCCACCAAGGCATAGTCTCTCCCCCGTCAGCCTTCATTCTCACGATCGCCAATGCTCAGCTCATGCTGGGCACGGGCGACAATCATGGTACGCAACGTTTCGGGAGCTACGGCAGTGATATGCCGTGCGTGGGAAATACAGAATGCGACATACCAGGAATCGGACGAGACGATCAGATGCACCTTCTCGCCCTCTCCGCACTTTTCGACTGTTGCTCCCGACAGCCCGTCAATAAATGACAGATCATCCTGATTGGTGACGAACACAGCTGGAGTTCCATTATCGAAGCTCCATTTGCGCAATTCGGATGCGGGAACGTCGGGAATGTCGATTTTCGCGGTAGGTTCAACCAGTTCGGCCTTTTCAATGCGGGAAATGCGAAGCACCTGCCAGATGCGAGGCTTTCCTGTGGCCTTGTTGATCGTGATGTCTTTCTTCACGTACTTAGCTTTGTCAGCCGGTGCAGCGGCAGCGACGTCAGTCCATACGGCAACGTAGAAGACTCCCTCATCGACGAAGATCTTATCTGGCGCGACAAGCTTACGCTGGGTCCTTCCGGCGCCATCCGTATATTCCATGTCAAGCAGCAAGCTCTTGGAGATCGCGCTCTTCACAATGGAGAAATTACGCGGTTCCATCTCATAACCGGTCAGACTCAGCCAAGGCATGTCCCCCGGCTTAACATGTTGACGAAGACGGCTGTACAACGATTCAGCCTGTTCACGCAACTTGTCCGGCAGCAACGACGAATGCGCAAGATAGCTCACCGATGCGGTAAGCATGCTCAAATACTGCTGGGAGATACCTGCCAAGCGTTCCAGTCCAAAGCGAATTCGTGGCGGAAACAATGCCTTCAGCGTCAAGCAACGACCAGTCGATGTCAAAGAACTGGCTTCCTGCCATCTCACCATCGTCGGAAACCGTAGTCAGCGTGTTGATGTCTTTATGAATGACATTGACGAACTTCTTCAGCTCGTCATCGGACTTCGGTTTGCCAATGAAACGTTCCGCAAGTTCCTCAAGCGAATATTCTTCGCCGAGGTGCGCCGAAAGGAACAGCATCAGACGCAGACGACGGTCGACTTCACTACCCGTCTGGAATGCGGAATTCTTCTTCGGACGCCCCTTGCACTCCTCTGCATCGTCGTCAGCGCTGTTGCGGTTGATTTCCATGGCTGTGACAGTGGAGCTATCGCCTCCTGTGGATTCGTCGGCAGGCACGAACTGCGTGGCGGCATTCAAACGGCGGTTGAACGCGTCGACAGCCTCCTGAGGACTGACGATGGAAGCACCCGGATGAGAAAGCACGAACATGGCCAGATCATCGGAATCGGTGTAGGCGACGTTCAAATGCTCGCCGTCAACATCTACAGTCGCCGCGAAACGACGCTGGTCAACGACCTTGACCAATTCGTCGGGAATGGATTGCGTTCCCAGACCCGGAGCGATGGAATCAAGACCAAGCCCTGGAGTCGGAGTCTGAGGGACGCGAGGCGCGGTACGGGACGTATGCTGCGTCTCATGTGCGGGAGCTGAGGAAATCGACATGGAACGGGCCAGATAGTTGGCCGCGGCAAGAATCGGCAAATCCTCGTCGCCGAACAGCAGACGAACGCGAGGCTCATCTCCAAGCTGCAGACGATAGGATGCGAAATCCTGCCTTCCGACTTAGATGAATACTCAGGCTGCCTCGATTCGATGGCGATGCCCATGGCCGCAAGCTTGGCACGGTCACGCTGGAATTGCTTGGCAAAAGCCGCCTTCGCCGCCTGATCAGCCAGCTCCCCATAGGAATCGGCATACGCCTTCACACGCTGGGCAATCTGACGGGAAGTGAGCCATTGCGGGAAAGCTGAGGAAAGCACAGCCAATACATCAAGTTCGTGCTTGCCCCATTTGTCGGAGAAACGACGCCTTCCGTTACTGCCCTCTGCCATTAGTCCTCACGTCTCGTTAACGTTTCATCTTAAGTGCCTAGCCGGTTCAGGCTCTGCACACACCTCTCTATGATAGAGGGTTTTCGTTCAGATTGTGTCTATTTTACGAAAAAATACAGTTTTTCGTGTTGAGGCTACCCCTCGAATCAGACCCAATCATCAGGCTCAACACCTTGCGGGCCAACGTATTCGCCATTCGGAACATAACTCGGCTCACTTGTGTCGGTCAGCCGCGCGTCACCGAACAGTATCACGTCCCTGCCGAAGGTCCAGTCACCATCGATGTCGACGGAATTGGCCGCGGCAAGCGACGGAACGCCATAAGGGAATCTCGTATCGAAATCATGGATGTTCTTGTAATACCGCGCATCCAAGTGAACATCCGGGAAGACGTAATTGCCATCTTCCATCTCGTACTGGTCCGTCAGATGGAATCGATCGGATCGCATGATAAACAAATCGTCGGTGGTTTTCACCGGCAGGAAACGCATACGGTCAACGCATACGCAGGTAGCCCCGTCGAACAACGTCACCGCCGCTCCCATGGCTGTTTCCAGCTGGATGACCGGCTCGCTCGTCGGATCGGTCGGATCGACGGTCTTGTTATTGCGAATCACCGGAAGAGGAAGCACGCCATCATATGCGGACAGCTTGGCCTTCAGAGCGTCGATACGCACCCAGATGCTGTTCGTGTTAAAATACGGATGCTTTTCGATGTTCTGCGCATCATCCTTATCGTCCGGATGCACCTGGCTCATCTCACGCAACATCAAGCGGCCGGTCGCCTTGTCCCGCACGATATGCCCGCCCTTGCGATCAGCTGGAGTACGTTTTGCGACCTCGATCATGAATGGCGCACCGGTATTTTCGAAGTGCTGCGCCAGCGTGCGCGAAGGACGTGCGCCGAGATTGTCGGAATTCGAGATGAACAGGTATTTGAAGCCCTTCTCCTCGAGGACGTCCAATAGGCCAGATTCCCAAATGGTGGAGAACAGGTCGCCATGGCCTGGCGGGCACCATTCAAGTTCCGGATTTGCCGGGAAGCTGACAGGAAGACCGGTTTCCGCACCGATTTTCGGTTCCTGATGCTGCACGATTTCCAGAGGAATGTCCTCTTGATGGAACTTTTTGTTGGCACGCAGCACCTTCATGGTGTCATTCGACGTGCGGAAGGAGTTCATCAACGTCAATGGCAGTTCCACACCCAGACGAGTGCGTGCAGTCAGCACCTGACCGATGATGATGTCGATGAAGCGCATCTGACGTGCCTTATGGCGACGCACTGGCAGCAAGGACTTGGCGCAATCCAAGCCCATGGACGTGCCGAGGCCACCATTAAGTTTGAGGAACGCGGTTTGGCAAAAGCATCGACGGCTTTGTCATGGTTGATGGTCTCGTAGACATCATGGAAGCTAGGCACTCCCACCAGAGGCTCAACATCATCCTCACGGATCCATGTGCTTGCTTCCTCACTGCGCCAAACCTCGTACAGTCGTTTGAATTGCGCAATGGCCATATCGGTCATCCCGTTGTCCCGCATCTTTGCGGCGGAATGTTCAAATGCGTCCTCAGTCAATGTCTTTCCCTTTCGTGCGGGCGTCCTGTTCTCATCGTACCTAGGCAATACTACGACAAAATTCCCATGACGGGGGCTTTTGGTGGCAAAAAGGGAAAATTCTTGACAAAAATGACATCCCAAGAACTCTTTTATCATGTTTCGCGAATCGTGCGACACGATGAATTTGAAAAATAGAGCAGGTTGTGCTATGTTTCATGTTCGGTGCTTTTGCATCGTTCGGACCATAGCGCAGTTTGGTAGCGCACTTGACTGGGGGTCAAGGGGTCGCGGGTTCAAATCCCGCTGGTCCGACCAGAAAAACCCGATTCATGCGATTTCGGGTTTTCTTTTTAGGATGTCAGTCTTACGCATGCAGGTAAGGGGTGATTGTCTTGAAGTCGATGGACGCCCAGCCACAGTTTGACGACGTTGACGGCTTTGCCACGTGTTTGACTCATCCGAGCTTGAGGATGAGTGGAAGATACGTCTGTCCCGGGAACTTGGCGTAGCGGCCAGGGAGCGGGCGAAGCATGATGGCATCACCCTTACCGAACTGACGCGCAAGGCGCTTGAATGCGACGATCTGAATGAGACCACGGACACCGTCCGCCCTGGACGAAGACCGAAGAACACCGACGGTCGAGAACAGCTCGGAGACGAATGGAAAATCAAACTCCCCTATGCCATCGGCAAGATGGCACGGGAGCGCGCGTCCGAGGAAGGCATATCCTTGAGTTGCTCGCGCGGCGTGCGATCAGCGGATATCTACGTCAACGGGATACTGAGGAACAGCCGCTGTTTTAAGCATGTGACAATGAGCCACGCATGATCGGCGTGCACTGATCTAGCAAATATGGATGGTGGCCGCACACCATTCCTTGGGTGTGCGCACATCCATAGAAACTTACTTGCGTTTCTTCTTCTCTCGAATATTCACCGAAATCTGAATCGGGGAACCCTCAAAACCGAATTCTTCACGCAGGCAACGTTCGATGTATCGGCGGTAACCATGCTCAAGGAAGCCGGTAGCGAAAATCACGAAACGCGGTGGACGCGTCGAAGCCTGCGTCGCGAACAAGATACGCGGCTGCTTACCTCCACGCAGTGGATGCGGATGGGCGGCTTGGATTTTACCCAAGAACGCATTGAGCTTACCGGTCGGAATACGCTTGTCCCATGATTCCAGCGCTCCACGCATGGCTCTGGCCAGACGGTTCGTATGCCATCCGGTTTTAGCCGACAGATTCACGCGCTGAGCCCACGTTACACGGTCGAATTCTGTCTTCCACAAGCGTTCCATTCGCTGACGGTCGAAATCATCCATCAAATCCCACTTGTTGAACACCAAAACGATGCATCGACCGGCGTCCACTGCTTGGCTCATCACCTTCAAATCCTGATCGGAAATCGGTTGGGAAGCATCAAACAGCACCAGCGCAAGTTCCGAACGCTCAATCGCGGCCTGAGTACGCAAGGATGAGAAATATTCGGCACCAGACAGCTTATGCAGGCGACGCTTGATGCCTGCAGTGTCGATGAACAGCCAATCCTCCCCATCAACCGTCACCACTTCATCGACTGGATCGCGAGTGGTACCTGCCAAATCATTGACCACGGTACGTTCCTCGTGAGCCAGCTGATTCAGCAAAGACGACTTGCCGACGTTCGGTCGACCGACCAACGCCACACGGCGCAAATGGGACGGAGTAAGGAAACCGGAGGTTTTCTCAGCCTTCTTCAACGAATCCAAGGCAGCGTCAAGCAGTTCGCCAATACCGCGACCGTGCATGGCGGAAATGCCATACGGCTCCCCCAGACCCATCTTCCAGAATTCGGCGGTCAGGTATTCGCTTTCGCGATCATCGACCTTGTTCACCGCAAGCGTCACCGGCTTGCGGCGGCACGGAGCATTTTGACGATGCGTTCGTCCGTGTCGGTGAGACCGACCAGACCGTCCACCACGAGAATCACGGCATCGGCAAGCTGCACGGCGATTTGCGCTTGGGATGCGATGGCGGATTCGATGCCTTCCACGTCGGCTTCCCAGCCGCCCGTGTCCACCAGCTTAAGTCGGTGCCGGCCCATTCCGCGTCATAGCTCACACGGTCTCGCGTACGCCCGGCGTGTCTTCCACAACGGCGGCACGGCGGCCGAGGATACGGTTGACCAGGGATGATTTGCCCACGTTCGGACGGCCTACAACAGCCAGCACACCCACCGGCTTGGGACCGGCCTTGCGCGCGCTTCCGTGAAACCACGGCCGGAAATCAGATCCTCATCGCCTTCGTCCAGCTCATAGCCTTCGAGATTGGCGGCATACTGCTCGTATTCTTGGTTCTCGATGGCGTCCTCGACCACACCGATGAGCAGATCGAGCGTGTGGGCGAAGTCAGATCGGAATTGTCGATGGTGGTAACGCCATCGGCGGCGGTCAGGAAGCTGGTGACCTTGGAATCGGCCTTGTCGCGCGCGGCCACATCCTCAGCGCCCACGCCCTTGACAGCCTGGCCGGTGCGACG
>ENA-OQCS01000690-OQCS01000690.1-human-gut-metagenome-genome-assembly--contig:-NODE-690-length-18835-cov-1.952694_pt1 | contig 18835 bp, 24 predicted proteins | sample MGYA00242757_ERZ504575 | MGnify/ENA primary metagenome ERZ504575 (study PRJEB26092, sample SAMD00036297) | human gut metagenome | host: Homo sapiens | study: EMG produced TPA metagenomics assembly of... | reverse complement strand
TTTTTTGTATTCGGCTTCCGATGCTCCAAAAACTGTCGTAGTCATTAGTAGCATACAAATAAGGAAGGCGAACTTATGTTTGTTTCGTATCATTTGATTTATGATTTATAATTTGTGATTTATGAAGAGGGAAGACCTTATCGTTTTATGACGATATAATCCCCGAATGATTTATGTGCATTCACGGCGTTACGGAAACCATTCCAGTCGCCTGCCTCGTACACGCGTTTCTTCAGCGCTAGCTTTTGGTGCAACACCACTTTGTTACCGTCCTGGCGGAGGGAACCTTCGAAGTCGGCGGCAGAACTTTGCGCACTGTCTTCTTTTCCATTACCCGCTAACTTATAACCTGTGGGGAGTTGGATCGTTTCGTCCAGTTCGACCAGACGTGAGCAGGCATCCTTGAAACCATACCGGCGTTCTTCGAGGTCGGTGTTGATGCGCAGGTAACTTTTTACTTGGTTATAAAGGTTATTCATCACCATCGGCTTGAACAGCATTTCTCCTTCTCCTGAAAGGGCATAACCTGGTATTTCATAACGGAATGTCATTTTGATCGGTGCAGCCTGGTAGTTCTTCGGGTCTTTGCCATAGTCCACGCTGATAAGACGAGCTTTAGGTGATACGGCAAGAAGTTGGCTTTCCAATGCGGCCTGCCATTGCGACTGCAGCCGGTGGTGAAGATACGGCGGATATTGCTGTCCGACTGTCCTTCGGCTGTGATCGTGAACTGTCCTGTCAGCGTACCTTTGGCATCCAAGCGGTTGTTGGCTTTTATGCGGACATAATGGTTTTCCGGTGCGGAAACCGGCGTGAGACAGAGATCGGAACCTTCGGGAACTCCCGGTAAATAGTTTTGCTGTTGTTCGGCACTGCTCCACAGTTCGCGGCAGAAGGGGACCCAAGTAGGATCGAGCGGCATATAGGTTCCGCTGGAAAGTTTCACAACGGCGACACAGTGGTTGAAGTGGTCGGCCGGGATGCTTTCCACGCGACTACCGGCCATTGTCATGGCTGGATAGGCTTCGAAGCCTGCCATACGCAGGAAAGCGATCAAGGTACCGGCAATATCTTTACAGACACCACAACGGTCCGTGTAGTTCATCTTCAGGTTATGCAGCGTGTAGCCTTCGCCTTTGCCCATCGAGATACCGGAGTAACGGATATTGTCGGCAACCCAGTGGGTGAGGACGGCGATCTTTTCCATCTCCGTCTTTTTGCCCGGATCAATTCGTCTACTTTCTTCTGGCTTCGGGAATGGCACTGAAACTGCCGTAGTCTTCGTTCACTTTGTTAAACCAAAGGGATTTGTCTTGCCAGCGTGGTGTGCTGGACATCATCAGTTTCGGTGCGGCGTCAAACAGGTCGACCATATTCGGTTCGCGTCGGGTTGGCATGATGTCTGTGCTGACGAACGTATAAGCTTTCCGACCGTCCTCGTAACGCATGGAAGAGGTGCATTCTCCTTGATAGAACTGGAACTGCATTTCTTTCTCCATCGGGATGTTTACCTTATATACCTTGCGGACAGTTGGCTCGGTTGTCCAGAAGGGGACGATATCATAGAATTGTCCGCGCATGGGCGGGATGAAACGGGATTCGTCGTTGCCTATACCGCCAGTCAACAGGGCATAGGTGAAACCTTTTTTGTTGATCTGATAATCGATGATATCGCCCGGATCGAGACGGCCTATTTCCATCATGATCTGCCGTGCTCCCCAATAGATGGCGCGGGCAGGAGCGGCATAATCCTGCTGTTGGGTGATATCGAGGTTGATTACGTCGCCATTGGCTTTGTAGATGGTGACACGATGAAACTCTGCATGTGCCGTCAGCGGATCGTAATCGTATTTGAGGATGCGATTGGCGACGGCCCCGCGCGTGTTCATAACTTTGACGATTTTGCAGACCGTGAAAGAACCGGAGCCGGTAGGCTGCACGGTCACAGCGGTGCTGTCGAGTAGGTTTACACAGTCATAACCTGCGTATAATTCCGGCTTTTGTAGAGTCGGATCGGATGCCGTCCGGCAACTTTCCCCACTTTGTCCGTAAGCGGACGCCGTGGCGAGAAGGACGGAGGCGAAGATTGATAAATACTTCATAAAATATAGTGTTTTTGTATGTTTATTACTAAATAATTGATGCCCGAATTAATTTATCCTGTATATCTTTCCATTGCCAATTTCCGGCATGCCGCCCGATCGATCTTTCCGCTACCGGTAAGAGGGATTGATTCAATCTGGAGGATGTGCTTCGGACGTGGTATTTGGGTAATATTCCAAATATCATTTCTTTCAACTCGGAAAAGAGATAGTTTTCAGGTAATGAGAGAGATTGTTTTCCAATAAGGGAAGAGGCTGTCTTTTTACTCGGGAAGCGGTCATTTCCTGTGGTGATCAATAAATCATAGCCTCTCCGAACTTGGATCTGGAACGGATGTTATGGCAAAATTGGTAGGAATGATGGGGCGCAAGGTTTCTTCCACAATCTCCGTTTGTATTTTTATGCCTCCGCTGTTGATGATGTTGTCTTTCCTCCCTAAGATGCGGAAACGGCCGTCTGGAAGCAGTTCGGCGACATCGTTAGTGACAAGTGTTTCGTCGGTGACGAGTGGAGCGTCTATTATCAGTGTGTCGTCAGTCGAGAGTGATAGCTTGACAGAGGGAAAGGCGTGTAATAAGGAGATGCATCCGGTCCGTTCAACCGTCGGAGGGCGATATGCGAAGTGTTTCTGTCATTCCGTAGGTGGAGTAAACGCAGATAGGCAATTCTTGTATCCGTGCTTCCAGTTCATGGTCGATAGAGCCGCCACCGATGATTAGGATATCGATTTGGCAGAGGCGCTCTCGTTCTTCCGGAACCTGTAGCGTGTTGTATACTTGTAACGGAATCATGGCTGCGAATCGGAGCGGCATGTCGATGTCTGTCATCGGATGCCCGGAAGGTTCACGTATGACCAAATCTAACCCTGCCACGAGTGACCGTACGACCATCATCTTTCCGGCAATGTATCGGAGTGGCATACAAAGGAGGGCTTTATCCCCCTGTCGCAGCCTAAATAATCGCAGGTGAGGCGGGCACTATTTACCATCTGTTCCTTGCGGACCATGATTCGTTTGGGTGTACCGGTCGAACCGGAAGTTTGTACTTCCAAGTAAGGAGAGGCAGACTTCCAATCGGAAATGAATTCGGATAATTGACAATTGACTGTTGACAATTGACAATTATCGGGATGTTTCTTACTTATCAATTGTTTGTTGTCCATTGTCAATTATTAATTGTCCGTTGTTAATTGACAACGGCAAGTCAATGTTGTTGGTGAAGAGGCCACCTGTTCCTAACCCTTGTGGAAGCGGATTGTCGAAGTTGCGCACCATTGAGCGATGGCGTTCAGGCGACATTCGATTCCAATGCAGAAGTGATCCACCAGCCGATCTGCCGATCCTGAGCTTCCTTGATCCATTCGCTACAACCATATAGGCCTCCGTGAAGAGACGGTTTTAAGATGATATATTGCGGATTAATGAAGGAAAGCAATTCTTTCTTCTTTTCCGGTGTGTTATAGCCAATGAGTTCTTCGTCGAGGGCGATGGGAACTGGAGAAGAAGCAGCTAACAGAGCCATGTCTTCCCACTGTCCTGCACGGATCGGTTGTTCGATCGAGTGCAGGTCCAGTTTTGCCAGACGGTTCAGTTTCTCATGGCTTCGTTCGGCGAGAAAGCACCGTTGGCATCAACACGCAGTTCGATTTCATCAGATGAAAATTGTTTGCGGATGATACGAAGGATTTCTAATTCTTTATCGAAGTCGATCGCTCCGATTTTCAGCTTGATGCAACGAAAGCCGGATTCTATCTTGTCTGTCACTTGTCCCAACATATCTTCATAGCTTCCCATCCAGATCAGTCCGTTGATAGGAATACCCACCTCGCCATGCGAGAAAGGAGTGTTCCACAAGGCAAAGGAGCCGGCTTCAAAGTGGCGGAAAGCAGTCTCCAGACCGAACAGGATAGATGGATAATCGCGCAGTCCGTCCACGTCGATTCTGCCGTGTGCGGGTTGAAGTTTTGGTCAAGCCTTGGCCAACTTCTTCATATCCAGGCACGTCGTCGCAACTCAGTTTAGGCAGAGGAGCGCATTCACCTATTCCTTGGCGGCCGGGTGTTTCTTCTGCGGTGAGGTAGATATACCAACTCATCCTCTCTGTGTAGGTCCCGCGCGAAGTCCCTGCCGGCTTTTTGAAGTACAAGGTCTTAGGGCGGATCTCTATGTGATAGTGCATAGCCATTGTGACTTTGGATTATGGAAATTTCGGATAATCTTCGAAACGGGGGCGGCGTTTTTCAAGGAAGCTTTGCCACCTTCCTGGGCTTCGTCGGTCATGTAGTAGAGCATGGTGGCATCGCCAGCCAACTCTTGGATTCCGGCTTGACCGTCTAGCTCGGCGTTGAGGCCTGCTTGATCATACGGAGGGCAAGCGGCTGAGCAACATCATTTCTTCGGCCCATCCGACATATTCGTCTTCAAGCTTATCCAAAGGTACGACCTTGTTCACGAGACCCATGTCGAGTGCTTCCTGTGCATTGTATTTGCGGCAAAGAAACCAAATTTCACGTGCTTTCTTTTGGCCGACGATGCGAGCTAAATAGGATGAACCGAAACCTGCGTCGAAACTCCCCACGCGAGGACCCGTCTGTCCGAATATTGCGTTTTCAGAAGCAATCGTCAGGTCGCAGACCACATGCAACACATGCCCGCCACCGATTGCAAAACCGTTTACGGCAGCGATCACCGGTTTTGGAATCGAGCGGATTTGCTTTTGTACATCGAGTACATTTAACCGTGCCACACCATCTTTACCGATGTAGCCGCCGTGACCTTTCACATGCATATCACCTCCAGCACAGAAAGCCGTGTCCCCGGCTCCTGTCAGCACGACAACATTGATATCCGGTCGTTCACGGCAGATATAGAGAGCATCGCTCATTTCTGTTGTTGTAGTCGGTGTGAAAGCGTTGCGATAGCGTTCGCGGTTGATAGTGATGCGGGCAATTCCGTTATAGAAATCGAACAGGATTTCTTCATATTCTTTGATGGTTGTCCATTCTCTTTTTGTTTCCATAAGGTAAATTTAGAATTATAAATTATGAGTTATGTTCTTATTTTTTTAGTTGGTGGTAATACTCTTTGAGTAGCCGTACATCTTCTGACGCATCCGTGAATACCTCCATCAACATTGGTTGGTTGTGGGGGACGGACTGGGTGAAAACAGCCATTGCACTCGTCAGTTCTTCATCGTTATGGACGGGAAGGTAAGAAAATCCTCTTTCTTTGGCCCATCCTTTGGCAGAAGTTTTGTGTGTAGCTGTCACGAAACGGCGTGTTTTATCTTCCATTTTCAGTCCGGGAAGTGCTTGGAATATTTCACCTCCTCCGTTATTGAGCAGCAGGATACGTAGGTTACAGCCGAAGTTGCTGTTCCAAAGTGCGTTCATATCATAAAAGAAACTCAAATCGCCGATCACTACAAAATTCAGTTTGTCTGAACAAACGGAATAACCGATGGCAGTCGAAAGCGATCCTTCTATGCCGCTCGTCCCCCTGTTGCAGCAGACTTCGACATCTTCTGGGAGTGTGTATAACTGGGCGTAACGTACGGCTGAACTGTTGCCTAAATGCAAGGCCGCAGGTGTTGGAAGCGACTTGATCAATGTTCCGATAGCAGCCATTTCCGAATAGCTGAATTCCGGTTGTGGCAGGTCGCGGGTGTTGTTTTCCCAGATGCGTGGAAACTCCGTTGTCCGGTTTTCCAGCAGGTAAGCGATTTTTTCGAGAAATTCGAACGGGTCCATCTCGATAACGGTTGTCAGGGAACCGTAAAGGTCTGTTACTTCTCCGCTAAGCGAAACATGCCAATGTTGCGTGGCGGATGCTTGCGGAGAAATTGTTTGAGGCGTTTCGACACGATATGTCCACCGTATGTGATCAGCAGGTCAGGAACCATCTTCTCTAATTTTTCTTCTGGCAGGGCGTAAAGGGCGGCGTCGAAATTCTTTACCGGGATGCCGGGAATGGTCTTGTTACCTGTGTGCTCGGTAAGCCAGGCAAAATGCTTGTATAGCAGTTTGGAATATTTCTTTTCAAAAAGATAGATCAGGTTCATCTGACCGGCGACGATCATGCGACGGTTGTAGTTGTTCAGCCGCTCGATCAACCTGTATATTCACGGTCGTAGACATTTAATCCTTGGTAGCGGGTGATGACGCGTACCTTGGGCAATTCCTCCGTAGTGAAGTGGAACAACGGTTCCGAGATTGGTACGTTGATATGCACCGGTCCTTTCCCATGATGGTTCAGTTCGAGCAGAGCTTCGTTGATAAGACGATTGCAATACCATTCGTCTTCATCGGTATGTATCTCCGGCAGGTTGACGGATTTTTTAGCCTGCGAACCGAAAACACCCGGTTGAGGAAACGTTTGCCCGTCCATTTGTCCGATCCAGGCCCCGGGACGGTCTGCTGAGATCACGACCAATGGCACTTGCTGATAGAAGGCTTCCGATACGGCAGGATGAATATTAAGTAATGCACTGCCCGATGTGCAGCAGACAGCAGCCGGACTACCGCCATGTAATGCCAGCCCGATCGCGAAGAATGCCGCACTCCGTTCGTCTGTCACCGGATAGCAGGAGAAGAACGGGTGATTGGCAATCGTATGTACAATAGGTGAATTGCGGCTGCCGGGACACAAAACGATTTTCTTGATGTTATGCTCGATGAGCAGGGCTACGAGCTGCAGGATGTTTTTTTTATCTGAGTACATAATGTATTTGTTTGCTTTGTCATGCGATGATTCTATCGCTTTTTCTGCAAAGATAACATCTGTGGGGCAGAAAACATTCATAATCTTAATGAAAAAGGCTTCACCCCGGAATGGTCCGGTAGGCGAAGCTTTCTGCTTTCGTTTAGATCAGAAATTCATTGTTCAGAACTTCTGCATATTCAGATTCTTATCAACCAGGATGCCGTCGACAGCTTTCAGGTTGAATGTAACTTTGCGTTTCGCTTTCAGCTTGATGGTGAAGAGATCTTCAGAACCTTCGAGCACTTGTTTGTCTCCGAGATTGACGAAAGTAGGATAGAGCGCCTTTTGACCGCTGGTATGCAGGCGGTCGTATGTTAGGTTTTCCATCGTACCGAGGTTTGCCGGTTCGATGCCGACAAAGTCATAATCCTGTTGGTCGTAAGGCAATGCGAAACTCAAAGCGTTGACAGCTTTGACACTGTCACCTTTGACGGTGATTTCGACTGTTTCGCCGGCGTTGTACGTCTGTTTCGGAGTGGAAAGGAAGATCGTTCCGGCTACACGGTCCGTACCTGGATTCTCGATGCCGTCCTCCAATTGGGTTGCCACGACCGATATGTCGTAAGCATCGATCAGACCGTTCCGGTTAATATCACCTGCGCTGACATAATCGAAATCGCTGTCACCACGGCGCAGCCTGTGTAGTTCATGTACGAGGTCAAGTCGTTTGTGTCGATCTTTTTGTCGTTATTGATGTCACCTGGCAGATAGCTTTCCGTGCCCGGAACCTTGAATACGTACAATTCGCGTCCGGAAGCGTAGTTGCCGACACCTTCCGTAATATGCAACTTAATGTAGCGGCTTTCGGTTGGTCCTTGAAAGTGAATACTTCATGTCACCATACGTTCCCAGCGGAACGAGTCGACCGCTGTCCAGTTTTCCTTATCCATGCTGTAGGCCACGTCGCCGGCAAGGATCGTTCCGTTGCCTCCATCCTGGCGGGACAGATAATGGAACTTATCCAGTTGGTTGATGGTGCGTAGATCGATGATCATATCGAACGGCATTGCGTTCTTGCGGTATTTCGTGTGGAACATATCGCCTAACTCGGCAAAGTCGAACAAGCGGGAGATTTCAAAGCCTTCCTGTTCTTCGGCTGTCACTTCTCCGCGGATACCTTTGATGGCGAATTCGAGCGGGTTGGATTTTGTCTTGACGGAGAAAGTAGACCAGTCTGAATGACCGTCCTTGTTGACGGAACGGATTTTGAACGAATAGTCTGTTTCGGCTGAGAGGTTGTCGAACAGCAGTTCGGTGTTCTTGATCTGTGTATAGAGCATGCCGTTAAATTCTATTTCGTAGAAGTCGGCGCCGGAAACTTTATCCCAAGTCGGTTTTAAGGTGTAAGCTTCTGTGTTTCCGTCTGTCACCTGTGCAACCGGAGCAGTCAGCGATCCGGTAGAAATGCGGTGGGTATCGGGCATATCGAATTGGTATCCGTCGATGGTGACGACCGTTTCGTTCATGATGATATCTGTCGGAGCCAGTTTGACCAACAGTTGCGGGTTCTTGGTGATCGTTACCTTTTCGAATTCGCTTCCTTTGGTGGCGAATTTGTTCAGGTTCGGGGTAGCATCGTAGAAATAGACGTTTGTGCCGTTCAGGTATTCGTCCATCGAACGGGCGGCTACCAGTTTCACTTTGGAAGAACCGACTTTGGCGGTGATCTTCTTCGGCATTTCCGAGAGATTGATGCGCAATTCGGTTGCCTTCTCCTTCACGAAGCCGTCGAAATCGCCTGTTGTCGGATGGATGGTGATTGAGACTTTTGATGGGTCATTGTTCTTGATTTCGATCCGTGTGGTTGTCCCTTTGCCGTTCAGATAAGCCTGCGTTATACCATCATCGTCATATTCGACGAACTCGCTATATCCGGACGGGTAAAGTTCATATATGCGCAAATTCTTGTCGATTTCCCCTACGTTATTGTTCGGATTCGTCATCGGGATGATCGCACCGGCTTTTACGAATACAGGAAGTTTCCAAAGTGGAGAAGCGAAGTTGTTGACCACACAGCCGCCCGTGTATTTCTCGCCGGTGAAATAGTCGAACCATTCGCCTTCAGGCAGGTAGATACCATCACGGATGTCATTTCCCTTGTCATCCATTTGCGTCTCTTGGTAGATCGGCGCGATGAGGAAGTACGGCCCGTACATGAACTGGTATTGTGTAGCTTTACCAAAAGTGTAAGGATTCGGATCTTCAAGGAACATGGCGCGAATCATCGGCTTGCCGTCTACGCTTCGCGGGCAATGCTGTAAGCATACGGCATCAGCTGGATTTCATTTTCAAGTACCAGCGGTTGATGGAAGTTGCCGGTTCGCCTAAGGCATGCGGATATTTCTCATTCGATCCCCAGCCGTCCATGTTCAGCTCCATCGGCGTCCAGGTCTTCCACTGGAAGTCGCGGGTATTCATCACGAGGTTCTTGCCACCGAAAATACCGTCCATGTCGGATGTGATGTTCGGTTGTCCGGAAAGCCCGGAGCCGATATAAGTCGGGATGTGGAAACGGATATATTCCCATTGTCCGCCTGTCTGGTCGCCCGACCAGACTCCGGCATAACGCTGCGTGCCGGCCCAACCGTCGAGAGAGATGATGAACGGACGTGCGTCGTTTCCGTAATACGGCATGATATGTCCGACATCAGCCACACCGTTCAGACCGAACGAGTAGCCCCAACCGACCATGCCACGTCTGTTTTCAGGACTCGTACACCGGCATCTCGTACCTCCTTTACAATGTCGCGTTGCAGCAAGGCACTGATGCTGTCTTTCGGATGCAGGTCGGATTGTGTCCAAAGACCGATTTCGACACCGTTCTTATGAGCGTAATCGGTGAGGCTCTTTAAGTTTTGGATATTACCGTCCAATGTTTCGGTCTGTCCGTAGCCGGCTCCGTAACCGTCGTTCGGCAGCAACCAACCTAACGGCATATCGTGGTTCTTGTAGCGGTCGATCACGCGCGAGCGGAGACTGGTAGTTGTTCTTTTCTCCGTTCAGCGATTCCTTGATACCTCCATTATCTTTTTGGCTTTCCTTGTAGCGCTTGCCGTCTTCGAAAAGGATACCCTTTTCGTCTTCTACCAATAGTCGCGGTTGTAAGCGTTCAAGTGTCCCTGATAGAATCCGAACTTGGGCAGCAGTATTGGGTTACCGGTCAGTTGGTAAAAGTCGTTCAGTAGGGCGACTGGGCTATCATTGATCATATAGAAGACATCCAGATAGTCTGTATCGTGGGATAGTTTTACCGTATTCTTTTCTGTGGCGCCGAAATCATATTTCCCCTGTTTGAAAGTGTACCACATAAAGCCATAGCCGTTTGTGGACCAATAAAAAGGAGTGGGAGAAGCCACGCCGCCATCGGTCCAGCTGTTCTGGTTTTCGATGCTATAGCTTTTCCCTTATGTGAAAAGCGTCCGTTCTGCACACCGCCGCCGTAGAAATATTCATCAGGGTTCTCTTTCAGCGTTAGGATCGTTTTCCCTTTTTCGTAAACCACGGGTTTCGTCTCTTCGAAAACGATTTTGTTTGTGGTGAGATTGGTGACTTTCAGCAGGGCGGTCGATTTGTCCAACTGGAGTCTGACTTTTCCGGTCGTGATGGTCACTTGCCCATTATCGTCTTGAATGTCCAGTTTGGAAACTGGGCGACGGGGGGTATCTACGAGAATCCGGGCCTCTGGTTTTGCCTCCGGATCACGAAGGATACCACCGTTGTTGTCCTGGAACATACGGAAAATATTATCTCCATAGAAATCGAATGTCATCCGTTGATTGTTGGAGAACACAACATCGACCGTAGTCGGGTTGATCTGCTGCACACTGACGATCGTTTGCGCCTGCCGGGCGATAGCTACTACAGGCTCGGAGGTTCCGGTCACAGCCATTAAAGGGGCAGGAGAAAACATCAATGGCGCAGCAAGAGCGATCAGGATCGCTTTTTTCTGTTTATGATTAGCCATTAAGCGTTTCATGTTGATTAATTTGAGTTATTTAGTTTTTTTATATTCTGAGACAAAAGTACATAAAATATTCTATAGTTCTTGTGGAGCAGTGGAACAACTATACTAAAACTGGCTTTTTGCTTTCAAATGTATGACGACATGTTTTGGGCATTTTAACAATTCCAAAAGCTACTTACGGTATTCTTTAGGTGACATTCTTTTATCAAGTTAAGAATTTTCGGTAAAGAAAATACAAATCGCAGAATATTTATATCTTCTTTTTGAGGAAAATATACAAATGGAACAATTTATTATTCATATTGACCTTTCCGAGGTTGCTCTGTCGGGATAATTTTGTCTTAAAATAAATACACTTAAATTATGAAACGAATTTATTTCATTTTAGCAGGTATATCCTTGATTCTATTTATGTCTTGTGCCCGTTCGGAGAAGGGGACAAAGGATACTCAGACAGTCAAGATCGATACGGCCGTTTCCGCCAGCAGTCAGACTGCCCTCCAGTTCCCTGGAAAAGTGAAAGCTGCGCAGGATATCAGCCTGGCTTTCCGTGTGAGCGGGACAATCCGTAAAATATATGTGGAAGACGGCGCCCGCGTGAGAGAAGGACAACTGCTGGCCGAATTGGATCCGGCAGATTATCGGGTGCAACTGGATGCTACGGAGGCCGAATACAAGCAGATCAAGGCGGAAGCCGAACGTGTCATGGCTCTTTATAAAGAAAACGGGACCACGCCTAATGCCAACGATAAAGCCGTGTACGGCCTGAAACAGATCACTGCAAAATATCAGCATCATAAAGACCAGTTGGAATATACTCGGCTGTATGCTCCATTCAGTGGCTTCATACAGAAAAAGCTGTTCGATGCACATGAAACGATCGGAGCAGGTATGCCCGTGATCTCGATGGTCAGCGCCGGTATTCCGGAAGTGGAAATCAATCTTCCGGCAGCCGACTATATCCGGCGAGACCGGTTTGATGGCTACCACTGCACGTTCGACCTCTATCCGGGAGAAAACTATCCTTTGAAATTGATCAGCGTCACTCCGAAAGCCAATGCGAACCAACTGTACACGATGCGCCTGCAAATGGTTCCGGGTAAGTTACCTCTCCCTTCACCGGGAATGAATACGATGGTCACGATCTACTGCAATGAGATTGATTCACAGCCTGTTTTCGTACCGAGTGGGGCACTTCTGCAAAAGGATGGTAAAACGTACGTGTTTGTTTATGATCCGTCTGTGGGGAAAGTCCATCGCCGCGAAGTAGCGGTTCTGCGTCTGTTGTCCGACGGACGTGCGATGGTAGTCTCCGATGCGCTACAAGCGGGTGAAACCGTGGTCGCTTCCGGTGTGCATCATATTGAGGATGGAGAAAATGTCCGGCCTTTGGCCACCGGTTCTAAAACGAATGTAGGAGGATTGTTGTGATGGATATAAGCAAATGGGGATTTCAGAACCGGAACCTGGTCTATTTTCTGGTTGCGGTTTTGTTGGCGGGCGGAGCTTTGGCCTGCTATCAAATGAGTAAGTTGGAAGATCCGGAGATCAAGGTAAAGCTGGCAATGGTGGCAACTACCTATCCGGGTGCATCGGCCCATCAGGTAGAGTTGGAAGTGACGGATGTGCTCGAGAAAAGTATCCGTAAGATGGACAATGTCGATAATGTCGAAAGCTATTCGTTCAATGATCTGTCCTTGATCCAGGTCGAACTGCTGACCACCGTCAAGGACGATGACGTGGAGCAACATTGGGACCTTCTCAGGCGGAAAGTCAACGATGCCTCCGCCTTGCTTCCTTCCGGAGCTAATACACCGATCGTACAAGACGATTTCGGCAAGGTGTTCGGCATGTTCTACGCATTGACGGGCGATGGACTGTCCGATAGGGAGATGGCTGATTATGCCGAACTGATCAAACGGGAAGTAGTCGAAATAGAAGGAGTGGACCGGGTGGATATATATGGGGAACGTTCCGAATGTATCAATATCTCCCTGTTGCAGGACCGCATGGCCAACCTTGGCGTGAAACCGGCCGAAGTCCTGGCTACCTTGAACGGACAAAACGAGACAACCTATAGTGGTTACTATGATAACGGGAACAACCGCATCCGAGTGACGGTGAACGATCGTTTCAAAACGGTGGACGACATCGGCAAGATGTTTATCCAGGGCCATGACGACGACCAATTGCGTCTGCGCGACATAGCCTTGATCGAAAAGGGGTATGAAGATCCAACCGTAACGAGATGTTCTATAATCAGGAGCGCTCTATCGGCATTTTGGTAGCTGCTTCGAGCGGTTCGGATATCGTGAAGGTCGGCAAAGCCGTGGAAGCGAAGCTGGCGGAGTTGAAAGATAACCGTCTGCGGCCGGAGTAGATTGCCATAAAATATTCTATCAGCCCGAGCGTGTGGGGGATTCGCTGGGAACGTTCGTCATCAACCTGATCGAATCCGTCGTCATCGTCGTGTTTATCCTGATGCTGGCGATGGGGTTCAAGAGTGGCCTGATTATCGGCATCAGTTTGGTGGTGACTGTTTTCGGATCATTTCTTTTCCTGCAATTCGCCGGGGGAACGATGCAGCGTGTCTCTCTGGCGGCTTTCGTGCTGGCGATGGGGATGCTGGTAGACAATGCTATTGTGATTATCGACGGCATATTGGTGGACTTGAAAGCCGGGAAAGATAGGATGGAGGCGATGACCGCTATCGGACGGCAGACGGCGATGCCGTTGTTGGGAGCGACGTTGATCGCTATCATAGCCTTTCTGCCGATTTATATGTCGCCGGATACGGCAGGCGTTTATACGCGTGACCTGTTTATCGTACTGGCCGTTTCACTGTTGCTGAGCTGGGTGTTGGCATTGCTCCACGTTCCCTTGATGGCAAACAGGCGGTTACATCCGGCGGTGGAAAACGATAATTCCGGCAAGCGTGTATATAAAGGTAAGATATATGCCATCTTGCGGGCTGCTTTGCGTTTCGGTTTGTCGCACCGCCTTGGCTTTACGCTGACGATGGTCGCTTTGTTGCTCTTGTCCGCCTATAGCTATCGGTTCCTGCGCCAGGGATTCTTCCCCGATATGGTGTACGATCAGTGTATATGGAATACAACTTCCGGAGGGCAATAATTCTACCGTGTGGCGAATGACCTGAAAGAGATAGAAGCTTATCTGAAAACCCGGAAGGAGATCACGAACGTGACAGCTTCCATCGGTGGGACGCCGGGACGTTACAACCTGGTGCGAAGCATTGCCAATCCTTCGCTGGCCTATGGGGAGTTGATCATTGACTTTACATCTCCCGACGAGCTAGTCGAAAATATCGACGAGATACAAGAGTACCTGACACGGCAGTATCCGGATGCTTACGTCAAGTTGAAACGTTATAACCTGATGTTTAAGAAATATCCCATCGAGGCCCAATTCTTAGGACTGATCCTGCCGTCCTGCACCGTTTGGCGGACAGTGCACGACATATTATGGAGAATACGCCAGAAGTCTGCTTGATCACGACCGACTGGGAACCGCAGGTTCCGGTCCTGACAATCGAGTACGACCAACCGGCCGCCCGTGCGTTGGGATTGAGCCGCAGCGACGTGAGCCTTTCGTTACTGACAGCTACGGGCGGTATACCTATCGGTTCTTTCTACGAAGGCATCCATAAAAACAATATTTACTTGAAATGCCTGGACGGACAGGGACGGCCGATCGAGGATTTAGGAAACACGCAGGTCTTTTCGACGCTCCCTTCGCTGAACGGCCTGCTGAACGAAGAAAACATGGTGAAACTGAAAGCCGGGACACTATCGAAGGAAGAACTGATCGAAAGCCTGATGGGCAGCACGCCGTTGAAACAGATCAGCAAGGGAATTGACGTGCGATGGGAGGACCCGGTTGTTCCTCGCTACAACGGACAACGCAGCCAGCGCGTGCAATGCTCTCCCGTGCCGGGTGTCGAGACGGAAAAAGCACGATTGCAGTCGCGGAAAAGTTGGAGCAGATCGAACTCCCCGCAGGCTATTCGCTGCAATGGCAGGGTGAGAAGAACGCCAGCGACCAGTCCATGAAGTATCTGTTCAAGAATTTCCCGCTGGCCATTATCCTGATGATCGCGATCTTGATCATGCTGTTCAAGGATTACCGCAAGCCGGCTATCATCTTCTGCAGTATCCCGATGGTATTTGTCGGAGTGGTGATGACGATGTTGGTGACCGGCAAGACGTTCAACTTTGTCGCCATTGTCGGGACATTGGGGTTGATAGGAATGATCATAAAGAACGGTATCGTGCTGATGGACGAGATCACTTTGCAGATCGGGCAGGGACGGAGCCGGTCACCGCCTTGATCGACAGTGCCAGAGCCTCGCTCGGCGGTGATGATGGCGGCCTTGACCACGATCTTAGGATGATCCCGTTGCTGACCGACGCCATGTTCGGTTCGCTTGCTGCATCCATTATGGGCGGCCTGCTGTTTCGGAACGGTGATCACACTCGTTTTTATTCCTGTCCTATACGCATTATTCTTTCATATTAAACATGTAGACTGATGAAGAAAATATCTATTATCCTGTTGTCTATTCTCTGCCCGTCTCTCTTTTCGCACAGGAGACGTTGAGCTTGCAGCAGTGCCGGGAAATGGCGCTGCAATATAATAAGGAAATGGCGGCATCGGTGAAACAGACCGAAAGTGCCTTGTACACGATGAAAAGCTATAAAGGGAACTTCTTCCCGAACTTTACCGCTAACGGGATGGGCCTTTACAGTACGGCGGACGGCGGATTCGGAATTGAAGGTGGCAAAATGCCCGTCATTCTGTATGATGCAGCCGGGAACTTGGTCCCGACAGGCATTTATACCCATTTCCCCGGTATCAATCTCGATTATAAAGTCGGGACAGTCTACATGGGCGGAATCCGGGTCGAGCAGCCGCTTTATATGGGCGGTAAGATCCGGGCTGCCTACGGATGTCTGTCTTGGGGAAAGAGATGGCCGAGATGAACGAGGCGCTGACGGCGACGGAAGTGATCCTCAAAACAGACAAAGCCTATGCCCTGGTCGTGAAGGCACAGGAGATGAAAAAGGTGGCGGATAAATATAACGCTGTGCTCCGGGAACTGCTGTCGAATGTCGAGAGCGCTTACAAACATGGCCTGAAACCGCAGAACGATGTCTTGAAAGTGCAGGTGAAGCTGAACGAAAGCGAACTCTCCATCCGTAAAGCGGAGAACGCCCTGCGGTTGGCGACTATGAATCTTTGCCATCTGATCGGGAAACCGCTTGTCTCCGATATCCGTATTTCCGGCAATTATCCGGCGGTCGAAAAGGGGATGGATGTCCAGGTTTCCGATATCAGTGCCCGTCCGAATATGCCATCTTGGATAAACAGGTCGAGATCGCCGGGCAGCAGGTGCGGCTGAACCGTAGCGAGCTGTTGCCCAAAGTCGGCATCATGGGGTCTTATGATTATGTACACGGCTTTGAACTGAACGACCAGATGTTGATGGACAAAGGCAGTTTCTCCGTCTTGCTGAACGTGAGCATCCCGCTTTTCCATTTCGGCGAGCGAAGTAATAAGGTGCGTGCCGCCAAAGCCAAGCTGATGCAATCCCGCCTGGAACAGGAAAACATGAACGAACAAATGATGTTGGAACTGACACAAGCCGCCAATAACCTCGACGAAGCCCGGCTGGAAAGCGAACTTTCCGACCGTTCTCTCCTCCAGGCCGAAGAAAACATGAAGGTCAGTAAAAGCCAGTACGAAGTGGGCTTGGAGACACTCTCGGACTATCTCGAAGCGCAGGCTTTGTGGCAGCAGGCTTATGAAACACAGGTCGATGCCCATTTTCAACTCTACTTGAATTATGTCGAATATCTGAAAGCGGCGGGAGCATTGTCTGAAGTCAAAAAATAATCTTGTATAATTGATTCAATTTTATCGATTGAATTGTCTATTTTTATGATAATGCCGTTATTTTTTCGGAATAACCGGCATTAACTTTTTTTGTATTGTATGTCTCATTAAGATTACTTATCTTCGCTCTGTTTTTATGTATAATTTAAAAAGAAGATTATGAAGAAAAATCTATTTTTTGTGTTTACGATGCTTTGTGCATTGAGTTTCTTCACTGCTTGTAGTGACGATGATGACAATAAGACTGATGACGGCTGGAAGGCTATTTCTGCGACTTATACGGCAGAAACATTGAAATTGACGATGGGAGGCACTGAAGTCGCTGACCAATCTGTAAAAGTAGATGCAAGTTCGGCTGAACAGGCAACTATTACGTTGGCGAATTTGATTCCGGGTGAAGCAGAAGTCAAGATTGAAGCAAAATGGTCAAGACAGGTGAAAGCTATGCATTGGAAGGAAGCAACACGAATGATTTGCGAACTGTCTCTGCAAAAGGAACCGTTGAAGCCGGTGTTTTGACTTTGGATGCAACTTTGAAAATAACAGCTCCTATTGCAGGTACTTGGAAATTGGCTGAAATAGCAAAAGACGAGAGTGAAACTTTTGTATCAGGTCCTGTGTCTATGGTTTGGGAAGCTGCTGAAGGCACTATGCTTGGTTTTTTACCTGTGACTTCTATTCCTAATATAGCTGAAGGTTTTGGAAGTATCGCTTTGGTACAGGTCCTTCAGAGTGTTACGTTCCAGGAAGACGGGCAGATTGTTGCTTCTATTTCTAAAGCGGGAGTGGATTTGAGCAAGCCTGTCACACCTGTTTGGGAAACTTCGGAACCAGGATATGCTTCCTATAATGTGACGGATAAGCAAATACTTGTCTTCTTGGATATAACTAAGATCATGGGAAGTTTGAAGAGTAAGGCTGCTATAGATCCTTTGGAACAAATTATGGCTTTATTGCAGAATGGCATTCCTGTTAATTATGAAATCGCTCCTGATGGCAAGTCAGCCCGTGTCTATATTGACAAAGCTTTAGTTAGCCAGATCGCTCCTTTATTGCCTACGTTGGCTGAACTTATCGGAGATGACGCTTTAAACGGAATGGGACAATTGGTTAAGTCAATACTGAAAGCCTTCCCCGAAGCGATGGAAAAGACAACTAAGTTTGAAGTTGGATTGAAATTGATTAAGTAATTCATTAAATTTAAAGGAAAAGAGGATGCATCGAGACTATGTATCCTCTTTTTTTGTATGCTCGGCATGAGCCTTTATCCGGTATTCCTTTTGACACCGGATGCCGGCCCTTCGACATTCCTCAAAACCGTTCAGATGGGATGAAACCTATCTTAAACGAGGGTTTTAGCGAAAAGAGCTGCCTGTTGCTTTTGGAAAACTCTAAAGGTAATCAAGGTAACCGCACCAAAAATTACTATTCGGGATCACCTCTCTTCTTTCATGAAAATTTCGCAAACCAACCATCATACTATCATTTTGGGTTATTAGCTGTTGTTACACAATATATTAAAGTATGACAGTTGCTGTTTTCCACTATCATTCTACCATCATGCATCTATCATGCTTTTTACTTGCTGGTTTACTTATATGATTGATAATGGGCTGTTTGTATTTATTTAAGCCCAAATGGCCATCGACAAAACGAGGTCGTTTTCTATAATAAAACGGCCTTTGCCGGACAAAATGCAAAAACGAGACATAAAAACACCCCCAGCATGGCGGATAAACATCCACGCATCTACGGAAAGGCCTTGCACAGACCCGGATCTGCACCTCTCCCTCACTCGGGTCTCCGTGGTGCTTACACCCGGGTCTTAAGCGGCTATCCAAGCCTTTTTGGGCAAAAGAAAAGCCTGTCTTGATGAAAAATGAAGCTATTTTAACCTGTTTTGCATCTATTCCCGGACGGTTTCTGTTTTTATTGTTGATTGATACACAGAATATTATCGTTTTTTTCCCATGATGGTTATGACAGATGAATGATAGTATAAAACGGCAACTGTCATGTCGTAACACACTGTTTTAAAACAATATACGGACGATTATGATAGTATGATGGTTGGTTTTGCAAAACATTTCTTATC
>ENA-OQCS01000689-OQCS01000689.1-human-gut-metagenome-genome-assembly--contig:-NODE-689-length-18845-cov-9.320761_pt1 | contig 18845 bp, 26 predicted proteins | sample MGYA00242757_ERZ504575 | MGnify/ENA primary metagenome ERZ504575 (study PRJEB26092, sample SAMD00036297) | human gut metagenome | host: Homo sapiens | study: EMG produced TPA metagenomics assembly of... | reverse complement strand
GCAAACAATATCTGCATGCAGATACAGTCATGAGCAATATGAAGGCAAAGAGCCTTTACAACGGTCTGGCGGTTTTTGGTAAATTCATCAAATGATATTCTCATAAATATCTTTTGTAAAAAGCATTCCCTGTTCCTGAAGCTTCTTACATTCAGTTACAGAGGTTTCCACATCCTCTTTCTTAAAACGGTCGCTAAGCTTCTCAGCAATGGCAGCCGTTTCCATGCCTTCTTCAAGATACGGCAGCACCTCATAGGTTACTTCATCTACTAGGTGGATACAGCCGCTGTTGATATCCAGCACAATATTATATCCATTACTTTGATAACGGTGAATCAGACTCATCTTCCCGCAATCCTTTCTAAAATTCTTTTATAACCCGACAAAACGCGCCCTCCGGCGCGTTTTGCTGGATACCTGTTACTTTCAGATAAAACAAGTGAAGCAGCGGATCTCCCGCTGCTTTCCACTCATTCAACGGCTGCTTCTTATTTATGCTCGCAGCTCTGGTTTCCTACTGTACAGGAAGTCTTGCAAGCAGACTGACAGGATGTCTGACATTCGCCACATCCACCCTTCTTAACCGTGTTCTGAAGGTTCTTTGTATTTAATGTCTTGATATGTTCCATGATATATCCTCCTTTATGTATTCTATTCTTCGCCTAGTATAGCATAAAATCATCGATTTTCAAAGCATTTTTTTGTAAGCTTTTACGACAGCATCCCACCAATGGCTCCGCCACCAAGACACATGAAAAAGTAGTCAACGCATGGGCAAAGGTCATATCCCATTTCCCCTGTGCCAGAAAAGATACCAGAAGCAGCAGAACATAATAGGAAAGCCCGGTAACGATCCCCCATATATATCGGTCTTTCCGTATGATCTTTCCCGCCATAAAACCTCCGACCAGGCAGGATACTACATAAATAATAATGATCCCCACCGCCGCCGTTCCTCCTCCAAATTCAAACTGAAAGAGCAGAAACGCCAGTATCAGAAGAAAAAGTCCTGTCACTCCATAGGCTAGCAGCAATGATCGTAATATTGCTTTTCCCTTCATAAAAAGCCCTCCCACAGTCATTATATGGGAGAGCTTTTTCTCTTATTCGTATTCATTACTTCTTTCTTTTCTTAAAAAACACTGCTACACCAGCTACAACTGCCGCTGCCACAAACAAGATCACAAACGGAAGGATCTGAGTGTTATCTCCGGTATTTACCTGTTTCTTAGATGTTGTTGCAGAAGACTGTTCTTCAGCCTCATTCTCCGCCGTATCACTGTTCTGAGAAGAAGACTGTTCCTGATCTGTGCTATCTGAAGTCAGATTCTGAGATGTCTCTGCCGTATTGGTGTCTGTACTGTCTGTTTCTGCAGAATCTGCAGTACCTGAAGATGCAGTATCCGAAGATGAAGCATCAGCTGCAGGTGTAACCGTTGCACCTGTATTGCTTTCAGCATCTGGCCCTACCAGAGATTTACTTCCAGCGATGCCAAATGGCTGAATGAATGTGTACTGAAAGTCATTGTATCACCATCCATGCTTGGAATGATGGTCTCCATTGCGCCATTATCAAGAAGGTGTTCAATCGAATATGTATAGCCGGCCTTTACAGGTACAGTCACACTGATATACTCCCCATCCGGAATTTTATACTCTGTATTATTCTGTGTATCCCAGAGTTCAAACTCATAGGATTTAAAGATTGTTGCATCTTCTTCATTGGTAAACTGATAGTCCTCACCACCAGAAACACGAAACTGTACATACCACGGAAGATCGATTCCTGATACAGTTATTCCATCACAAGTATGATTTTGAGACGCAATTTCCTCTTTTTCTGTTTCTGTCAGATCGGTAGCTGCATTCTGAGGGCGTTTATCCTCTGTATCATCTTTCCTGTCAAAAATATTATCCTTGTTTTCTTCAGTATCAGGAGTCTCCGTAATTTCCGGGATCGCGGTAATTTCAGCATCGTTATTTTTTTCATGATTCTCATCGTCTCTATTCTCAGATGCTGCATCAGGATCCATACCATCTTCTGCCGCCGGAGTTATCGTTACAGCAGGAGTTTCCACAGCTTCTGCTTCTTCCCCATCCTGAGTTTTATTATCCTCAGATGGTGCAGCTGTTACCTCCGGAGCTTCTGTTATCTCCGGATCCCTTTTTTCCTCTCCACTGGCATCTGCTGCATCTGTTGTATCTGAAGAATCTGAAGAAGACTGCTCCGTTTTTCCTGTTGTCTCCGGATCTTCTTTATTTTCCTGAGCACTGTCATCCTGCAGACCTTCGTTCTTCTCCTCATTCTCTGCAGTGCTGTCCTCTGTTTCTTTTACAGAAGTATCTGCATCATTCTCATTGACGTCGGTTCCATTTTCCTCTTTATCATCGGTTCCATAGGATTCTCCTGAATCTGAATCAGAAGAATCGGAGCTTTCCTCACTTCCGAAATTTTCCTCTGTACTGTCAATGCTGCTGACCACAACTGTCACGGAACCTGTAAGTGTTCCTGAATTACTGTCCCACCCCGGAAGGCCTGAAAGGTCAGCACCTGCAGCAGGTTTGAACACTACCCCACAGGATTGCACACGTTTGTCCGGAACATAAGAACTATCTGCCCAGGAAAGAGTTCCATACACATTAGATGGGAGCGCAATGTTAGCAAGAGCTGTAGGGCTGTCAATAGTTATATTATCCGGGATCACAGCACCGGATTCTATACCTGAAGAGTTCTCCGCATATGCCGGAAAGGTCTGTCCTCCGATCAGTGTCATGGACAATGCCGCTGCTGCCAGTATTGAAAAGCTTCTGCTAAATGTAATCTTTGTGTTCTTTTTCATAATAATCTGCACCTCTATATTCAAAATCTAAGATTCATATTTGCCTTTTGTCAAAAAATTCAGTTATATAAAATATCGAACGCATGTAACATGCGCTCGAACCAATATTTCTCCAAAAATTAATATCTTGTTAATCTTTCGTAACAGATATTTCTTTTTTTCGTCAAATGCATTATAACACAATTCTTTTTTTTACGACACCCCTAAATTAATTTTTTTTGAGCATCAATGAAAATTGTTTAATTATTCTAGTTATTTCCCCCATTACCTCATCAATTCCATCATTTGTCATAATCCACGTATTTTTATCTATAGAATCCACACAACAGGAACTCACAAAGAATTCCGTATCCGGATAAAGCAACTTGTAATACATCAACGCACGTCTTGCATGACAGGTTTTACAGCAGAGAATCGCCTTTTTGATATCCAGGTATTCTCTGTCTGTTACCTGCCGGGAATAAATTGCGTCTCATAAGTGTAGGTTGCCTGATCTTCTTTCAGAATTGCTTCTTCCGGTACACCATTCTGCATCAGAACATCTTTCAAAAAATCCCATTCCGTTTTGTATGTCCCACAATAACATTCTTTCTTGTCAAGAACTCCTGTAAATCTCCCTGCTGTGATACTGTATCTTCCACTGGCAGGATCTTTGGTGCAAACCCATTCCTGTAAAGCTCCGCTGCTTTTTCCGCCATTTGAGGATATCCGTTTCCCGGAACAAAGATCACATCCGCTTTTTCCGGCTTATCTTCTATAAACATGAAATCTTCTATCTGTTTCAGAAACTCTTCGTACATTATTTTCTATGTCCTTTCTTTACCATCTGCAGCTAAATCCCGGATCAAAAGATATTTATCTGACAGGTATCCCTTATCCAGCTTTCTGTATTGCCTAATCATATCACTCTTTCGTGGCAGATGCACTAACAGATCATCTGTTTTCTATTTTGTAACGATCACTGTGCTATATCCACTGTCCCTCAGCCTTTGTTCCATATTGACCGCATTTCCAAGCTGCATATATGCTCCTACCTGAACTTTGTAAAGATCATTCTCTCTCAGGATAAACGCCGGAAATCCCTGATCTGTCAGCTGATACAACATCCTGTCTGCATTTTCCCGATTTCGAAATGCTCCTGTCTGTACCCGATAATACAATGGCTCTTCCACCGTTTCCTCATTCAATGTTCCCAGAATGGCATCTGCGATGCTTCTGGCAATCTCTTCGAATTTTTTTTCAAAAAGCTGATTATCCTTTTCCGAGTTTATAAATCCGGTCTCGATCAAAAGTGCCGGCATTTTGTGCGCCGGAGCACTACCAGCCCCGGACGTTCTTTTACGCCCAGTTCCCGAAACCCCAGTTCTCCCAATGCTCCCAGGATATTCTGTGCCATCTGATATTTAATGCCTTTCTTATCATAGATCAGTACTTCAACTCCATTGTATTGTTCCGGCTTGGAACTGCTGTTGCGATGAAAAGAAATAAAAAAATCTGCTCCAGCTTCATTTGCAGCTTTCGCTTTTTCAAAAGGAGTCTGATAAATATCTGTAGTCCTGGTATAAACCACATCCACGCCATTCTCTTCCAGGATCTTTCCTACTGCAAGGGTCAGTTTCAGATTGTCATCCTTTTCCTTGCGATCTTTATAAACAGCACCCGGATCTTCTCCACCATGTCCGGCATCCAGAACGATTTTATATGCCATGTTCTTTCTCCTTGAGAATTTCATTCACAATATGATATGACTGTATGTTTTTTCCTGTGCCTGCATTTCATTTCATGCTTTATTTTGTTTTCCGGATCTGTTTACTCAACATATTTTCACGTTAATTCTTCTTGACTTTTAAGCGTTAAAGTGTTATATTAACACAATCAGTGTTGTATTTTTAAATAATCCAAAAATGCAGCAACATCGTGAGGAGGAAAACAATATGAAAAAGCGTATTTTAACAGCTGTACTCGCAGCAGCTCTTGTAACAGGAACCTGTGCTGCCACAGTAAGCGCCAAAGAAGAAAAGACTTACACAATAGGTATCTGCCAGCTGGTCCAGCATGACGCACTGGATGCCGCAACTAAGGGTTTTGAGGATGCCATCACTGAAAAGATGGGTGATTCCGTAAAATTTGACGAGCAAAATGCACAGGGTGATTCTAATACCTGTTCTACCATTATCAACAGCTTTGTTTCAGAAGGGGCAGACCTGATCCTTGCAAACGCAACCGCATCTCTTCAGGCTGCAGCTGCCGGAACTTCCGATATCCCGATCCTTGGAACAGCCGTTACCGAATATGGTGTCGCTCTCGGAATCGATGACTTTGACGGAACAGTAGGCGGGAACATTTCCGGTACTTCTGATCTTGCTCCTCTTGATGAGCAGGCCGATATGCTCCATGAGCTTTTCCCGGATGCAAAAAATGTCGGACTTCTCTACTGCTCAGCAGAGCCAAACTCCCAGTATCAGGTAGATACAGTAAAAGATGCTCTTGAGAAGCTTGGTTATACCTGTGAAGATTATGCATTCTCTGATTCCAACGATCTTTCATCCGTTGTTACCACAGCTGCCAATGACAGTGATGTGATCTATGCACCTACAGATAATACTGTAGCATCCAATACTGAGATCATCAACAACATCTGTCTTCCGGCAAAGGTTCCGGTAATCGCTGGTGAAGAAGGTATCTGCCAGGCATGTGGTGTTGCAACACTTTCCATCAGCTACTATGATCTTGGATACAAAACCGGCGAAATGGCAGTCAGCATCCTTCAGGATGGTAAAGATATCTCCAAAATGCCGATTGAATATGCACCAAAATTCACAAAAGAATACAACAAAGACATCTGTGACGAGCTTGGTATTAAAATTCCGGATGGATATGAAGCAATCGAAACAGATAAAACAGCTGAATAATCGGTAAAAAACCTATTATACACTGATACAGCGAGAAGGGAGTTCCCCTTCTCGCTGTTCGTGCATAAAAAAGAGGAGGATAATTTAACATGCAGATTATGAGTTTAATAACCGCACTTCCAGGAGCTGCCGCACAGGGCTTATCTGGGGAATCATGGCGATCGGTGTGTACATTACATTCCGCATTCTTGATATTGCGGATCTTACCGTTGACGGAACTTTATGTACAGGCGGCGCTGTTTGTATCATGATGATGCTCAGCGGACACAATGTATGGGTGTCCATGCTGGTTGCAACAGGAGCCGGACTTCTGGCCGGTCTTGCCACCGGTATTTTTCATACCTTTATGGGCATCCCGGCTATCCTTGCCGGAATCCTGACACAGCTTTCCCTTTATTCTATCAACCTGAAGATCATGGGAAAAGCAAACCAGGCGATCAATGTTGATAAATTTAATCTTCTGGTATCCCTTCGACGTGTCAAAGGTGTTGCTCTGACACAGAATACGCTTTTTATCGTAGCAATTATGATCATCATTCTGATTGCAGTCCTTTACTGGTTCTTCGGAACTGAACTCGGATGTTCCTTGCGTGCGACCGGATGTAATCCAAGCATGTCCCGTGCACAGGGTATCAACACAGACCGCAATAAGGTTCTGGGACTGATGCTTTCCAACGGACTTGTTGCTCTTTCCGGCGCTCTTCTCACACAGTACCAGGGATTTGCAGATATCAACATGGGACGTGGTTCTATCGTTATCGGTCTTGCTGCAGTAATTATCGGTGAAGCGATCTTCAGCCGTATTTTCCGCAACTTTGCACTGAAGCTGTTAAGCGTTGTATTTGGTTCTATTCTTTATTATCTGGTACTTCAGATTGTTATCTGGATGGGAATTGATACAGACCTTCTGAAAATGCTTTCCGCACTCGTCGTTGCATTGTTCCTTGCTTTCCCATACTGGAAGGGCAAATACTTTACAAAAGCCAAACAGGGAGGTAAATGATCATGCTGAAACTGATCGATATACATAAAACATTTAATCCGGGCACTATCAATGAAAAGGTTGCTTTAAACGGCGTGGATCTTCATCTGAACGAAGGTGATTTTGTTACAGTCATCGGAGGAAACGGCGCCGGAAAATCCACTATGCTGAATGCAGTTGCAGGTGCCTGGCCTGTAGATTCCGGAAAGATCATTATCGGTGAAACCGATGTCACAAAACTTTCCGAATATAAAAGAGCCGCGTATCTTGGCCGTGTATTCCAGGATCCTATGACCGGAACTGCTGCAACTATGGGAATTGAAGAAAATCTCGCTCTTGCCAAACGCCGCGGAAAATCCCGCCTTCTCCGTCCGGGCATTACCCGCCAGGAACGAGAAGAATACCACGAACTCCTGAAGATTCTCGGTCTTGGTCTTGAGGACCGGCTCACTTCCAAAGTCGGACTCCTCTCCGGTGGCCAGCGTCAGGCATTGACACTTCTGATGGCAACTTTAAAGAAGCCTCAGCTTCTTCTTCTGGATGAGCACACTGCTGCTCTTGATCCGAAGACTGCAGCCAAGGTTCTCGAGATCACAGACATGATCGTAAACCGCGATCATCTGACAACCATGATGATCACCCATAACATGCGTGATGCAATCACTCACGGCAATCGTCTGATCATGATGTGGGAGGGAAAGATCATTCTGGATATCCAGGGCGAAGAAAAGAAAAAGCTTACAGTCAAAGATCTCCTGGACAAATTCGAAGAAGCCAGCGGTGAAGAATTTTCCAACGATTCCGCACTTCTCAGCTAAACCACAAAAAAAGAACTCTTATAATAGTTAGACAAACAGCATAACACATGGAAAGAACCTGGCCGGAATTTCATTCTTTATGATGGATTCCGGCCTTAATTTCTGTTCTAATGCCCAAATAACGATAAACTCAAAGCACTTCCATATGTCACCTCTCTTTAGCTCATTTCAATTCCACAGAGAATTCACCACTCCTTCTGCTGTATCGATAAATGGAAGATGTCAGATAATCCTCTTCCGGAGTTGCTTTCTCGAGCGTATCACTTAGAACTTCTTTCAAATCTTCCGGATAAACCACATCCGCATTATGGACCATTACTTCATGAACACTGGTAAAAACCAGATACAGGTCTGTCCCCAGAAGTTCAGAAAGACGTCTGGCTACCCCGGGCAAAAAGATTGCTGCCGCTCCATTAGTACGCTTTTCTGTACTCAGGCAATTCCCGGCAATCCCTTTATTTGGATGGTATGTTCCAAGGATATCCATGAAATTATCTCCTTCATATGTCTTATCAAACAGCATTTTTTCCCAATGATAGATTCTTGGTGGACTGATAAAATATGTATTTATTAGAGCAGCTTCGAAAACAGTATCCGCATCTTTTCCCCATTTCTCCACAAAGCTTTTCTTGATCTTTGCACTCAGAACATATCCCTCTTTTTCTCCTGCAAGATAATAAACCACTAAAGCAATATCTCCGATTTTGTGATGAACCAACTCCTTCAGTATAGTCCTGTTTTTATCTGCATTCAGAAGTCGAATAAAAAGTCTGCTTTTTATCTTCTCATAATCTTTCAGATCGTCCAAATCACATAGCACACAATTTTCACTGACTTTTTTTATCTCCCTAACACAATCATGAACGATATTTTCAAAAGAATGTTCCTGACAGTACCTTTTATAAAGTTCTTCTGTATGCAACCCGCAGACTGTTTTTGCCTTTTCCATATGACCACTCTCTACAAATAGCCTATCTCCCAAACAGCCATATTTTTCTCCATCGTTTGAAAAATAAATTTCTTCTTCCTTCAGTCCATAGCCGCAAGAAGAAGCTTTCTCAGGTCCGTGACAAAAGTTTCATAACTTTTTTCCATATTTAATTTCCTTTCTGTGAAACAAAGCGGACGAATGTCCTGACAAAATCCTGTGCGCTCTCACAACGACGCACAAAATGATTCTGATCTGATAACATGATTAGATATTTCTGTGGAAAGAACTTCCACTGTAGAATTGCAGAGAGCAGATTTCTCTGCTGAATTTGAGTTGCCTGCTGTATGGACAAGTATAATAGAAGTTTTCAGATTTGTAAAGAAGTTTTCATCGACAGAAAAAGCAGCTTCCGCTGCCTTTTGCTGTCATACCTTTTGTATTGTTTCAGATTTGTGTCTCATTCCGAAATATCAGTAATGGATTTCTCCATGTTTCTCCAGATAATCCAGAAATCCCTCACAACCTTCCTGTATATCCTCATAAGTTTTGTCAAAATTTCCTGTATACCAAGGATCCGCAATATCCCGTCCTGATCCGGCAAAAGTCAGAAACTTATAAAGCTTCTCTTCCGGGTCATTCTTCAGCATCCTGTTAAGATTACGCATATTAGCAGAATCCATACCAATAATATAATCGGATTTTTCATAATCCGCCCACGTAATCTGCTTCGCTCTGTGCGGAACCAGTGGTATTCCCACTTCTCGCAGCTTGTTCACTGTTCCTCTGTGAGGTGGATTCCCAATCTCCTCTGTACTTGTTGCAAAACTGTCGATCAAAAACTGATCTGAAAGCCGAGCATTTTTACCTTGTGCGTAAAAACACTCTCGGCCATGGTTGATCTGCAGATATTGCCGTGGCAGATGAAAAGCACTTTAATCATAGTTTTATTTCTCCTTCTTTTGCCCCGGAATGCCCTGTTTTGCAAGGAGTTATGGGGGGTATGGTAAAATGCTCTGAAATTACAGATTGTGGCAAAACAGAGCAGAATTGAGCATGTTGTTACTATTTGTTAGTAGTAAAATTAGTAGTAAAAGGGAATGGGTTACTACTAAGGAATCGTAATTAACCGCATGCCGTTGCCAGATTATCATACCCCTCTATAAAGCTTTCTATTTGGGAAATATTCTCAAATCTAGACGTTATAACATTTATATAGATTTGTCCATCATCAAAAACAGATTCTTCTATTTTCCCATATATACAAACAAATTCTTTAATTTCTTCATATACATCTCTTGTAGTTTTTTTTGAAGAAGAAATTGTGATATTAAACTCTTCCCCTCTTTGAATTACATTATTTTCTTCAAATAATCCAAATGGAATCGCTTGATTACATAAGCCAGCAAATGAATTAGAATACACACAAACACCACTGCAAAACAAACTAGAAGATTCCAAAGAAATCAGATAGTTATCTATATAATTATTAAAAATCGATACATTATTAAAATCTAATTGACTATTTGTAGCTTCAATAATACAACCTACAGTTTATTGCAATCATATATCATGCTATTTGAAAATTCTAAATTTGAATTTATTATACTTAATGCTCCATAAGAGCACTCAAAAATTTTAATCCCATTGGTTCGAATATTAGTGCAGTTTTCTAATTCAATTCCGTATGTTCCACATCCAAATAATTCTAACGAATCTAATTGTATGTTGTTGCAATTCTCAAACCGCAAGACAGATCCCATACAACTTCCCTTTCGAGGCGTATGGCCTAGTGTTAATCCAATCAATTTTATATTAGAGCACTTACGAAAACAAATCACATTTGCATATCTCGGATTAACAAGCAATGTCGAATTATCCCCCACAACAGTAACATTTGATATGTTGGATACCACAAGTTGATTTCCGTCAAATACTTCTTCTTTAAAAATATTATCTGTATTTTCCCTTTCAAAATCCAACATATCATAATAACCTTTATTTAAAACTAATTTATTATTAGATGAAAAATTACTGATAAATTCATTTGTGTCTGAAATTTCAATATATTTATGTATTTCAGGCATAACTTGCCCTTGCTTACGAATCAAATTCATTACTTCAGCTTGTAAGATTTTACTTACATTATCTTTTAGTTCACTTATATCTTTGAATGGTGTATATAAACCTAAAGGTTGTAGTTTCTTTGATATTGCAGAAATTTTCCTTGTATCATCATTTTTTTCAGATTCATCAATCACCTTAAAAAAAGTTTTAATATCAGGTTTTCTACGTTTATGATAACTATCCAATGCCAAATTAAGTTCATGCTCTGTACCTGCAACATCTTCGTTAGCTAACTTTGTACCTATTTTTTTCCAATACATACAAATAAATAAATCTGCATTGGTAATTTCTAAATCCATATCAATTAAACCTTGCGGTCCATCAGCATTCATTCCAGGTGTACTGTTTTCCCACATTCTTAAATCAATACATATTCCATTTTTCATATATAATGGATTTAATGAATTCACTAAGTCTTTAATCATTTGACGTTCATCAGCCAAATCCGATGGAGAAGCTAGCACTACTTGTATTTTTTCCATTTCGTCACCCTTTCTCGTTAATGTGAAAATCTATTTTCAACAATGACAAATTTGTAATTTCTCAGCATTAAATCTTATGTGTGTTATACAATGTTTCATAAATATACTTAACACAATAATTATATCTCAGAACATCTCATTTTTCCACCAAAATAACGCTCCGCCCTAAGCCAGAGCGTTACCCATCTTCCATATTAAATTGCCTTGAACATCTTCTGCGACATTGGTTTCTTTTTCTTCTGTTCAATCTCCGCCTGCGCTTTCCTAAACTCTTCCATTCGTTTCAGTTCTTCCTCTGCATCATCGAATCCGATATGTGTGTACACATTCATTGTGACCGATATATCCGAATGCCCCATGAGGTACTGTAATGTCTTTGGATTCATTCCCGCTTTTGCCATATTTGAGCAATAGGTATGCCGACATACATGCGGTGTAATGACAGGCATCTGTACTTTATAAGTATTATTATACTTCTGAATGATGTGTTGAAAATAATGCTCCCAGTGCAGGAATAACAGATACTTTCATTTTTATCAAAGTATAAAAATCCACTTTTTCCATCTACCATAGGCTCTGCTTTGGGCGGGTTTCGTTTTTCTATTATTTTCTGAAAGCATTCCTCTACATCCGCAGTCATAGGTATCTTTCTCGTTCCGCTGGTTGTTTTAGTCTCTTGAATATAATATCCGATTTTTGATTTTTTCTGCAATTGATGATCGATGTTGATCGTATGCTCCTTAAAATCAATATCAGAAATCGTTAAACCACAAAATTCCGAGATTCGAAGGCCGGTTTTAAATAATATGTAGATTCCCTCATAATACCTGCAAAAATGAGGATCCTCCTTCACAAATTGTAAAAACTTACGCTCCTCCGCTCTGCTGATTGCCTCTCTTGTCACACTGTCATTCACGACCACTTCCATTAGCTGAAACTGAAATGGTTTTTTCCTGATCAGGTCATCGTCCACCGCCAACTGAAATGCCGGACGAAGGACTCCTCGGATCGAATGGATGGAACTATAGCTTTTCTTTTCTACCTGCTGAAGATGTATCAGCCAACATTTTGCATCCGAAATCCGAACCGTATCAATCCTTCTTTTTCCAAATGGATCTTCTTCAATATATTGATAACTATTCCGTATCCTGCAACTGTAGTAGGTCTGACACCGGTTTTGGTTGATATATATTTTTCAACCAGTTCCAGCACTGTCATATTTCCGCCATTTGTTGCAATCTGCTCGAAATGATCCGCCTGAATTTTCTTCTCCATCTCTCGAAGCGACAAAGTACGGTGCTTTCCTTTCGGAGTTGCATCGTTATGGTCTAAGCGCCAGCTATATACGCAGCGCTCCTTTCCCATCTCATCGACATACTTAAATCGATATCTGCCATCAGATAACTGTATTTCTCCATTGTGTAATATACGTCCTCTATGATCTCTCCTTTTTTCACTCATAATATTTCGTCTCCTTCATTAAATGCTCATTTAACTTGGAAGACCGTCTCGGTTTATTCATTATACCACAAGACCTTCTCTTCGCTAAGATAAAATGAACATTATTTTCATTACTATTTCTTCTATTCTGTCACTTAAACTGTACTGGCTGTGTCCAGATAATCTTCAAATAATTTTCTTTTGAACCGGATATGCGAACCAACTTCCAAAATAAAATCTGCTCCTTCATTTTCACCTGCGATTTGTCTCAATCTCTTTTCTCCAATTCCGTAATATTCTGCTGCTTCGGAAACATTTAAAGAATATTTCTTCCAAACAGGTATTGTTTTTTCTGTATGATTCATTCGCATTCCTCCTTCCCTCTGTTTGTGTTCAACAGCGTTTTCGCTTTCTCCATTTTCATACTTGCAATCACTTCTCGTTTGCTTGTGCCTCCAACATACATAGGCGTACACATTTCTAAAATACGGTCATAGATACGCCTTTTATCCAACATGGTCTCGCTTTTTATTTCTTTCAGCGGAAGATTCGTTGTGATGATCAAAGGTCGTCCCGAACGGATCCTGCGATCTATGACACTAAAAATAATTCCTAACGCATATTCTGAATTTCGTTCCACTCCAAGATCATCAATAATCAAAAGCTGGTAAGAAGCCAATGCATTGATATATTCCGTTTTGTCTGCCAACGGAAATATATCATCGATAATGGTATTGAAGTTGGTCATCTTTACCGTTACTTCCCGCTTAAGAAGTTCATTGGCAATACACCCGGCAATATAACTTTTCCCAGTGCCAACCGGTCCCCAGAACAAACAGCCTATATGATTTCTTTTCATTTCCTCCCAGTTATCAACATAGCTTTTTGCCTTATGCATTACTGCATCTGACATATCTGCATTCTCAAATGTCCACTCTTCCATCCTGCTCTCGTCAAAACAGATGCTCATATTTCTACTGACTAATTCCCGGTGTTCTTTCTCTTTAAAATATTTTTGTTCTTCTTCATATGCTTTTCTGTCACAGGCACATTGCCTGGAATGTTTCTTCATCCCCATAAAGCCACCCTCGGGGAAAAAAGCTTCTTTCGCTTCCCCACAGACTTTGCAGTATTGCAAACCATCACTGCCTACACATACGGTATCTTCTTCTCTCATCACAAACTCTCTTCTTCCCCATAGCAATAATTTACTTCATGATATTTATTACTTTTATATTTCTCAGTTACTTTACTAGGTGCCACATTTCCGACTCCTGCACAGCCATTTTTACGACCAGATGAAGGTTGCTTTTCCGACTCTGTTGCAACCATCTTTTCAACCGCCTTATCGTCAACCGGCTGTAAACCTATCTCATCAGATGGATTTTTTACATATAAATGATTGGGTTTTGAAAAACCACCAGATCTGCGAACCAATAGTCCCACATCATCTAATTCCTTCAATGCTGTTTTTACAGAAGATTTACATTTGCCGATTTGAGCAGACAATTCCTCTATCGGAAAAATCAGATAAACATTTCCATACTTGTCTATCCAACTAAGTCATGAACCACCAGTTCAACTGGTGGTTTGATTATGCCCCTATAAGGGGCCTATGCCTGCAACGCCTGAAAGGCGGATGCCTCAAGCACTTATACCGGCCGGCCTCTAAAAGAGGCTATCTTCTAGTATCTTCTCTTTTCGATTCTTCTTTTTGTTGCTGAATGTATTCCTTTACCGCATCTTCTGTGATATTGCCTACTGTTGCGACATAATATCCTCTGCCCAAAAAGCTTTTGACCATCCATTTACACTTTCCGGATATTTATCGTGTATCATTAATGCACTTTTTCCTTTTATGTACCCTACCACATCTGACACTTTTTCGCTTGGCGGAATGCTTAAACACAAATGTACATGATCTGCGCATACTGCACCTTCTACTATTTCTATGTTCCGGTAATCGCACAGTTTTTTTATTATTTCTCTTACATCTGCTTTTAATCTTCCGTACATAATTCGGTTTCTATACTTTGGTATAAACACTATATGATACTGGCATTTATACCTCGTATGTGATAAACTACTACTGTCCACGTTGGACCGCCTCCTATTCTCTTTAGTATTGGCTTGAGACACCTTTACTATTGTATCATAGGAGGCTTTATTATACATTCTACAACGTCACTACTACACTATTCGCCCCAGCATAGCTGGGGGATTAGCTCTTTCATTCATTCTCGATATCCGTGCCCGGTCATACAAAATCATATAAAGAAATTTTGCAGTTTGGGAAATGCGCAGTTTGAGCAAAAACTTCGGAAACTGGAAGTACTGAAGCATCTGCTCTGACTCCTTCATGTATTCATATTTCATTCTTTTCTCGCCTCATTTCTGTTTCTAATTGTTGTAAAAATCATTTTTATGCCGGCTAAAAAATGTTCTTACACTTATACAAAAGATGAAGGGCATAAATACAGCCTCTTGATGAAAAAATTTTTATTTTTTCCTGTCAAAAACACCCTTACATAAAACGAAACGCTGAGAGGCATCTTTACAGCCCCCTGATGAAATTTTTATTTTTTCGGTTAATTGAATACTTAAAAACAAAAAAACACTCACCTATTCCAGGTGAATGCCTTATCAAAATTTCCTTATTTTGTTGTCTGTGACGCTTACTCAGATATGCTCGCGTATCTGCTAAAATATAATTGCCAGCAATTATATTTTCACGTGGGTATGGGGACGTAATCCCCATCAAGTCTGCTACTCGTAAGTAATACAAAATTGTCAAAATGACAATACTGTAATACACGGGTGGATCTTGCTCTGGTATTTTCTCCTCATCAAATCGGTTTGTGATATTTGGATGCTACTCTAAAAATATTATGATGTTCACTAATCATTATGAACTCTTGTCTTTTAAGCATATCTTTATTAGATTTATATGTCATTTTATGATAGAATTAATTTTGAAGAGGAGGTATTATTATGGACTATTTATCGGCAGCAAAAATGAGATATTATTCAAAAGATAACTCTGAAAACATCATAAAAAATTTAAACAAGAAACTTCTGCTAATATTTCAGCATAGTAATGTCATAGAAAAAGTATCATTTCAGTAGTAAAATACTGGCTAAAAGCAGACAGTATTTGGAGAGTACCGTTTAGACATCAGGAGGTAACATAATGGGTAAGAACACGACAAATGATATGACGCAGGGAAACTGCATGCGTTTACTGGTACAGTTTTTTCTGCCGATCCTGGCAGGAAATCTGTTTCAGCAGTTATACAGCTTTGCAGACTCTATGGTGGTGGGAAAAGGAATTGGCGATACGGCACTTGCAGCAGTCGGAAATACCGGTTCCGTACATTTTCTGATCATTGGTTTCGCAATTGGGCTGACAGGAGGATTGGGAATCTGTATTTCTCAGTCTTTTGGAAGTGGCAATTATGAAAAACTTCGTAAGGAGCTGGCAATGTCTGTCTGGATCTGTCTGGCTATTGGGATTTTGATCACAGTGGTAAGTCTGGCCTTCATGCGGCAATTATTTACATTTCTCCATACACCGGAAGATCTGATGACGGAAACACTGCAATATTTCGGAACAATTCTTGCGGGAACCACCATTACAATTTTTAATAATTTTGCCATGACACTTCTGCGTTCCGTCGGAAACAGCCGGGTGCCTCTGGTTGCAATGATAATTTCCGCCATTGCTAATGTTCTGATGGATCTGTTATTCGTTTTTCCGCTGCATATGGGTGTTTTTGGCGCAGCGTTAGCCACTGTTCTGGCACAGGTTCTGTCTGCGCTTTACTGCTGTTACTACATAGGAAGGGAAAAAAATCTGATCCCGAAAAAAACGGACTGGAAACCACAGAGTGTAATCATCAAAAGACTGACATTGAAAGGTCTGCCTGTTGCCGTTATGAATTCTGTCACTGCAGTGGGTGGAATGGTATTGCAGACATTTGTCAACAATATGGGAACAAGCTATGTGGCTGCCTATGCGGCATGCACCAAGATCCTCAGTCTTTTTGAACAGCCGGCAAATACAGTGGGCCTGGCACTTCTTACTTTTGTGGGACAGAATTATGGTGCCGGAAAAAAGGAGCGGATACGTACCGGTATCCGGGAAGGAGTTATCCTGACGATCCTGATAAATATTCCACTGGCTTTGATGTTGCTGTGTATTCCTGAGTTTCTGACTTCTTTCATGTTGAATGATGCGTCGATTATTTCTTACACAAGAGATTTTCTGGCGGTTACAGGCATCTGTCTGTTTCCTCTGGGATGGCTGTTTGTGTTCCGCAACGGGTGTCAGGGCATGGGACATACGTTTGTTCCGATGCTTTCAGGAGTCCTGGAAGTGTCTCTTCGAGTGGTCATGGTAAAGCTGCTGACTCCATATCTGGCTTTTCGTGGTGTTGCTCTGGCAGAAGTATCTGCCTGGATCGGCGCCTGGATCATGTTGATGATCACTTACTGGATCTATCAGGAAAGAACGGATTCTTTTCGGTAAGTCTGAGGAGAACATCCTACCTTGGTGCGAAACTGTCGATTGAAATTTGAAAGGTTATGAAATCCGGTATCGAAAGCAATGTCGGAGATACTGCGATCCGTATTGCGCAGAAGGTCGCATGCTGATCGGATACGTACCTGATTCAGATATTCAATGGCTCCGAGACCGAAATTCTGTTTGAAACAGCTCATAAAGTAACTGCTGCTCATATGAGCGATCTTTGCCAGCTGCTCTATGGTGACAGATTCAGAATGATGTTTCTGTATACAAGTGAGAACAGGCCGAAGTGTTTCGGTCATCCGAGATTCTGTCGAAACCGTGTGTTCGGTGCAGAGTCCCGGTGTCGATGCCAGCAGATAAAATAAGCGAAGCAATTCGCTTTTCAGTAACAGATCAGACGTTGCAAGATTTTTGTGCGCACACTGCATAATAGTCCGGACCGAATCATGGAGTTCATGATACCCCGGGGGGGCCTGAGATACAGGGACCAGAACTCTTCGTCTGGAAGAAAAGATCGGCAGCAGAATATCTGTATAACAACGGTCATCGTAACTTCCCACCAGCGTATTCTGATGAAAAACAATGGTATCATAAAAAAAAGAGCTGTGCTCATCCGACATGATAGCATGAAGGACGTTGGGCTGGATCAGAACGATGTCTCCTGGTTTGGCAGAGATGGTCTGATCCTCGTATTTGAAAAAACCATTCCAGATTTTATGTAATTTAATTCCATTTCACTGTGCCAGTGCAGCGGTACACTCGTAAAATAATCCGGTATACCGCAGTCATAGTAACTGTATGGAACCTGAATGGATCCGTACTGGCACTTTTCTTTTATCGCATAAAGATTCTGATGACGCAGATACGCAACAAGTTGTTGTATCCTCCAGTGCAATCGTTCAATCCTTTTGCAGAACGGACGAGAAATCCCTTAGAGTTCATCATGTCGAAATCTATGGGTGGTTCCTGCATTCATGGAATGAAAAATATGCATACTTTTTTTGTTTCGTTGTCCTTAAAATATCCGCACATATCGTAATGCCCCGTCTCAAAAGTAATAAGCCTTAATCCATATTTTGCGGCATTAATTTTCATGCTCTTTTTCATGTCATTTGCAAAATCTATAAATTCCTTGGAATTTTTTCCCATAGTCATCTTTTATTGTTTTTCCCTGATATTTTCTGTATAGTTCTTCCAAAACGTTTTCCTTTCATATTCTGAACTTTTGAAATGATGTCGCCATTGATAACATTTTTATTATACAGGAATGAGGCGGTAATCGCAAACACAATCCACAATACAAAATGATATTCTTTTTTCTGGATGTTTCTGTGATATACTTATACGCGATCGTATCAGACCGGAAAGGAAATATTATGTTACAAAAATTATATGTTTTTTTCAGGAAAGAAACCGTTTTGTCAATTGCAGTGATCCTGGCGCTTCTTTCTATGTTCTGGGTCAGACCGGATAAGGCTTATTTTACTTATATCGATTTCAGGACTCTCGGGCTCCTCTTCTGTTTGATGGCAATTGTAGCTGGTTTGAAGGCTGTTGGTGTTTTTGATATACTTGCCAAAAAATTGCTTATGGGAACATCGGGAACTGTGGGTGTGATCAGGCTGTTGGTACTCTTATGTTTCTTCCTGTCAATGGTGATCACCAATGATGTGGCATTGATTACTTTTGTTCCTCTTGCACTGATCATTGTGCATAAACTGCCAAAGGAACTGGGCAATTACTGGCTTCTTAAAATAGTAGCCATGCAGACAATCGCTGCTAATCTCG
>ENA-OQCS01000688-OQCS01000688.1-human-gut-metagenome-genome-assembly--contig:-NODE-688-length-18849-cov-2.484884_pt1 | contig 18849 bp, 19 predicted proteins | sample MGYA00242757_ERZ504575 | MGnify/ENA primary metagenome ERZ504575 (study PRJEB26092, sample SAMD00036297) | human gut metagenome | host: Homo sapiens | study: EMG produced TPA metagenomics assembly of... | reverse complement strand
CTCTAATACAGAGCCTCCAACTCCGAATCTGTCACAATATACTCAAACGCCTGATATGCGTCACCATCTGTTCTATCTTGACGCCTTTATTTCTGCTGCTTTGAAATACTGCCGCACTCTGTTTTTTAAACTGATCGCTTTCCCGACATAAATGATCTCGTCCCGCTCGTCATGCATAAGATATACGCCCGGTCTTGCGGGAAGCTTTTTTAATTCTTCCTGTATGTTAAAATTATTGTTTTCCATAAACTTTATTATACTTCCCATATATAAAAAAACAAGAAAAACTTATCTTTTATAAACATTCTCTTTCACTTTATCAAAAGGGATACTGCTCAGTGGCATTTTGGTTTTGTTCTATTTTTAAAAGCTCTGCTTTCTCTCAATTCCGCCTGCATATCCTGTCAGATTTCCTTTTGCTCCGATCACTCTGTGACACGGAACGATCACCGACACAGGGTTGCGTCCGATAGCATTTCCAACCGCCTGACTCGACATCTTTGAAATCCCTCTGTCATGTGCGATCTGCTTTGCGATTGCGCCGTATGTCGTTGTCTCTCCATACGGGATCGTGCAAAGCATCTCCCACACACACATCTGAAAATCGGTTCCTTCCAAATGAATCGGTATTTGAAAGTCCGGTTCCACTCCTGAAAAATATATATCCAGCCATTTTTCACACCCGAAAAAGTGTTGTCTCTTTCTCCTCACTTTCCCGGGTCAAACCTTGAACAGCATTTTTCTGTCCTTCAAACGCCAGTCCGGTCAGTCCGATCTCATCCGCTGTCAGCAATATCCTGCCAAGCGGCGATATATAACTGTTTCTGTATTCCATCTATTTCCCTCTTATTCTCAAACTATCCGTTCCCGGAAATTCTTTTCTTCCAAAATTCCGAAAGATTCGACGGATTTTATGATTTCAAAAGAAAAAGGATCGCTCTCCGCTTTCTCTCAAACGGAAAACAACCCTTATTTCCTTATTTCATCGCAATTCTCCCACGCTCTTCTATACCGGATACCGCGCCTTCTTCAGGCTCGGAAATTCCTTTTACTTCTCTGAATATCTTCATAAATTCTTTTCCTGTGATCGTTTCTTTTTTCAATGAGAAATTCCGCGATTTTATCAAGAGCTTCTCTGTTTTCGGAAAGAAGTTTCTTCGCCTCTGCGTACGCAGATTTCAGCATCTTCATTACTTCTTCGTCAATCTCTCCCGCCGTCGCCTCTCCACAAGTTAAGAACCGCACGGCGTCCAAATATTTGTTCTGGATCGATTCAAGCCCCATCAGTCCGAACCTGTCTGACATTCCATACTGCGTGATCATGGCACGGGCGATTTTCGTTGCCTGTTCAATATCATTTGACGCGCCTGTCGTTACTGTATCAAACACGATTTCTTCCGCCGCACGTCCTCCGAGCGCAACAACGATCATCGCTTCCAGTTCTTTCTTTGTATTTAAGAACTTCTCTTCTTCCGGAGTCTGCATCACATACCCCAGCGCGCCCATCGTTCTCGGAACGATCGTGATCTTCTGTACCGGCTCTGTATTTTTCTGAAGCGCTGTCACAAGGGCATGACCTACCTCATGATAAGAAACAATTTTCCGCTCTTCCTCGCTCATGATCCGGTCTTTCTTCTCTTTTCCGACAAGAACAACTTCAACCGCCTCAAACAAATCTTTTTGACTCACAACCTGCCTTCCGTGTTTTACTGCATTGATCGCCGCTTCATTGATCATATTCGCAAGGTCCGAACCAACTGCTCCGGATGTTGCAAGCGCGATTGCTTCCAAGTCCACGCTCTCATCCATCCGAACGTCTTTTGCATGTACTTTTAAAATATCGACACGGCCTTTCAGATCCGGCTTATCAACAATGATCCGTCTGTCAAACCGTCCCGGACGAAGAAGCGCAGGATCAAGAATCTCCGGACGGTTTGTTGCCGCCAGAATCAAAAGTCCCTTATTCGTATCAAATCCGTCCATCTCCGCCAAAAGCTGATTCAGAGTCTGCTCTCTCTCATCATTCCGCCCATCGCCGTATCTCTTGTCTTTCCGATCGCATCGATCTCGTCGATAAACACAATACACGGAGCCGACTGCTGAGCCTGTTTGAACAGATCACGAACACGGGATGCTCCGACACCGACATACATTTCCACAAACGCAGAACCCGATAATGAGAAAAACGGAACTTTTGCCTCTCCCGCAACCGCCTTTGCCAAAAGTGTCTTTCCTGTTCCCGGCGGTCCTACAAGAAGCGCTCCTTTCGGAAGTTTCGCTCCGATCCCACTGTATTTTCCCGGATTATGAAGGAAATCAACGACTTCCTGAAGCGATTCTTTCGCTTCATCTTCTCCTGCCACATCCCGGAACGTCACTCCTGTTTCTTTTTCCATGTACATCTTCGCATTGCTCTTTCCAATGCCCATCATTCCGCCGCCCTTATTCATGCGCTTCATCATATATGTGAACAGCCACACCATGAGCAGAAGCGGCAGGATCACCGTGACAAACATTTCAAAAAACAACTGACCGATCGTATCCGGAATCTCACTTTGAAACTTAACCCCGGCACGGTCAAGTTTTGTCACAAGCGTATCATCGTCAACATATCCCGTATAAAAATCAGGCGCGTGTTCTTTCCCTTCTTTTTTTACGGAAGGCAGTTGGATACGCAATCTTTCCATCGCTTCTTCAAACGGACTGAGGCGTCCTTCTTTTTCCGCTTTCTCAACAGCTTTTTCCCGCGCTTCCTCACGGGCTTTGTCCGTTAATGTAATATAAATCTTTTCACTGTCTAACTTTACCCCTTTTACTTTATGTTCACTTACAAGTTTAAGAAATTTGTCATAACTGATCTCCCTTTGACTTGTATTGCCCATAGCAGAAAAGAATCCGATCAATACAAAAGCCACCAGCAGGGTCGTTATAAGCACAATGCCCAAACCCTGCCGGTATTATTCGGATTATTTTATTATTCTTCTTATTCTGGTTGTTATCCATCCTGTTCCTCCTAAAAATCTTCGGCGTCATTGCACAACGTGCATGAGTTATTACCATTATAAGTACAGCTTTTGCATAAATCAATAAAAAGATTATGAAAATATTGTAAAACAGTTAGATTTTATAGTATACTGAGTACGAAATGTGTCCTGCCGCTATTCTTTTGCATGCAGGATTAAAATGAACAAAAAAGTGGAGAAGAATAAAATGAGAATCGGTTTTGACAATGAAAAATATCTGAAAATGCAGTCCGAACATATCCGAAACCGGATCGGAAAATTTGGCAACAAGCTTTATCTTGAATTCGGAGGCAAACTGTTTGATGATTATCATGCGTCCCGTGTTCTTCCGGGATTTGCTCCTGACAGTAAACTCCGTCTTTTAAAAGAGTTGAGTTCTCAGGCAGAGATCGTTATCGTCATCAGCGCCAAAGACATTGAAAAAAATAAAATCCGCGGAGATCTGGGCATCACCTATGACACAGATGTTCTCCGTCTGATTCAGACATACAAGGATCAGGGATTATATGTAGGAAGTGTTACAATCACTCAATTTTCCGGTCAGGAAAGTGCCCTCCTGTTCAAAAACAGACTTGAAAAGCTGCATATTCCGGTATATCTTCATTATCTTATTCCCGGATATCCATCTAATATTCCGCTTATCATCAGCGACGAAGGTTATGGAAAAAATGATTATATCAAGACAAGCAGACCTCTTGTTATCGTCACTGCTCCCGGACCCGGAAGCGGCAAGATGGCAGCATGTCTTTCCCAGCTTTATCACGAGCATAAACGGGGCGTTCTTGCGGGATATGCAAAATTCGAGACGTTCCCTATATGGAATCTCCCGCTTAAGCATCCGGTTAACCTTGCATACGAAGCGGCAACTGCCGACTTAAACGACATAAACATGATCGACCCGTTCCATCTTGAAGCGTATGGAGAAACGACTGTCAACTATAACCGTGATGTTGAGATTTTCCCTGTATTAAATACAATCTTTGAAAAGATTTACGGAGAAAGTCCTTACAAGTCTCCTACTGATATGGGCGTCAACATGGCAGGAAACTGCATCTGCGACGACGAAGCCTGCCGTGAAGCTTCCAAACAAGAGATCATCCGCCGTTATTTTGATGCTCTGAACGCTCTTGCAAAGGGCAGCACTTCCGAGAAAGAAGCTCAGAAAATCGAACTTCTTATGAATATGGCAGGGATTACTGTCACAGACCGCAAAGTTGTAATCAAAGCTTTAGAGCGCGCCAAAGAGACAGACGGTCCCGCTGCCGCTCTTGAACTGCGTGACGGAAGGATCATCACCGGAAAAACAACCAATCTTCTCGGAGCAAGCGCGGCGCTTCTGTTAAATGTACTAAAAGTGCTTGCAGGTATCGATCACGAAACTCATATTATTTCTCCTGAATCGATCGAACCGATCCAAAAATTAAAAGTAGATTATTTAAAGAGCAAAAATCCACGGCTTCATACAGATGAAGTACTTATCGCCCTATCCGCAAGCGCGGCAACAAATCCACAGGCACGCCTTGCCCTTTCCCAGCTTCCCGAACTTGCAGGATGCCAGGCGCACACATCTGTCATGCTGTCAGACGTAGACATTTAAAATCTTTAAGAAACTGGAAGTGCAACTCACTTCCGAAGCCGTATACGAGCACGCTTTATAAAATAACAAAGGGGAAGGATGACTCCTCCCCTCTTATTATCCTTATGTTACAGACAGCCGGATGTTTTTAGATCCGGCTGTTTTTTGTATTTCTATATTACTTCCTCATTCGCAAAAAGTTCCTCTATAATTTTTTCGTACACAGCACATTTTTCCGCTTTTTTGATCTTCTTTGCGTATGGTCTGCTATTAGTAAAAGAGGACGCCAAATAAAACCACAGTTCTTTCATCTTATACAAAACTGTTCTTTCACCGGACATTTCCTCGCAATATGCTTCATATAGCATATCATGAAATGACGCATTTCCGCTTTATCCGCACCATCTCCGCCTTTTATCTTCCGGCAATCGCCGGATCGGCGAGAACTCCCCTGCCGATCATTATACTCTCTACTTCCGGAAACTGTTCCGAAAGATTACGGACATCTTCTTCCGATGTAAGATCTCCGTTATAACATATTTTATGCCTTCCTGTGCCGAGCGCTTTTTCAAACACATCCATATGCGGAATATTTTTATAAAATCTTTTTGTGTACGGGGATGAATGATCAGCTCTTTTATCGGATACTTATTATAAATATCCATAAGTTTCGGAAATTCCTCACCACTTTCTGTTCCGATCCGCGTTTTTACAGAAATATCGATCGGGCAATTTTGAAACACTTCTTCCAGAAAAAGATCCAAACGTTCCGGAAATGCTAAAAAGCCCGCTCCCCGCCCTTTCGTCACAACAGTTTTAGACGGACATCCTACATTCAGATTAATCTCTTTATACCCGTACTGTTCCAGCTTCTTTGCCGTCTGTACAAAGTCCTCTGCACAATTTGTCAATATCTGAGGAACAGCATGCATCCCCTTATTATGTTCCGGAAGAATATCTTTTTTCTCCCTCGCGCTGAAACGTCCCATTTGATTCGGCTTAATAAACGGAATAAAATACTTGTCAAACCCTCCAAAACACTTCTGTACGGTGCCGCGGTAAATCCATCCCGTAATTCCTTCCAATGGGGCAAGATATATATTCATTATATAATAACTCTCCTTTAATCAATATATGACCTTTAGTAACAGTTCATCCCGCGACCTTTAGATTATTACAGCGCCCCCTGCCTTGTCAAGAAAAATCTCATGTGCTAAGATAAGAACAGTATTTTTTACCAAAAAGGAGCATAACGTTTATGAATACATTACGGAAATTTATCACCTATTACTCACCGTACAAGACCGTCTTTTTTATCGACCTTCTTTGCGCTGCATTCATCAGCATTGTCGATCTTGCTTACCCGCAGATCCTGCGCGTGCTGACAAATACTTTGTTTACGAAAGACAGCAGTCTCATCCTTCATGCGCTCCCATTCATTGCAGCCGGACTTCTTTTCATGTATCTTATACAAAGTCTTTGCAAATATTATGTAAGTTACCAGGGACATATGATGGGCGCCTGCATGGAACGTGATATGCGCCGACAACTATTTGATCATTATGAAAAACTTCTTTTTTCTTATTACAGCAAAAATAATTCAGGACAGATGATGAGCAAACTCGTCTCCGATCTGTTTGACATTGCCGAATTTGCACATCACGGACCTGAGAACCTTTTTATTTCTGTCGTAAAGATCATCGGCTCTTTTATTTTCCTCTTTCTGATCAATGCGCGGCTCGCCCTGCCCCTTGCCATTATTGTTTTATGTATGTTCGTTTTTTCCATACGCCAAAACAAAAAAATGCAAGAAACATTTATGGATAACTGGAGAAAGATCGGAGATGTCAATGCAAGTCTCCAGGATACCCTTGCCGGAATCCGTGTTGTACAATCTTTCACAAATGAGGAAATAGAACGGAAAAAATTCCAGAAAAGCAATCACGCTTTTCTTCTCTCTAAAAAAGAGAATTATCACTGTATCGGAAGTTTTATGGGATGGAATCTTCTGTTTCAGGGGTTGATGTATTCAGTCACTCTTATCTATGGCGGATACCTTATCGCAAAAGGATTCATGAACGTCGGAGACCTTGCCATGTATGCACTTTATATCGGTATTTTCATCAGTCCGATCCAAATCCTCGTAGAACTTATTGAAATGATTCAAAAAGGTCTTGCCGGATTCCGCCGTTTTCTTGACGTCATGGAAACAGAACCTGAAATCAAAGACGCTTCCGACGCAGAAGAATTAACAGATGTAAAAGGCCTCGTCCGCTATGAAAACGTATCTTTTCACTATGCTGATGACGATACGTCTGTCCTTTCTCACATATCTTTTGAAATTCCCGCCGGAAGATCAGTCGCTCTTGTCGGTCCGTCGGGAAGTGGAAAAACAACGATTTGTTCCCTTCTGCCACGTTTTTACGATGTGACAGGCGGCAGGATCACAATAGACGGAAAAGACGTCCGAACATTGACTTTAAAAAGTCTTCGAAGCCATATCGGCGTTGTACAACAAGACGTATATCTGTTTTCGGGAACGATTCGCGACAACATCGCCTACGGAAAACCGGACGCGTCGGATGAAGAGATCATAGATGCCGCAAAACGTGCAAATATTCACGATTTTATCAGCGAACTTCCCGATGGATATTCCACTTATGTAGGCGAGCGCGGAACCCGTCTCTCAGGAGGACAAAAACAAAGGATTTCTATTGCCCGTGTCTTCCTTAAGAACCCTCCGATCCTGATTCTTGACGAAGCTACCAGCGCTCTTGATAATGAAAGCGAACGGCGAATACAAAAAAGTCTCGAAGAACTTTCTAAAGACAGAACAACGATCACAATCGCACACCGCCTCTCTACAATCAAAAACGCCGATGAAATCATCGTCATCACAGAAGATGGCATTGCCGAGCGCGGAACTCACGGATCACTGCTTGATAAAAACGGACTTTACGCTCACTATTACCGCGCTTGATCTGTTTACTTTCCCGGATTATAAAAATAAATGTATGCTGCCGAAAACCGACTGCATACATTTATTTTTCATCTATTATTCATATCTTACCATTTCCCTTTTAATCTCTGCATGATCTTTTTTTCTAACCTCGATATGTATGACTGCGAAATCCCAAGCAGATCTGCGACTTCTTTTTGTGTTTTTTCTTTTCCATCCGGATTATCCAATCCAAATCGCATACTTACAATCAGCTTTTCTCTGCTGTTAAGTTTATTCAGAGCACGAATCAAAAGTTTTCTCTCCGCTTCATTTTCCAGATCTTTATAAATCGTATCTTCTTCCGTTCCCAAAATATCCGACAAAAGCAGCTCGTTTCCATCCCAGTCAACGTTCAAAGGTTCGTCGATGGACACCTCCATCTTTGTCTTGCTATTACGCCTTAAGTACATTAAAATTTCATTTTCAATACATCGGGATGCGTATGTTGCAAGTTTGATCTTTTTGTCGGATTAAACGTATTGATTGCTTTGATCAAACCGATCGTTCCGATCGAAATCAAATCTTCAACGCCTACGCCTGTATTGTCAAATTTTTTCGCAATGTATACAACAAGCCGGAGATTGTGTTCTATTAATACTTTTTTTGCATCCTCTGCATACTCTGTTCCGAGCCGGTTAATCATCTCGCTTTCTCTCATCCCCTCAAGAGGCGGCGGAAGGACTTCCGTTCCTCCTATATAATGCACCTCTCTCCCGCTCCCGAAAATCAAGGTTTTCACATCAGGTACTACTCTTAACTTAAACCGCTGCGGAACAGCTACTTTCATCATCATGTCATATCCTCTATATTCCCCTGTTTTAGTAATTTTAAGCGGCAGTAAATATAAACTGTCAAAGATATTAATCCATATTTTTTAACTCCCGCTTATAAAAAGATCCCCGGATTCAGGATCATTTCATATCGTTCTTTTTCCGAAAGAGTTCTTTCACTCATCCCGAGAAGCGGATTTTCTATCCATATGTCTTCATCCATGTGAATACACATTTTTTCAATCCGAAACACCTTCATCACTCCATCTCCCCGATGCTGCTGTACGGAATCATATGAAAGCCTTTTTCCCATTCCGGATGTGTCGTAATAGACTCTGCCAATCGCGGATCAATAATATTGACCGGATCATCAGACGCAAAATCGCGGAGCTCATTTCCCGTATCTATAAGACCGATCACTTTCTTTACCCCAAGACTTGTATACAATGTTACTTCCGGAAGATTTTTCGTATTCTGTCTTATGCGCGATATAAACTTCCACATTCCCGTAAATGCAAAGTATCCGACTGCAAATACTGCGTAAAACACTCCGGCAAATTTCATATACGGACGAAACAGATTCGCAGCCCCTCCGAAGACAACTGCCGCTGCATACAGAACGATCAGCGTCCTCAAAAACCAGGCAGCCAGTTCTTTTTTACTTTGTTTTCTACCCTTTTTCAAAACATCTCCGCCAAGTCCCGCAAATATCATCACACTATTAATCCCAACGCCAAACAGAAGTGTTTTTATCGCCGGCATAAGCGGAAGCGCTATCACAACACAAGTCAAAAAACTGCCTGCTGCCCCTCCTGCAAGCATCCGCGCATAAGAATTCCTATACTGCATAACACGGTTTACAGCCATTAAAAGCAGACTGTCTAACATAAAATTTTCTAAAAAAAATACATCTATGTATAATTCATAGTACATAGTCCACCTTCTTTCTCTTCCGTAATTATGTAGTGCGGAATCTATTATATATTTAGAAACAGGAAAATTGTCATATATTGACATGTATCTGTAAATATATTTCGACAAAACAAAACAGAAAATGGAACTCTTACATGAAATTCCATTCTGTCTTAAAATTCTATATTATTATACCGATTCGCTTATTTCTTAAAGAAATCCGGAATCTTAATAGACTGCTCTTTCACCGTACTGGATGGCGTACGCGGCTGTAAAGTCGGCATCGTACCTCCCTGCGGTCTGGCAGATGTCTGTGGTCTGGCCGCAGATACTCTGCTTCCATCATTGTCAAGACGACTTCTTACTGTCGATTCACCGGACGGAAGGATCGATCCTACTTCTGCTGTCCTTCCAATCTCGCCTTTAATTTTGATGCGCTTCCGCCTACATTATGTAACCCGGTCGCAATAACAGTGATCGTACATTCATCTGACTTCGCGTCATCATACATAGCACCGAAAATAATACTTGCGCCTTCTCCTGCAAGTTCCTGTACATAATCAGCCGCATCAGAAGCATCCATAAGAGTAATATCTCCCGATACGTTAACGATAACATTCGACGCACCCTGAATCGTCGTCTCAAGCAGCGGACTCGCAACAGCTTCTTTTACCGCCTCAAGAGCCTTATCGTCTCCGCGTCCTGCACCGATACCGATATGAGCAATGCCTTTATCCTTCATAACTGTCTGAATATCCGCAAAGTCAAGGTTGATCAGTGACGGAACATTGATCAAATCTGTGATACCTTGAATACCCTGCTGAAGAACTTCATCAGCTTTCTTAAGAGCTTCCGGCATTGTTGTGCGTCTGTCAACAACCTCAAGAAGCTTGTCATTCGGAATTACGATAATCGTATCTACATTTTCTTTTAATTTATCAATTCCGCTCAATGCATTCTGCATTCTTGTTTTTGACTCAAAACGGAAAGGTTTTGTGACAACTCCGACTGTAAGAGCTCCCTGCTCTTTTGCAATACGCGCAATAACAGGTGCAGCACCTGTACCCGTTCCGCCGCCCATACCGCATGTTACGAACACCATGTCCGCACCTTTGAGCGCTGCCGAGATCTCTTCTGAACTTTCCTCTGCCGCTTTTTCTCCTACTTCCGGCTGTGCCCCTGCGCCGAGCCCTTTTGTAAGCTTCTCACCGATCTGCATTAATGTCGGTGCTTTACAAAGCTGCAGTGCCTGCTTATCTGTATTCACTGCGATAAATTCCACGCCCGCGATCTGTTCGTCAATCATCCGGTTTACTGCGTTGTTTCCGCCTCCACCGACTCCGACTACAATAATTCTTGCGGCCGCTTCTGATTCGTTGGTTTTAATTTCTAACAAGAGTACTTCCTCCTTCGTCGTCTTACTAATTTCTTATACATCCCTTAATATTGAACGATAGAATTCAATAAGTATATAATAAAGTCTTTTTAGCAAATAATCAATAGATTTTTTGCTATTTTTCTGAATTATTACACTTTTACAGATGATCCGCCGCCGCTATGCCGCCGGAACAAACGGAATCGACTCCGATTCGGCATCGTAATTCTCTAAATGCAGCACGCCCGCCTTTCCGGGATATAATTCAGTCAGTTTTTTAAGAATCGGTTCTACCTGTCTAAGCTTTTCTTCATAATTCCCGTTTCCAAGGCTGACCTGTACAATTTCAAAATATATCTGTACGCCTCCATCTGTACACCCCATCCTGTCAGGTGTGAGATTGTATTTTTTTAAATTTGAAACTTCTACAATTTTTTCAAAAATACTGTCATCTTCCACCGGAAGTTTTTTCCCTATTTTAGCTTTTGCCGAATCAAACATAAGACCTTCGATATGAGGAACACCTTCGATTATTTTTTTTGTCCGCAATACTGCCGTTCCGGTTCTGTCAAAATAAAGATATGCACCGTCATAATCTACATATCCGGCCATTTCTTTTTCTTTCACTTTCACCTTCACCGTCCACGGATCTTTCAGTGAAATACTCAGACTTTCTACTCCTGACGGAAGATCGGCATCGGTAAAATTATATTTATACAGAACATACAGAGAATTTACCGAAAGCGGATCATTCTCAATCCATGTTGTGATCGTTCTCTCTCCGTAATAAGAATTTCCTTCCACTTTATATGACCTTGTGCGAAATAGAAATACCGCCGCAGCTGCCATAACGATCAAGACAGTAAGCACAACTAAAATAATCGGCCACACCTTTCTCTTTTTGTGTTTTTTTCTCTTCATCTATTCTGAACCTCCATACCGTAAACCTTCGTAATTCGATACGCTAAGCACAAGTCCCATCTCCAACAGAAGAAATACAACCGATGTACCTCCGTAACTGATAAACGGAAGCGTAATCCCTGTGTTTGGAATTGAATTTGTAACTACCGCGATGTTTAATATAACCTGGATCATCATATGCGCCATTGCCCCTGCCGCTATCAAAGCGCCAAGCAGATCCGACGCTTTTGTTGAAATCACAAAAAAACGCCAAATAAGAATCAAAAATAAAAGAATGATAAATCCTGCTCCGATCAATCCCAATTCTTCACAGATAATAGAAAAAATCATATCATTTGAGCCTCTGGAAGAAATCCGAGTTTTTGTACACTGTTGCCTAATCCCCTTCCGAACAGACCTCCGCTGCCGATTGCATATAGTCCCTGCAGCGTCTGATACCCTTTTCATATTGCTCCGGATGTCTCCAGATTGCCAGGCGTTCCAATCGATAACTTTCCATCGCCAGAAAAACCGTCATAAATCCTACGCCGATACTTCCCATCAATATAAAACGGACGTATTTCGGATCCGCTACAAAAATCAGAACAACCGCAATTCCGAGAATGATGATCGCAGTGCTTAAATTACTTGCTCCGACCAGACCTACGATCGGCAAAACCGGAATCATCATAAGTATCATTGTGCGAAAACGTTTCATCCGCTGTACATTTCTGCTCACAAGGCATGCAAGAAAAAAAATAACGGCTACTTTTGCAAACTCTGAAGGCTGAAAAGAAATCGGACCCAAAGACAACCATCTTTTGGACCCGTTGTATTCATCCCCGAAAAATATAACAGCCACAGACAGAATGATCGACGTCACATATGCGGGAATCGCCAGCGGAACCCATTTATGATAATCAACGCGGGCGATAAGCGCCATACCAAACAGTCCGAGCAGTGTCGCAAACCCCTGCTTTTTCAAATAATGAAACGGATCGTGAAATTTCACCTGCCCATTGTAAGCGCTTGTGCTGTACAATATCACAAGCCCTGCGGCAACAAGAAGCAATACAACAAATATAAGCATCCCGTCATATCGTTTTTTCTTTTCAGAACGCGTCAATCAGCTCCACTCCTTATAGTTGGTCTACAAGTTCTTTGAATTTATCTCCACGTTCTTCATAATTTTTAAACATCCCCCAGCTTGCACACGCCGGCGATAAAAGCACCGCATCGCCCGGCTTCGCATATTTCACGCACTGTTCAAACGCCTCCTCAAAGGTATCTGCCATAATAATATCGTCAAATCCGTTTGCATGAGCGCTTTGCGCGATCTTCTCTCTCGTTGCGCCAAGCAGAACAAGTTTTCTCACTTTCCCGTCAAACGCCTTGATCCACTCATCATATTCGGAATCTTTGTCGTAACCTCCCCCGATCAGTATGGTAGGACGGTTCATGGCCTGAATCCCTTTGATCGCTGCGTCCGGATTTGTTCCTTTCGAGTCATTATAATAAAGGACACCTCTTTTTTCTGCCACAAACTCAATTCGATGTTCACTCCGGGAAATGTCAGAAGATTTTTGCGGATCACCTCGATCGGAACACCATATGCATACGCCATTGCAGAAGCAGCCATCACATTTTCATAATTGTGTGTTCCGAGAATCTTCAGTTCACTGACATCGCAAAGCTCGACCGGAACATCTGCCGCGCAAATGATTTTTGTTCCATCAAGATATATCCCTTTTTCCAGTTTACGCGCACTGCTGAAATATAGAACTTGCGCTGCCGTTTTTTCTCCGAATTTCTGAAGTTCATCATCCTCATAATTCAATACGCACACATCTGCTTTTGTCTGATTTTCAGCAATACGCTCTTTCGCTTCGATATATGCCTCCATTGTATGATGACGATTCAAATGATCGGGAGTAATATTCAAAATCGCGCTTACTTTCGGATGAAATGTATGTATTGTCTCAAGCTGGAAACTGCTTATTTCCGCTACAATTACCGCGTCGTCCGTCGTTTCTTGTGCAACGCTTGTATACGGAGTTCCTATATTTCCTACAATATAAGCATGTTCTTTATAGTCCTGCATGATCTGTCCCAAAAGGGCTGTCGTCGTCGTTTTCCCGTTTGTTCCTGTAATTGCAAGAACGTCTCCTTTTCCAAACACATATGCAAGTTCGATCTCTCCCCAGATCGGGATGCTCTTTTCACGCATTTTTTCAACGATCGGAAGATCCGTCGGCACTCCCGGACTCATCACTACAAATGAAAGCTCTTCTATAATCTCTTCCGGAATGTTCCGAGCACTATACTGAATTGCCCGTTTTCTTTTTTAGTTTCTAAAATTTTAGCTTCAATCTCATCGGCGCACAGTTTTTCATTTCCATCATACAAAACAACCTCCGCGCCTTTTTCGAGCAAAAGCCTGCATGATCCTTCTCCACTGATACCCGAACCGAAGACGAGCACTTTTTTTCCTCTTATATCCATTTTTATACCCCCATCAGCGCAATGAGGCAAAGCAACGCCGTTATGATAGAAAATACAGCTACCACTCTCGTTTCAGACCATCCGCATAATTCAAAATGATGGTGGATCGGCGCCATTTTAAAAAACCTCTTTCCGCCTGTTTTCTTAAAATAAGTACCTGAATCATGACCGAAGCCACTTCCACAAGGTAAATAATTCCAACGATCAGGATAAACAAAGGCATCTGCATCATATAAGCCGTGCCTGCCACAAATCCTCCAAGAGCCAAAGACCCTGTATCTCCCATAAACACACTTGCCGGATATACGTTAAACAGTAAAAATCCAAGCAGCGCCCCGACTACAGCACAGGTGACAGGTTCGATCCCGCTTTTCGTTCCGATCGCCACAACTGTAAAAAATGTTGCGACAAGAACGGTCACACTGGAAGCAAGGCCATCCAGTCCATCTGTAAAGTTTGTTCCGTTGACCGTTCCGATCACTGCCACAAACAAAAGCGGAACTGCCATCCAGCCGATATCAAGATAATATCCGTTAGAGAACGGCACAAGCATCGTAAGCGGAATATCCGCCACTTTCACGAGATAGAATGCAAACACAGCCGTTACAATAATCTGCAGAGCCATTTTCTGCATCGGCATCAGTCCATCCGAACGTTTCAACACAACTTTAAGATAATCATCAAGAAATCCGATCAAACCAAACGCCACTGTAAGGAATAAAACCGGAATGATCTTCGGATAATCTTTCACATAGAACAGGGATGTCACAATAACAGCCGCAAGAATAATAATGCCGCCCATCGTCGGAGTTCCCGCTTTTTTCAAATGAGACTGAACGCCTTCTACACGCTCCGTCTGCTTCATTTTCAGTTTCCGCAAAAAAGGAATCACAATCGGTCCGAGCACAAGACTTACCGCAAATGCCGCAAGAACCGGAATCACTACATGACTACTCATAAATCCACCTCTTCATCTCTTTTATCTCATAAAGTATAAACCATCCATTACTTTTTTTCAATCCCGAGATAGGGGAGCACATTATCATATATGTCCCGAAGCACCGGGGCAGCGATCGTTCCGCCGTAATAAATTCCCTGAGGATCATGATGATGACATTCCGAGAATCTGAGGATCGTCCGCCGGAGCAAATCCTATAAACGAAGAAATATATTTTCCGGCGCTTCTTGGAAGCGTTTGAGACGTCGCCGTCTTTCCCCCGATAGAATATCCTTCAAGATACGCGTTTTTTCCCGATCCTTCGGAAACAACTTTCTCCAGAAGTTCTTGCATTGTCTCCGATGTTTTCTCCGAAACAATCCCTTCTTTTTCCCCATACTTAAACGTCTTGACCGTTTTCCCTTTCTTATCTAAGACCGACACGCCAAGATGCGGCGTTACACGCCTGCCGCCATTTACCATCGAACTGACCGTCACCGCCATCTGGATCGGCGTAATCTGAAATGATTGACCAAACGTCATTGTGGCCAGTTCTACCGCTTTAATATCTTCTCTTTTATGCATAATCGTCCCCGCTTCTCCGGGAAGATCGATGTTCGTCAGGCTCATCAGACCAAACTGTTCAAAATAGTCGCAAAACCTCTCTGATCCCAGTCTAAGTCCGATATCCATAAATACCGGATTACACGAATTTTCAATCCCTTGCACAAAAGTTTCCGTTCCATGCCCTCCTACTTTATGACACCGGATTTTCCTGTCTTCTACGATCCGATACCCCGGGCAGGAGAAGTATCGTCTAAAGAGACGACGCCTTCTTCAAGACAAGCCGCCGACGTAATGATCTTAAAAGTAGATCCCGGCTCATACGTATCGTTAATGCAGCGGTTTCTCCACATCTGATTCAGTCTGTTCTGACGTTCTTCATCTGTCATCTGATCTTCCGTTTTGTCATTCAAACGATAAGGTTCATTCAAATTAAATTCAGGCACATTTACCATAGCATAAATTTCTCCGTTCTGCGGATTCATCAGCAAGACCGATACCCCTTCTGCCTGCTTTTCCTCCAGCACCTTTTCGGCCGCCTGCTCACAATACGACTGGATATTGTAATCAAGACTTGTTTTTAATGTATTTCCGGCAACCGGTTCAATCCGTCCTCCGCAACCCCTTCCAACTCTATTCCTCTGGCATCTGTAACCGTCAGTATCTTCCCATTTGTTCCTTTTAATACGTCTTCATATTTCACCTCAAGACCGATGATCCCCTGATTGTCGCTCCCTGTAAATCCAAGCACTCTTGACGCAAGCCGGTCATATGGGTAGTATCTTTTGAAATCTTCATCCACTTTTACTCCCGGCAGATTATACTCACGGATACGGTCGCCTGTCTTTTTGTCAACATTCGTCTTTATTTTTTCCATAGAAGATACTTCTCTACCTTTTTCAAAACATCCTCCTGTCAAGTTCCAACTCTTTACTGAGCATGTCTGCCGTCTGCTGCGGATCTTTTATCTGACTGTGAATAACCGAAATCGTACACACCGTCCTGTTTGTCGCAAGAACAACTCCGTTTCTGTCTACGATCTCCCTCTGGCCGCTTTGATCTCCCTCTCCCTTTCATGCAGTTCCTCCGCCATGTTCTGATAATACTCCGCATCAAATATCATAAGATAAACAAGTCTGCCTATCAGACAAAAAGCACGAAAGCCGCACATAAAAAACGACAAGTACTTTTCTCTTATTATAAGTTTTATTTTTTATTCTTTCCTCTATTTTGTTTCTCATAACAAAAATCCCCACAGAAGATATTTTTACAGTTTATTATATCTTCTGCAGGGTTATTCCTCTACTCTGAAACGTCAGACGACGCCCAATCATCTAAATCAGGTGTATAGTTTTCATCCACATACGATCCGTCTGCATTTCCGTATGTATCCTCATAATTTTCATCATAATCCGTATATTCTGTATTGCCGAAATTCTGACCTTGCGCCTGAGCGTTTTGCCCGCTTTGTGCAATAGTCGTAATGCCAAGATACGGGAATGCCTCAGACATGATCTTCTGACTTAATCCCAGAACAAGGGAGCTGTCATCCTGTACAGCCGTATTAGCTCATCGATCACAACATAAACTACGACTTCCCGGATTGTTCTGCGCGCATAACCGATATAAGATAACAGATACTTTCCGTTTCCCCTCGGAAGTTTTTCCGCTGTTCCCGTTTTAGCGCCGATATCATACCCTTCCACCTTTGCCCTCGTTCCTGTTCCGTAATCCATCGTCGCTTTCAAATACTGTCTCAACATCTTAGACGTTTCGGAAGACACTGTCTTTCTCAAAAGAACCGGATCTTTCGTCTCTATTACATTGCCGTCTTCATCCTGAATCTGTTTTACAACATGGGGTTCATAATAATATCCTCCGTTCACAAGAGAAGAAAATGCAGAAACCATCTGTGTCATCGTTACATTAAAATTCTGTCCGAATGAATTGGTAGCCAGATCGATCTCTCCCATCGTATCCGCCGTATAAAGCAGTCCTGACGTTTCCGCCTCTCCCGGAAGATCAATCCCTGTATACTCTCCAAACCCAAAAATATGCTGATATTTTGTAAAATTTTCCGGACCGATCACCGCTGCCATATCCATAAGAGCTACATTACATGAATTTGCAATGGCATCCTGTATCGTTTCCTGTCCGTGTCCCGACTTATAGTGACAGCTGATCTTCGTTCCGAGAACGTCTTTAGAACCTCCGCAGTAATAGCTTTCGTTTCCGGTCAATGTTCCTGTTTCCAAGCCGGCCGCCACAGTAAACGGTTTCGCAGTAGACCCCGGCTCATAAGCGTCACTTACGCAGAAATTTCTCCAAAGATCATTCATCGCTTCGACCTGATCTTCTTCACTCATCGCATCCCACTGCTCTTTTGTATAAAGCAAAGATAGATTTCTCGGATCATTCAAATCAAAATTAGGGTACGATGCTTCCGCCAGTATTTCTCCTGTGTTCGGATTCATAATGATAACGGCTGTGTTTTTACTGCCGGGATTTCCATCTGCGGCATGCGCACTGTTAAACTCTAAAATGCATTTTTCCACAATATTTTGCAATGTCACATCAATGGTAGACACGACCGTATTTCCGTTCTTCGCAGGTTTGACAGTACGCTCTACCGAAGAATCGGAGTCAAAATACCCATACTCTCTTCCATCCGTTCCGTTGAGAATTGAATTATACGCGCTTTCGATTCCAAGCGCCCCTTGATTTCCTCCATATACAAATCCAAGCACATCACTCGCCATAGAACCGTATGGATAACTCCTCAAATAGTCTTCTTCCAGCCAGATTCCTTTCACATTCGGATATTTTTTATCATCTTCATCAATCTTCTTAAACTTCTGAGCAGTCGCATAATCCACATCTGACACAAGCACTTCATAACGACTGTCCGGAGACTCTTTGATCAATTTATCAACAACGTCCCCTCCTACATTGAAACATTCTTTCAATACTTCCTTTGTCGGTTCGATATACTCCTTTTTGTCCATCATAACCGCCACGTCAAGGATCACGTTATATACGCGCTCACTTGTCGCCATCTTTGTTCCGTTACGATCGACAATATCGCCCCTTTTAAAAGCGATCACCCTGCTGTCATAGTTTTGCTGATCTAAAACAACTTTTGTATATTTGCTTCCCTTCGTTACATTTATATAGGTTATTCTTCCTATAAGAACAACAAAAGCCAGTACTACTGCCATAAATAGCATTACCAGCTTCCGTTGCATTCTGAGCGGGAATTTTCTTGTCAAAAATTCAAATCTACTCTTTT
>ENA-OQCS01000687-OQCS01000687.1-human-gut-metagenome-genome-assembly--contig:-NODE-687-length-18872-cov-2.421286_pt1 | contig 18872 bp, 23 predicted proteins | sample MGYA00242757_ERZ504575 | MGnify/ENA primary metagenome ERZ504575 (study PRJEB26092, sample SAMD00036297) | human gut metagenome | host: Homo sapiens | study: EMG produced TPA metagenomics assembly of... | reverse complement strand
GGTGGTGACCATGTTCATGATCCTCATGATCGTGGTGGTGATGCTCGTGCTCGTCATCGTCTTCATCATGGTGGTGATGATGCTCATGCTCTTCTTCATCCTGGTCCTCTTCTCCGCTTCGTTCAGATTCGATTTCCTGAATCCAGCCTGCTGATGTTGCAACAGTCTGCCAGTCAAACTTGTGAGTATTGACAATCAGATCGAGATCTACATCACCATAGTTACATTCGAAAATCTCTGCCTTAGGCTGGATAGCGCGGATAATCTGCTTCAGGTGCTCCAACTCCTTAGGCTCTACATCTGCGGCCTTATTGAGAAGGATGATGTTACAGAATTCCATCTGCTGGATTACGAGAGAAGCGAGATCCTCCTCATCGAGGTTTGGCTTCATCAAATCAGAACCATTGGCAAACTCGTCCTTCATACGAAGTGCATCAACTACAGTAACGATGCTGTCTAGGCGCAAGATACCGTTCTTGATATACTGAGGACCCAGGGATGGGATAGAGCAGATGGTCTGTGCTATAGGTGCAGGCTCGCAGATACCGCTTGCCTCTATTACAATATAATCGAAACGCTTCATATCTACGATTTCCTTGAGCTGTTCTACAAGATCCATCTTCAAGGTACAGCAAATACATCCATTCTGGAGTGAAACCAGGGAATCATCCTTCTGACCTACCACACCACCTTTCTCTATGAGAGCTGCATCAATATTCACCTCACCGATATCGTTGACGATAACGGCAAATTTGATACCCTTCTTGTTAGCCAAAATCTTGTTGAGCAGGGTAGTCTTACCACTGCCCAGATAGCCTGTCAAAAGCAGGACTGGAACTTCTTTATTGTTCATAAATTCCTCTTTTTATAGTGTTATACTTTAATTACAAAAGCGGGAATAGCAAATAACATGCCACTCCCGCTTTATGAAAAGTTAATTATTACTTACGATAGTTATCAAGACCCTTATGCAGGAAGTCAAGATAAGCACTGACATCCTCCTTGAAGCTGAATGCAGCGTTCAGAGGATTTCCCTCATTATCCACAGGAATGTAGAATGGCTGGGCATTAGCACCAAACTTGCTTGCCTGCAAGTAGCTCCACTTGTCACCGATGGTTCTCAATGTACGCTTTTCGCCATTGAAAGTCACCTCCATAGGCTGAGACAATGGAGTCTTGTCATCTACATAGAGTGAGATGAGTACGTAGTCCTTTGTCAAAATGTCAGTAACACTAGGGTCTGTCCATACAGAAGCCTCCATCTTACGGCAGTTGACACAACCGTAGCCGGTAAAGTCAATCAGTACTGGTTTGCCTGCTGCCTTTGCTGCTGCCATACCTTCCTCGTAGTCCTTATAAGCCGGTTCTACCACCTTGGTATTCAGGTTGAAATCCTGGGTATTTACTGGTGGGGCAAAAGCACTTACTGCCTTGCAAGGAGCACCCCAAAGACCAGGAATCATATACACGGAGAAAGCCAAGGAACAAAGACCAAGCATAATGCAAGCTACTGGCATTGGCTTGTTGAGGTCACCGCCGATGGCATCTACCTGGAACTTCAACTTGCCAATCAGGTAGAGACCGAGCAGGCCGAAGATGACAATCCAGAGTGAGAGGAATACCTCGCGATCCATAATGTGCCAGCCATAAGCCAAATCTGCTACAGACAAGAACTTCAAAGAGAAAGCAAGCTCAATGAAACCAAGCACAATCTTGATGGTTTCCATCCAAGAACCAGACTTAGGAGCTGACTTCAACCAAGATGGGAAGAGTGCAAAGAGGGTGAAAGGCAGGGCGAGAGCAAGGGCAAAACCAAACATACCAATGGTTGGTGCCAACCAGTCACCTGATGTAACAGTCTGTACCAGAAGTAAGCCGATGATAGGAGCGGTACAAGAGAAACTTACGAGCACGAGTGTGAACGCCATCAGGAAGATGCTGATGAGTCCTGTTGTGCTGGAAGCTTGTTATCTACAGCATTACCCCAACTGTCTGGCAACTTGATTTCGAACCATCCGAAGAATGAGAATGCGAAGACTGCCAGAAGCAAGAAGAGGATAATGTTGAACACCGCACTTGTACTAAGCGCATTGAGAGTGCTAGGACCTGCTATGCAGTAACGGTGAGACCGAGTGCCAGATAGATGATGACAATACTCAAACCATAAGTGATGGCATCGCGGATACTTCTTCTTGTCATTCTTGGCACGCTTCAGGAAGAAGCTTACTGTCATCGGAATGATAGGCCAGATACATGGCATCACAAGAGCGAGCAGACCGCCAACAAAACCGATAATGAAGATATAGAAGAGTGAATGGTTGGCAATGTCATTGTTGCCACCAAACGCCTGAAGCTCCTTTACAACCGGTTTCCACCAAGCCTTAGCATCATCACCATCTACAGAGAATGAAGAATCAATATTAGCTGTGCTATCTACTTTCTCTGCTACGGCAAGTTGAGCCAAAGAGTCTGCTTTCGCCTTAGCATAGCTGCTGGATCGTCTGTCATTTCGTTAGCTTTCGCATCTTCAGGGCTGACAGCATCCTTGCCATCTACAGCAGGAGATTTACCACTATGCTTGAAGCTTGCCTCGCTAGGTGGAAGACAATTCTGTCGCTGCAAGCGCCATACTCTAAATAAGCATCGATAAGATAGTTAGGTTTGGTGAACTTCACTTTCTGTACGAAAGTAGCGCTACCCTCGAAGAAGCGTAACTTCATCTCAAAGAGAGGGTCGAACTTTGAAATTTCATGGCCACGAGCCTGCAACTTGCCTACGAGTTCTACACCGTCAAGCTTGTTTACGTTAAAAGTGGCTGAAATAGGTCCGTCTGCGCCCAAACCTGTAGAATAGACATGCCATCCCGGTTGAATCTTTCCATTAAACACGATTTCCGCTACAGCGGTTCCATTGGTCTTGAGCGAGGTGGAGAACTTCACTGGGTTCATCATCTGCGCATGAGCCAACATTACTACTAAGAGTAACTGTAAAACTGCAATAAACTTTTTCATTTTTATTTATGTACTAATTTTGATTGCAAAGATACTAAATTTTATTTTAAATACGGCTATGAACCAAGAACGGTTACTAGTCTTTTAGTTTTTTTTAGATAAAATGCTATAAAATCATCACGTCGTCTTGGTAATATTGCAAAAAACTGTAATTTTTGTAGCCAAATTGCGAATGAGGAAAAGAAGATTATACATATTTAGTCTCTGGATAGCTACATTGAGCATCTTGCTATCTACGGTGATGACCCATCATCACCACATGGGGCGTATCTGTATGATTCAGGAGCAATGTGAGCAGGATGGCAACATCAATGATGAGCATACCGACCATCATGATCAGGAAAATGATAGCGAACGTGAGAACTGTAGCGTTCGTCAAATGCATCAGTTTGTCGTCAATTCCAAGATGGTGAAGGGTATCCGCAAGTTGCTGATAGATGAGAACCATCAGTTTATGATCCTGTCTTGCTCTTCTCTTTTAACCCTCCCTCGTCTCTCACTCATTTCTGTGAGATGGCAGCATGTGGCAGCTTCTCCTCTTGCAGAAGAAGTGGCGGCAGGCTATAGCAGACGGGGACCTCCTTCTATTTTATGATTTTACAAGTTTGCCACTTGGTTGCAAAAATCGGTTTGAAGATTCGAATACAACTGAGTTGCAAGATTTTCTGTGTACTTTTGCCAACGGATTTTTGATAAGATTCGTAGTGTGAAATTGTATTGTAGATTTATAAAATAAAAGGAAAAAACAAACATGAAAAGAATAATTTTGATTGTCGCCGTTACGGCGATTGCCTGGGCAGGATTCGCTTTCTTTGCGAAGCAGACTGGCTCAGAAGCTCATGCACACGAGGAGCATGAGCATGAAGAAGTTGATTTTGATCATATTCCGTTGACTGCCAAGCAGGTCAGCACCGTTGATTTGAAGATGGGTGAGGCTGTGGAGCGCGAGATGGATGCCACCATAGAAGCGAAAGGATCGCTCGTACTGCGTGCACAGGCGATGGGTGATGTTGCCTCTTTGATGGGCGGTATCGTGAAATCTATTTTTGTGAAAGAAGGGCAGCTTGTTCATAAAGGACAGATTGTTGCTACCGTTGAAAATACAGATGTGGTAAGTCTTCAGCGTGAGTATTACTCTGCTGCCAAAGAGTGCGAACTTGCCAAGCTGATTTGGAGCGCCAACTTCAGCTCAGTAAGCAGGGAGCAGGTGTGAAGCGTACCTTACAGCAGACCAAGAAAGATTACCAAGTGGCTCATGCCAATCTTTTGGGTATTGGCAGACAGCTCAGCCAGATGGGTATTTCTACTGCAGCCGTAGCGAAAGGTAAGTTTACTACTGCCTTTCCTTTGCATGCGCTATCTCCGGCATCGTGAGCGAGATGACTGCCAGTCTGGGAAGTTTATGCTGATATGCAGACTCCTCTGATGAAGATTAGAAACACCCAGGCAGTGGAATGTGACCTCAATGTCTTCGAGAAGGATTTGGCGAAGGTCAAGGTGGGCAATCGGGTGACCATAAACCTGACTAATCAGCCTGGCGTAAAACTTTTAGGAACCGTTTATGGTATGAATCAATACTTTAACGATAACTCGAAAGCCGTTGCTGTTCACGTAAAGTTGGATGCGGCTAGCGTGAAGAGTTATCTGCATTCTTCTTCAGGCAATACTCATGGCGGAAAGCTTTTCGCAGGTATGTATGTAAGCGGAAAGATAGCTACAGGTAGCCAGCAGTGTCTCGCTTTGCCATCTCAGGCCATTGTGAACGCAGATGGAAAGCAGTATGTCTTTGCTCTCAATGGAGCGCCTAACAAGGGTAACTACAGCTTCTCCCGTCATGAGGTGACCACAGGCGCTTCGAATGGTAAATATACGGAGGTGAAGCTTTGCAACCATCTGCTGAAGGGCAAGAATGGAGCTGCCGGCAAGAAGATTGTAACCGAGAACGCTTATTATCTGGCTTCGCTTACAGGCGAACATAGCGAGCATGCGCATTAAGCTTTAGCTGACAGATGAATGTTTTAATGAATCATTTTTAGATTAAAGCTTATGTTTCAGAAACTTATTACTTATTCCATTCGCCACAACTGGTGATTGGAGTACTCTCTATAGCCCTGGCGATATGGGGTGTCTGGTCGCTGGTGCATCTTCCTTTCGATTCCACCCCGGATATTACAGATAATCAGGTACAGGTCATCACACAGGCTCCTTCGCTGGGAGCTCAGGAGGTGGAACAATACGTAACCACTCCTGTAGAGATGGCGCTTGCAAATATCCCCCGCATCCAGGAACGCCGTAGCATTTCAAGAAGCGGGCTCTCGGTCATCACGCTTGTCTTCGACGATGCCGCCGATATCTATTGGGCACGTTCGCAGGTGAGTCAGGTAGTGGAACAGTTGGAGAAAGAACTGCCAAAGAACACCGAAACCGAGATGGGACCTATTGCCACCGGATTGGGCGAAATCTACCACTATACCATTCGTGCCAAGGAGGGATACGAGCACAAATACTCGCTCACCCAGCTCCGAACCATGCAGGACTGGATTGTGCGTAAACAGCTTTCCGGAACCCCGGGCGTTGCCGAAGTAAGCGGTTGGGGCGGCTATGTCAAGCAATATGAGGTGGCTATCAATACCGACCAGCTGAACGCCAGCGGAGTCTCCGTGAGCGAGGTGTTTGATGCCTTGCAGCGCAACAATGCCAATACGGGTGGCAGCTACATTGAGGAGAATTCCAACCAGTATTATATCCGAGGCATCGGTGTGGTGAAGAATCTGGAGGATGTAGCCAACATCACGGTGAAGACGGTGGATGGAACACCTGTCAAGGTGGGTGATGTGGCAAAGGTTCAGTTGGGCCATGCCACCCGTTTCGGTGCCGTCACCCGCAATGGCGAAGGCGAGGTGGTGGCTGGTATCGCGATCATGCTCAAGGGCGAGAACTTCCAGAAAGTTAGCAAAAATGTAAAGGAACGAATCAATCAGATTCAGAAATCACTTCCAGAAGGAGTAGTTATCGAACCGTTTATCGATCGAACCAACCTGGTGGACCGAGTAGAGGGCACCATCGCCCGCAATCTGATTGAAGGCGACTTATCGTCATTTTCGTACTTGTTATCTTCCTAGGTAACTGGCGAGCCGGACTTGTTGTAGCAAGTGTCATCCCGCTGAGTATGCTCTTTGCCTCGGTATGATGAAGACCTTTGGCATCGACGGAACCTGATGTCGCTGGGAGCCATCGACTTTGGTATGATAGTGGATTCTGCGATCATCATTGTTGAAGCTGTGGTGACACATATCAATACCGGTCATTTCTCGCAGCCGGAAGTTCGTGCTGCTTATCTTGCTCAATGTCAGAATGGCGGAGCAGCAACCCCATTTGCACTGACCCAGAAACAGATGGACGAGGAAGTTCATTTCTCTGCTTCCCGAATCCGTCAGAGTGCTGCGTTCGGTGAAATCATCATTATGATTGTATATATTCCACTGATGACACTGGTAGGAATCGAAGGAAGATGTTCCGTCCGATGGCACTTACGGTATTCTTTGCCATTCTGGGAGCCTTCATTCTCTCGCTTACCTATGTGCCGATGGCAAGTTCGCTGATGTTAAGTCGAAAGGTACATACCCGAAAAACATTCTCCGACCGCGTGATAGAAAAGTTGCAGGCATGGTACCGTCCGGTTCTCGACTGGGTCTTGGCACGTAACAAGGATGTCATCACTGGTGCTGTGGCTCTTTTCTGCGTCAGTGTCGTGGGCTTCAATTTCTGGGAGGCGAATTCATCCCAAGTCTGGAAGAAGGTGACTTTGCCGTGGAGATGAGCATGTCGCAGGGAACTTCATTGTCGCAGATGGTGGAGAGTTGTACCAAGGCTGAAAAGCTACTCAAGAAGGAATATCCCGAGATCAAGCAGGTAGTAAGCCGCATAGGTAGTGCTGAGATTCCTACAGACCCGATGCCGGTAGAACGTGCCGACATCATGATTGCACTGAAACCGAAGGCTGAATGGACCTCTGTCAAGACTACTCCAGAACTGATGGAGAAGATGGAGGAAACCTTGAGTGCCATTCCTGGATTGGAAGCTGAGATTTCTCAACCCATTCAGATGCGCAACAATGAGCTGCTGACAGGTATCAAGCAGGATGTGGCTATCAAGATATTTGGTGATGATCTGGACGTGCTTACTCAGCAGGCAGGCAAGGTGAAGAAAATGATAGAAGATGTGCCGGGCGTGAGCGGTATCTTTGTTGAGGAAGTTGCCGGTTTGCCTCAGATCCAGGTAAAATACAACCATGAGAAGATGGCGGCCTACGGGGTTAGTGTGGATGATATCAGTGAGATATTGGAAACCACCTTTGCCGGAGCCGTGGCTGGTTCTCTCTACGAAGGCGACAAGAAGTTTGATATCGTGCTGCGTATGGATCCTTCGCTGCGCAACGTAGAGTCGCTTGAGCAATTGAGCATACCTCTCAAGGATGGTACCGATATTCCGTTGTCTCAGGTGGCAGATATTGATTATTCACCAGCGCCGGCTCAGGTTTCTCATGAAGATGGTGCCGCCGCATCTTCGTTGGATTCAACGTGAAGGGCAGGGATGTGCAGAGTACCGTGGAGGATATCCAGGATATTCTCGATGAGAAGCTGAAGTTGCCGGATGGCTACTATTATAATTATGGTGGTGAATTTGAAAACCTGCAGAGTGCTACCAACCGTCTGATGGTAGTGATACCGATAGCACTTGTCATTATCTTGCTGTTGCTCTATGCTACGGTGAAGAATGTCCGTGAGTCGCTCTTCGTCTTCTCTGCCATTCCGCTGGCTGCCATCGGAGGAGTCTGGGCCTTGTGGCTCAGAGGTATGCCTTTCAGCATCTCGGCAGGTGTCGGCTTCATAGCCCTCTTTGGTGTAGCGGTGCTCAATGGAATTGTACTTATCGGACAGATGAACCAGATGCAGCGTGAAGAAAAGACTGCTGACAAACTATCAGCATCCATTGGAGTTACAGAATTGATTCATCATCGCATCATTGAGAGCTGTATGGTTCGCTTGCGTCCTGTCTTGATGACGGCACTTGTTGCTCTATGGGTTTCCTGCCAATGGCACTTTCCCAGGGTGATGGAGCAGAGGTACAGCGCCCTCTGGCTACGGTGGTGATAGGTGGTCTGATAACCAGTACGTTGCTCACCTTACTGGTGTTGCCTGCTATCTACAAGACATTCACCAAGAAATAGGTAATTAAGAAGATAACATAAAACATTTAGGAATGAAACAAGAGAAAAAAGAAAACTATATTCGGGCTGGCAGCAGTTTTGATGCTGCTGGCCCCTTCAGAGGCAAAGGCTCAGCCTTTCGATGCCACCATTCCTGGCACGAAGATGACTTGGAGCAGTGTTTCCAGTTGGCAGATAAGCAGAACCTGACGTTGCAGGCTGGACGAAAATCGATAGAACGTGCCAAGGTAATGGAAGGAACGGCATGGGATGTTGACAAGACAGAGATAGCTTTCGGACAGAATCCGGCTTCAAGCGGCGATACCGATAATGCTCTTGCATTTTCACAGGGCATCGAATTTCCAACGGTTTATACCGCCCGCCGTGGTCAGCTTAAGGCAGAAACTCAGGCAGAAAAAAGTCGTCTGGGTGTAACTAATCAGCAGATTAAGCTTGAGATTGCTTCTGCTTATTATGCGATGCTCTATCAGACTCATCGTCTGAGCATCCTTCAGCGACAGGATTCTATCCTCGACCGTTATTGCGATGTTGCCGAGAAGCGTTACAAGGCAGGTGAAGCCAGAAAGCTGGAGTTCCTTACAGCCGAGCGTTTGCGAAATGAAAACCATTTAGAGATGGCAAATGTGAAGAGTGAGGCAGAAAACAAGCAGTTGGAACTGATGGAATTATTGAATACCGATCAGCCAGTTTTGCCTGCCGAATCTCACATCATTGCATTGGAATCTCCTGTCAGCGGCACTTTCAACTATCAGCAGACTGCTGATGCGCAGTATCAGCAAGACCGTCTGAAGGCACTCGATAAGGAGGTGAAGTGCGCCAAGGCCGGTTATGCGCCATCTCTATCGCTTACGGTCCGCACCCAGGCTCTCATTTCCAGTTGGGATCCTTATCACATCGACCGTCAGCGTTTTACTGAGGGTAACTTCTTCGGCTTTGAGATTGGAGTAGGCGTGCCTCTCTTCTATGGTGCTACCAAGGCAAGGTGAAGGCTGCCAAGAAGAATCGTGAGGTAGCAGAACTGGAGATGCAGCAGGAGCGGAGAGAAAAGGAACGTGATTATCGCCTAGGCTACAACCGTTTCCAGAATGCAGCCAAACGCATGGCTTATTATAACGGCGAGAACATTTCTAAGGCAAAAGAAATCGTTCGCTCAGTACTGCCGAGTATGAGAGTGGCGAGATCAGCTATGTGGAGTATGCCAATGCCTTGCAGGAGGCGATAGACATGGGTATGAAGCAGGCTGATGTCATCAATGAATATAATGAGGCAGCCTTGGCTTTGCTGGGGCTTTCGAATCATCTGTAAGAAACAAAAAGTCATATCCTTTGATTGGGGGTATGACTTTTTTTGTTTTAGAAAACCTATCTTGAGTTCTATTAAGATAATTCTTTTCTATATTAATTTAGAACACTCTTCCGAAGATAATCTTGATGAAAGTCTTGCCTAGGATTCTGGCATCAAACCACCATGAACGATGCTCCAGGTAGTATAGGTCCATATCCAGGCGGCGCAACATCTTCTCCATCGTATCTGTGTATCCGTTATAGAGGGTTGCGTAGGAAGTAACACCAGGGCGAATCTGATACAGATTCTTATATCTAGGGTCACGTTCCATAATCTGGTCTATGTAGAACTTTCGTTCTGGTCTTGGACCAATAAACGACATGTCGCCACAAATCACGTTCCAAAGTTGAGGAAGTTCATCCAGATGGTGTTTTCTCAGAAACTTGCCTATACGTGTAAGTCGCTTATCTTTTTATGGGAACAGAGCTGAGGACCATTCTTTTCTGCATCCACCGTCATGCTTCTGAATTTATAGATGTTGAAGGGGCGCCCAAACCGTCCGATTCGTTCCTGCTTGAAAATAGCTGGTCCACCATCTTCACATCTTACCATTATATATATTAGAAGCATGAGAGGCGAAACGAGCAGTAAGCTGATTGTTGCTAACAGAAAGTCGCCAGCTCGCTTGACGTTTCGCTCCCTAGCACTCATTCCATCAGCTATGACTTTTGTCTTAACAATACTATTTCTCATATAGAGTTATTCCATTTACTATATAAACGTAAGTTGTGCGATATATTACATTTAGCTATCCTTTTCTTTTAACAAAGCAGTAACTATCCTGTTTTCGCTTCATTAGCTTCAGAATGTATGTTGGCAAAAACAAAAAAGCAAAGTAGAAGCAACCTTCAACCATCATACCCCAGAATGCTACGATAAACAGCTATATTGTATTTAGCAAGTGATATCTTGCTGCTGGATATGGAATGCTTGTGGCGGCAATACACAGCCAGCGGCTGGCTGGGGTAGGAATAACACACCTTGCAATCTTTCAGGATTAGCAGGAAGAGTGCCCAATCCTGTCGCTTGCGCAAAGTGGGCATATAGTATTTTCTGCCCAGCAGTTGGGTATCATAGATAGCAGTGAGGCAACCTATTTTATTATCCCGCTTCATCATGGAGAAGGTGATTTTAGGCGGTGCGATATTGATGCCTACAGATTTTTGTTCGTTCAAATTGAAGATGATGTATGAGGCACAGGATAGAGCACACTGTTTCTGGTTCATGAATGCGATTTGTTTTTCCAGTTTATCCGGTGTCCACCGGTCGTCACTATCACAGAAAGCGATGTATCTTCCCTGGCACGTTCTATGCTCTTGTTCCGGGCGTATCCTGCTCCATGGTTGTGGTCAAGATAGATCACATCCACCCGGCTATCCCTTTCCTCTATCTTGTGCAGAATTTCCAGAGTTACCGGATCCGTGGAACCGTCATCTGTAATCAGCAATTCCAGGTCTAGATAGGTTTGGTCAAGGATACTACTTACGCTGTCGGCAAGATATTTGCCGGCATTATAAGTGGGCATGATAACTGATACTAACCTGTTCCTATCCATTCATTCTATCCGTTTTATAGATAATAACGTCTAATTGTAATGTTTATTGTTATTCTACAGAAATTATTTTTTCTTTTTGAAGTCCTCGATACTAAATAGGGAACCTACCTTTTTCAGAAAATCAGGTGTAAAGTAATTCATAAATCCGCCAAGAGAAGTAAAGGTAAGTTCTCCAAAGTAAATCTTACCATTCTCATCAGTAGGATCGATATTGTATAAGTCAACACGCACCTCAGGAAAGCCTTGTGCCAAAGTTTCAGCCACTTCTATCATTCTCTCCAGATTTTTAGGTTTAGGCAGCACTTGCCCCTGTGAATATCGAGAACTGTAGATGGCATGTTGCGGGCAAGGATTCCATTCTCTATCATAGAGCATAAAATGAATGTTTGCTCCATTACTTGAACGGTCGGAACATGTCATGATATAGTGAACCTTGCCATTAAAGCACCATATTTTATAATCTGTCAATGAAGATTCTCCTTCAGGTATAGGTAACAATTCCTCAGCAATGACCATTGGATGGATTCCCTTGTATTGTGGTTCAGCATGGAGCAGACCGATATTCTTGCGATGTAACCATTCATCTATGGTCTTGACAATAGCAGCTTGCTGAGTTGCAGAAAGGATACTTTTCCCTCTCACTGCAAGATTAGTACCTTTTCCATCGCCATTATTTGCCTTAAGAATAAAATTCTCAGGAAGCTGGTGAATGTTGAAGTTGCTCGCATCGTCCCAGGCTCCATATATTTTAACAAGACTATCGCTAAGCCCCTTTTGCTCAACATAATCTCTAACCTTGTATTTATCTGCTAGTTTCGTCCATTGGGTTGTATCTGAATACAACTTTGCCCATATTATTTTCTCGTTGAGATTCTGAGGATCCCGTAAGTTCAGTTTCTTCTTGAAAGTGAGGAGATATCTCATCTTCAAGAGTAATTCTGGATAGTGCTTGCCTAAAAAATGGCAAAAGCAATCACTGGGGCAAAGAGGATTCTTCCCTTTCTTGTTGAAGCTGGATGTATCATATTTATTATGTTTTATTTTTTCTGTATCAATTTATTATAGAATGTTCCGGCTATTCTACTGAGATAAAATAGCGGATTGCGATGAGTGAGATGCTGAAAGTACATCGTAGTATATTTTGTGCTTTGTGAAAGGAACTCATATAAGTTTATGATGAAGTTCGTATTGCGCCTACCTGCCGATTGATGTCTTTTCCTAACATAATAGATGCAACTAGGTGGAGTGATTCTCACATGTTTGATATTCCAGGATATATCATACATAAAGATAGAATCTTCGCCCCGCTTTATATGCATATCAAATCGCTGATCATTGATGCAGTCTATAGGAATTATCTTACAACATGCAGAAGAGAAGAAGCTTCGATTGGCGTAGCAACTTGCTTCTTGGGTTGGTTGATAGTTCTTATATGCACGACTCAGGAAGTGCTTTCCGCTAACTTCCTTTGTCTCTTCATCTACTTCTATCACATTGGCTGCAACAATACTATTAGCATTGGCTCTAGAAAGCAGTTCCTCAAGATAGTTGTCTGAAACCCAATCATCATCATCAATGAAACAGATGTATTGACCTTGAGCATGATCCAAGCCCAGGTTTCTTGCTCTAGACACTCCGTTTGGAGTTGAGTAGAGCAGTTTGTTAGTAAATGTATATTCGTGTAATTTCTTTCTGATGTTACTTTCATAAGGTTCTCTCTCTCCATTGAGCACAAGAATCACCTCAAACTCATCTTTCGATAAAGTCTGATTCTCTAGACTGTCCATGCACTCCCAAAGATAATCTTTTGAAGGTATGTGGGTATGATAACGCTTATCTTAGTTCCATTCCTATCATCTATTTTGCATAATTTACTTCAATACCTCCTATTTCTGCGGCAATCTGCGAATAAGAAGAGCCTACGCTTCCTAGAATCTTCTTAGTTTTGCTCAGACAAAATAAGTCTAATACTGCAAATTTCATTCCTTCCAAGGAATTGCGGTCTGGATCATCCATCAGCGTAATGATACGGTCTGGATATTTTTTTTCAAACATTCCTTCACTTCGTCATCATCGCTTGCTACATAGAACCTGGTATTGGAATTCTTCTTGATTTCTGCATCCATCATGCTTGTGAATTTCTCTAAAGGTGAAGATTGAATTGATACCACGTTGTCTGTTCGGCGGATGTGGACACCGATGGTACGCTCAGAAAAGCCAGCCACAATTTCGTCTATTCTGTTTTGAATATCATCCTGTGGAACAAACATTCCCTGTATGGTATATTTTGTACACATCGGATAGCATGAGATGAGAAGAAATGAGCGTGAATAGCTCATCTTTAATTTTCTATATATTTCACCATCTCGATAGATGCTGAAATTGAACACGTTTTGTTCAAACAGTATTTTCAGAAGAGGCCATCTTATGAGATAATCCTTTTTGCCTTTGATATTATATAGCCATTGCTTGTTCTCTACCAGCTTCACATCATCATGTGGAATCGGTTTGAAAAGTTCGCTATAATCAGCTTTTAAGCCCCGACTATTATTCCAATAAATAACAGAAGGTGCATGATAGTTTTTTGCTATAGCCACTCCTGTAGCAATAGCGCGCAAACGGTTGCATAGTCCTCCTGTTGGTATAATCTTAACTTCCATGTTTCGTATTCGATGTTGTTATACATTCTTAATTGTCTTTCTGATGGCATCCAGGAAACCATGACCATATTTGGTATCTGGTTCTACATAGTTGCCTTCTCCCCATTCATTCCATGAGCGGAGAAAAGTATCTTTCTCTGTTCTGGCTTGTTCTTGATGAGCTGAAGTGCATCCTCAATATGATGTTTGAAGTTCTCTGGAGTGGCATTCACATAGATGCTTCATGCTTACCAGCTCTTGGTGTGCGGTCCCACTGTGGGAAAAGAGTGGGGAACACGTTGTTCCAATTATCTTCCGGTGAAAAGAAATGTTTCATTACCTTAGGATAATCATATTTCAGGGCAGGCTTAACGGGGAAAATTTTCTGCATAGCTTTTCTTGCTATGCGCCAATATTTACCCATGTATATCATCTCGCCTCTTCCTTTCCCCATTGGGTTGATTCCATCAAACCCAGTTTCAGAAATGTGTTATAGATGTCTGCACTACTTTTCAGATTTGGCATCAAACGCTCTAAGCTACCATCTTCGTTCCTTTCACGGTACTTGTTGATGCGCACATCGCTACGAAGAAAATATCCTTAAGTCCATTATCTTTTGCCATCTTTCTCCAGAGTTGCATAAAATGGCGGACATCCTTGAAATGATATGGGTCATAAATCAGGAACAGTGGTTTGCCATCTACAGTAATGTAGCGATGGTCTCTGAATGCTTTGAGTACATAGTTGAAATGAGCGATGTAATCTTCATCTCCAGGATACCGCTGTTCGCAGATCATCTGATTGCCACCTTTGTTCTTCCAGGTGTTGGTTTTCCAATCATGATTGCCCATGCGAGGCAAAAAGGAAAGTCAGGCTTGCCGGAATTTAGTACTTCATCGAAAGGACGCTGCAATAGGCGCTTACCGTTACCCATCCAGTAATGCCAGTAGCAGAATCCTTCTATACCTGCTTCGCGAGCCAAATCAGCCTGCTGCTCTCGAGTCTCTGGCAGGCGAAGGTCATAGAAACCTAAATCTGCCGGTATTCTAGCTGATAGTGCCCATGAAATACCGGACGAGCTTGGCTACATTCGTCCATTCTGTGAACCCCGGTCCCCACACCTTGTCGTTTTCGGGTATCGGGTAAAACTGTGGCAGATAAAATGCTATAACTCTTGCTTTCATTATTTTCGAGTTTTATATATTTATGAGTATGCGAAAATACACAGATGCGTTTATTAATTCACCTCACAATCTATCCAATCTTCCATAAGAAAGGAAAGTTGATGTATCCTAAACCATAATTCAATATGATGAGTGAGATCAAGGATACGAGAGTTATACCTATCCATTTCTGTTTAATTGTATAACAGATGTTTGTGTAAAGTATCACATTGACTATACAGAACAGGTAACATACACGCTGCGCCATTACCGGCAAGATGCAAATGCCGCAAAACAGAACAATCCCAATGTTAAAATCTTCATCATGACAACAAAGTATTTGTTAAACTTGACAAGAGTATCATGAAAGAATAACAAATAATAATACAGCATGACGGAAAACATCTGCATCGGACTAAATACATTTACCGAAACTGATATCAATCCTTTTTCTACACCCTTTTGGTATAATGCAAGTTTATCACCAATATACGGGAGATTCGTATTGACTATCAAATTTGCTCCAGCAAAATAAATAACATAACTTATAGGAATCAGACTCGCCCAAATGATTTTTTCTTTTGTGCTCATTGGTTTGTTGCTCAAAAATACCAATGGTAAGAGCATCAGTCCCGAGATATGGAAGATGGATCCTATCAGCAAAATGCAGAGAGCTATCTTTCTTTTTCCTTCAGCTATAGCTTTATTGCCAGCAGAAGACATCCGGACAATATGCCCGTACGAATCTGGGTTACTTCATGGAGTTCATAATAATAGGCAAGATAAACTACGAGGGGGAGAAACCACTGAGCTGAATATTTTCTGAATGAAACAAATTTGAGCGTAAGCCCCCAGAATGCATAGAATAGAAAAAGTATATGTACATCATCTGTAATGACATTCAATAACATAGATATGAATGTATATGAATATTCAACCCGTTCCTGTGCACTACTATCGTAATACCGCTGAAAGGATATTTCATAATTCTGTGAATCCGGGTCTATGCCCACCTCGCGCAATCCTGCTAGCAAGATGAGCGTAAAACCTATCAGAAATATAAGGGAAGCTTATATTTGCCTAGATAATCCTCTATATATGACAATATCACTACGATAATGAATATTGCTATGATTATATATCCCATATTACTTTATAATTTTATTCTTCTAAAGACAAACTCTCGAATCAGATTCCTTTCCTTTTTAGAAACACCCAATACATATAATAGGATAGATGTACTTACTGCGGAAACCAGAAACGACAAGATGAGTCTGATCAACTTATTTATATCCAGAAACTCTACCCCATATACCATCAGGACTGTCATTCCTAAGATGATGATACCAGGAAAAGCCAATCTCGCAAGATAAGTCTTAAACGTAAAGGATGGAACGCATGATCTCAACATGAACAATCTGATGATGTGAGCCAAAATGCAGAGACCTATCATGGTGAAAAACAGAAAATAGGGCGGAAACCCAACAAGAAGAGACACCAGTTGAAGGGTAAGCACAAGATAGTTATGCTTTCTACATACATAGTGTATTTACGGATATTACCGGTTGCCTGTATAATAGTAGTGATAGGATTATGCAATGCCAGAAAACAGGGTGTAAACCGCATAGAGTCGGGCATACAAAATCATCGTAGCAGTACAGTTCCCCAACCAGAGAGTAAGTAAAGTCTCAGCCTCAAAGATGAAGGGAATGATAACCATCGCCAGCAAATAGAGTATCGCCTTGCTGTTTGCATAGAATAGCTGATCTAGATATCCATTTTCCTGTGACGAATATGATTTGATCATTGCAGGCCGGAATGCAATCACAATACAATTCGTCAGCGTATTGATAGCATTGTATATTTGATTGGCTATGCCAAAGGCTGCATTGATTAACGGACCGAAGAATGCGTTAAGGATAACAGAACTACCCTGTGTCATACCTACACCTGCCAATGCACCATAAAAAGACCAGCCAGAAAATGAAAAGAGTTCTTTATAAAGCACTTTTTCCCTTACAATGGCATATTGGCATTCAGCATATTTTCTCCTTGCTATTGTCATATAGATAATCATCACGACAAGTGACTCTATCATCAATGCTGCTCCATAATATACTAGATTATCATTACCGGTTCTCCCTAAGCCATAAGCTATGAGAAGTTTTACGATACAATCGAAGGTTGATACCAAAGCATAATAGCCCATATTTTCATGGGCAAAGATGGCTCCGATAAATGGTATCTGGAGTAGTGTAAATATGAAAGAGAATAAGGAGAACTGCAAGAGTAGCTGTGCAGCTTCCATACTGCTCTGCGGAATGGTGAGTAGAGTAGAAACCAGCCATGGTCCCACTATCTCAAAGAGAAGAATGAAGCAGAACTGACATCAAGAGGCAGATATTCAGGCTCACCGAGAAAATCTCTTGCAACCGTTCCGTTTCTCTTTTGCCTATGGCATAAGAATAGAAGCGTTGGGTTGACAGTGCAAGAACGCTACTGATACAGGTACTTGCCGTTACAACTCCTGCGATGGCATTGAATATACCATAGTCTTCTGTTCCCAATCCTGCCAATAAGAGACGAACAGTATAGAGATTGACAAAGGTGAGCACAAGCATTCTAGCGAATAGAACCAGAGTGTTGGTGGCTATTCGCTTAGAATTATTGGATATGTCTTTGTGTCTTTCTGACATGATTTATTACATTTCTCCAAAAATAATCTTTCTTGTTGAATAAATTGAGATAATTAAGAAAACCAAAACGGTCATTCCCAGAACAAACAGCATTCTCTTAGGTCCTGCCGGCTTCAATGGCACGGATGCACTCTGCAGGGGTAGTAAAGGCTGGAGTCTGCATCAGAAGTTTTGCCTGAGCCTGCTGCACCTGAGCCTGAAGACTCGTGTATGTGTTGTAAAGCAACTGCATCTCATTCTCCATATCGTTGGCTTTCAGGCGGTAACTTTCCAATACCACATCCTGATTGGCATCTGAATAACTGCCATACTGCTGTCTGATGCGCTCATATTTTGACTTGGCATCACTGCTCAACTTCTTGTAGTACTCTAAGTCTTTCTTCGCTTTCTTGGTACGATAGTCGGTGATGAAATCCTGAAGTTTAGCCTGAACCGTATCAGCAAGGGTTGCACATATCAGAGGATCCTGATCTTCTACGGAGATAGAAATCACATAGTTCTTCTTATCAATATTACATTTGATGTTATCCATCATCTGCTTGACAATCTCATCCTGTTGCTTGGTTAATAGAAAAGGATTTGCCTTCTTGCTTTTTACCACTGTTGTATCTGGTTCAGCAAACCATTTTCTTACAGTTTGAATTCCTGTCATCCACCAAGGATATTTATGATGATTGGCAAGATAATCATAATAGGTAGTATTGATACTTCCATCCTTAGATTTCACCTTGACATCAAACATACCGACCATAAAGTCGTTGGATTCTATCAGCTCAGGGTAGAGTTCCGGGAAAATGGCATCTCCGTTTGCAGAGTTTCCTCCTATATCGAAGCCGAATGAAGAGGCAATATCACCTAATGAACTCGAACTGAAGCTTGATATTTCCGGAGCCAATTTTGCCGTACTTGTATAATACCTTGGCACACAGAGGATGAGCAGGCAAGAAAGTACGAAGGTGACAGGAAGAGCGATAAGATACTGTTTCTTATGCTTCTTCATCTCCTTGGCTATTGCCAACACATCTATTTGTTTGAGATGTTCTTCTTTATTTTCCATTGTTTACCTTGTTTACAAAAAACTTACTAATCTAATTCTTATATCTTATATAATGTAACGCATGTATTGTTGAATTATTGTATTTTGGCGAATTTTATCTTTCCGATTCAGGTTTATAGCCGTAACTACTCAGCACCCCTATGGGCATGAGTAATCGTCTTACTGTTGTACTACAGC
>ENA-OQCS01000686-OQCS01000686.1-human-gut-metagenome-genome-assembly--contig:-NODE-686-length-18881-cov-3.916391_pt1 | contig 18881 bp, 20 predicted proteins | sample MGYA00242757_ERZ504575 | MGnify/ENA primary metagenome ERZ504575 (study PRJEB26092, sample SAMD00036297) | human gut metagenome | host: Homo sapiens | study: EMG produced TPA metagenomics assembly of... | reverse complement strand
CTGCCGGATTAGGATTGTTGCTTGTGGCTTCGGTTTATCCTGTTTTAATTAGTTTGGGAGTAAGCCAACTTACAGCATTGTCAGTCATTGCCGCTGCTACTCTATTTGATCAGGGACCGGGGTCGGCAAATACTGCTATGGCTGCCGAATTGATAGGACAATCCAATGTGGAATATTTCATCACTCATCAACTTCCTTTAGTATTCCTACTTCCTTGGTTGTAATGGTACTCTTCTATTTCAATAACCGTTATTTTGATAAAAAAAGATGCAAAGAAACAGCAGGATGGCATATTGCAGGTGTCAAATGTGACTGCAACCTCATTAGTAGAAAAACCGGATGTTCCATTGGCTTTTGCGCTACTCCCGGTATTACCTTTGGCTCTTCTCATTTTCTTTTCACCTTTTGTGGGACTGTTTCAGCCTACTGTAACATTGGGTACCACTACTGCTATGCTTTTTTCTCTGTTCTTATCATTGGTATTTGTGTTGTTTCATACTCGTAGTGTGCGTACTACTTTTAACGTTTTTGCAAGTTTTTGGAAAGGCATGGGAAATGTGTTTACTTCAGTTGTAACATTGATTGTAGCTTCAGAAGTTTTCTCTAAAGGACTGATTGGTTTGGGATTTATTGATTCATTGGTGGGTTATTCCTCTCATATCGGACTTCGGGATTAGCTATTGCCGCAGTCTTTACTCTCATTATTTTTGGAGCTGCCATGCTGATGGGAAGTGGCAATGCAGCCTTTTTTTCATTTGGTCCTTTATTGCCGGATATAGCCACTCAGCTTGGTTTGCCGGTTTTTTCATTGATACTTCCTTTGCAGTTGGCGGCAAGCATGGGACGTGCCGCATCTCCTATTGCCGGAGTCATTGTTGCCATTGCCGGGGGTAGCCGGTGTGTCATCAGTGGAGTTGGCAAGGCGTAATACATTTCCTTTAATAGGAGGAATTGTTTTCTTGATACTTTATCATCTTATCACTTTCTAAAATTAATCGACAGCTATGTTTACATTGATAAAGAATGCAAATTTATATGCTCCTGCCTATCTTGGTAAAACAGACATTTTGCTATGCGGAGAAAAGATTGCGCATATTTCAAAGACAATTGAACTGAATGAATCATTTTGCCATACTATTGACGTGCAAGGTAAAATTGTTACTCCGGGATTTATAGATCAGCATGTACATATTACTGGTGGAGGAGGGCAACAAGGTTATGCCTCATTAGTCCCCGAGGTGACTATGAGCGAACTGGTGGCATGTGGTACTACTACTGTATTGGGTATGCTTGGTACTGATGGATTTGCCAAAGAACTTACTACGCTTTATGCCAAGGCCAAAGCTATTGACGATGACGGATTGTCGGCTTATATGCTGACAAGTTATTACGGATTGCCTACCAAAACATTGATGAATAGTGTGGCTGACGATCTTATCTTCATAGATAAAGTTATTGGCTGTAAGCTGGCGATGAGTGATGACCGTAGTCCGTTTCCGACAGAGCAAGAGATATTACGTATTATACATCAGGTACGTTTAGGGGGATTTACATCTGGTAAAGGAGGAATTCTCCACATTCATTTGGGAGCACTTCCGGAAGGTATTGAGCCCTTACTCAATATTGCTCGTCACTATCCTACACTGATATCTTATCTGTCTCCTACTCATCTGATACGTACTGAAGCTCTTTTTATGCAGGCTGTAGAATTTGGTAAATTAGGTGGAATGATTGATTTTTCGACTGGTGGCTCAAAGTTTGATACTCCCCATCGTTGTGTGATACGTGCATTGCGAGCTGGTGTCCCCCTTGATCGCATTACTTTTTCTAGTGATGGCCATGGTGCGTACGCAGAGTGAATCCTGAAACTGGAGAAATAACTTATCGTCCTGCTCCTTTGAATTTAAATTTCAAGGAGGTAGTTGCATTAGTCAATGAGGAGGGGGTACCATTGGAACAGGCGATTACATTGATAACATCCAATCCGGCTCGTAATCTGAAATTACGAGCTAAAGGTATTGTGGCACAAGGAGCAGATGCAGACTTGTGTTTTTTGGCGGAAGATTTGCAGCTTACAGATGTCATTGCCCGTGGTAAATTTGTAATGCAAGATGGTACAATAGTAAAGAAGGGAAGGTACGAATTATGAAGAAGCTGATTATATTTTATATTGGATTCCTCTGTATTTGTTTATCTGCAATAGCGAAACAGACTTTGGAAAGGCCAAGAGGTGAACATTTCTTCACTTATAGTCAATACCCTCCTTTTGCCGATCGCCCGGTAGATGTACATTATTATATACCTTCCCAGGGGGATATTAAACAAATGCCTATTGTATTTGTCTTTGAAGGAGGAGACCGCGGTTATCGTTATCTTTTGGACGGTTGGAAAGAAGAAGCGGAGAGAAAGGGTTTTATGCTTTTTATACCTCACTTTGATTTGAAATCTTATCCTTTGGCAGACTATCAGGAGGTGGGGGTGATGAATGCTGCCCATACAGTAGCTAATGCTCCCGAAAAAATTACACCAGTGTTGGTTGATAAACTATTTGAATATGTGCGTCAATTTACGGGAAGCATGCGCAAAGGATATATGATTTATGGTCATTCTGCTGGTGGGCAATTCGTACAGCGTTTCATGCTTTTTCACGATAGTCCTTATGTGGAAAAAGCTATTATAAGTTCTCCCGGTTGGTATACTTTTCCAGATTTGGCCCAGACATATCCTTATGGTACGGCTGGTATCCCCTATATTTCATCTGAACAGATAAAAAAATACTTGTCAAAACCTATCATACTACAGCTGGCTTTGGGAGATACGATACGTGAGTCTTTTCTACGCAAGACTCTTGAAGCTGAACGACAAGGACGAAACCGTATGGAGCGTGGGCGTAGTTTCTGGCTTTATATTCACCAGTTGGCTGCATCCCGTGGTTGGGAATGTCATTGGCGCAAGATAGAAGAGTGCGGCATCGGGCATGAGGCTGTCCCTATGGGGAAACAAGCTGTGCCATTATTGACGACAGATTCTTTACGGGTACTTTTTATAGGTAATAGCTATACTTTTTTAATCGTTTGCCATGGCAAGTCCAATCGTTAGCATCCTCATGTGGAAAAAAAAATATCAGTGCGCCAGGTTGCTAACCCTGGTTGGTACTTGAGACAGCATGCAGCCAATACGCAAACATTAGAGGCGATTCGTGAAGGAGGATGGGATTATATGGTGATGCAAGAACAGAGCAAGGCACCTACTCGTGAAAAGGAATGGGTAAAGAAGAATGTATTCCATCCTGCGGCGCAGTTAGATAGTTTACGCCGTCTTTATGCCCCAAAAGGAAAAAGTGTCTGTTATATGACATGGGGGCGTAATAATGATACTTATGAAGGAATGCAGCAGCAACTTACGGAAAGCTATTTGGAGATGGCTGATGTCCTTGATGCTTATTGTGCTCCTGTGGGTGAGGCATGGAGACGTGTACGTAGAGAGTGTCCAAGTTTGCAGTTGTATAATTCTGATGGCAGCCATCCTAGTCCTGCAGGCAGTTATCTGGCGGCTTGTGTCTTTTATGCAATTTTTTTTGGTGAGCCTTTTAGCAGCGATTATTATGCAGGTCTACCGTCTGAAACAGCTCTTTATTTACAGAGGATAGCACAAGAAGTGGTATTAGCTAATCTTGTGTTATGGAATAGAAATCAGTCGAAGCAACCTGCCGGAGTAACTGCAAGTTTCTATCCTAACCCCAAATTTGACCGTGAGACACCTACTCTAAGTAAACCTTACGGTAGCGGATTGGCATCGGTTGATGAGATAAAGGACTATTTACAACAATTGGTTGTACGTTCTCCGGGTTTGGCATATATGGAGAATATTGGTGTAACCAAACAAGGACGTACCATTCCGGTACTTTATTTGGGTACTCCCGACAAGAAGAAGGTAAGGGTATGGATTCAAGCGGCACTGCATGGTAACGAGCCGGCAGGTGCTGAGGCTGTATGCATGCTTGTCCGTTACTTACTTTGTGAAAAAGAAGGACGTGAATTGCTGAATCATATAGCTGTGGCTTTGGTTCCTATAGCCAATGTTGATGGTTATGCCATTCAGCAACGTCGTTCAGCCGATGGCTACGATTTGAATCGCGATCAGAGCAAATTAGAGGATGCTGTCACTTTGCTGTTGAAGCAGTCCTATCAGCAATGGAATCCGGACGTAGCTCTTGATATTCATGAATATACACCTTTACGTCGTGAGTTTAACTTATTACGTGGAGTGCCGACAGCAAATGCTGCTGATGTACTTTTTTTTTTACCTACCGGACATCTTAATGCGCCTTTAGCTTTACGTGTGCTGTCTGAAGAACTTTTTCGTCGTGAGGCAGAGGTCGTTTTTAAATAGTGCCGGTTATACTTCCGGTTTCTACTTCACTCCCCGTGTGGCAGATGGTTCCCTTGTTCTTGTAAAAGGTGCCAAAAGTCCGCAGTCCAGTTCTACTTTTCAAGCATTGACGGGGGCTGTATCGCTTTTTGTCGAAATAAGAGGTATTGGATTGGGACCGGAGTGTTTTGCACGTCGTAGTGAGTGCGGTTTCTTGGTGGCACGGCAAACGTTGGTTACTGCTGCGCAACATCGTGCTTCAATTAAACGTAAGATAGAACAAGCCAGGAAGCGCACCTTGAAAGCTACTGAACCGATATATGTTACTTTCACTTCGGATACTGTACGTCATGTAGTCTCTTTTATCGATTATAAGGCCAATGAACTGTTTAAGACTGAACTGCCAACTTGATGCCATGCAAGTAACACCTCAATTGGTGCGTACTCGCCCTAAGGCTTATCTGCTCGATGCTCTCTGTACAGAAGCAGTATGTAAGCTTCGAGCGTTGGGTGTACACATTGAGCAAGTTACCCGTGTACAAAAAGCAAAAGTTGAGCGTTACAAAGTAACCCGTCTGTATCGTGCAGAGAAGGAATGGGAGGGGATTCATCCGGTAAATGTAGAAACGGATGTCTATGAAGATAATGTAGAACTTCCAATAGGTAGTTGGTTGGTACCTTTGGCACAACCTTTAGGAAATTTGGTTGCCACGTTGCTTGAACCGGAGTCTGTCTGTGGTTTCGTAAACTTCTGTGTTATTCCGGCTGAGGAAGGAAAGGGACTGTTTGTCAGTAGACTTATAAAATAAGAATTGGATATATAAAATTAAATTCGGTAATGACTATGAAACTAAAAAAAACGCTACAGATTATACTTGCTTTATGTTTAGGCCTATGGATGATTTCATGCCAGCAGGAACATATCAAGTTGACCTCTCCAAATGGAAAACTTTCTTTAGAGTTTACACTTGATGAAGAAGGTGCTCCCCGATATTGTTTAAGACATGCGGGGAAGAATATTTTACTTCCTTCACGTCTGGGATTGGTTTTGAAGGATGCGCCAGATCTTTTGACTGGTTTCGTTCTAAAAGAGGTTAAGCATGATTCGCATAATGATGTGTGGCAACCAGTATGGGGGGAAGAGGCTGAAATTGTAAATCATTATAATGAATTGAGGGTATGCCTCAAGGAAGAAACATCGTTGGAGCGGGAACTGAATATTATTTTTCGTCTTTTTGATGATGGGATGGGATTCCGGTATGAGTTCCCGCGCCAGCAACAGCTACAAGAGTTTCTTATTGATGACGAAGTGACTGAATTCGTTTTTCCTGCAGATTATGATGCTTGGAGTATTCCAGTGAAAGGAGTTCGTTTTTACGAGGCCTTATTTGAGAAAAAAACTCTTAGTAAGATGGGATGGGTAAGCACTCCGGTGACGATTGAGACAACAGATAGCCTTTATTTGGCTATTCATGAAGCAAATCTTACAGATTATGCTGCCATGAACTTGAAGCCGGTTGAACAAGTTGAAGATAATAAAACGGTTACATTACGTGCGGCTCTTACACCTTGGAGTACAGGTGAGAAGTACGTGTTACCGATACCCGTGTATCTCCTTGGCGTACAATGATAGTGGCTGAATCTGCCGGTGATTTGCTTCTTTCCCGTCTCATGTTAAATCTTAATGAACCTTGTCGTATAACCGATACTTCCTGGATACAACCTATGCGCTATATTGGAATTTGGTGGACTTATCACATGAAGCATAACACCTGGCATGCCGGTCCCCATCATGGGGCCACAACAGAGAATACAATGCGTCACATCGATTTTGCTGCTGCCAATAACCTGGGAGGTGTACTGGTGGAAGGGTGGAATGAAGACTGGGCTACTTGGAAGTTTAGTTTCACAAAACCTTATACCGATTTTGATATACAACGTATTACTGACTATGGGCGTAGCAAAGGAGTAGCTTTGATAGGACATCATGAAACTGGCGGTAATGTTTCCAATTATGAAAATCAGATGGAAGATGGTTTCAAGTTCTATGAGAAATATGGTGTGCATCAAGTAAAAACGGGTTATGTGGGCGATTTGCTTGATGGGAAAGAATATCATAGCAGTCAGTTTGGTGTACTTCATTATCGCAAGGTAATAGAGGCTGCTGCCCGTCACCGTATCTGTATTGATAATCATGAACCGGTGATTCCTACAGGTTTGCAGCGTACTTTTCCTAATCTGATGACACAAGAGGGAGTACGTGGACAAGAATGGGACGCTTGGGATGTAGATGGTGGAAATCCTCCCTCTCATACCGTAATATTGCCTTTCACTCGTGGGTTGGCAGGCCCGATGGACTTTACACCGGTGACGTTTCGGTTTGTTAACGATGTAATGCCACAGACACGTGTACATACCACACTGGCCAAACAATTGGCGCTGTTTGTGGTGCTCTATTCACCGTTACAAATGGCTTCGGATGAAATAGAGAATTACGAGGCTAATCCGGAACCTTTTAATTTTATAGTATCTTGTCCTACAGATTGGAGCAGAACAGTGGTGCCGGAAGCATGCATTGGCAGTTATGTTACTATTGCCCGTTGTGATAAAGGAGAGGGATGCTGGTATATAGCAGTATCACGGGAGATGAGGAACGAACGGCTAATATCAGTCTGTCTTTTCTCGATACAGATAAAAGATATCTGGCTACTATTTATCGTGATGCTCCTGAGGCCGATTATGAGACATGTCCTGCTGCTATACTTATAGAAGAGCGCGAAGTGACTTATAGTGATACCCTCACCATTCGGCAAGCACGTAGTGGAGGAACTGCCGTACGTCTGTGTCCTATAAAAGACAGTTGAGCCGGAGGTATATTGGGGCAGAGTTGTTTATATTTTCTCTCTCAAGTATTCGTAAAAGCTATATTGCGACCGTACCTTCTCCTTTTGCGGTCGCGACGACTTCCAGCGGTTTCGCAACCGGTCGTCCACAAAGCAGGCTTTCCGTTTGTCCGACAGTTGTATGGATAGCATATCGATGAGCTCTTGCTTCAAGTCCGGGTCCAGAATGGGGGTGACAGCTTCGATACGGCGGTACAAGTTACGCCGCATCCAGTCCGGCGAGCCGAGGAAGAGCTTGGGTGCGCCGCCGTTGCCGAAGTACCACACACGAGCATGTTCCAAAAAGGTATCCACGATGCGTGTTACGCGGATGTTGCGGCTGTACTCCTGCCCGGGGATGAGGCAGCAGATGCCGCGGACAATGAGGTCTATCTCTACACCGGCTTGCGAGGCTTCGTAGAGGCGGTCTATCATGGCGGGGTCTTGCAGGGCATTCATTTTTAGGATAATCCGTCCTTGCTTGCCTTGCCGGGCCAGTTCTATTTCGTGATTGATGAGGCGGTTCAGTTCAGGAATCAGGTTGAAGCGGGCCACAAGCAGGCGGTGGAACACCGGATTTTCCTTTCCCTGCAGAGTACGGAACAAGTTGTGCAAGTCGTTTACAATTACCGGGTTGCAGGTGAATAGTCCGCTGTCCGCATAGAGGGTGGCGGTCTTTTCGTTGAAGTTGCCGGTACTGATGTAGGCGTAGCTTGTCAGTTTGCGCCCTTCCTTGTCGCGGCGTAGCACGAGGGCTACTTTGGCATGTACCTTTAGTCCCGGTATGCTGAAAATGATGTTGATGCCGGCGGTTTTCATCATCTCGGCGGTGGCGAGGTTGTTTTCTTCGTCGAAGCGGGCTTTCAGTTCCACAAAGACGGTGACTCTCTTTCCGTTCTGTGCAGCGGCTATCAAGGTGTTGATGACGGTGGAGTTCTCTGCCACGCGATACTGAGTCACCATGATTTCGCGCACGGTGGGTTCATGGACGGCTTCATATAGGAAATGGATGAAGTGGTCGAAAGAGTGGTAGGGATAATGCAGCAGCAGGTCCTTCTTCTCCACATAGCGGAAGATGGATTCGCGTTCGTCCAGGCAGGTCAGCTTCATGGGCTGGGGTTTCTTGATGGGACGTACGCTTTGGTTGGGATTGGGCAGATGCCGCAAATCCTCCATGTTGAGGTGCTTGTCTCCCGGCACCAGCTCCCGGCGGTCTATGCGGTAGGCATCTACCAGAAGTCGAGGAAGTCCTGGGGCATGGCGCGGTCGTATACAAAACGGCACACGGCGCCTATCTTGCGTTTCTTTACCTTCTTCTTCACCTGCTCGATGATTTCGGAGGTATTGGCGGCATCGTCTATCAGAATATCCGCATCGCGTGAAATCTTGATGCAATAACTGCTGTCCACTTCATAACCGGGGAAGATGGTATCCAGATTGGCCTTGATGATGTCTTCAATGAACATCAGATAATAGTCTTTCCCCACCTTAGGCAGCTGGATGAAGCGCGGCACTTTGCTGTACGGCAGTTTCATCACGAAATATTGGATGCGGTTTGGAGAACCGACGGGAGCTCCTTTCAGATGAAGCCGTACGGCCAGATAGAGACGGTTGTCGCGCAGGAATGAAATCACCTTGTCCTTGCTTACGGGTACCGGGGCCAGATAGGGGAATATCTCTTCGCGGAAGAAGTTGCGCACGAAGTCGTTATGAAACGGTTCCACGTTGCGGCTCTGATAGAATATGATGTGGTGTTTCCGTAGGGCGGGCAGTATCTTCTGTTCGTAGATGCGGATACGGTCTTCCAGTTGGCGGTTGACTTCCCGGTTGATTTCATCTACCAGCTCGGCGGCGGACTGCACAGTCTCTTCATCGCTTTGCGAGGCTCCGGTGGCTATGGCTTTATGGTCGGCCACGCGTATCTTGTAGAATTCTTCCAGATTGGAGGAGTATATGGAAATGAAGTTGATGCGTTCGTATAGCGGCAGTGTATCGTCTTCGGCTTCCAGCAGCACGCGGTAGTTGAAAGACAGCCAGCTGATATCACGTTTGAAATATCTGTTTTCCATAGTTTAATGTGCTAAAGTGATTAATGTGCCAATGTGCTAATGAAGAGAAGTTCGCGGATGGTGCGCAGCCAATTAGCATATTGGCACATTATCACATTAGCATATTGATTTCTTTCCCAAATATAATTACCTTTGTTTTAATAAACAAAGGAAAAATGACAAAAGTTGGTTTATTATCGGATACGCATGGCTACTGGGATGAAAAGTACCTGCAATATTTTGAAGACTGTGACGAGATATGGCACGCCGGCGATATCGGTTCGCTGGAAGTGGCACAGAAGCTGGCGGCTTTCCGTCCCTTCCGTGCCGTGTATGGCAATATTGACGGGCAGGAGATACGGCAGCTCTATCCGCAGATTCTCCGTTTCACGGTGGATGGGGCGGAGGTGCTGATGAAGCATATCGGCGGTTATCCCGGCAACTACGACCCTTCCATCAAGGGCAGCATTCTGGTGCGTCCCCCAAAGCTGTTCATCAGCGGGCACTCGCATATACTGAAGGTGAAGTATGACAAGACGTTGGATGTACTCCACATCAATCCGGGCGCTGCGGGCATTCAAGGTTTCCATAAGGTGCGTACGATGGTACGCTTTGCGGTTGATGGGGGAACGTTTAAAGATTTGGAGGTGATAGAACTTGCTGACCGATGATGTAGTTTGTTTATTTTCAATGGATTGTATTTACCGATTGCTTGCGCTATAGTGTAAAAGCCGTTACATGCTAATGTAAAGGTCGTTACGCTATTGGGTAAAGGCCGTTACACTATTTGGTAAAGGTCGTTACACGCTGAGATGAAGACCGTTTCATCAAGGGGTGACGGCCGTTACGCACTGAAGTAAGCAAAACAATGTACCGGAGTAAGCAAAGCAATGAAGTAAAAAGATGAAACCAAGCCTTCACTTAATCGAATTTTTCCATTATCTTTGTACCCGAATAGCAAGTAGAGCCGTGGGGCATCGTCCTCCTTCTTATTTTATTCTCCATTTTGAAGTATCACCGAAAAAGAACTGAAATATGAAAGGAATTATTCTTGCAGGTGGCAGTGCCACTCGTCTCTATCCGTTGTCCAAGCTATCTCCAAGCAGATAATGCCCGTCTACGACAAGCCGATGATATACTACCCGCTCTCTACACTGATGTTGGCGGGAATCGCGAAGTGCTTATTATCTCTACTCCACGTGACTTACCCATGTTCCGCGAGCTGCTGGGAACCGGTGAAGAACTCGGTATGTCCTTTTCCTATAAGATACAAGAGAATCCCAACGGACTGGCACAAGCCTTTGTGCTGGGTGCAGAGTTCTTGGACGGCGGACCGGGCTGCCTTATTCTGGGCGACAACATGTTCTACGGTCAAGGCTTCTCCGCCATGCTGAAGCGTGCCGCTTCCATAGACAAGGGTGCCTGCATCTTTGGTTATTACGTCAAGGACCCCCGTGCCTACGGTGTAGTGGAGTTTGATGCCAACGGCAAAGCCGTCTCGCTGGAAGAAAAGCCTGCCAATCCTAAAAGCAACTATGCCGTCCCCGGACTGTACTTCTACGACTCCACCGTGACAGAGAAAGCCGCCTCCTTGAAGCCCTCTGCTCGCGGCGAATACGAAATTACCGACCTCAACCGTCTCTATCTGGACGAGGGCACGCTGAAAGTGGAGCTCTTCGGCCGTGGCTTTGCCTGGCTCGACACCGGCAATTGCGACAGCCTGCTGGAAGCCAGCAATTTGTCGCCACCATCCAGAACCGTCAAGGCTTCCGCGTGAGCTGTATCGAAGAGATTGCCTGGCGCAAGGGCTGGATAGATGTAGACCAGCTGTATCGCTTGGGTGAACAGCTTGGCAAGACCGAATATGGCAAATACCTGATGGAACTGGCTGAATCGAAGCGATGAACTCTTTGTTCCCCAAAAAGAGAAGGAGAATAGTTCTCCTATAAAGGCCCGCTGACTTTAATTTTTAATTTATAATTTTTAATTCTCATGAAGACTTATCTCGTAACCGGTGCCGCCGGTTTTATCGGCGCCAACTATATTAAATATATCCTGGCAAAACATAATGATATTAAAGTGGTGATACTGGATGCCTTGACCTACGCAGGCAATCTGGGCACCATTGCCAATGACATTGACGACGAACGTTGCTTTTTTGTAAAAGGTGACATCTGCGACCGCGTGCTTGCCGACGAACTGTTTGCCAAGTATAAATTCGATTACGTAGTGAATTTTGCTGCCGAGAGCCACGTAGACCGTAGCATAGAGAATCCCCAGCTTTTCCTGATGACCAACATCCTGGGTACACAAAACTTGCTCGATGCCGCCCGCCGTGCCTGGGTCACGGGTAAGGACGAGTCCGGTTATCCCACTTGGCGCAAAGGCGTTCGTTACCATCAAGTGTCTACCGACGAAGTTTACGGCTCACTTGGTGCCGAAGGCTACTTCACAGAGCAAACCCCGCTCTGCCCGCACAGCCCTTACAGCGCCAGCAAGACGAGTGCCGATATGGTAGTGATGGCCTATCACGATACCTATAAGATGCCCGTCACTATCACCCGCTGTTCCAACAACTACGGTCCTTATCACTTCCCCGAAAAGCTGATTCCGCTTATCATCAAGAATATTCTCGAAGGCAAGAACCTCCCCGTCTATGGCGACGGCAGTAACGTGCGTGACTGGCTCTACGTGGAAGACCACTGCAAAGCTATCGACCTGGTTGTCCGCGAGGGTGTGGAAGGCGAAGTCTACAACGTAGGCGGTCACAACGAAAAGACCAATCTTGAAATCGTGAAGCTGACTATTGCCACCGTCCGCCGCTTGATGGAGGAAGAACCCCGTTACCGTGCAGTGCTGAAGAAACAAGTAAAAGCCGCCGACGGCACGATTGACATCAGCTGGATAAACGAAGACCTTATCACCTTCGTCAAAGACCGCCTAGGTCACGACCAGCGTTATGCCATCGACCCCACAAAGATTACCAATGCCCTGGCTGGTATCCGGAGACGAAGTTCGAGGTCGGCATCGTCAAGACCATTGAATGGTACCTGAACAACCAGCCGTGGGTGGAAGAAGTGACCAGCGGTGATTATCAGAAGTATTACGAACAGATGTATGGAGGTAGAGGTTAAGGTTTAGGGATTAGGGTCTAACCGCTAATCCTTAACCTCTAACCTCTCAATTCAGCGCCACCGCTAACAGTAATCCTAAGAACAGCATATTGCGCGACGTCTCGCCCAGTATGCTGTTCAGCTTTTTACCGCTACCTATCTGTATCATTTTGCGCCACGTCAGTGCGTGCATATAGAGATAGACGCAGGGAGCCCAGATAAATTCCAGCGGAGTCAGCTTGCCCGTGTAGACAAACCAGAAGCAGAGCAGCACGGCGGCGATGCCCAGTGCCAGATACATATTCTCACCGAACTTCTTGCCGTAGCGTACCACCAGCGTACACTTGCCGCTCACGGCATCCTGCTCGCGGTCGCGATAGTTGTTCACCATCAGCAAGGTGTCTATGGCGAGGCCACTGACGAGCGACAGCACCACCACATCCATATTCAGCGTATAGGCCTGCACGTAGTAGGTGCCGCATACGGCACGAAGCCGAAGAACACCAGCACCAGTACGTCGCCCCAGCCCGATAGGAGAGCAGCGTGGTATAGAGGAAAGCAAACAGTATGCACACCACGCCCAGCACCACCAGTTCCCAGCCTCCGTGGGGCAGCTGCCCCCAGACGGTGAACAGCACTGCCAGCCCTGCCAGGCACGACAGTGTCAGTGCGATGCCGATGCCGGTTTTCATGGCTGCCGGCGTAATCCAACCTTCGGCGCAGGCGCGCTGCGGCCCCAGCCGGTCTTCCCGACGGTCGGTCCCTTTCTGGAAGTCGAAGAGGTCGTTGATAAAGTTGGCGGCAATCTGCATGCCGCAGGCAAAGAGGGCGCACAGCAGGGCGGGTGCGGTCTTGAACTGTCCGTCGCTGAAGGCAAGGGCACTGCCCAGCAATACCGGGATGATGGCTCCGTCAACGTCTTGGGGCGGGCGGCGAGGAAACCATGCGTAGGGTGAATTCTGTTTAATCTCGTTCATCGTAGTTCCAATTTAGTTCGGCATCTGCCAGCAAAAATACTGAAAATCCCTATATTTGTACCCACTTATGATGAAGAAGTTAGTCTACATATCCATTCTTTCTCTGCTGCTCTTGTCTTCCTGCCGTTCCAAGCGGATGATTACCGTGTCGTTGCCGCAGCCAGTCATGCAGGCAGACAGCACGCAGCTTGGCGATACTATCGGGTTGCCTGCCCGCCTTTCGCCGATGTTCACCTTTGACCAGTCTGATTTGCGTAATGTCCGCCGCCAGCCGGCGAAGGGCGAGGTAAAGAAACAGCAGATAAAGAAAACGGCACCGGTACAAAAGGTAATTGTGCAGCGAGGTACAAGAATCACATCGAAAACCACCCACGTAGGCTCGGCCTATAAGGGCGTCAGCCGCATTAAGACGTACGACTTCACGCATCGCGACGTGCCTGCCGCCTTCGAGGCTTCCGCATCGCCTTTGTCTCCGACCTGCACTACAAAAGCCTGCTGAAGGAGGAGGGATTGAAGGACCTGGTCCGCCTGCTCATAGACCAGAAGGCCGACGTGCTGCTGATTGGCGGTGACTTTCACGAAGGCTGCCAGTACGTGCCGCCCGTCATGGCTGCCCTGGCGCAAGTGAAGACGCCGTTGGGCACCTATGCCGTGCTTGGCAACAATGACTACGAGGCTTGCTATGACGACATCGTGCGCGAAATGAGGCATTATGGCATGCATCTGCTGGAGCATAAGGTGGACACCCTGCGGCGTGGCGGTGAGCGGATTCTTGTGGCGGGCGTGCGCAATCCTTTCGACTTGGGCAAGAACGGCACATCGCCCACACTCGGCCTTTCGCCCGACGATTTCGTAATCCTGCTGACGCATACGCCAGACTATGCCGAGGACGTCCCGGTGACAAACTCCGATCTCATCCTGGCCGGACACACGCATGGCGGGCAGGTGACGCTGTTCGGGCTTTATGCACCGATAGTCCCCTCGCACTACGGGCAGCGGTTCCTCTCCGGGCTGAAGTACAACTCAAAGAACATCCCGATGATTGTCACCAACGGCATCGGCACTTCGCAGAAAGCCATCCGCATGTTTGCTCCCGCAGAGGTGGTGATGATTGTGCTGCACCGGCTGACGGACTGATTTATTCTTCGGGCATCAGCACCACTCCCAGTTTCTTCTTGCCATCCATCTTTACCACCATCGGCTGGTGGAAATGTACATGCCGCAGGTACTTCGTCTCGTGTACGGCAGGCTGTGCATTCAGGAATTCCTGGTTGTATACGCCGTCATTCATAAAGGCGTTGATGGTAAGTATCCCACTCCAAAGGAGGTCAGGTTCTGGAAGAAGTGGGTTCCCTGGCTGGGGTCTACCCGGTAGTTGGTCAGTCCGGCTTCCACTATCACGCGGGCAGCGCTGATGTGCGGCCACTTCACGGGGATGCCGAGCCAGGTGTCACTGCTACCCCAGCGTCCGGGACCTACAAGGACATAGTTGCGGCCTTCGTCCAGGAACTGCTGGTTCAGCTTCTCTATCTCCCAGGCAATCTCCTGGTTGTGGGAGGCACTATAGTCGTCTGTCTTCACATAGATAATGTCATGTATCTCGTTCATGATGCCATGTCCCAATGAGTTGTTGGAACGGAGCAGTACCTGGTCGTCCGGAATGGCGGTAAGGTCTTCATCCAGCATCTCCTTGGTGTCGACTATCGGGCGGATTTGCAGCAGGTAGAAGGTGCCGGTTTTGTCCTTCTCGCGGCTCATGGTGGCGGCAAACTCTATCTCTACGGGACGGCGCATCTCCTGCTCTCCGTATTTCAAAGCCAGTTGCAGGATGCGTGGCAGGGGGAATACGTCGTGTTGCAGGATGTTGGCAAAGGTGATGACTTTGCGTCCGCCGGGATAAAGCCCGTCGCGGATAATCTGGTCGTAAGGGTCGTAGGTGGAGGCTATGTAGTTCAGTGCTCCGTCCTTTTCCGCTTCTTTGACGTGCAGTTTCAGCAGGTTGAAGCCGTCGTCGATGGAGAAGTCGTGACCGGCATTGCGCAGGTCGAGGGCATAGAAGCGGGTCTGAGTCTCTTTGAGGGCAATCTCCATTTCGCTGGTTTGCAGCACCTGGTTGGGGTGATAGGGCGAGAAGCGGAGCGTCATGCCACCGTCCACGATGTATTTACCTAAACCGAGCGCCAGATTGACGATACCTTCTTCTGCCTTCTCGTCGCCGATGGGGTAGTAGTTGAGCGAACGTGCCACACCGGACATGCTGGGGTAGTAGCGGTCACCATACTGGTTGCCCACTACCTCTTGCAGGATGACAGCCATCTTTTCCTGGTCGATAACGTTGCTCGTTGCCTGCATGTATGCCTTCGAGTCGCGGAAGTAGACCGAAGCATATACTCCCTTGATGGCATCGCTCAGCATGCGCAGCATCTCGTACTTGTCGTCCAGATAGGGAATCATGTAGGTGTTGTAGATGCCGGCGAAGTTGGTAGTGCGAGTCTTCCAACAACGAGGACGAACGGATGGCAAGCGGCGACTTCACCACGTCGAAGAAGGTGAAGAAGTCCTCCACCAGGCGGTCGGGCAGCTTTGCTTTGAGGAAGTAGCGCAGGATGACGTCATCGTCGGCATCGGACAAGGCTATCTGATACAGATTGTTGGTATCCATAAACTCGTCGAACACATCGGTACAGAGCACGATGGTCTTGGGGATGGCGACACGGGCATTCTCAAACTCTTCGAACTCGGGGTGATGCTTCACCAGGTTGTCGATGAAAGCCAGTCCGCGCCCCTTGCCTCCCAGCGAACCGTCGCCAATACGGGCAAAGTTGGAGTATCGGTCAAAGCGGTCGCGCCTGAAGACTGCCACTACTCCCTGGTTTTTCATCTTGCGGTATTTCACGATAGCCTCGAAGATAATTTTACGGTGGGCATCCACGTCTTGCAAGCTATTCCAGGTGATGGGCCGCAGGAACTCTGCCACGGGAAACATGGCACGCGAGTAGAGCCAGCGGCTGACGTGGTTGCGGCTGATGTGGTAAAGGAATGATTCTGCCGGAACAGCAAAAAGAATGTTCTGCAGCTCTTTGAGATTCTTTACGCGGGCAATCTCTTCCAGCGTGTCCGGGTTGCGGAAGATAAAGTCGCCGAAGCCGAAATTGTCTGATACAATACGGCGCAGGTCCACATCCATCTTTTTGGAATTCTTGTCGATGAAGGCGGCATCGTATTTGGCTGCATACGCTACGTTGTCCGATTCGCTGGACTGTATGATAAGGGGCACAAACGGGTCTTCCTTGCGGATGGCGGCGCAGAGTTTGATACCGGCCAGTCCGTCCTTCTCGCCCCGTTCTACGCGGGGGAAGCGTACGTCGTGATGACACCTAATATATTATTCTTATATTTTTGGTAGATGCCAAAGGCTTCTTCATAGGTACGTGCCAGTACAATTTTAGGACGTCCCCTCATGCGCAGTGTGCGCTGGTGGGCATTCAGTGCTTCGGTAGAGAATTCCTGGCTCTGCTTCAATACGAATTTATACAGATTGGGCAGGATGGAGGAGTAAAAGCGGATGCCGTCTTCCACCAGCAGGATGAGCTGCACACCCACTTCGTTGACGTCGTGCTCCAGGTTCATCTTGTCCTCTATCAGCTTGATGATGGAAACCAGCAAGTCGGTGTTTCCCAGCCAGCAGAACACATACTCAAAGGGACTGAGGTCTTCATTGGCAATACGCTTGGTGATGCCGTGGCTGAAAGGGGTAAGTATCACCATCGGAATCTGTTCATACAGGTTTTTGATGTATCGTGCCACGTCGAAGCTGTCGTTGTCTCCCGTGCCCGGCATGCAGATGATGAGGTCGAAAGAGATGGAGGACAGCTGTGTCAGCGCCTCCTCGCAAGTGGAAACCTGCGTGAAACGGGGAGGGTAGCGCAAGGAGAGCGAAGTGTATTCATTGAATATCTTTTCGTCGATGCGGCCGTCATCTTCCAGCATGAAGCATCGTAAGGATTGGCTATCAGAAGGACGTTGAAAATACGCCGTGTCATGAGGTTGGCAAACTGTGTGTCCTTGAAATAGAGCTGGTTTAATTTGAACTTACTGAGCATGGCTTCTCATGATTTGTTGGTTTCGGAAGGCAAAAGTAATAGAAATCGAACCTATTCGGATAGTTTTTCGACCGTTTTTTTTATATTTATGCGTAATATTGCATCCGAAAAACAATATATGACCTATGTCTGCTCCATATCCGTTTCCATATAAATCCGTTGCATGTACATTTTTGCTGTTATGGGTGTTCGTTTTTTTGTTCGCTGACTTGTTTGCCGGTTCATTCCGCACCTTGGGTATCAAGGAGGGATTGGGCAGTCGGCAAGTATTCCAGATAAACAAGGATTCAGCCGGATTTGTCTGGGTGTATACTCATGTCGGGATAGATCGTTATGACGGGAATGAAATCAAGCATTACAAGCTGGACGGAATGGTTGATTCCAGGGACAATATCCAGTCTTCCACTACCATGATGTGTGATAAGGAGGGTATTGTCTGGGTTGCATTGAAGAATGGAAAAATCTATGCATACAACAAACTGACGGACTCTTTCCAATTGCGTGTGGACTTGGCTGATTACCTGCCTTCTCCGGTATTGTATAATATGCTGTTTGATGACGAAAACCGTTTGTGGTTGTGTATGTCGAAGGGGCTTTATTCTTGGGAAGAAAGTGCAGGACTGTCTTTTGCCGGATTGAAGGGGCAATCTGTCCGTTGCATGGTCCAAATGGAAGATGAAGTGTTTTTTGCAGGCACCGACAAGGGTGTCTTCCGGCTGACGAAGGCAGGAGCGGCAGGTTCTTCGTCTTTTGAGACGAGGCCGGTTGACCTGCATACAGAGATGCATGTGGAATCGCTCTATGTCTTCGGAGCGAAGCTGTTCATCGGTACCTTTTCAAACGGCGTATTTGTGCTTGACGGTCCCGACGGGCGGATACATCCGTTGAATGAGCGGATTCCTCATGTACCTATCCGTTCGTTTGCAAGGACAAAGGATAATTTGCTGCTGGTGGGAGCCGACGGTGCAGGTGTTTTTTGCATGGATGTCGCTACTGGAGAACTTTTGAACCATTACATGAATAACGGGGATGATGACAAAAGCTTGAGTGGTAATACGGTATCCGATATTTGTGTGGATGAATCCGGAGTTGTATGGATTGGCACTTCTACGAATGGCATCAGCTATCTGGATCCGGAGATGCCGGATGTCTGTAGAATCAGGCACGAACGCAATAATGATAATTCCCTGAAGTCGGACCATGTAAATGTGATGTTTCAGGACTCGGAGGGAGATTATTGGTATGGTACAAACAACGGCGTCAGCCTCTATCAACCTCGGTCACGCAAATGGACCCACTATCTGGACGGTACGGAATATAGTGGCAAAGTGGTATTGGCACTTGCCGAAGACTCCGGGGGAAACATCTGGTAGGTGGCTATGGTATC